>Ga0207416_1000068_pt1 | contig 186204 bp, 188 predicted proteins | sample PaiPotPPM11metaG_FD_184107 | JGI IMG/M metagenome (GOLD analysis project Ga0207416, IMG submission 184107) | Iron sulfur acid spring bacterial and archeal communities from Banff, Canada, to study Microbial Dark Matter (Phase II) - Paint Pots PPM... ... | reverse complement strand
GTCTGCGCGCCTGATTGCAACCGCCGCCACCATGCCAGCCTCCTCCGCGAATCAAGAAGGCTAGAGAATCACGCCAATCAAATCCCCGAAAGCCCCTCTACGAGTCAGAATTCAACGCCGCTGGTATAACTTACCCGCCATGGCGACATTCACGCAACCGTCTACACGCCCATAGTTGGCGCGCGAAAGTTATCTGGCCTATATTTGTGCAACTTCACCGCGCATTGCACTAACTGGGAGGAAACGATGGAAGAACCAGGCCTCGACAAGCGTCACCGCGACAAGAATGGCGAGATCAGCCGAAAGCACGGCAACACGGAAGTGAAGACCTTGCGCAAGATATACGGACCAGGATTTGCGTCCGGTTTCCCGGAGAATGCCAAGCTCAGCAGTGTACTTCAAACCTTGCACGAAAAATCATTGAGTCAAATGCTCAAGTTGCACTCTGACTACGATTCAGGTGTGCTTGAGCGCGAGATTAAACGACATTCGTGACAGAGGCGCACTTAATCATTGATCGCTTCAGATCAAATATTTGTCGCACGACGGCGAAGAACAACGCGCGCGGAGAAAGGTAACGGGGAACTCCGCCTGCGGCTAGGATCGGTGTGATCGCAGCCGACCACGAATTTGGCAGTCAGGCGACCGAACTGAAGCTTTCGGTCGTAGAAGCATACTTACACGCATTTACAACCGCGCTCCGCGGCAAATTTTCCGAGCTCTGGTACATTGATGCATTTGCTGGGACAGGCGAGCGCACAGAGCGCGTCCCTGCACGCCGCGGAGGCCTCCTCGGCGAGGAGCTGCCCGAAAGCGTTGTCAGGCGACGAGGATCAGCAAAGATTGCTATCGACGTCGAGCCGGGATTTGACAGACTTATATTCGTTGAAAAGCGCCCGCGTGCGGTTGAGGCGTTGCGAGAAATGAGGGATCAGTACGTTGGCCGATCCATCGACGTCATCGAGGGCGACGCCAATGACGAAATCCGCAAAGTCATAAATTACACAAATTGGGCGCGGATTCGCGCAGTCATGTTCCTCGATCCTTACGGGATGAGTGTGGACTGGAAAACGTTGCAGACCATAGCCAAAACCCAGGCTATTGACGTTTGGTATCTGTTCTCCTTGTCGGGCCTCTATAGGCAGGCAGCACGCGATGTCACCGCGATTGACGACGACAAGCGCGCTGCGATCACCCGAGTGCTCGGGACAGATGCATGGGAGCGGGAGCTGTACGCCCCTGGACAACGTAGCCTTTTCACCGACGAGACGCCACTACGGCGAACAGCGGACGTGGGAGCATTACAGGACTACGTTCGGTCGAGGCTAAAAACAATCTTCCCGGCGGTGCTGCGGCCATTGCCCTTACCAATCGACAAGAAACCCCAAATATTCTCGTTATTTTTTGCGATTTCGAATCCAGATGGCCCCGCAATCGGATTAGCAACGCGGATCGCAAATCACATACTCACGGCCGGCATATCATCCCAAAGACGTCCTCGATAGCGTCGGCCAGTCGCCTTTTTATTTGTGCCGCCCCATTGTTTGAAAAAAAACCTTGCTCCGACGGATTGGCAGAGACCCTCGATCTCGTCCACCCATTCCCGCCGCATCGGCCGTGCACGCGGTCCGCTTTCGCCGCCAACAATTGCCCATTTGATTCCAGCCAGGTTTGCGTTCGCAACCGAACCAATCAGTGGCTCGAAGGAAACGAATCTTACAGCGGCAGGAACTCGACGTAAAATGTCGATTCGATCGAGAACACGATCATCCTCAACGCTGGTGCCCAGCCAAACGTTTGGCAGCGATGGCAGGGACCGACCCACGATTACTTTCAGCATACGATCGGGCCGCTTCGTCAAGATCTGATATGTGTGTTTCGGTGTCTCCGCCATTACGGTCCATACTTTGGCCACGAATTCTGCTGGAACCTTCTCGTGAAACAAGTCCGACATTGAATTGACGAAAATGCGTCTCGGTTTTTTCCACGCTCGCGGAGCATCGAGCGCGGCTTGATCGCAACGTATTTGGCCCGTCCAAACGGACCTGCGGCCACTTTTGCGCGTGAGGCCTCGATATTTATCTAAGCCCATTGCCTCAAGCCGTGCCGCCATCCGCATCGCATAACAATTGGTGCATCCCGGTGAGATCACCGAACAACCGGCCACAGGATTCCAACTAGCGTCGGTCCACTCAATTGAGCTGTCGGCCATAGCTGCTTTTCCGATGCATTCTCCAGCCTATGAGCCGATTCCTTTTTACCAAATTAACATAACGGCACTCAAGCCGGATGCACGAGCTAAACGCGGCGATCACAATCCTATCACGTCCCCACCAGCCCGAACTGCGGGCTGGACGGTTCGGCGTGGCTGCGTCTCGCGATGCGCCCGGCGAGCCGCGACAGCCGGCCGGCCTCAACCGCGGCGCGCATGCTTTGCGCCATCAGCACCGGATTTTGCGCCTTGGACACCGCGGTGTTGACGAGCACCGCAGCGCAGCCGAGCTCCAGCGCCAGCGTCGCGTCCGATGCCGTGCCAATGCCGGCGTCGAGCACCACCGGCACCGGCGAGCGCGCGCAGATCAGCTCGATCAGATGCGGATTGGAAATGCCCAAGCCCGACCCGATCGGCGAGCCGAGCGGCATCACCGCCGCCGCGCCGGCATCGGCGAGCTTGCGGCAGGTTACCGGATCCTCGGTGCAATACGGCAGCACGATAAAGCCCTTGGCAACGAGCTGTTCAGTCGCGCGCAACAGCTCCTCGACGTCGGGATAGAGCAGTTCGCGGTCGCCGATCACTTCGAGCTTGATCCAGTTGGTGTCGAGCGCCTCGCGGGCGAGCTCCGCCGTCAGCACGGCGTCCTTGGCGGTCTGGCAGCCCGCGGTGTTGGGCAGGAATTTTACGCGGCCGGCCAACAGATCGACCAGGCTTTCGTCGTCGCCGGCCAGGCTGATGCGGCGGATCGAGGCGGTGACCATCTGCGTGCCGCTCGCGGCAATCGAGTCGAGCATGATTTTGCGGTTGGGGTAGCCGGCGCTGCCGAGAAACAGCCGCGAGCCGAACTCGTAACCGGCAACGATTAGAGGGTCGGACATCAATTTCTCCTTCACCCGCCCTGCCGCGCGCGCACGATTTCGACGCTGTCGCCGGGCTTTAACGCCGTACCGCGCCACGCCGCGCGCGGCACGACAGAACCGTTGAGCGCAACCGCAATGCCGCGCTGCATGGTGTCGCCGGCCTTTTCCGCCAGCAGCGCATCGAGCGTCGCCGCTGCAAGCGGCTCGCTTTCGCCATTCACGTGGATGGTGGCGACGATTGTCGTTTGCGTCATCGGCTGCCCTACTCCGCCGCGCGCGCCGGCAGGAACCGCTCGAGCCCGAACGGTTTTATCTCCGGTTCGACCACGTCATCGAGAATGAGCCGCGCCATCGCGTCCGCGGTCACCGGCGCCAGTAAAATGCCGTTGCGATGGTGACCGGTAGCGTAGAATAAATTCTCCAGCGGCGCGCGGCCGAGGATCGGCGCATCGTCGCGGCTGCCCGGCCGGTGGCCGACCCAGATTTCCTCGATCGGCAATTCCTCGACTGCGGGAATCGCGCGCCATGCGGCTTCAAGCAGCGTCAGCATGCCGCCGGCGGTGATGGTTTGGTCGAAGCCTTTTTCCTCCACCGTCGCGCCGACGATCAAGCGGCCGTCGCGGCGTGGAACGAGATAAGCGCCCGGCGCCCACAGCACGTGATTGAGCAGCGGCGCTTTCGCATCCATGTGCAATGCAAACATCTGACCCTTGATGGGGCGCACCGGCGGCCGGCGATCGGGCGGCAGTCCGGCGATGGTGCGCGACCAGGCGCCGGCTGCGAGCACCACGCTATCGGCCGCGACGTGGGTGCCGTCTTCCAGCACGACGCCGGTTGTGCGGCCGCCCTGCACGGAGATCTCCTTCACCGCCTGGTGCTCGTGCACTTTTGCGCCGGCGGCCTCCGCAGCAATGCGCAGCGCCGCGCTGAGCTTGCGGTTGTCGACCTGATGATCCTGCGGGCTGAACACGGCGCCGGCGATCTTGCCGGCGAGATGCGGTTCCTTCGCGCGCGTCGCCGCGGCCGACAGCCATTCGAGCGGCAGACCGAGCTTGAGCTGATATTCCAGGTGATGCGCGAGCGTGGCCTGATCGTCGGCGGTGAGCGCCAGAACCAGAGTGCCCTCGCGGCGGAGTTCGACGTCGACGCCGCTTGCCTCCAAGAGCTCGACGGCAAAGGCCGGCCAACGCGCCTGGCTGTCGCGGCCGAGCGCAACCAAATCCTCTTCACCGGGCTCGGCTTCGCAGCATGCCGCCAGCATACCGGCCGCGGCATGGCTCGCCCCCGCGCCGGCCTTGCCGCGGTCGAACAGCAAAACCTCGGCGCACGAGGCCAAGCGCCAGGCAATGCCAAGCCCGACCACGCCGGCGCCAATAATGACGACGCGGGGGCGCTTGCCGATAGGCGAATGGACTGTCTTCGTTCCGACCAACGCGGCTCCCTTCGCTGGAATGACCCAGACAGGTTCGACGGGTTTAATCTCAGCCGACCCCCTCCCTTCCCTCCCCCGCATGCGGGGGAGGGAAGGGAGGGGGTCGGCACCCCTGGCCGATACGGGCAATAATGGGGGTTTTAGGGGCCTTCGGCAAGGGTCAGTCCGGGGCGGTGGTGCCGCAGAAAACGCGCACAAACCAGTCCGACCACCAGGATGACGGCTGCCCCGATGAACATCGGCTTGCTGGTGCCGATCTGGCTGAAAGTGAAGCCGTAATAGATCGGGCCGAGCGCCTGGCCGGAAAAGAACGCGCAGGAGTGCATCGATAGAGCAGTGCCGCGTGCAGTCTGCGTCAGTTCGGTGGCGTGCAGCTGAATGCAGGTGTGCAGCATGTAAAAGCCGACGCCGAACACGATAAAGACCGCCGCCAGCACGTACCAGACCGGGTTCAGTGCGATCAGAAGAAACGCGATCGCGGCGCAAATCGCGCCGATGACCATCAATCGGCGGTCGTTGAAGTGGCGGATCACAAGCGGCACCGCCAGCGAATAGACGATGCCGCCGAGACCGAAGCCTGCGATCACAAGGCCGGCGAAAGACGAATGCGTTTGGCCGGCCATCAGGAGCAGCAGCGCCACATAAGGAAACATGCCGTGAATGACGATGCCCTCGAAGAACACCGAACCGAAGCAGATTTTGGCGCGCGGATCGGCGAACACGCTGCGGAAACCTGCGGCGACCGCGGCAAGGTTGAAGGGCTTCGGCTTCGCGGTGCGCAGCCCGCGAAAGGCGAAGAACGCGATCACCGCGACGATGAGGCCGAACGCGCCGATGGAAAAGAACACGCCGCGCCAGCCGAGCAGATCGCCGATCACTCCCGAAATAGTGGCGCCGATGAGATTGCCGGTCAGCGCCACGGCAAGCAGCTGGCCGATCGCGACCTGCCGTTTGTGCACCTCCGGCACCAGGTCGCCGACCATCGCCACGCCGACTGGATAGATGCCGCCCGCCAAAACTCCGGCGATCACCCGCATGGCGACCAGGAGCGAGAAGCTTTGCGCGAAGGCGCAGACCAGCGTCGTCGTCACCACGATCGCCAGGCTCAGATTCATCAGCCGGGTCTTGCCGAAGAAATCGCCGATGGCGCCGATCGCGGGCTGGGCGAAGGCATAGGGAAAGGTGAAGGCCGTCGAAAGCAGCGCCGCGGTGCGCACGTCGATGCCGAGATCGTGGGCGATTTTCGGCACCACCGGATCGACCGCCCGCGTGAACAGCGTCGAGGCGAATACCACCAGGAAAGCTACTCTAAGAACGGGCGGAATGGCGGCGCTCCAAACGTTGCAGTGAAAGCGGAGCGGCCTGCACTAAACCGCGGCCCTGCTAAAATAAGCGAAATTCAATTCCGAGGCATCCCGTTTCAATTCGTCCGCCGAAACCGGCTGAATTGGAAGCGCTGGATCGTTTCTATCGGCGTTTGATGAGCGTGATCGCGGCTCTCGATCAGCGCAAACGACGGACCGAGCATTTCGCCGAGCGAGCTGGCGTCGTGCCGGACGACGGGCAGGCCGCTGCAACGTTCGGGCCCGTCGAGAGCGAATGTGCCGATGATGACGTGGCCGCCGGCGCGGACGGCGCGCCAGACGCGCGCCGCATAGGCGGCGCGATGCTTCGGCTCGGTCAGGAAATGAAACGCGGCACGGTCGTGCCACACATCGTAGGTTTCGGATGGCTCCCAAGCGGTCACGTCGGCGGTGATCCACTTCACTCTTGCGCTTCGCGCGCCCAGCCTCGCGCTCGACGTTGCGAGCGCCTTCTCGGAAAGGTCGAGCACGGCGAGGTTGCCAAAGCCGGCATCGAGAAGCGCGTCGACCAGCCGCGAGGCGCCGCCGCCGATGTCGATGATCGAGGCATCGATGTTGACGCCGGTCGCTCGAATCAATTCGACGGAAATCTCCGGACGTTCCTGAAACCAGCTGACGTCGCGTTCGCCCTTGGCCCGGTAGACGTTCTCCCAGTGGGCATGCCGCTCAATATCGCTCATGTCCATTTTGCCCGGTTGGTCACGCACACGCAAACCTATATTTGACAGTGCTGGACAGTTATTTCAACTCGGCAGGAGTTCGCGTGGTTTTGCCCCCCATTGTCGCCAATAAGCATCCGGATGCGCCATCGGTGTTCGAGCCGGACGCCTTGCTGCGCGAAGCGCGCCGCCAGAAGGGCCTGGCTGCGGTCGATGTGCCGCCGCTTTGCATCCTCGATCCGGATGGCGACATCGCCCGCGGTCTCAAGACATCCGGCCTGGCAAAGCGCTACGATGCGTGGCCCTGTTACCACACCGATCTTTATGGCTTCGCACTCGCGGGCCAAACCGCCGGCATCGTTGCGTTCGCCGTCGGCGCGCCTTTCGCGGTTCTTGTCGCCGAAGAGCTTTTTGCCTGCGGCTGCCGTGTTTTGATCAGCCTGACTTCGGCCGGGCAGATCGTGCCGGCCGGAACGCTGCCGTATTTTGTCGTCATCGAGCGGGCGCTGCGCGACGAAGGCACCAGCTATCACTACGCCGCGCCCGATGCCTTTGCCGAGGCCGACCCGCACATCGTCGCCACGGCGATGCAAGCCCTGAAGGACGCAAATTTTCGAGCCTATGTCGGCGCGAGCTGGACAACCGATGCGCCGTTCCGCGAGACCGACGCTGCCATCGCGGCGGCGCGCGCCACCGGAGTATTGGCTGTCGAGATGGAGGCGGCGGCGCTCTACGCGTTCGCGCGCAAGAAAAACAAGGCAGTGCTCTGTCTCGCGCAAGTCACCAACACGATGGGTTTAGCCGGTGAGGATTTCGAAAAGGGCGAAGCGCAGGGAACGGCCGATGCGTTGGCAATCCTCGAAGTACTCGCGAAAGCGCTCTGCCCGCTGCGCATCGCCTGATGCGTCTTAGCGCTGTTTCGCCAGTCTATCGAACTCCATCAACCGCTCAAGCAGCGGCGGTAAGTCCTTGAGCGGGACCATATTCGACCCGTCGGACGGCGCGTTGTCGGGATCCTGGTGGGTCTCGATGAAGACGCCGGCGACGCCCACCGCCACCGCCGCGCGCGCCAGCACCGGCACGTACCCGCGCTCGCCTCCGGATGAGGTGCCCTGCCCGCCCGGCTGCTGCACCGAATGGGTGGCATCGAAGATCACCGGCGCGCCGATTTTTGCCAGCACCGGCAGCGCCCGCATGTCGGAGACGAGCGTGTTGTAGCCGAACGAGACGCCGCGCTCGGTCACCAGCACATTGGCGTTGCCGGCGCCGGTGATTTTTTCGACCACATTCGCCATGTCCCAGGGCGCCAGGAACTGGCCTTTCTTGACGTTGACGATGCGCCCGGTTTTCGCCGCCGCGATCAAAAGGTCGGTCTGCCGGCAGAGAAACGCCGGAATTTGCAAAATATCGACCACCTCGGCGACGCGCGCGCATTGCTCCGGCTCGTGCACGTCGGTCAGCACCGGCACGCCGAGCTGGTCGCGCAGATCGGTGAAAACTTCGAGCGCTCGGTCGAGGCCGACCCCGCGGGCGCTATTGGCGCTGGTGCGGTTCGCCTTGTCGAACGAGGTTTTGTAAACGAAGCCGAGACCAAGTTTCGCGGTCAGCTCCTTGAGCGCCGCCGCCATGTCGAGAGCATGCGCGCGGCTTTCCAGCGCGCAGGGACCCGCGATCAGCGTCAGCGGCAGCGTGTTGCCGAACCGCGCCTTGCCGACAGTGACGATCGGATTTGGCTTAGCCGTCATACGCACCCTCGCGGGGCGACCATGACCGCCGGTCCGGGCCGGGTCAACCGCGCCCTACCCGTCTCGACAACGCCTATTTCACCGCGGAAAACGCCGTCGGTTGCAGGATTTGATTGCTCGCATTCGCCAGGATCGGCCCATCCTTTTCGCTCTCGGCGCGCGCGGAAATCCATGCCGGATCGCTCATGAATGCGTTCCACTTCTTCTCGCGATCGGCGAGCGATTCCCAGGCCAACAGATAAGTCAGCTCGTGGTTGGAATCGCCGATCAAGGTGGTCCAGAAACCGGCCTGCTTGATGCCGTGCTTGTCCCAGAGTTTCAGCGTGTGGTCCTGGAACCTCTTGAGCAGCGCCGGCAGCCGGCCCGGTACGGTGCGATAGACGCGCATTTCGTAAAGCATTGAGGTTTCCTCCAAGGATTGTTTATGAGACGGCGATGCCCGGCGCTAAACCGGGCATCGAGTGCAAAGTCCCAGATAAATGATATCAGACCAGCCGGCTCTGCTCCACCGCCGCCTCGATGAAGGACGAGAACAGCGGATGCGGCGCGAACGGCCGCGATTTCAATTCGGGATGAAATTGCACGCCGATGAACCAGGGATGATCGTCGTATTCGATGATTTCCGGCAGAATGCCGTCGGGCGACATGCCGCAAAAGCGCATGCCGTGCTGCGCCAGGCGGTCCTTATAGGCGGTATTGACCTCGTAACGGTGGCGGTGCCGCTCGGAAATCTCGGTGGCGTTGTAAATCCCGGCGACGCGCGAACCGCGGGCCAGCACGGCGGGATAGGCGCCGAGCCGCATGGTGCCGCCCATGTCGCCATGGACGCCGCGCTTCTGCAACTCGTTGCCCTTTATCCATTCGGTCATCAGTCCGACCACCGGTTCCGGTGTGGCGCCGAACTCGGTGGAATTGGCCGCCTCGATGCCGCACAGGTTTCGCGCCGCTTCGATCACCGCCATCTGCATGCCGAAGCAGATGCCGAAATAGGGCACGTCGTGCTCGCGGGCGAATTGCGCCGCGCGGATTTTGCCCTCCGCCCCGCGCTGGCCGAAACCGCCCGGCACCAAAATGCCGTCGACATGTTCGAGGAACGGCGCCGGGTCCTCGTTCTCGAACACTTCGCTTTCGATCCAGTCGAGCTTGACCTTCACCTTGTTGGAGATGCCGCCGTGGGACAGCGCCTCGATCAGCGATTTATAGGCGTCTTTCATGCCGGTATATTTGCCGACAATGGCGATGGTTACGTCGCCTTCCGGATTGCGGATGCGCTCGTTGATGAGGTGCCATATGGCGAGATCGGGCGTCGGCGGATTGTCGATGCCGAAGGCGGCGAGCACTTCCGAGTCGAGGCCGCCGGCGTGATAGGCCTCGGGCACCGCATAAATATTGTCGACGTCGCGCGCCTCGATCACCGCGCTTTCGCGCACATTGCAGAACAGCGCGAGCTTCTTCCGCTCGCTCTCCGGGATCGGCCGGTCGGTGCGGCAAAGCAAAATGTCGGGCTGAATGCCGATGGCGCGCAATTCGCGCACCGAATGCTGGGTCGGCTTGGTCTTCAGTTCGCCGGCCGACGGAATGAACGGCATCAACGTCAAATGGATGTAAATCGCGTGCCCACGCGGCAAGTCATTACCGAGCTGGCGGATGGCCTCGAAATACGGCAAGCCCTCGATGTCGCCGACCGTGCCGCCGATCTCGCACAGCACGAAGTCGAAGCCGTCGTTGCCGGAGCGAATGAATTCCTTGATGGCATTGGTGACGTGCGGGATGACCTGGATGGTGGCGCCGAGATAATCGCCGCGCCGCTCCTTTTGCAGGATTTCCTGATAGATGCGGCCGGTGGTGATGTTGTCCTGGCGCGTCGCCGGCCGCCCGGTAAAGCGCTCGTAATGGCCCAAGTCGAGGTCGGTCTCGGCGCCGTCGTCGGTGACGAAAACCTCGCCGTGCTGGTACGGCGACATGGTGCCGGGGTCGACATTGAGGTAGGGGTCGAGCTTGCGCAGACGCACCTTGTAGCCGCGCGCTTGCAGCAGCGCGCCGAGCGCCGCCGAAGCCAGACCCTTGCCAAGTGAAGAGACCACGCCGCCGGTGATGAATATATACCGCGCCATGGGACCTATCGCTTAGCCTGCCTTGCACGATTAGACGAGCGTTTTTCCGGAATATCTGCCGCGCCTCGCGCAGCACCCCGAGCTTCCTGATAAATTCCTCTCAAATTCAAATGCTTACGCGGACACTCTCGCGCGATATTGGAGCCCCAGGGCTGTGATTAGTTCGGTCGATCGGTAGCGGCGGCGAACCGATCGGCACCGGGCAGTTTGCGTTACTTCGATTGCGGCACCTGCGGACCGCTCGGTTCTGGCGCAAATGCCGGATTCGAGCCGGCCGGCAAGCTCGGTATGCCCTTTTGCAGCTGGTTGAGGAGGCCGCCATTGCCCGGGCTCAGCGGCGCCGTCCCCGGCGGGCTGCCTGCCGGAGCCGGCTGGGAGGTCGCCGGCGAACCCGACGTATTGATGATCGAAACCGGACGATGCTCGTAGCTGGCAAGCCAGGACAAAGCGAGGCTTGTGACGAAGAAACCCGCGGCCAGCATGGCGGTGGTGCGCGACAGCACGTTTGCCGTGCCGCGACTGGATAGAAATCCGCCTGACGAGCCGCCGACAAGGCCGCCGCCCTCGGATTTTTGCAGCAAGACCACGCCGATCAGGGCGATGACCAGCATAAGATGAATGACGACGACGACGCTCAGCATTTGTTATCCGCCTGCGGCGAAGCCGGGCGACACCGCCACCCCGCTAGCCACGCCTTCATATAGGAAGTTGCGGGTCTCTACACGATCCGGAACGGCATTACTATGGTTCGGTCTTTCACCGCTCCGCTGCATAACGAATCGTCGCAATTATCCGTAAACGCCCGCAATTGCCAGGAACTCCGCCGCATCGAGGCTCGCACCACCGACCAGCGCGCCGTCGACGTTGTCGACCGCGAGCAGCTCCCGGGCGTTGCTCGCCTTGACCGAACCGCCATAGAGAATGCGCATGTCGTCGCCCGCCGCGCCGAACCGCACGCATAAGCGCGCGCGAATGAAATCGTGGGTATCGCCGATATCGCTTGGCGTCGGCGTCTGTCCGGTTCCGATCGCCCAGACCGGCTCATAAGCGACGACGATGTTTGCGGCGCCCTCCGGCAGCGAGGCGTCGAGCTGCCGGCCGACGATGTGGCGCGTTTGCCCGCAATCGCGCTCCTGCCGCGTCTCGCCGACACAGACGATGGCGAGGAGGCCGGCGCGGTGCGCGGCGACGACCTTGGCGCGCACCAGCGCGTCGGTTTCACGATGATCGCGGCGCCGCTCGGAATGGCCGACGATCACGGCTTGGGCACCGGCATCGCGCAGCATTTCGGCGGCAATGTCGCCGGTATGCGCACCGGCGGCGAGCGGATGGCAATCCTGGCCGCCGATGGCAACCGGAGTTCCACTTGCGGCCTTGGCGAAGCTTGTGATCAGCGTCGCCGGCGGACACACCATGATGTCGACCTTGGCCGCGTTTTGGGCAAGCATCCGCGCGCCGGCGATGATTATCTCCAATTGGCCGATCGAGGCCTCAACCCCGTTCATTTTCCAATTGCCTGCGATCAGCGGACGGCGCGCCATCGTGTCGGCTCAACAGAATCGGGCCAATGTCATGCGACAAACAGCCGTTAGCAGACCGTTTGCACCCGGAAAAGAGGCGTTTTAGCTGCAAAACCCGTCGGTTGCGGCGAACCTTCACGCTCCTTATAGTGCGCCGCCTTCCGCCATCCCAACGATCTGGGCCCGGGTTATTTCAGACCAATGTTACGGGGTATTCGCAAAGCTTCCGAAAATTGGCTCGGCCGTGCCGCAATGGCCGTGGTCATGTCGGTGCTCGCGGGTAGTTTCGCGATCTGGGGCATCAACGACATTTTTCACGGCTTCGGCCAAGGGACATTGGCAACCATCGGCAAGACCGAGATTTCCACCGACCAGTTTCGGCAAGCCTACGACGACCGCCTGCAGCAAATCGGCCGCCAACTCGGTCATCCGTTGCCGCCGGACCAGGCGAGCGCGCTCGGCCTCAACCGGCAGGTGCTCAGTGAAATGATCGCCCAAGCGGGCATCGACCAGCTTGCGCACAAGATGGGCCTCGGCCTCTCCGATGCCGAGATCTCCCGCAACATCACGTCCAATCCGCAACTGCAGGACGAACACGGCCATTTCGACCCGGCGCGGTTCGGAAGCTTGCTGCAAAACTTGGGCATGACCGAGCAGGGCTTCCTCGCCGCCCAGCGGCAAACCGTGCTGCGCCGACAGCTTGTCGACACCGTATCCGGCGACATCACGCTGCCGCAGGACTGGCTCGACGCCATCAATCAGTTCCAAAATCAACAACGCAGCATTCAATATCTGTCGCTCGGGCCGGCGCAGGCCGGCGACATTCCGCAGCCGTCCGACGAGGAGCTGAGCAAATATTTCGACGACCGCAAAATCCTGTTCCGGGCGCCGGAATACCGCAAGGTCGATACCGTCACGGTGACCCCCGCGGCGCTGGCGCAATGGATGCAGATTTCGGACGACGACATCAAGAAGGCCTATGACGAGAAGCATTCGAGCTTCGTCACGCCGGAGAAGCGCCACATCGAGCAGATCGTGTTTCCGCAAGTGGCGGACGCGCAAGCCGCTGCCGACCGCATCAAGAGCGGCACGAGCTTTGCCGACATCGCCGCCGAACGCGGCTTGAAACAGCAGGACATCGATCTCGGCACCGTGGCCGAGGCGAGCATGATCGATCCGAAAGTGGCCGAGGCCGCCTTCTCGCTCAAGGAGGGCGAGGTGAGCGCGCCGCTCCAGACCCAGTTCGGCGCCGTACTGGTCACCGCGCTCAAGGTCGAGCCGTCGACCACCAAATCGCTCGCCGAAGCGACGCCGGAGTTGCGCAACCAAATTGCGCTCGCTCGCGCCAAGACAGAGGTCCAGAACCTGCACGACAAGATCGAAGACGATCGCGCCGGCGGCAGCACGCTCGGAGAGGCGGCAGCGAAGGAGAAGCTGCCCATCGTCGCTTTCAATGTCGACCGTTCCGGCCGCGATGCGGACGGCAAGCTTGCCGTTACCATTCCGCACGGTCCCGACGTCGTCAGCGGCGCATTCGCCTCCGACGTCGGCGTCGACAACGATCCGATCGAGGCCGACGGCGGCTACATCTGGTATGACGTCGCCGCCATCACCCCGGCGCACGACCGCACGCTCGACGAGGTCAAAGGCGCCGTGACGCAGCACTGGCGCGACGATCAGATCGCTTCGCGGCTGAAGGCCAAGGCGGCCGATCTGCTCGACAAGCTCAAGAACGGCAATCCGTTCGCGGCGCTCGCCGGCGGCGAAAATCTGAAGGTCGAAACCGCGAGTGATCTCAAGCGCGGCGGATCGAGCGGCGACATTTCGCCGAATATGACCCAGTCGATCTTCCACACCGCGAAAGACGGTTTCGGCAGCAGCATCGGCGCCAATCCGACGCAATGGATCGTCTTTCAGGTAACCGAAATCAAGACGCCGACGCTCGAGGCGAATTCGGCGGACGCCAAGCATATCGAGGAAACGCTGCACAACCAATTGGCCAACGATTTGATCGGGCAATATGTCGGCTGGCTCGAAAACGATCTCGGCACCAAGGTCAATCCGTCGGTGCTGGCCCAGGCCATGGGTAACGCCGCGCCGGACACCAACTAAACATGCACATCGAGCCTTCGGCGCAATCCTTCGCGGCGCGCTACGCGGCCGGCGAGCCGCAGGTGGTGTGGACGACGCTCGTCGCCGATCTGGAAACACCGGTTTCGGCGTTCCTGAAAGTGGCCGGCGCGCGGCCCGAAGGATCGGCGCCGATGAGCTTCCTCTTGGAATCGGTCGAAGGCGGCGCCGTGCGCGGCCGCTATTCGATCGTCGGTCTCGAGCCGGACGTTATTTTCCGCGTCACCGGCAGGAACGCCGAGATCAATCGCGCGGCGCAGACCGACCCGGCGGCGTTCGTGGCGGTCGAGGATGAGCCGCTCACGGCGTTGCGCAACCTGATCGGCGAGAGCCGCATCGCGCTGCCTCCTGCCCTGCCGCCGATGGCGGCCGGCGTATTCGGCTATCTCGGCTACGACATGGTGCGGCTGATGGAGGAATTGCCGGCGCCGGGGCCCGATCCGCTCGGCATTCCCGATGCGGTGCTGCTGCGGCCGACATTGATCGTCGTTTTCGACGCGGTCAACGACACGATGACCGTCGTCACCCCGGTACGGGTCCAGGCCGGAGTGACCGCGAAGGCGGCGTTGGCGCGCGCAGCCGAGCGGCTGTCCGCCGTCGTCGATGCGCTCGATCGGCCGCTCGATAAATCGGCCGCTCCCCCGCCCTATCCTCCCCCGCATGCAAGCGAGGATCGGGAGGGGGTTGGTCCGCTCGACGTCAAACCGCACTCGAACACGACGCCGGATGAATTCAAGCGCATGGTGATGCGCGCCAAGGACTACATCGCCGCCGGCGATATTTTTCAGGTCGTGCTGTCGCAGCGCTTCGAGGCGCCGTTTACGCTGCCGCCGTTCTCGCTGTACCGGGCGCTGCGTCGCGTCAATCCTTCGCCCTATCTGTTTTTTCTCGATTTCGGCAGTTTTGCCGTGGCCGGATCGAGCCCGGAAATTCTGGTCAAGACCAGCCGCGGCGTGGTGACCATCCGTCCCATTGCCGGTACGCGCGGGCGCGGCGCCACCCCGCACGAAGATCTCGCGCTCGAAGCCGAGCTCCTTGCCGACCCGAAGGAGCGCGCCGAGCATTTGATGCTGCTCGATCTTGGCCGCAACGACGTCGGCCGCGTCGCCGAGATCGGCACGGTCAAGGTCACCGACCAATTCTTCATCGAGCGCTACAGCCAGGTGATGCACATCGTCTCCAATGTCGAAGGCAAATTGCGCCACGACCGCGACGCCATCGACGCGCTCGCCGCCGGCTTTCCCGCCGGCACCGTCTCCGGCGCGCCAAAGGTGCGCGCCATGGAAATCATCGACGAATTGGAGAAGGAGAAGCGCTCGCTCTATGCCGGCGGCGTCGGCTATTTCTCCGCCGGCGAAGAGATGGACTCCTGCATCGTACTGCGCACGGCGCTGATCAAAGATGGCACCATGTACGTCCAGGCCGGCGCCGGCATCGTCGCCGACAGCGATCCCGGATTCGAGCAGCAGGAATGCATCAACAAGGCCGCGGCGTTGTTCCGTGCCGCCGAAGAGGCCAAGCGCTTTGCCAGTGCGGCGTGGCGCAGGCAGTAGGCGCCATACAATTGACACTCCCAGCCTAGCCAGATTGTGTAATATGGGGGTCGGGTCCGGTTCGCGCTTCGCGGAATCGGCGTGAGGTGGGCGCCAGGATGCGCTGGTTTCGCTCAAGAATACGCTTTGGCACTCGTTTGGCGCTGTTCGCTCTGGCGCTCCAAGTGGTATTCACCAGCGGGCATGTCCATGGCATCAGCGATGGACTGGCTGACACCGTATTGTCAGCGGTGGTGAATCAGTTCAGCGCGGCTCCGCCCAACGCGCAGCAGCGGCCCAAGAAATCAAACCGCGCGGGCGACGATATTTGCCCGATCTGTGCGTTGATTCAATTGGCCAGCGCATCCGCGCCTGCCGTTGCGCCGGTTCTGCCGTTACCCGCGGCGTTTGTCGAGCTCAGGCGCGAGACGCTCGAAGACCTGCGATGGCTGCCATCGCCTCATCTTTCATTTCAAGCTCGCGGCCCGCCTTCGATTTAGGTCGGTCTCCCGCGCCATAGGCGCGGCTTAGGCGATCCCTCAATTCCGAAATCGGCAGCGTCGCGTGAACGCCGTTCGCGCGCGCGCCGTCATAAAAATTCATTCAGGCCAGATGCGTTATGCCCGTTGACAAGTCGGAGACCGACAAAGGCGACCCGTCGCCGCGTCAGCATGAATCCGATCCTGGCGGGGCTCGGCCGATGCCGCGTGCCAAAATTCTGACGCTGCTAATCATTGGCGCTGCCGTCGGCATCGGGGTTGGTCGCTTCTTCTTTGGCACGTACGGACCTGCTGAAAGTCCTCCGACCGTGGCCGAGAAGGCAGAGCCGGTCCTCCGGTCAGGAAATACTTTCACGGTGCCCGATCGCTCGCCGGTGCGAAACAGGCTCGTTATCGCGCCGGTCGCCGAAAAGGACATTAAGCGCGATCTGGTTCTTCCTGCGGTCGTAGAGGCCGATCCGGCCCATCTCATTAAGGTATCGCCGCCGGTTGCCGGACGCGTCACACAGCTGAAGGCGGAGCTTGGTCAACACGTGCAAGCCGGCCAGCCGCTCGTCGTCATCGACTCGCCGGATCTGGGCACCGCCTATTCCGACTACGATCGGGCCAAGGTTCTTTTGGCGCTCGCACAGAAGAACCGCGATCGCGAGCGCGGGCTCGAAAAAGTCGGCGGCGCCGCGCAAAAGGACTTGCAGCAGGCGGAGACGGATTATGTCACGGCGGAGGTCGAGTATCAGCGCGCCACGGATCATCTCAAACAGATCGGCGTCGATCCCGCTGCCGCCAATGAATCGCGCACGGTGACCGTTGTCGCCCCGATGGCCGGCAGCGTGATCGATCTCGGCGTCGCGCCTGGAGAATTTTGGAATGACCCAACCGCCGCTATGATGACCATCGCCGATCTCAGCACCGTTTGGGTGACGGCAAGCGTGCCAGAAGGCGATACATCGCTCGTCTCGAAGGGCCAAGCGGTGGACGTCGCTCTTGCCGCATATCCCGGCGAGACGTTCAAAGGGCATGTCCTGTTTGTCAGCGACGTTCTGGACCCCGCCACGCGCCGCACCAAGGTGAGTATCGCGTTCGAGAATGCCGATACGCGATTGCGGCCCGGCATGTTCGCCAGCGTCAGTTTCTTCGCCCCGACCCAACGCGTGCCGGTGGTGCCGACCAGCGCGCTGGTGCTCAAGGACGACGCCAATCAAGTTTTTGTCGAGACCGCGCCGTGGACGTTCGAAGCGCGCGACGTCCATATCCGCTTTCAGCAAGGCGACGAAGTCGTGCTCACGAGTGGCGTGAAGGTCGGCGATCGCATTGTCGTCAAAGGCGGGGTGCTGCTCGGTGATTGATTGGCTGGTCAGCTTCGCACTGCGTAAGCGCCTGGTCGCGGCGATGATCTGCTGCTTTGCCGCCATTTACGGCTACTATTCCTGGACGCAGCTCACGATCGACGCCTACCCGGACGTGGCGGACACGGAGTCCCAGGTGGTAACCCAGGCTCCGGGACTCGCGGCCGAAGAGGTCGAGCAGCAAGTCACCATCCCCCTTGAGCGCGAACTCAACGGCACGCCCGGCTTGGCGATGATGCGCTCGCGCAGCACCTTCGGACTGTCGCTAATCACGCTCAGTTTCCACGACGGCATCGAAGAGTACTGGTCTCGCCAACGCATCACGGAGCGTATCGCGAACGCAACGCTGCCGTCCGGGCTTACCCCTGGACTCGATCCGGTGTCGTCGCCGACCGGACTGATTCTTTACTACACGCTGCAATCGGACACGAAGAACCTCCGTGAGCTGTCGGAAATCGAGTTTTGGACGGTCATTCCCACGTTAAAGCAAGTACCGGGCGTCGCGGACGTATCCAACTTCGGCGGCATCACAACTCAGTATGAGGTTGAGCTCGATCCGCAACAGCTCATGCGCTTCAATCTATCGCTGCAAAGTGTCACCGATGCGATCGACGCGAACAATGCGAATTCGGGCGGCAGCGTCCTCAATCGCGGCGAGCTCGGTTATGTCATTCGCGGTATCGGCCTCATTCAATCGCTCGACGACATCGGCAATATCGTCGTCGCTCAGCATGACGGCACGCCGATCCTGGTCCGCGACCTCGGCAAGCTTAGGCTGAGCAACCAGGAACGCCATGGCATTGTCGGTCAGGACCAGAAGAACGATGTGGTCGAAGGCACCGTGCTGCTGCTACGCGGGGCAAATCCCTCGCGCGTCCTCGCCGGAGTGCACGCCAAAATCGCCGAACTCAACGCGCGGCTGAAAGCCGATGGCGTGCAGATCGTGCCCTATCTCGATCGTTCCACACTGGTCAGTGCAACCATCGACAAAGTCGGCCGCACGGTGTTCGAAGGTGTCGGACTCGTACTCATCGTGCTGATCCTTTTTCTGGGCAGCCCGCGCAGCGCGCTGATTGTCGGCATCACGATTCCATTCGCAATGGTGGTGACATTCATCCTGATGTACCACACCAATGTTTCCGCCAACTTGCTATCGCTCGGCGCCATCGATTTCGGCATCATCGTCGACGGTGCCATCGTCATGACGGAAGCCATCTTGCGCCGGCGCGAAGCGAAGCCGAACGAGCCGCTCACGGAAAGCGACGCTCGCGACGCGGCCCGCCAGGTGGCGCGGCCGATCTTTTTCGCAACCGTCATCATTATTACGACTTATCTGCCGCTATTCGCTTTCCAGCGCATCGAGGCCAAGCTGTTTTATCCGATGGTCTATGCGGTCGGTTATGCGCAACTTGGCGCATTAGCCTTCGCTCTCATGGTGGTTCCCGGCCTGGCTTACGCGGCCTATCGCCGGCCGCGCCGGTTGTTTCACAATACGGCTCTTGAACGGATCGAATGGCATTATCGGCAAGCCTTGGCGGGCTCGCTTCGGCGGCCTCGTACCGCCTATCTGGTGGGCGTGGCTGCGGCGATCGCCGTAGTGGTTCTCGGCGCCACGGTCTGGCGCGAATTCCTACCCGATCTCGACGAGGGCTCGATCTGGCTCCATGGCGACATGCCACCCGGCATCTCCCTGGACACGGCGACTGAAATGACGGCGAGTCTGCGCCGCGTGATCAATCGTTTCCCCGAAGTCTCGACAGTGGTTACCCACATCGGACGCAACGACGACGGTACCGACCCGTGGACACCCGCACACATGGAAGCGGCTGTTATTCTGACGCCTTACAGCACGTGGCCGTCCGGAGAGACCAAGCAGGACTTGATCAATCGCATGTCAGCGCGGCTCGCCCAGCTGCCGGGCTTCGATCTCGCATTTAGCCAGCCGATCATCGACAGTGTTCTCGATTATTCGTTTAACCCGCACAGCTCGCTCGCCATCAAGGTCTTCGGCCACGACTTCGGCGAATTGCGGCGGGTTGGGAATGCGATCGTCGCGCTCCTGAAGACAATTCCCGGTGTGACCGATGCGGCGATCGATGAATATACGCCGCTGCCGCAGGTCTCGATCAAGGTCGATCGCGCCGCGACCGCGCGCTACGGAATCAATGTTGCCGACGTAAACAATCTGATCAGCACGGCGATCGGTGGCAGCGCCGTAAGTCAGGTCTTCCTGGGCGCCCGCCACTACGACATCACGGTGCGCTTTCCAGTGGCGGACCGCGACAGTCCCGATGCGATCAAGAACCTTGTGCTGACATCGAGCGACGGCGCGCTCATTCCGCTTTCCGCAGTTGCCCAAGTCAAAATGCAGACCGGCGAAAGCATGATCAATCGCGAAATGGATCACCGCTATCTTCTGGTGAAGCTCAACTACAACGACCGCGATCCGCTGTCCGTCGAGGCCGAGGTTTCGAAAGCGATTGCGCAAAAGATTTCTTACGACAAGAGAAAGTACCATATCGAATGGGGCGGTCAGCTCAGGGGGCTGGACCGGGCGGAGGCGCGTTTCAAGCTCATTATCGGCATGGCTTTGGCGGCAATGATGGTGCTGCTCTATGCCGAGTTCGGAGCTTTGCGACAGGTCTTGTTGATCGTCGGCGTCGTTCCGCTGGCGACGCTCGGCGGCTTGCTCGCGCTTCACGCCACCGGGACCACGCTTAACGTCGCGTCGGGCGTCGGCTTCATCGCGCTGTTTGGCGTCGCGGTGATGAACGGCGTCATCATGGTGGCGAACCTCAATCGCGTGCGCGAGCAAGGCATGCCGTTGTTCGACGCGGTGGTGGCGGGCGCCACCGAGCGGCTGCGCCCGGTGCTCATGACCGCTGCGGTGGCGACGGTCGGCATGCTGCCGGCGGCGTGCGCCACCGGCGTCGGCAGCGACGTGCAACGCAACCTCGCGACCGTAGTTGCCGGTGGCCTCATTCCCGCGACTCTGCTCACGCTGTTCATTATCCCAACGCTCTACTTCGCGGTCGAACAGTGGGCTTTGCGGCGTGCGCCGCAGACGGACCCCGAAACCGCGACCGCGTAGGATCGAGGCATCTGGCCATGACGATCGGCGTAGCGCAGGGGACTGCCGTTTTTCTCGTCGCAGCCGCAGTGCTGACGGGCTGCGCGGTCGGTCCGGATTTCACACCACCGCACGCGCCCGACGTTAGTGGCTATACGTCGGAGCCGCTTGGCACCACAATAGCGGGCGCCGCTACGCCTGGCGGCCAAGCGCAGCACCTTGTCAGCGATCTTGATCTGCCGGGGCAATGGTGGGCCTTGTTCCATTCCAATGCCCTCAACAGCCTGATCGAAAAGGCGCTTGCGGCCAACGCCGACCTACAGGCAGCGCAAGCCGCACTGACCGTCGCGAAAGAGAATGTGTACGCGCAGGAAGGCGCGTTGCTCCCCGCCGTCGACGGTAATTTCACCGGCAGCCGCCAGAAGTTTCAGATCGGCCAGCCATCCGATGTCGGCGCGGGATCGCCGATCTACAACCTCTTCACCGGGCAATTGAATATTTCCTATACGCCCGACGTGTTTGGCGGCACGCGGCGCTCGATCGAATCGTTGGTTGCGCAGGCGGATTCCCAGCGCTTCGCTCTCGAAGCGACTTACCTGACCTTGACCGCGAATTTGGCCGGCGTAGCCGTGCAGGAGGCTTCGCTGCGCGGACAGATCGCGGCCACGCTGAGCATCATCAAGATCGAAACCGACGTGCTGGCGTTGCTGCGCCATCAGTATGACCTCGGCGCCGTCGCCCAGGCCGATGTCGTGGCGCAGCAGGCAGCGCTGGCGCAGGTCGAACAGACCTTGCCGCCGCTGCAAAAGCAATTGGCGCAACAACGCGATCTGCTGGCTGCCTTGTCCGGCGGATTTCCCAGCGAGCGGCTGCCTGAAAAGTTCTTTCTGACTTCGCTTCGGCTCCCACGCAATTTACCGGTCAGCCTGCCGTCGGCGCTGGTCGAGCAACGGCCGGATATCCGCGCCGCCCAAGCCAACTTGCACGCCGCCAGCGCTCAGATCGGCGTCGCCGTCGCCAACCGGCTGCCCAACATCACCCTTTCGGGGGTGACGGGCAGCACGGCGCTTGCGGTCGATCAGCTATTCACGCCTGGCTTCGGATTCTGGCAAGCGGCTGGCGGCGTCACACAGCCGCTTTTTCATGGCGGGACGCTATTCCACCGCGAACGCGCGGCGGAAGCGACCTACAAACAGGCGGCGGCGCAGTATCGCAGCACGGTGATCACTGCTTTTCAGAACGTCGCCGATACGCTGTACGCCATCCAATCCGACGCTTTCGCCTTGCGGAAGGCAGTCAACTCGGAAGCCGCAGCGGCAAAGAGCCTCGACATCATGCGCCAGCGCATGCGGCTCGGCGATATCAACTATCTCGCCCTTCTCAACGCCCAGCAAACTTATCAAGCGGCCCTGCTTAGCCTCTCCCAAGCCAAAGCGGCTCGCTACGCCGATACCGTCGCGCTGTTCCAGGCGCTCGGCGGAGGTTGGTGGAACCGTTCGGACGTGGAACCGGAACGCCCATTGTCGCTCGCCGATTTTTTCGATTGACGGTAACACATAGTCTCGCTGCCCGCTTTGCGCCGGGCGCAACAGGGCAGCGGCAGTGGACGCGCGTCCTATCAGGCTCCGAACCAGTCGGGATGCTGCGTGAGCGCCACGACACCGCAGGCAAACATCAGCACGCAGATCGTCCATACCAGGAGCGAAAGATATTTCTCATCGGTCATACCCCACGACGATGCAATCACCGTGCCAGATTCGGCAGACAGTGACTGCATCAGTCGAGGAACTGGGCATGTCACTTCACATTGGGATAGAGGCCGGACTCCTTCACCGACGCGAGGCCCTCGGCGCGATCGGCCACGAGTTCCTTGGCGAACTGGTCCGGCGAGCTGAACACCGGAGTCAAACCGCGGGCGAACAGGAACTTCTGCTGGAAATCCGGCTTCGCCCCGATCGCGGCGATCGCCTTGTACAGCTTGTCGACGATCGGCTTCGGCGTGCCGGCCGGCGCGTAGATGCCGAAGAAGGTCGCCGCAATGTGCTTGGTGTAGCCGACCTCCTTGAAGGTCGGAATGTCGGGCGCCAGCGGCGAGCGCGTGTCGCCGTCGATCGCAAGGCCGACGATTTTCCCGGCCCGGATGAACGACACCAGATTGCCGATGCCGAAAATCGCAATCTGCGTCGTCCCGGTGAGCATACTGTTGACGGCGTCGCCGCCGCCCTTGAACGGCACGCGGACAATGTCGGTGCCGTTCGTCTTGTTGAATTGCTGCATGAAGGCGACCTTCGACAGCGAAGGCGCCATGTAGTTGAACGTGTTTGGCCTCGACTTGGCCAGCGCCGCCAGCTCGGCGAACGATTTGACCTTCAGCGACGCATTCACCGCAAACACCTGCGTCAGGTAATAGGCCCGGGTGATCGGCTCGAGGCCTTTCGCCGGGTCGAAGTCGGAATGCGGCTGGATGATCGGGTTGATGGTGACGGTCTCGCCGGGAAGGATGCAGATCGTATAGCCGTCCGGCGGCGCCGCGGCGCAGGCCTGGGCGCCGATCGTGCCCGCCGCTCCGGCGCGGTCCTCGACCACGATCGACGTGCCGAGCGCCGGACCGAGCTGGTCGGCAAGCCCGCGCATGAACAGATCGCTCAAGCCGCCCGGCCCCTGCGACGCAATCGCCTTGATCGGGCGCGTTGGATAGGCCTGCGCCACTGCCCGCAACGGCAGCGCGGTCAATACAAGCAGCGCGAGAATCCAGCGGCGCATGTCATTTCCTCCCCGTGTCGTTTGGTGTTACGGCGGACAATGCCGCAGCATGCCGCGGGCAAGCAAGCGGCTTAAGGGCGCAGTTTCATGCGCGTCATGCGTCGACGCCGCGGGGCGCGAGGGAGGTAGAGTTTGTCCGATTATCCGATGCAGGTCGAACAAGGCATCACGGTGCGCATGCGCGACGGCATTCGCATCTCGCTGTGCGTCTATCGGCCGGACGCCGCCGGCCGCTTTCCAACGCTGTTTGCAGCCTCGCCCTATCAGTACGAAATGGACGACGTGCCGGCCTATCCCCTGTTCCTGTGGCGGGAGACCGGCCCGATCGAATGGTACGTCAGCCGCGGCTACGTTTATGTCCACGCCGATGTACGCGGGGCGGGGCGTTCCGAGGGCGAATTCGAGTTCATGGGGCTGAACGAGCAGCAGGATTACGTCGAGTTGCTCGCCTGGATCGTCCGGCAGCCATGGTGCAACGGCCGGGTCGGCGGCATCGGACAATCCTATTACGCGATGGCGCAGTGGCTGATGGCAACCTACAACCCGCCCGGCCTCGCCTGTATTGCGCCCTACGACGGCCTGGTCGATCAGTATCGCGGCTCGAATTACCACGGCGGCATCTACTGCTCCTATCGGTCGGTCTGGTACACCTCGCTACGCGCCGATAATCAGCATCGGCTCGCCGGCGGCCATGGCCGGCCGCCGATGAAATTCGATCTGGTCGGCGCCATCATCGAGCATCCGCTCGACGACGAATTCTGGCGCCAGCGCTCGCCCTATTGGCGGCTCGATAAGATCAAATGCCCGGTGCTGTCGATCGGCCATTGGGGCAAGATGGGTCTGCACCTTCGCGGCAATATCCTCGGTTATGAAGAAGTCAAGGCGCCGAAGAAGCTCGTCGTCACCGGTGCGCGGAATACTTTCGAAGCGCACCGCATGTTCGACCAGATCGAATTCCACGAAAAAGAGCTGCTGCCGTTCTACGATCTGCATCTGAAGGGAGCGAATAACGCTTTCATGGACACCGAGCCGGTGCGGCTCTACGTGCGCGGCGCCAATCGCTGGCGCGCCGCGGAGCAATGGCCGCCGCCGGCGGGCGCCCTCACCTATTACCTGCGCCAAGGGCCCTCCGGCAGCGTCACCTCGCTCAACGACGGCGGACTGTCGACCGGGAAGCCCGAGCCGGACGAGACGCCGACGAGCTATACTTATCCGGATTGGGAATGGGTCAACGGCGTTGCGGTCATCGGTCCGGACGGGCGGGTGGATCCGCCGCGGCGCGTGCTCACTTTCACCAGCGCGCCGCTCGCGGCGGATCTCGAAGTGACCGGCCCAATCGTGCTCGAGCTTTACGCGTCATCGACGGCAATCGACACGCAATTCATCGTCAAGCTCACCGATCAGCATCCGCAAGACCTCGCAGGCCGCGCCAAAGGCGAGCAACCGGCCTTTACGCCGGTATCGAAGGGCTGGCTCAAAGCCTCGCATCGCGAAAAGGACGCCGTCCGCTCAAAACCGCAGCGGCCGTTCTACACCCACGCCAACCCGCAGCCGCTCACACCCGGGGAAATCTACCGGTTCGACATCGAGGTGCTGCCGATCGCCTACGTGTTTAAGAAGGACCACCGCATCCGGCTGGAACTCGCCAATGGCGACGCACCGGCGACCGACGGCGTGTTCTCACATCCCTATCATCCGTCGCTGATGGGCACCGACACCATCCATCACGCCGGCGCGCACGCCTCGTGCTTGATCTTGCCGGTGATCGCGACCGAGTGACGCCACTCCGAGCGACGCGCCGCAGGCGGCGCGGTCGAAGCCGCGCTCGGACGCGTTGTCGCGCGGCTTGGCCCGCTACTTTCCGGGCGCCGTGAGGATGCAGCCGAAGTACAGCATTCCGATTGCAACAGCGAAAATGAACCAGAGCACCACATCGACAGCCATGCCGTCCTCCATGGCCACCCCCAACTCGTCAATTCAATCACGGGCTAATCGGAACTCGTCATGGCTTAATGCCGCAGGACGTTAATGTCGCAGCAAAACTGACCAACGCCCCGCGCCCCCGGCCGGCTCTTACTATCGGCGTTGCCCGATGCCAGCGTCAAAAAACACCGGTCAAATGCACTCGGCGCGCTAGCAGAGCTAGCGCGCCAGCAATTCAGTCCGCAGCACTCAAGCGCCATGCCCGCGATTACGACGCGCGATGGCGCCCGGCTTCACTTCGGAATGGGAGCGGCCAGCGCGTAACAGGACGAATAGACCGAGCCGTCAAGATTGTAGCACGAGACGCACTTGCAGCCGGAGGCCCCTGAGCACTTTGCTATCGTCTTGTGATGCAGCACGATCCGCGCGTGATTGTGCACAGACGTCCCGACGGCGCAGGCTCCCGGCGTAGCCTGTGCTCCAGAATAAACGAACCCTGACAACGCAAGCGCGATACCTACCGAAAGTCCGAAACGGCGCATAAGTTCCTCCACCTCTTGAGACACCCTAGGAAAATAGCCCCTGGGGGAACGTCTCAGTTTCACACAACCGAAAACGCCGCGCAAGATTGTACAATGGCCACGCACCGTATTTTTACGAGCCCATCCAAGAGCTTTGGTCGCGCCGTCATCCGGTACGATTCACCGCGCCGAGCGCGACGGTCCGGCGAAGACGTGCTCTTGCCAAGGCGGTAACGCATTACGGTGCGGAACGCGGGTTTCCGCCGCCGCTCAACCGGCCGCGGCGACGAATTTGTAGCCATCGCCCCAGTGCCGCACGCGCCCGGTCGAGGGAGCCGGGAAATGGCTGGCGCACATGATCGTCGGCTCCTCGCAGAAGCGGTCGAAAATCTTGCGCCGCGTCGCTCCGGCTTGCCGCGAATCGAAGTCGGACATCATGCCGAGCTCGGGATATTTTCCCTGGATCGGCGAATGGATCATATCTCCAGTGATCAGCACATCCTCGCCCTTGCGGCCGACCAATACCGAGAAATGGTCGATGGTGTGTCCCGGCGTCGGAATGAACTGCACCTGGTCGTTGAAGGCAAAATCGCTTTTGACGATCTGCTCGCGCTTGGCGGCGACGATCGGCAACACCGAATCGGTGATCCACGGCACGCTTTGCGGATTCTCCTTCTCGCGCGCCGTCCAATGCTCAAGCTCGCGAGCGGCCATGATGTACTTCGCCTTGGGAAATGTCGGAACCCAGCGGCCGTTTTCGAGGCGGGTGTTCCAGCCGACATGATCGCCGTGCAGATGCGTGCACATCACATAATCGATGTCGTCGACGGTCAGTCCCGCGGCGCTCAGTCCTTTCTCGAAGCGGTCGCTGTTCATCATGTTCCAGAACGGCCGCGTCGGCCGCGGCTTGTGATTGCCGACGCAGGCGTCGATCAGGATATTGTGGTGCGGCGTCTTGATGACGAAGCTTTGGATGCAGAGCACCAGTCCATTCTTGGCGGGATCGACGAATGTCGGCTCAAGCCAAGCGCGGTTCTCGTCGAGCAGCTCCTTGGTGAGCGCCGGAAAAAATCCAAGAATCTCGAAGAACGGCCCCTGCTGCTCGATAACGGGGTGAATGGTGATGTCCTTCAGCACAATCGGCGTGGTCACTGGAGCGCCTCCCTCGGCCGGAGCGGTGATCCCGTCAGCATCGTTTCGCCCCGGACACCCGCCCCTGGCGAGCGCTATTCGGCAGCGATAAGCCTATTTTCCAGAAGCGCGGAATTCTCTCGAGCGACGTAGTCTTCTTCCAACTCGGCCAGAATGAGATAATTCTTGGCGAGCAACCGATAGCAATCGCCGAATTTCGCCGACAGGCTGTTTTTGGCTGATAGTTGACACTTGGCCGCCCGTTGACGCATTTCACGCGCCCGCGCCAAATGATCCGGGATTTTACGCGCACTCACCAATGACGCTCACTCACTGACCCGTCCGGCCGCGACTTTGCGTGGCCGAGCGTCGAGCGTCAATTTTGCCCTGTGGACAACTCTCCCCGCGGGCTGTCATTCACTTCTTCGCCGCCGAATCGCGGTGGATCGGATCGACCCACAAGACGGTCTCCGGCTTTTCCACCGGCGCGATGTCGAGATTGATAGCGATAGCCTCGCCGTCGCTGCGCACCAGCACGCATTCCAGAACCCGGTCCGGGCTGGCATTGATCTCCTGATGCGGCACGTAGGGCGGGATGAAGATGAAATCGCCGGGGCCCGCTTCGGCGGCGAATTGCAGCTGCTCGCCCCAACGCATGCGCGCCTTGCCGCGCACCACATAGATGATGCTTTCCAGATGCCCGTGGTGATGCGCACCGGTCTTGGCGTCCGGCTTGATCGTCACCGTGCCGGCCCACAGTTTTTGCGCGCCAGTGCGGGCGAAATTGATCGCCGCCTTGCGGTCCATGCCCGGCGTCGACGGCACGTTGGGATCGAGACGGTCGCCTGAAATGACGCGCACGCCATCGTGCTTCCAGCGTTCGGCAGGGTCGGCGGAATAAGCATGATCGTGGCGCTCAGTCATGACCTGCGATTCCACAAATGGCGACACTCATCGTGGCGGTCGATTACCGTCATTCCGGGGGCCCGCAGCTTGCGAGCTATCGTCAAAAATCGGCGGCCATCAGGTCGTAAGACCCCTTGCGACGGCGGTCATAAACCTTGGCAGCGGTCGCATAAATCAATTTGCGGTTCGCATCGAACGCGCCGAGAAGCCCAACCTCATCCAACCGCAGTCCGGGCTCGATTTTCTTCAGCGCATCGCTATCGACGAAAAACGATGCCTCCATCGCGCTATCGTTGCCCCAAAACCGCACCGCACGCCGCGTTGCATCGTAAAAGCGACTTTGGTTGGGAAAACTAAGCGTCATGACGACCGCAGCCGACGGCTTTGCTGTGCCAATGCGCGGTCATTGCGCTAAGCGGCCACGCCGCGGATCAGCGGATAGTCGATGCTCTCGTACAGGCGACGAATTTCTCCGCTGTTAAATCTCGTCTCGTCGACTTCGAGGCAGGCGCCCAGAAGAAACTCGGGCGCGAGTTCTTCGATCGCGAAGCGGATGGCGTCCGCCGCGTGGCCGAACCGTTTGTACCCGATCGGTCGTCGCTTGGATCGCTGGTTGCGACTGGGGAACAGTTCCGCCGCGGCGTTATAATCAAATCCGGCGATGGCTTGTTCGGCGATGGTTTGCTCGGCGATGGTATGCTCGACTGTCGCGTGTTCGGCCATGACTTTTCCAAGCCCTCGTTCCCAAAGCGGCTATATTGCAATCGTACATATATGATCGGAATGCGAGAAAGTTAGCTGTGGCGCGCAAGTATTTTCAGCTCACAGGGCGGATTGACGAAGTGAAATCAGCCAACTTCCAAATAGCGGCGCAAATAGCGGCGCAAATAGCGGCGGATGGCGCCGGAGCTTGTCGTCGGGCCGGCACTTCGGGCCGGACCCGTTGCGCCAACCCGCCCTGCCGCGCCGCTAACCGCCCAAACTGTCCGGCTCCAGGATCGCTCGCGCTTTGATCGCAGCGCAGGTGCGCGGATGCGTATCGTGCAGGAAGACGGCGAGCCGCGGGCGCATTCGTTCGCCGTGCGAGGATACGGTTTGCTCGAACAGGATGCGCTGCACGTCGTGAGGCAGACGGTCCCAACTCCTGACAACCGCCTCGCCCAGCGCGCGAGAAAGCTGTTGCGAAGTCTCATGAGCGATCGGGTTCATGGCGAATCCCTCAGCCGGAAGCGACAACAGTCATCGCTAACGGCTAACGCCGGCGGATTGTTGCGGTTCCCGAGCCGTAAAATTGGCGAGAATTTGACGCAAGTCGGCGGCGAATGAATTCTTGACAATCAAATCCTTTGGTCCAGAATTTCACTGCAAGCTTTGTGACACGGAGGTTTCAATGCTTCCACCGGGTCAAAAGGCCGCGATGATTGTTGCGCAACTTGTTCGGGTCGCAACATAGCGGCAAGCCCACGAACGGTTCGCCGGGCGCGGCTTCCGCGGGTCGCATCAGTCAGGCAAGACCCCAATTCGGTCGCCCCCGGCGTGCATTCTTTGCAGCGACAGCTTGATCACTGTCGCGCCGTGGGAATAGTGTTTATTGTTCGATTGATCTCCGGATAACCATCGCCGGATAACCGAAGCGACGACGCCTCACTCGCCGCCGTTCTCCTCGCCGCCGTCTTCCGTCAGCCGCTCCACCGACGCCACCTTCTCCCCCTCGGCGGTCGAGAACACGATGACGCCTTGCGTCGAGCGGCCGGCGATGCGGATGCCGTCGACCGGGCAGCGGATGAGCTGGCCGCCGTCGGTCACCAGCATGATCTGGTCGCTCTCCTCGATCGGGAATGACGCGACCAGCCGGCCGTTCTTTTCGGTGATCGCCATGGCGACGATGCCTTTGCCGCCGCGGCCGGTGGTGCGGTACTCGTAAGACGAGGTGCGCTTGCCAAAGCCCTTCTCGGAAATCGTCAGCACGAATTGCTCGGCGGCGGACAATTCCACGTAGCGGATCTGGCCGAGCTCGATGGCGCCCTCGGCCTCCTCGGCGTCGCCGTTGCCGCTATTCTCCTCCGCCTCGCCGTTCGATCCGCGGCGCACCGCATTGGCGCGTTTGAGATAGGCGGCGCGCTCCTCGGCGCTCGCCTCGACGTGGCGCAGGATCGACAGCGAGATCAGCTTGTCGCCCAAGCCCTCTTTATCATTGCCGAGAGCGATGCCGCGCACCCCCATCGAGGTGCGGCCCTGGAACACGCGCACGTCGTCGACCGCGAAACGGATACATTGCCCGGCCGCCGAGGTGAGAAGCACGTCGTCGTCCTCCTTGCAGATCTGCACATCGACAATGGCATCGCCCTCGTCGAGCTTCATGGCGATGATGCCGGAGCGGCGCACGTCGGCGAAGTCCGACAGCTTGTTGCGCCGCACCGTGCCGCGCGTGGTGGCGAACATCACGTCGAGCTTGTCCCAGGTCGCCGCGTCCTCCGGGATCGGCATGATGGTGGTAATGGCCTCGCCCTGTTGGAGCGGCAGGATATTGATCAAAGCTTTGCCGCGCGCCTGCGGCGCGGCCTGCGGCAGCCGCCAGACCTTTTCCTTGTAGACTTGGCCGCGCGAGGAGAAGAATAGCACCGGCGTATGCGTCGAAGCGACGAACAGCCGGGTGACGAAATCCTCTTCGCGCGTCTGCATGCCGGCGCGGCCCTTGCCGCCGCGCTTTTGCGCGCGATAGGTCGACAACGGCACGCGCTTGACATAGCCGGCATGCGAGACGGTGACGACCATGTCCTCGCGCTGGATCAGGTCCTCGTCTTCCATCTCGCCTTCCTGATCGACGATCACGGTGCGGCGGGGCGTCGCGAACTCGGTTTTGACCGCGATCAGCTCGTCCTTGACGATGGTCTGGATGCGGGCGCGCGAACGCAAAATCGCGAGATAATCGGCGATTTCGTCGGCGAGCTTGTCGAGCTCGGCCTTGATCTCGTCGCGGCCGAGCGCGGTGAGCCGTTGCAGGCGCAGATCGAGGATGGCCTTGGTCTGCTCGGCCGAAAGTTTGGTCGTGCCCTGCGGCGAAACGGCGTGACGCGGATCGTCGATCAGCGTGACCATGGCGGCGACGTCGCGCGCCGGCCAGTCGCGCGCCATCAGTTCCTCGCGCGCCTCGTTGGCGTCCTTGGCGCCGCGGATGAGTCTTATCATCTCGTCGATATTGGCGACCGCGATGGCCAGGCCGACCAACACGTGGGCGCGGTCGCGCGCCTTGCCGAGCAGATGCTTGGTGCGCCGGTAGATCACCTCCTCGCGAAACGCGACGAAGGAGGTCAGCATATCCTTCAGATTCAATACCAGCGGGCGGCCGCCTTCCAGCGCCACCATATTGGCGCCGAACGAGGACTGCAGCGCGGTGAAGCGGTAGAGTTGATTAAGCACGACGTCCGGCACCGCGTCGCGGCGCAATTCGACGACGACGCGATAGCCGTCGCGGTCGGATTCATCGCGCAGCGCGGCAATGCCTTCAAGCTTCTTGTCGCGCACCAATTCGCCGATGCGCTCGACCAGAGTGGCCTTGTTGACCTGATAGGGAATTTCGGTGGCGACAATCGCCTCGCGCTCGCCGCGCAGCGTCTCGAATTCGACCTTGCCGCGCATCACGATGGAGCCGCGGCCGAGATGATAGGCGGCGCGGATGCCCTGGCGGCCGAGGATGATGCCGCCGGTCGGAAAATCCGGTCCCGGCACAATGGCGATCAAATCGTCGATCGACAGCGCCGGATTGTCGATCAGCGCCACACAAGCGTCGATCACCTCGCCGAGATTGTGCGGCGGAATGTTGGTCGCCATGCCCACCGCAATGCCGCCGGCGCCGTTGACCAACAAATTGGGAAAGCGCGCCGGCAACACCACCGGCTCGTGTTCGGATTCGTCGTAGTTCGGCTGGAAATCGACGGTATCCTTGTCGATGTCGCGCAGCAGCTCCATGGCCGATTTGGCCAGCCGGCATTCGGTATAGCGGTAGGCCGCAGCGTTATCGCCGTCGACCGAGCCGAAATTGCCCTGGCCGTCGATCAGCGGCAAACGCATGGAGAAATCCTGCACCATGCGCACCAGGGCGTCGTAGATCGCCTGGTCGCCGTGCGGGTGGTATTTGCCCATCACGTCGCCGACGACGTGCGCCGACTTGACGTATTTTTTGTCCGGCGTGTGCCCGTTCTCGTGCATCGAAAACAGGATGCGGCGATGCACGGGTTTGAGCCCGTCGCGAACGTCCGGCAACGCTCGCGCCACGATCACGCTCATGGCGTAATCGAGGTAGCTCTTCTTCATCTCCTCGGTGATCGACACCGGGCGAATATCGGACGGCCCGCTGTCGGTCGGCGGGGGATTATCCTGGTCTGACAACGATGAATCCTGGTCTAGAATACAGCCGAATCGGGTGGATTTTTTATAGCCGATCGGGACCCATAGAGCCACCTTTATCGGCGAATAGACGATAGGATTTTACGTTTTACTTTCAAGGCCTTATTGCGACAATTCGTACCGCTTTGGCGGCGGCGGCCAAGCCGGTCGAGAATGCACCACAGGACGCTGGCGCAATCACCCCCAGCCCCTATGATGCGCGCAGAAAAAACTCAACCCGGGAGCCGCCTTAATGGTTCAGCTTGCCGACGACGACATCAGGACCCGCGAGGTGCTCGGCTGGAAAGGCGTGCACGTGCTGCACTTCATCGGCTCGTCGTGTTCGCAGAAGCTGCGCATTTTCCTCAACCTCAAGAATATTCCCTGGCAGTCGCATCCCGTCGATCTGCCCGGCAACGAGAATTTTCAACCGTGGTTTCTCGGCATCAATCCGCGCGGGCTGGTGCCGGTCGTCGTGCATGACGGCGCCGTGCATATCGAGAGCAACGACATCATCCAATATCTCGAACGGACATTTCCGACGCCGCGGCTGATCCCGGCCGGCCACGACAACGAGGTTGCAGGCCTGCTCAAGCACGAAGACGACCTGCATCTCGATCTGCGAACTTTGAGCTTTCGCTTCGTGTTCGCGCCGCCCGGACCGCCAAAGCCCGCGGCTGCACTCGAAAGCTACAGAGCCAACGGCGCGGGCACGGTGCAGGGCCTCATGGATCATGAGAAGAATGTCCAGATCGAATTCTGGCAACGCGCGGCCAAGGAAGGCTTTACCGACGAACGGGCGCGCGCATCGGCGCTGAAATTCCGCGCCGAATTCGAGGCGCTCGATAGCACGCTGGCGAAACAGCCCTATCTGATGGGCGACGATTTAAGCGTGCTCGACATCGCCTGGTTCATCTACGAGCACCGGCTGTCGCTTGCCGGCTATCCGTTCGCGCGGCTGCATCCGCATGTCTACGCCTGGGCCGAGAGACTCCGCGCCCGGCCGGAATTTGCCAAGGAGATCGGGCAGCTGCGTCATTCGCCGGAGCAACTCGACGCCATCCATCGCGCGCCGGCAGGCAAGACGCTGCAAGCGGTCGCGGGAATTTGACGGCGGCTTTTGTTGTGGGAGCTGGCCATGCTGCTCGAATACGCGATCGCGGCGGCGCTGACGCTGTTCGTCGTGGTCGATCCGATTGGGCTGGCGCCGACCTTCCTTGCCGTGACCGACGGGCTGCCGCGCGCGGCGCGTCGAAGCGTGGCGGTCCGCGCCAGCTTGATCGCCGGCGCAATTCTGGTCGGCGCCGCATTGGTCGGCAATTGGCTGCTCGACACGCTTGAAATCTCGCTGGCGGCATTCCGCATCGCCGGCGGTCTGCTTCTTTTCGCCACCGCGTCCGAGATGGTGTTCGGCGTGCGCATGCGCCGCGAAGGCCAGGAGGCGGAGCTGGCGGTCGAGGAGCACGTCCGCGACATTGCCGCCTTCCCGCTCGCCATTCCGCTGTTGGCCGGTCCCGGCGCGATCACCGCCAGCATCCTGCTCGCGGGCCGTGCCGATGGCCGCTGGCTGTTTCTTGCAATTCTCGTTGCCGTCGTTGTGCTTATAGCGGCTGCTTGCCTCATCGCATTCATTCTCGCCGAACGCATCAGCGGACTGCTCGGGCGGACCGGCAATATCGTGCTGTCGCGGCTGCTTGGCGTACTGCTCACGGCTTTGGCGGTGCAATATGTGGTCGACGGCATCCGCGCGGTCTTGGCCAGCTGATCGCTTTATTCGCGGCCGCTGCCCGATCGAGCGCACGGCGCTAAGCCTTCATTAACCATAAGCCTTCACTATCCCTTGGTAACGAGCCCGTTGGAGATCGTGGTATGGCGATTTCAGGAATTCCCGCCGCCGCAAGCATTCAGCCGCCGGCCCAGCTGCTGCAGCCGTCCGGCCATCACAAGCATCGCGGCCAAGGCGCCGCTTCGATCAGCGACGTCGACGTGCAAAGTTCGAGCATCTCGCCCGCCGGAGCATCGAATGCAAGACCCGGCAGCATTGTCGACATAACGGCGTAGGACGACGCGCGATTGCGACCGTGATCGCCGGTTTCGGCAATGAAGCGCGCACGTACAATACTGCGATGGATGACATTCGGCCGGCCTATTGCGTCCGCGCGGCGCAGCCGCGCGACATTCCGGCGCTGATGCGGCTCAAGCTCGTGTTGGCGCAAGGCGAGGATTCCGCTCACGCGGTATGCGCCGGCGAAGCCGATTGGCTGCGCGACGGTTTCGGTCCCGACGCCGGTTTCACGGCCTTCGTCGCCGCGTGCGGCGCCGATAGTATCATCGGCATGGCGACCTGCAGCCGGCGCAAAATCACCGGCTGGAACGGCCCGGTGATTTTCCTGCAAGACCTCATTGTCGAGCCGGCGCATCGCGCGCACGGCGTCGCTCGCGCGCTCATCGCGCGGGTCGCCGCCTTCGCCGGCGAGCTCGGCAGCCCGATCGTCGAACTGACGGTGCGCGCCGATAATCCGGCGCAACGGTTCTACCTGCGCGCCGGCTTTCAATTGCTGCCGCAATGTCTCACTTACGTCCTCGCCGGACCGGCGCTGACGGCGCTCGCCGCGCAAGACAAATCGCCGCTCGTCGTTGCCGGCTAAAGCATGATCCCGAAAATGCCCGCCCTCGGACTTGATCCGAGGTCGCGGATCAGTCGAGTCGTGGCTGCCAGATCATGAAGGCGAACACCGCGAGCATGCCGATCAGGATCGCAGCCGCCAGCACGCACCAAATTCGGAACAAACGCCGGTAGGCGGCGGACAGCGGCAGCCCGGCGAGCGCCGCCTGCCGTGTCAAGCGGCGGATGCGCATCTCGATGCAAACGGCCGCGATCCAGCAGGCCACTATGGCGACATAAAGCGCGCTCGATAGCACGATCCAGAATTCGCGGAGCGGTGACAGCCCGATGGCGAAGGCCAGCGGGAAGCCGCTGAGCGGCTGCAGCACGATGGCGGCGGCCACCACCGTCAGTTCGACCTTGACGACGAATTGCGACGTCACGGCAACGACCGAGGTATTGCTGGAGCGGTGCGCGAGCATCATGAAGATGGCGAGCGCGAACCAGGTGCCGAACATTAACGTGACGGCGAGCACGTGCACGAATTTGATGGTGAAGATCAGATCGAGCATGGCCGTTACCCGTCGGGCATTAGCGAAGCAATCGTTTGCGAGATTGCTTCGTCGCGGAGCCCGTCATCGAGCCGGCCGCTTCAGGCCGGACCCGTTGGCGCCTCGCCATGACGACCGCTCAGAACGGAATTTCGTCGTCCATGTCGGCGCCCGCGCCGCCGCGCGAGCCGGCCACGGCCGCGGCTGCGGCTGCGGCTGCGACTTTGCGCGTCGGCCCAGGTGAGCCGAACTCGCCGCCCTCATCGGCGCCGAAATCGCCGCCGCCCCCGCCGCCGGCTCCCGCGCCGCCGGCGCGATCCAGCAATGTCAGCTCGCCGCGAAAGCCCTGCAGCACCACTTCGGTCGAGTAACGGTCCTGGCCGGATTGATCCTGCCATTTTCGCGTTTGCAGCGCGCCTTCGAGATAGATCTTCGAGCCTTTCTTAAGATATTGCTCGGCGATTCGGCACAGATTCTCGTTGAAAATCACGACACGGTGCCATTCGGTTTTTTCGCGCCGCTCGCCGGTGGTCTTGTCTTTCCAGGACTCCGAGGTGGCAACGCGCAGATTCGCCACCGGCCGGCCGTCCTGCGTGCGCCGGATTTCGGGATCCGCACCCAGATTGCCGATCAGGATCACTTTATTGACGCTGCCTGCCATGATCTTCTCCACTCCGTGCCCGAACGACCTTGTCCGAACCAACTTGCCCGTTAGGTGCCGCTATCGCCTGTCCGCCGCTCGTCTCGGCTCGTCGGACGGAACGACGGTCGTGCAGGTAAGCTGTAGTGCAGATAACTAGTGGGATACCGGCGCCTCGCAAGAACCATCGGCGTTATCCACACCAGTCCCCGACCATTGCAGCCACGCCCCAGGCATTTCGTTCCTCTTTTGTTCTAAGAGGTGCAGGAGCGAAATGCAAGGGCCTGACCCGAGCTGACCCGAGGTCGCAACCGATTGTGGACGCTGCGGCCCGCAAAACGTCAAATACCCCGCAAATAGCCACGCGCCAGGCAATGGCGAAATGTCGCCGCCTGTTGCATTTGGGTTACACATTTTTCCAGGCAGATCAGCTACTTATTGGTGAGCGACGGCGCTACGGAAGCGATTCCGTGGCGGCACGGTCGAAGCCGCGCAATTGGTCGCGCAACGCACTGGAGGGTCGCCATGAAGCGATTATTGATAGCTGGAGCGTTGGCGTTCGCCGCCGCAGGGCACGCACTCGCGGCAGACCTTCCGCAACCCGGTCCGCCGCCGCAGGCGCCCGTCGCGTACATTCCGACCGTCGCGCCGGTCTATAACTGGGGCGGCATCTATTTCGGCGTCAACGGCGGCTATGGATTCGGCAAGTCGAAGCAGACCTCCACCCTCGGGACGACCGGCACCTTCAATACTACCGGCTTTCTGGTCGGGCCCACGCTGGGCGCTAATTTTCAGACCGACGCCTTTGTGTTCGGCATCGAGGGCGATTTCGACGCCTCGTGGATGCAGGGCACCAGCGGCCCTGCAGTTTGCCTTGGCACCGTACAGTGCGAAACCAAGAACACCTGGCTCGGCACGCTGCGCGCACGCGTCGGCTACGCCGCCGATCGCGTATTGTTCTATGGCACTGCCGGCGGCGCGTTCGGCAACATCGAACAGGGCGTCAAGGGCGGCAGCTTGGCCAGTTCGTCGAAGGCCGGTTGGACAGCTGGCGCCGGCGTCGAGGTCGCGTTCGCCGACAATTGGACGGCCCGGGTCGAATATCTGTTCGTCGCTCTGCAGAACGCTTCGTTCAGTGCACCGCCCGCGACCACGGTCACTTTCAACGCCAACATCGTCCGGCTGGGGGTCGATTATAAATTCCGCTGAGGGATTTCGCCTGACGTAACGGGCACGAGCGGGATCGACGCCGGCCCTGCTCGATCCTTGCCGGTTGCGCCCGGCTGATTGATTCCGGTGGGCTGTTGTTTTTTTGCACTATCCAGGGGCGCGCAGAACCATTGTATTACGGCGTGAAACGAGTAGCCTCGTGCCCTGCGGGGGGTTGGCGTATGAGGTCTGTCGGTACCGGATTGGTGGCGCTCGGGTTGGCGGCGATGGCGGTTGCCGTGCCGGCTTACGCTGCGGATTTGCCGGTCGCGCCGGCCTACAACCCGCCCGCCCCGCTGCCGCCCGCGATTTATAACTGGACCGGGTTCTATGTCGGCGGCAATGTCGGCGCCGGCCTGTTGTCGGAGAACATGACGCAGTCGGCGCCAGGTGCGCTCACCCCGGTTTCCCCGTTCCACCCCTCGGTGGTGGGCCTTGTCGGCGGTGCGCAGGTCGGCGCGGATTATCAGTTCTCCGCCCTGGTCGTCGGCGCGCAGGCGTCGTGGAGTTCGTCCTATATCAACGGCCAGAACACGCAAAATACCACGGGCGGCGTCAGCCAGGAGCGGATGACATCAGAACCGACCTGGTTCGCCAGCGTGACCGGGCGCGTCGGCTACGCCGCCAACACGCTGTTGTTTTACGTCAAAGGCGGCGGCGCCTGGATGCATATCAACCATGTCCAGGACATTCTATTGGCCGGCGCCACGACATCGAGCCAATCCATCAGCGACACCCGCTCCGGCTTTGTCGCCGGCGTCGGCCTCGAATACGCCATGACCGAAAACCTGTCGGCGCTGTTCGAATACGACTTCTACGATTTCGGCAGCAAAACCGAAAACTTCAGTCCCGCCCTCGGCACGCCTTTGTCGATCCGCTCCGACCTGCATACGCTGACCGTCGGCCTCAATTACCGCTTCACTCTGGCGCCGTCCGGCCAGCGCTTCTGCCCGACCTGCTGAAGCCGGATTTATAGCGGCCACCAACAAAGATTTGCGGGCACAGGTCCGGGTGCCATACTGGCGAAGGCCCGGCGTTCTCACTATGTTCGGCGATCGAGTGTGGGCCCCCCTGCTCCGACCGCGGGGCGCGAAATCCGTTTCCGACCGGTGCGAATGAACGACCTGTTCGACAAATCTGCGAAGGGTACGCAAGATCGTCGCGAGGCTGAGCGTCGTGCCAGCGACCGCCGCGTGATTACGATCCGCGGCGCGCGCGAGCACAATCTCAAAAATATCGATCTCGATATTCCGCGCGATCGCCTCGTCGTGTTCACCGGCCTGTCCGGCTCCGGCAAATCCTCGCTCGCCTTCGACACCATCTATGCCGAGGGCCAGCGCCGTTACGTCGAGAGCCTCTCGGCCTATGCCCGGCAATTCCTGGAAATGATGCAGAAGCCGGACGTCGATCAGATCGACGGGCTCTCTCCGGCGATTTCCATCGAGCAGAAAACCACCTCGCGCAATCCGCGCTCGACCGTCGGCACCGTCACCGAAATCTACGATTACATGCGGCTTTTGTGGGCGCGCGTCGGCGTGCCCTACTCGCCGGCCACCGGGCTGCCGATCGAGAGCCAGACCGTGTCGCAGATGGTCGACCGCATCATGGCGCTGCCCGAGGGAACGCGGCTTTATCTGCTCGCACCGGTGGTGCGCGGCCGCAAGGGCGAGTACCGCAAGGAGCTCGCCGAATTCATGAAGAAGGGCTACCAGCGCGTCAAAATCGACGGCCAGTATTACGAGATCGCCGAAGCCCCGGTGCTGGACAAGAAATTCACCCACGACATCGACGTCGTGGTCGACCGCATCGTGGTGCGGCCGGATGTTTCGGCGCGGCTTGCGGATTCGCTGGAGCAGGCGCTCAAGCTCGCCGACGGGCTTGCGGTCGCCGAGCTTGCCGACACCGCGCCGGCCGAAGGCGCCGCGACCACCAGCAAGGCCAACCGGCAGCGCAACCAGACCGCCGCCGAGCGCCTTGTCTTCTCGGAAAAATTCGCCTGCCCGGTGTCCGGCTTCACCATCCCCGAGATCGAGCCGCGGCTGTTCTCGTTCAACAATCCGTTCGGCGCCTGCCCGAAATGCGGCGGCCTCGGCGTCGAGCAGCACATCGACGCCGGTCTCGTCATTCCCGACCAGGAACGCACGCTGCGCCGCGGCGCCATCGCGCCGTGGGCGAAATCGTCGTCGCCTTATTACACGCAGACGCTGTCGGCATTGGGCAAGCACTACAAATTCACCCTCGACACCAAATGGACGGATTTGCCGAAGAAGACGCAAGACGCCATCCTGTACGGTTCCGGCGACACCGAGATCCGCTTCTCCTACGACGACGGCATGCGCGCCTACGATACCAAGCGCGCCTTCGAAGGCGTCGTCACCAATCTCGAGCGCCGCTTCAAGGAAACCGACAGCGATTGGGCGCGCGAGGAGATCGCGCGTTATTTCACCGACGTGCCGTGCGCAGCGTGTCACGGCTATCGGCTGAAGCCCGAAGCTCTGTGCGTAAGGGTCGGCGGCCGGCATATCGGCGAAGTGTCCGACATGTCGGTCAAAGGCGCAGCCGCCTGGTTCACTGAGCTCCCTCAGCGGCTGACCTCGAAGCAAAATGAAATCGCCGTGCGGGTGCTCAAAGAAATCCGCGAGCGGCTCAGATTCCTGGTCGATGTGGGCTTGGAGTACCTCACTTTGGCGCGCGCCTCGGGCACGCTGTCGGGCGGCGAGAGCCAGCGCATCCGGCTTGCCTCGCAGATCGGCTCCGGCCTGACCGGCGTGCTCTACGTGCTCGACGAGCCGTCGATCGGGCTGCACCAGCGCGACAATGCGCGGCTTCTGGAAACGCTTAAGCGGCTGCGCGATCTCGGCAACACCGTGATCGTGGTCGAGCACGACGAAGACGCCATCCGCGCCGCCGACTGGGTTTTGGATATCGGCCCTGGCGCCGGCATTCACGGCGGCCACGTCATCGCGCAAGGCCAGGTCGGCGATCTCGTCGCGGCGCCGCAAAGCTGGACCGGCAAGTATCTGTCCGGCGAACTGATGGTTCACATTCCGGAACGCCGGCCGAAAAACCCGACGCGCGCGCTGAAAATCGTCGGGGCGCGCGGCAACAACCTGAAAAACATCACCGCCGAAATTCCGCTGGGGCTGTTCAGTTGCGTCACCGGCGTGTCCGGCGGCGGCAAGTCGACGCTGCTCGTCGACACGCTGTACAAGGCGCTGGCGCGGCGGCTGAACAATGCCAGCGAGGCCCCCGCCCCTTACGACCGGATCGAAGGCGTCGAGCATCTCGACAAGATCATCGACATCGACCAGTCGCCGATCGGCCGCACCCCGCGCAGCAATCCCGCGACCTATACCGGCGCGTTCACGCCGATCCGCGAGTGGTTCGCCGGTCTCCCGGAAAGCAAGGCGCGCGGCTACGAGCCGGGCCGCTTCTCGTTCAACGTCAAGGGCGGCCGCTGCGAGGCCTGCCAGGGCGACGGCGTCATCAAGATCGAGATGCATTTTCTGCCCGACGTCTACGTCACTTGCGACGTCTGCAAGGGCAAGCGCTACAACCGCGAAACGCTGGACGTTCTGTTCCGCGGCAAATCGATCGCCGACGTGCTCGACATGACGGTCGAGGAGGCCTTGGAATTCTTCAAGGCAGTGCCGCGGGTGCGCGAGCCGCTAAAGCTTCTGCACCGCGTCGGCCTCGATTACATCCACGTCGGCCAGCAGGCGACGACGCTGTCGGGCGGCGAGGCGCAGCGCGTAAAACTCGCCAAGGAATTGTCGAAGCGCGCCACCGGCCGCACGCTTTACATTCTCGACGAGCCGACCACCGGTCTGCACTTCCACGACGTGGCGAAATTGCTCGAAGTGCTGCACGAGTTGGTGGAGACGGGAAATACGGTGGTCGTCATCGAGCACAATCTCGAAGTGATAAAAACCGCCGACTGGATCATCGATCTCGGCCCTGAAGGCGGCGACGGCGGCGGCGAAATCGTCGCCGCGGGCGCGCCGGAGGATATTGTGCGCGAGACGCGCAGTTACACCGGGGCGTTTCTGAAGCCGGTGCTGGCAAGGCGCGGCGCGGATCGCGGGAAGAAGAAACGCGTCGAGGCGGCGGAGTAAGCTGAGGCGATTATGCCATTTCCATCATTTCATACGTTCTTTGTTCCGATTGTTCACGCGCTTCGAGCACGAGGCGGCTCCGCGACGATTGATGAACTCGAAGAGGCCGTTACCCAATTGGCTCACCTGTCGGAGGCTCAACGGTCACAGCTGCACGGGGAAGGTCCGCGGACTGAGTTTAGCTATCGGCTGGCATGGGCTCGGACCTATCTAAAGAAAGGTGATGCGTTAGAAAACTCTGAACGAGGCGTGTGGCATCTCACACCGGCGGGATACGAGATGTCGGATGAACAAATTCAGGAGATTCGATATCAGGTTCGCCAACAGAACCGTGAAGCGAGAAGAGCTGCAGCCGCACTCTTGGAGCCGCGCGACGATGAAGAGGAAGAGGAAGATGACGAGGACATTGAAGAAATAGCGCTTAGCTGGAAAGAACAACTTCTTGAAGCGTTGCTGGCTTTGGAGCCAAGTGCATTCGAACGTCTTTGCCAGAGAATTTTGCGCGAATCAGGTTTCGTTAAGGTCGAAGTTACTGGTCGAAGTGGCGATGGAGGAATCGACGGAACGGGCGTCCTCCGCCTCAACTTGCTGTCCTTTCAAGTATTGTTTCAGTCAAAACGCTACAGAGGGTCGGTGGGCGCGTCGATTGTTCGTGACTTTCGAGGCGCGATGGTTGGACGTGCAGACAAGGGCTTAATCATAACCACTGGAACATTCACTCCAGACGCGAGGCGCGAAGCAACTCGTGACGGCGCGCCTGCTATTGACCTTGTCGACGGCGATGCTCTTTGCGATTTGCTCAAATCATTGCGGATTGGGGTAAAAGTCGAGACAGTAGAATCGATTTCGATTGATCGAAATGCGCTGATGACCGTCTAGAAGTGGAGCTACACTCTCGCAAGGCAGAGTCATCGGAGGCACCTACGAAGCCCTGGAGGAGTACGGAAACCGGATTTTCCGCGGCATCACCGCGCATGGCGATCTTGATCCGCAGTGCAAAGTTAGCGAGCCTACTTCAACGAACTGCCATTCCGCTTGGCAGCCTAACCCCGCAGAGACCCACTTATCGAAGCGGGAAATCTTTTCAGACAACCGGGACCACCTCAGATTGCCGGATTATCAAGTCCGGCAATAACGAACTCCATTCCATTGTCATGCCCCGCTAAAGCGGGGCATCCAGTACGCCGCGTGCAAATGCTCGTGTTAAGGGGCGAAGTCGAAGTTTCGCGGCACGGCTTACAGGAACTGGCTGCGGATGGTACTCTTGTGGAAGATGCCATCGTGGGCATCGCAAACGCCAGGGTCGTAGAGGAGTGCCCCGATTTTCATAAGGGACCTTCCGTTTTGGTTTTGCAGAGCGATAGTACTGACAGGCCCATTCATGTCCTTTGGGGCATGGAGCGCGGTATGACGACGCCGGCGGTTCTGGTCACAGCATATCGGCCTGATCCTCGGCGATGGTCTGAGGATTTTATGAGGCGACGTAAATGAGACCCAAGCGAAAAGCCACTGAACTGATCTGCGAGGGCAAATACGCAGCCGAGGTCATGATCGAGCTCAACTACAGCGATGAAAGCTGGTCGCCCACCATGTCGCTCGACGATGCGAAAAAACTGGAAGCGGTTCGCTTCGCCTTAAAGCGCGGCGATATCACCGAAGCCGCCAAATACGGCCGCGTGTTCGAGCTGACGCCGGTGGCGGCGAAGTAGTCCTCTCACCGAAATCGCTCAGCGCCTACTTTCCTCACAACCCCTACGTGCTATTTTATCTTGGGACTTCGCTTGGTCGGAGCTCGGGGGACTCAATGGCACGTATACGCCACGTGAAAAAAGCAGAGACCAGCGCAGCGGCGGCAGGCTGGTCGGGAGCGGCATGGGGTCAGTTTGGCCTCAGGTCTCGATCTTGCTCAGCACGGCTTGCATCTGCTGCAATACCTCGCGGGTCTTCTCCGCGTAGAACGCGTTCACCACCTCGCTGATCGCCTGCACCTTCGGATCAAGCGGATTGATGCCCGCCGCCACTAGGCGGGCGTGCAGCTCCTTGAGCACTTCGTCTTTCTCGAACATCTCCTCTCCAGTTCCGCCCGCCTGCGCGGCATTCGCCTGCCGCAGCGATGACATACCACACTCTCGTCACCACCGGGCTTGACCCGGTGGTCCATGCTGAGTTGCCGTGCTCACGGCGGTGCCCCATGGATACGCGGGTCAAGCCCGCGTATGACGGGTTAGACAATCGCAAGCGCCATACTCCCGCCACCCCCATGAAACACATCGGCTTCCTCTCCTTCGGCCATTGGACGCCATCGTCCCAATCGAAAGTGCGGACGGCGGCCGACGCGCTTCTGCAATCGATCGAGCTTGCGGTCGCCGCCGAGGAGCTCGGCGCCGACGGGGCTTATTTCCGTGTCCACCACTATGCCCGCCAGCTCGGCTCGCCGTTCCCGCTCCTCGCCGCGGTCGGCGCGCGGACCAAGCGCATCGAGATCGGCACCGCGGTCATCGACATGCGCTACGAGAACCCGCTGTACATGGCGGAGGATGCAGGCTCAGCCGACGTCATCGGCGGCGGCCGGTTGCAGCTCGGCATCAGCCGCGGCTCGCCCGAGCAGGTGATCGACGGCTGGCGCCACTTCGGCTACGCCCCGCCCGAAGGCGAGACCGACGCCGACATGGCGCGGCGCCACACCGAGGTTTTTCTCGACGTGCTGCGCGGCCAGGGTTTTGCGAAGCCCAATCCGCGGCCGATGTTTCCGAATCCGCCGGGCTTGTTGCGGCTCGAGCCCTACTCCGAAGGCCTGCGCGAGCGCATCTGGTGGGGCGCGGGTGCAAGCGCCACGGCCGAATGGGCGGCCAAGGTCGGGATGAACCTGCAGAGCTCGACGCTGGTCTACGACGAGACCGGCGAGCCGCTGCACATCCAGCAGGCCGGCCAGATCCGGAAATTCCGCGAGGCCTGGAAGGCGGCCGGACACCCGCGCGAGCCGCGGGTGTCGGTGAGCCGCAGCATCTTCGCGCTGGTCGACGACCGCGACCGCGCCTATTTCGGGCGCGATAACGAGAGCGAAGACACGCTTGGCTTTCTCGGCGACAACCGGCGCGCCGTGTTCGGCCGCAGCTACGCCGCCGAGCCGGACGTGCTGGTCGAACAGCTTAGGAAAGACGAGGCCATCGCCGCGGCCGACACGCTCTTGCTCACGGTGCCCAACCAACTCGGCGTCGACTACAACGCCCACGTCATCGAGGCGATCCTCAAGCACGTCGCGCCGGCGCTTGGCTGGCGGTGAGGCGTTACCAAGCCAATCCCAAGCCGGCCCGCCTGGGGACTCCCGTCACACCCGGCCTGACCCGGTGGTCCATGCCGGCTCCTGCGGCGAGAAATGAGGCATTTTGCGAGCGCTCGGACGCTAAGGAGCGCCGCGAGAGCGAAGGACCTTTGTGCAGCGGTCAATCCCATTCCCTCGGCCGGCGGCCGTTCTCTTGCGAGCTTTGACGACGATTTCGCCGTCTATCGGCTGCGGCCGCAATCGCGATCATGCCTTCGAGGTGTTGCGCCAACGAGCGCGGACCGCATGAGCAAAGCTGCATCGCGGCTATCGCTGCGCTGCTGCGGGCGACATCTGCTATAGCTACAACATGAGCGATCCCAAGGCCCTTTCAGCGACCGCAAAACTCCCCGTCGTCGGCGTGATCGGCAGCGCGCATCTGGTCGAGGGCAAGTTCACCGCGCAGCGGGTCGGCGAGCGCAATCTGCGCGCCGTCGCGGAAGCCGCCCACGCGCTGCCGCTGATCTTTGCCGGCACGCCGGAGATCACCGACACGGCTGCGCTGCTCGATACCGTCGACGGCATTCTGCTCACCGGCGGTCGCGCCAATGTGCATCCGCGCCGCTTCGGCCAGCAAGCCGATCCGCGCCACGAGCCTTACGACGAGCCGCGCGACGCGCTGGCGCTGCCACTGATCGAGGCCTGCGTCGCGCGCGGCGTGCCGCTGTTCGGCATCTGCCGCGGATTCCAGGAGATGAACGTCGCGTTCGGCGGCTCGCTGCATCCGGAGATTCGCGAGCTGCCCGGGCGCATGAACCATCGCATGCCGCGGCTGGAAAACGGCGAGCCGCATCCCGATGTCGCCGTCATTTTCGCCGACCGTCACGAGGTCCGCCTCACGCCCGGCGGCACGTTCGCCAAGCTTCTCGGCATCGAGACGATCCGGGTCAATTCGCTGCACGGCCAGGGCATTCTCGAACCCGGCCGGCGCATCGTCGTCGAGGGCGTGGCGGAGGACGGCACCATCGAGGCCATCCGCATCGCCGACGCGCCGGGCTTTGCGCTCGGCGTGCAATGGCATGCCGAGCACGACGCGCCCCGCAATCCGATCAATCGCGCATTGTTCGAGGCGTTCGGCGCCGCACTGGTAAAGTATCGGGCGGCGCGATGGTCATCGTAGCCCTCGATTGTATCGTCACTGCCGGACCTGTTCGGCCTTCGGCCGCATCTCGACATCGACCGCGGGAGGCATCGGCATGAGCCCTCGTACCAATCGCATCCTGCTGGGGGTCTTCTTCGGCGCGCTGTGGTCGGCAGGCCTGTTGTGGAGGTCGCCGTCGATCGATACGCGGACCGTCATTGTCGCCCTCATTCCCGGGGTGATTGTCGGCCTGCTGATGTATTGGGTGTCCGACAAGTTCCGCGCCCGCCCGTGAGCATGGACATCGTCGACGCAAGGTCCCACACTTACCGTTGAGCGAGCAGCAGCGGATTCTCGGTGAAACGGCGCAGCGCTCTACGGGCTTAACTAAGCGCCCGCGGGCGGACTAATTCTTCCGCCCGTGGTCGGCCTTGATCGCGCTTTGGATCGCCTCGTCGTGGTACCAGCCGCTGCCGGATACGAGTTTTACGCCACAGGGCAATTGTACGTTCGCAGTGGGTACCACGTCGTCGGCTTCGCTGCGCAACGCGAAACGGCCGCGTGGCGGGAACGTGTAGATCTTGGCCGATCCGGAAATATTGGACGTCATTGTTCGGCTCCATCGCCATGCGCGCATCATCAGCGCGCGTGTCGTGAATGAGTTTCCTGATTCTCCGTTAAGATAATGCTTTGCTCGTCTTTTGTTCGGCTTGCCTGACAGAAAATCGGCAGATGGCTACAATATGTGCATTCAATCGCCATTCACATTGTTGCTCATTTTGATCGCATTTCTTTCCGGTGCGCGAATCACTGCGGTTTCCCCGCGCGCTCAGGTCGGGCGCGGACGGTGCGTCGTTTGGCACAGGAAATGCTTGAAATCCGCCGGGAGGCGGCGCGGATGCCGCTATTTTCGGCTACGCGCGCTTCAGCACTCGCTCATCCCTCGCACAGCAGAAGAGAGACGGTAATGACAAAATATAAGCTGGAATACATATGGCTCGACGGCTATTCGCCGGTGCCGAATCTGCGCGGCAAGACTCAGCTCAAGGAATTCGCCACGTTCCCGACGCTCGAGCAGCTGCCGATGTGGGGCTTCGACGGCTCGTCGACCATGCAGGCCGAGGGTCACAATTCGGATTGCATCCTCAAGCCCGTCGCTGTCTATCCGGACGCTGCGCGCACCGACGGCGCGCTGGTGATGTGCGAGGTGATGTTGCCGGACGGCACGCCGCACCCGTCGAACAAGCGCGCCACCATTCTCGACGATCCGGGCGCCTGGTTCGGTTTCGAGCAGGAATATTTCTTCTTCAAGGACGGCCGGCCGCTCGGTTTCCCGTCGAGCGGCTATCCCGCGCCGCAGGGCCCGTACTACACCGGGGTCGGCTACAAGAACGTCGGCGACATCGCCCGCAAGATGGTCGACGAGCATCTCGATCTTTGTCTGGCCGCAGGCATCAACCACGAAGGCATCAATGCCGAGGTGGCGAAGGGCCAGTGGGAATTCCAGATTTTCGGCAAGGGCTCCAAAAAGGCCGCTGATGAAATGTGGATGGCGCGTTATCTGTTGCTGCGGCTGACCGAAAAATACGGCGTCGATATCGAGTTCCACTGCAAGCCGCTCGGCGACACCGACTGGAACGGTTCCGGCATGCATTGCAATTTCTCGACGTCCTATATGCGCGAAGTCGGCGGCAAGGACTATTTCGAGGCGCTGATGAAGGCGTTCGACGGCGCGCGCGCGGACCACATCGCGGTCTATGGCCCGGACAACCATATGCGGCTGACCGGCAAGCACGAGACCGCCGCCATCACCGAATTCACCTACGGCATCGCCAACCGCGGCGCCTCGATCCGCGTGCCGCACAGCTTCGTCAACAACGGCTACAAGGGCTATCTGGAAGATCGCCGGCCGAATTCGCAAGGCGACCCGTACCAGATCGCTTCCCAGGTCCTCAAGACGATCGCATCCGCCCCGACCAGCGGCAAAGTCAGCGCCGCGGCTTAGCCGGCGGACCCGTCCCTTCGCTGCTGCGCAAGCGGGGGAGATCAGGCTAAGGCGTTGCTTCGTCGTATTTGCGACTCCCGCGGCGCTCCGGCAGACCGCCGAAGCTCACGCAGCGATGGCAAGCGGGTTGCCGCATGCGATGACAAACGCAGGGTCGCCCTCGGCCTCGCGGTGTTGCGTCCGCCCTTCGATCGGTTCGGCATCGGCTTGATCTAAGCTCATTGAGCCGATGCCGCGGGGGAGGTGATTGGCGTCCCTCCCCCGAGATCGCCCTAAAGCATGATCCCGAAACAGCCTGCCCTCGGACTTGATCCGAGGGAGGAACCCGGTTTTCGGAAAAGATCATGCGCAAACAAAAGGCTAGAGCGGGACAATGATTCAAGGAAACCGCATCCCGCTATAGCCTTCGCGGCCCGGCGGCTGCACCGGAAACTGAATCCCGGCGCGTCGCGCGAGCCGGAATAGCCCAGACCGTGCTTTGCTCGGTCGCGGCGGGAACAAGTTGTTGCCTAAAGAATTGTCATCCACGGACGCCGGTCGCCGGTCGCAACGCCGACGGCCAACGATAGCGACCAGTAGGGAACAAACACCATGGACAGAAAGATTGCCGGACTTCTCGGCGCCGCGGCCGCGCTGACAACCATGCATGCCGCACAAGCCGCGCCGGCACAGGTGCCGCCGCTCGCTCCCGCGGCGAGCTACCGCGATCTTCTGGAACCGATCCCGAATGCGTTAATTGTGCTAAAGGCGGATGACGCCCGCAGCGCCGGGAGTGCGACGCAGCAACAGCCGGTCCAGTTGGCGCAGTATTACCATCAGCATCACCACCATCATCACCACCATCACCACGGTTATGTGCGCGTCATTCCGCCCCGTTTCTTCCGGCGCCATCATCACCATCACCACCATCATCACCACCACCATCACGGATTCGGCGTCTATATCCGCTAAAGCCGGCCGAATTTTCCGGGGCGTGGAATTTTCTTTGAGCGCGCGGCAAATAGCGAATGGGCTCTCTCCCGTCGCTACTCACAATATCGCCATTCGCCCGCTACGTCTTGACCCGCTACGTCTTGATATGTTTGCCGACAAACTTGACCATGTCGGCAAAGGCGCCGCCGATTTGCGACAAATCGGGCGTGTGGCCGGCATGGCGCTCCATCTCGATATATTCCAGTTCGATCGCGCCGCCGGCCTTGCGATAATTGGCCACGAAGCGCTGCGGCTCGTTGCCGGGAAAATCGGCATCGGCGTCTTTATAGTCGTGCACCAGATCGCCGCGGGCCTGGAACCAGATCGCCGGCGGCAATTGCACTTTTTCGCCGCGTTCAAGCGCCAGCATCGGATTGGCCTCGGCCATGTCGGCCTCCGACGGCCAATAGGCATCGTGGCGCGGGATGATGTTCTTCGGCCATTCCGGCGCATTGGCGCCGCTGAGCGCGCGCTTGGCATGGCGGTAGCGCGACAGCGGATTGATCACCGGCCACGACAGTACGGCGCAGCGCACGCTGGCGTCGTGACGCGGCGAGCCGGCCGGCAATGCGATGGCCGCGTAGCGCGGGTCCTGCGGCCGCATGGCGACCAGCATCGCCAAATGGCCGCCGCTCGACTGGCCGGAAATGCCGACGAGATCGGGCCGGGTTTTGAGATCCGCGGCGCGAAGTTTCGCCCAGCGCACCGCGTAATTGATGTCTTGCACCGAGGCCGGATATTTCGCTTCGTTGCCGGAGCGGAAATCGAGCGCGATCGAGACGATGCCGTGCGAGGCCATGAATTCATGGCGCAGATGCTCGGTCTTGCGGTCGGACAGGCACCAGGCGCCGCCGTGGCACTCGACCAGCGCCGGGAACGGCCCCTCGCCGCGCGGCGTGTATACCCGCGCCAATAGCGGCGTCTCGCCATGACGGAGGTATTCGACGTCTTCGACATCGTAGCCGGTCGTTTTGGCATCGAGAACCGCGGTGCTCATGGTGTGTTTCCTTGTACTATCGTTTGCTTATGCCGCGCGCGGCGCCGCTGCCGGCAAAATGACGCTGCGCGTCATGGCGCCGAGCGCAATGGCGCCGACGATCAAAAGAATTCCGGCGATCCACAGCGCCCAATCGTAGGAGCCGAGGCCGGACACCACATAGCCCGTTACAATCGGCGCCAACAAGCCGCAAAGATTGCCGCTCAGGATCGTCAGACTGATCGCTTTGCCGACGTCGCTGGCGCGGTGCACGAGGTCGGTCACTAGCGACAGGTTGAGCGAAATCATGGCGTTGATGCCGGAGAGCGACAGCGCGAACAGCGTCAGGATCAGCGTCGTATCGGCGGTGAACGGCACGAACACGATCACCGCGGAGAGCAGGATGCAGGCGATGACGATGGCGCGCCGGCCGCCGGCAAGCAGCGTGTCGTTCTTCAACAGCCGGTCGCTGATGAGGCCAATGACGATGCTGACCGGGACCGCGATCGCCCATGGCACCGCGGTGTAGAGGCCGGTCTTCATGATGCTGAGGTGCTTGGTGTCCTGCAGATAGCTCGGCATCCAGAACAACAGAAGATAAAGCGTGTAGATACCGGAAGCTTGAGCGATCATCGCGCCCCATTGCGACGGCGATTGCAAGAGTTCCAACACCGCGCCGGGGCTGCCCTGCACACCGATTTCATCGGGCGAGCCGGCCGAGCGTTCGGCAAGGATTTTCTTGCGTTCATCCGCCGAAAGCCAGCTCACCTTTTCGGGCCGGTCGAACCAGATCAGATTGCAGATGAGCCAAATGACGCCGAGCGCCCCGAGAATGACAAAGGCGGCGCGCCAGCCCCAGGCGCTGGCGATCGCCGCGGTGACCACCGCGCCGAGCGCCGGGCCGACGAAACTGCCGGCGCTCCAGATGACGTTGGCGACGCCGCGCTCCTGCGCCGGCATCCACTCGCGCACGATGCGGCCGCACGACGGAATCGAAGTCGCCTCGCCGGCGCCCATGACCATGCGAGCGGCGATCAGCGTGGCAAAGCTCCATACGCCCGCCGTCGCCGCCATTGCCAGCGACCACAGCGCGATGCCGATGGAGTTGATGTTCCGTGCGGAAAAACGGTCGAGCAGGATGCCGATCGGAAGCAGGCAAATCACATAGGTCCACAGGAACGACGAGAACAGGTAGCCCATCTCGACCGGCGAAAGCTTGAACTCCCCACGCACCGACTGCGCCACGATGCCGAGCGCCGAACGGTCCATGTAATTGATCGTGACCAGCGCCAGTGTCAAAACATAGACCCAGCCGCGCCGGAAATGGCTCTTGGCCGCCGCGGCGGTTTGCACACTCATGATCTCCTCCCTTTTCTGATTATAATTCAGGGCGCGGCCACCGGCGTTTTTCGAGCCGTCCCTTCGGCTTGGCGTCGCGGACCTATTATTGCTTCGGCGGCGGTCCTCCTGCTGGCGGTGCGCCGCCCGCCGCGGCAGCCGCCGGACCGCGCGGATCGTTTCTATTGGCCATGCAGTTCTTCATGAACTTGGCACGCGCCGCGCCCTGCAATTTCTGGTCGTCGGCGCCGAACTTGCACGTCGCCATTTTCTCTTTCGCCGTAACTGCAAACGACGGCGCGCCCGGCAGCATGGCGATCAACGTGGCGGCCAAGAAAATATAGCGATAAGCGTGTTTAGGCATGGCGTTATCCCCTGAGTATCGGGCCGGCATTGTAGCACCGAATGGCAAGATATCATGACGCAAATAGGCATTATAAGTCGGGTATGAGCTCCACGCCCCGCATCGGCGACGTCCTCGCCCGGATCAGGCCCGGCCTGACCAGCTCCGCCGAAATCCTGGTCGGCCCCGAGCATACGGCCCCCTTTGTCGGTTCCGGGCGCATCGCGGTGCTGGCGACGCCGGTGATGATCAACGTGATCGAGGCCGCGGCGCTCGCCGCCATCGAGCACTTGCTCCCCGCCGGCCATCAGAGCCTCGGCATCCATCTCGACGTCAGCCATACCGCCGCGACCCCGGTCGGCCTCCGGGTCACCGCGACCGCCGAAGTGTTGCGGCTCGAAGGCCGCACCGTGACATTCCGAGTCGAAGCCCGAGACGATTTCGAGCATATCGGCGGCGGCACCCATCAGCGCGTTGTTGTCAGCGTTGTGCGCTTCGACGAGCGGGTGCAGCGCAAGGTGCGCGGCACGCGATGACGGCGCCCTAAATGCGGTCACGCCGGAACACCAGATCGTCGACAATGTGGTCGGCCTGCCGCCAGCCGAAACGCGCCATCCGCTCGATCACCGCGGCGGCGCGGGGCTCTTCGAACGATTCGATCTGCGCGTAACCGTAATTTCGCATGAAAAGCGTTTCGGCTCCGGCCAAAACCTCAAGCTCGTAACCTTCGACGTCAATCTTGATCGCCAGCGGCTTGCCGGAGAAGGAAAGCGTCCCATCGAGCGCAACGACGTCGATCTCGTAGCCGCCCGAATGCGCCGATACCACACTCGATAGCGCGTCGAAACCCGGCGCGCCCAATGAAAGCGCCGCTTTATGCCGGGCGGCGCCGACCGCGGTTTCGTGAATTTCGACGCCGGCGATGCCGTTGAGCGCGAGATGGGCGCGCAGCCGTTCGACCACGGCGCGATTGGGCTCGAAGGCGATCAACCGCTCCGCCAGCTTTTGCCGGCCGATGATGCAGGTATAGAGACCGAAATTCGCGCCGATGTCGATGAATGCCGCGGGATTTAATTCGCGGCACGCTTGCTGCATTGCCGGAATTTGCAGCCACTCGAAACGCTGCAGCAGCATTTCATGGCCGATCACATCATTCGGCGCCACCCGAAACTGCGCGCCGAAATACCGGCAATCCTCGACCTCGCGGTCCGACCGCCACAGGCGGCGCAACCTTTGCCACCGCTTGCGGGCGGAAACGGCCAGTTTCCAATGCAGCGGCGGCCGACGGCGGCGCGGCATCGCCGGAGCCGTGGCCATCAAGCGTACCGCGCCGGGCGCCAAGACCGTGTCACCGCCGGCCGGCAAACCAGCCGATCCCGAACAACACGACAGCGGCGGCGCCGGCTGCATAGGCATGCAGGTGGTGAATGTGCGTGGAGCCCGCACTATAGCCCGGCATGACTGTCGGCAATGCGCCGGCCTGCATCGTGTAATACATCACAGCGGCGATAGCGGAAATAATGGCGAGCAGATAGGCGACCATTTTCATCGGGCGTTTCCCTTCATCAATAGCGGCGTGCGAGTGCATGCCGGGGCTGCGTTAGCATGACACCGGCAGCGTTGGCGAGACGGCAAATGTATGCGCGCGCCCGCCGGTTGCTTTCGCAAGCGCAGGCGGCGATGATCCGCGGCAATACCAAGGGGAGGACGACCATGGGGATCCGGCTTGCCGGGGTTGCGGCGGCGCTCGGTTTTTTTGCATTAAGTGCGCTGCCGGCCGGCGCCCAGTCGCTCGACGATCTTTACGCCAAAGCCAAGAGCGAAGGCGCTTTCTCGTTCTACGTCGGCGGTCCGACCGCGCCATGGGAGGCGAGAACCAAGGCGTTTGAGGATCGCTATCCGGGCATAAAGATTTCGATCGGCGGCGGCTTCTCCAACATACTCGACCAGAAAATCGACCAGCAGATCGCGGCAAAAAAGCTCGAAGTCGACGCCGCAATTCTGCAGACCGCCGCCGACTTCGTGCGCTGGAAGCACGAAAAACTGCTGATCGCCTTCAAACCGCCTGGCTTCGATAAGATGGACGCGGCGTTCAAAGACGCAGACGGCACGTTCTGGGCGACCATGATCAACGTCGTACCTTATATGTACAACACCGCAAAGGTCGCCGCCGGCGACGTGCCGAACTCGGCGCTCGATTTCCTAAAGCCGCAGCTCGAGGGCAAGATCGTCACCGCCTATCCGGCGGACGACGACGTTACGCTGTGGGTATTTTACCACATCGTCCAGAAATACGGCTGGACCTACATGGACAAATACATGGCGGCCAAACCGAACTTCATTCAAGGCCATCTCGGCGAGCAGCGCAGCATCGGCTCCGGACAAAACCTCGCCACCTTCGACTCGATCCTCGACATCACCAGCGCGCTGAAGCGGCAGGGCATGCCGGTCGATTCCCATATCCCGACCGGGGACGCGCTGCCGATCTGGCCACTAATCGGCGCAATCTTCAAGGACGCACCGCATCCGAACGCTGCAAAACTGTTCCTCTCCTGGCTATTGGAGCCGGAACAGCAAGCCAAGCTGCCTACCTGGTCGCCGCGCAGCGACGTGCCGCCGCCTGTCGGCTTCAAGCCGATCTTCTCCTACAAAGTCGCCAACGACTATAAGGCCTTCCTCGTCAATCAGACTAAGGTCGCCGAGTTGCGCAAGCGGTTCGAGAAATATTCCGGACCGATCGTGAATTCCGGCGGCGTGCGGTAAGCGTGGCCTTTCAATACGGCCGTACCGTGCCTTGCACGGTGGTGCGGAACATCAGCCGGCGCTCGGTCGAGGGAAAATCGGTGCGCGCGTGCGACGAGCAGCGGTTGTCCCATAGCAAGAGGTCGCCGACGCGCCAGACATGTTCGTAGAGGAATTCGCGCTGCTCGGCGTGGTCGTAAACCGCGTTGAGCAGGCGCCCGCTTTCATCGTCCGGAAGGTCGAGCACCTTTACCGTCATCAGCCGGTTGACGTAGATCGCCTTGCGGCCGCAGTCTTCATGGGTGCGGAACACCGGATGCGTGCATTCGGCAAAAGCCTCGGTGCCGCGGCTGTCGCCCTTGACGGTTGAGCCATAATTGTAGTGATGCAGCGCCTTTTTGCCTTCGAGCCGGCCGCGTATCGCCGGATCGAGCGTGTCATAGGCGGCATAGCCACTGGCGAACAGCGTATTGCCGCCGGTCGAGGGAATCTCCACCGCATAGAGCAGTGTCGCCTTGCTCGGCACTTCCGCGTGAATCATGTCGTGATGGAACATCATCTCGCCGTCGGGCAGCGCGCCGATCGGCTCGCCATTTTCGCGGATGTTCGAGATCATCATGATGCCGGGTAAAAGCTTGGAATAACCTTTCGGAAAATATTTCGCCGGCCGCGACAGCCCGCCGATCTCGCCGAAAAAACCGGTGGCGCGGATCAGGTCTTCCTGCTCGAGCTTTTGCTCCGGGAATATCAGCACCAGGTGATCGAGCCAGGCTTGATAGATCGCCCGTACCGTTTCCGTATCGGGTTTTTCACGCAGATCGATACCGCGGATCTGCGCACCGACGTGTCTCGTCAGCGGTACGACCTCGAAACGCGCCTTACCGGCGATCGACGGCTTCGCAACGCCTACAACGTCCATGTGCGTGGACATGGCCATGGTCACTCGGCCGCCACAGCGAGTTCCGGCGCCGGAGCTCCATGCGCCTCCTCGCCGCCTGCCAGCGCGGCAAGAATCCGCTCGACCAGCGCGCGCGCCGAATTGGCGGAAAGCTCGACGGCGACGCGGTCGCGACCGCCTTCGCCCTCATTGGTGAAATCGATGGCCAGTACATGGTCGAGCGTCGAGTAATAAGGATGGTCGAAATAGACATTGGCGGTGTCGATCCGCATCCAGCCTTTGCGGCCCTTGGCGCTGCCGACCAGCGCGGCCTTCTCGACAATGTAGGAGCACATGGGCTTTCCCTCGCTCTTATTCCGCCGCGATAGTGGTCGCCGACGCCGCCAAATGGCGATTGTAGAAGGCAAAGACCTTTTTCCAACCGTCCAGCGCCTGATCCGGGCGATAGGCGTCGCGAGTGGTATTGAAGAATGCATGGCCGGCGCCGTCGTAGCGATGAAACTCGTAGTTCTTGCCGAGCTTCTTCAGAACGGCCTCGGTGCGGTTGACTTGGTCGGCAGTCGGATTGGCGTCGTCGTTGCCGAAAATGCCGAGCAGCGGACAGTTCAACTTCCCGGTAAGATCAATCGGCGCAACCGGGCGCTTGTCGTTGAGCAGTTTCGGATCGTCGACGACGACATTGCCACCCCAGCAATCGACCAAGGCATCGACGCCGGGCAACGCGCAGGCGGCGAGGTAGGCGTGGCGGCCGCCGGAGCAGAAGCCGATGACGCCGATCTTGCCGTTGCTGTTCGACTGCGCGCGCAGATAGGCCATCGCACCGGCGGTGTCGCCGACCACCTGCGCATCGGCAACGCCGCCAGCCGCCCGCACGCGCGCGCCGATGTCATCGGGACTGCCCTCGCCCTCACGAAAATAAAGATGATGCGAAATCGCCGCGTAGCCGTGATGGGCGAACTTGCGCACCACTTCCATGATCCATTCGTCCCACCCGGGCAAATGATGGATGATGACGACGCCGGGGAATTTTCCCCCGCGGATCGGTCGCGCATAATAGGCCTCGCCGGTATCGCCGTTGTAGCCGCGAAACGGCACTGTTTCCGCCTGCAATCCCAGATACGAGCTCATCGGTGAATTTTCCCGGTCCGCGACCGCAAAACTGCCGCGCGATTTCGAGTCATTTGTTGCCCGCCGCGGCAGCGGGCATTGGGTGCGGACACGGGTATAGCACCGCCTTGTAGGTCATGTCGCGATCGACGAATTCCACGGTATTATCGGGGCGCGGCGTGAACGTAATGTTGCCCATCAGCGGTCCGCTGGGGAATTTGCATTCGACACGCGCCGCGTAGCTGTCGCCATCCTTTTTCGCGTCCAGGATGGTGCAGACGCCGACATTGGACACGATTTCCTGGGCCGAGATCGTCACTTTGGCCGCGGCCGGATCGCTGCCGTCGCCTTTGCAGGCGACGTTCTGGGTATAATTTCCGGCGAGCGGAAAATCGTCGGCCGCGACGGCGGCACGTGACGAAGCGACTGCTACAAACGCCAGCACGACGCCTCCGGCGAGCGGATGAATGGCTTTGTACACGCGTCCCTCGACTGATTTGTTGTCGCCCGCCGCCGCCTACCCACGACGCCGCAGCAATTGTCCGTCGTAAAATGTAGCGAAAGTCGTGTGCTCCGCCAAACTTTTTTCAGCGGGCGTACACGCAATTTTGCCACGATGCGTTGAAGCATGACCGCGAAAAGTGGAAGCCGGTTTGCGGATAGGATCGTGCTTAAGCGAAGAATCCCGTCGCTGATCCGATTCAATCGAATTGGATCATGGTCTAGTGATCGCGGAACCCGGTGCTGATAACCCGGATACGGGCGGACGACCAGTGTTGCGGACCGTCGAGCCCCTCGGCATCCTGGCAGTTGACCGCGCCCTTGTCGGTGAATTGGCCGGTCCGGTTATCGAACAGCCATTGGTGACACACGTTATTGATATCGGGCATGTAGACGATCGAGCCGGTATAGATATCGTCGCCGGTAGCGGCTTCGAACGTCTCCACCGCCTGATCCTTCGCCGCGACCAGATATTGGTCGGTCGCCAGCGCACCGAGCGCCAGCACCGCGGCGATCACGACTGCGGCGATAAAAGCCTGCCGTGCGCCGTAGCCGGCGCGCGTCATCTTCTTCGCGGGGCGTGGAAACCGAGTCATTTCCGGCAATCCCTCGGACGCCGGCAATTCCACAATACATCAGTGCGGATTGCCGCATGCGCAGTCGACACCGACATCGCTAAGAAATCGATAATGCCATCTTGCGCAAAAAAACGGCGCCCCGGAGGGCGCCGTCTGCAACTTGTTGGGCCGCGTTCAGTGGGCGGTAAGGCCGGAGGAGTCTTCCTCGACCACCGGCTCGGGAACGTCGACGGGCTTCGCCGTCCCCTCCTCCCAGACGATCGGCACGGGTTTGCGGACCAGTGCGCGCGTCAGCACCTCGTCCATCCGCGAAACCGGGATGATATCGAGCCCGCCCTTGATGCTGTCGTTGATCTCGACCAGATCCTTGGCATTCTCTTCCGGAATGAGCACGGTCTTGATGCCGCCGCGATGCGCCGCAAGGAGCTTCTCCTTCAAGCCACCGATCGGCAGAACGCGGCCGCGCAACGTGATCTCGCCGGTCATCGCTACGTCGCGGTGCACCGGAATGCCGGTCATCACTGAAACGATTGCGGTCACCATGGCGACGCCCGCAGACGGACCGTCCTTCGGCGTCGCGCCTTCCGGCACGTGCACGTGGATATCGCGCTTGTCGAACCACGGCGGCTCGATGCCGAAGGAGACCGCGCGCATGCGGACATACGACGCCGCCGCCGAGATCGATTCCTTCATCACGTCGCGCAGATTGCCGGTGACGATCATCTTGCCCTTGCCGGGCATCATGGCCGATTCAATCGTGAGCAGCTCGCCGCCGACGTCGGTCCAGGCAAGGCCGGTAACGACGCCGACCTGATCGACGTCCTCGACCTCGCCGTAGCGGTACTTCGGCACCCCGAGATAATCGGCCAGCACCTTATCGGTGACCTCGACCGACTGCTTCTTCGAGATAATGAGCTCCTTCACCGCCTTGCGGATCAGCGTCGACAATTCGCGCTCAAGATTGCGCACGCCCGCTTCGCGCGTGTAACGGCGAATGATCGTGAGCAAGGCCTCGTCGTCGACCGACCATTCTTTCGGATCGAGGCCGTGCTTGACGATCGCGTGCGGGATCAGGTGCTTGCGCGCGATCTCGACCTTCTCGTCCTCGGTATAGCCGGCAATGCGGATGATCTCCATGCGGTCCATCAAGGGCGGCGGAATATTGAGCGTATTCGCCGTGGTGATGAACATCACGTTGGACAGATCGTAGTCGACCTCGAGATAGTGGTCGTTGAAGGCGTGGTTCTGCTCGGGATCGAGCACTTCGAGCAGTGCCGAGGATGGATCGCCGCGGAAATCGGCGCCCATCTTGTCGACCTCGTCGAGCAGGAACAGCGGGTTCGAAGTCTTCGCCTTACGCATCGACTGGATGACCTTGCCCGGCATCGAGCCGATATAGGTCCGCCGATGGCCGCGAATCTCCGCCTCGTCGCGCACGCCGCCAAGCGACACGCGCACGAACTCGCGCCCGGTTGCTTTCGCGATCGACTTGCCGAGCGACGTCTTGCCAACGCCAGGGGGGCCGACCAGGCACAGAATCGGTCCGGTCAGCTTGTTGGCGCGCTGTTGCACCGCGAGATACTCGACGATGCGCTCCTTGACCTTTTCCAGACCGAAATGGTCGGCATCGAGAATCTGCTCGGCGAGCGTCAGGTCTTTCTTGATTTTGGACTTCTTGTTCCACGGGATCGAAAGCAGCCAATCGAGATAGTTGCGCACGACAGTGGCTTCCGCCGACATCGGCGACATCTGCCGCAGCTTCTTGATCTCGTGCTGCGCCTTCTCGCGCGCCTCCTTCGAAAGCTTGGTGCGCTTGATCTTCTCCTCGAGCTCGGCGAGTTCGTCCTTGCCGTCCTCGTCGCCCAACTCCTTCTGGATCGCCTTCATCTGCTCGTTGAGGTAGTATTCGCGCTGCGTCTTCTCCATCTGACGCTTCACCCGCGTGCGGATGCGCTTTTCGACCTGCAGCACGGAGATTTCGCTCTCCATCAGGCCGAGCACCTTTTCCAGCCGCTCGGTCACGACCGACGTTTCCAGGATCAGCTGCTTGTCGGGAATCTTCACCGCAAGGTGCGAGGCCACCGTGTCGGCGAGCTTGGCGTAGTCCTCGATCTGCTGAACCACGCCGACCACTTCCGGCGACACCTTCTTGTTCAGCTTCACATAACCTTCGAATTCGTTGACCACGGAGCGCGCCAACGCTTCGGCCTCGACCTGATCGCCCGGGGAATCCGCGATCACCACGGCTTCCGCCTCGAAATACTCTTCGCGACCGGTGTATTGCTTGACCTGCGCGCGCGCGGCGCCTTCGACCAGCACCTTCACGGTGCCGTCGGGCAGCTTCAAAAGCTGAAGCACGCTGGCGAGCGTGCCGATGCCGAAGATGGAGTCGGTCGCCGGATCGTCATCGGACGCATTTTTCTGGGTCGCGAGGAGAATGAACGTGTCCGAACGCATGACCTCTTCGAGCGCCTTAATCGACTTCTCGCGGCCGACGAAGAGCGGAACGATCATGTGCGGGAAGACAACGATGTCCCGCAACGGGAGCACCGGATAGGCTCGGCTTTCGCCGGCCGTCAGGAGCGGCTTTGGTTTGGCGGCGCTTGTCATAGCCCCACTTCCTTATTGTTGTGCACCCCCGTCACGACCCGCAGGATGCGCTGTCGCGACGGACTGCCGTTGGCCGGGAAGGGGGCGGGTACGAAACCCTGCCCGGTTTAGTCCACGCGATTGCTCGTACCCTTTATTCGTTCCCACACTATAGGTGGCGTTCACGCGAGGACGTGTCAAGAAAGCGCGGTTCTTGGCACAAAACGGCGCATTGCCAAGGCGAAGTGCTACGCCCTGCACCGAATCGAGGCTGCCGGATGCGCCCACCCGTCAGGCGCTCGCTCCACCGGTCTCGCTGGCGCGATCGGAGCGGTCGGCATAGATATAAAGCGGCCTGGCGGCCCCCTCGACGACCTCTCGGGAGATCACGACCTCCTCGACGCCTTCGAGGCTCGGCAGATCGAACATGGTGTCGAGCAGGATGCTCTCCATGATCGAGCGCAGCCCGCGGGCGCCGGTTTTGCGGTCGATCGCCTTGCGCGCGATCGCGGACAGCGCCTCGTCGGCGAGCGTGAGGTCCACCGTCTCCATTTCGAACATGCGCTGATACTGCTTGACCAGCGCATTCTTCGGCTCGGTGAGGATGCGCTTGAGCGAAGGCTCGTCGAGATCCTCCAGCGTCGCCACGACCGGAAGCCGGCCGACAAATTCCGGGATCAGGCCGTATTTCAACAGATCCTCGGGTTCGACCTCGCGGAAAATCTCGCCCTGTTTGCGATCCTCCGGCGCCGCCACCCGAGCGGCGAAGCCGATCGAGGTTGCGCGGCCGCGCGCGGAAATGATTTTTTCCAGCCCGGCGAACGCGCCGCCGCACACGAACAGAATATTCGTGGTGTCGACCTGGAGGAATTCCTGCTGCGGATGCTTGCGGCCGCCCTGCGGCGGAACGCTGGCAATGGTGCCTTCCATGATCTTCAGCAGCGCCTGCTGCACGCCCTCACCCGACACGTCGCGGGTGATCGAGGGATTATCGGACTTGCGCGATATCTTGTCGATTTCGTCGATATAGACGATGCCGCGCTGGGCCCGCTCGACATTGTAGTCAGCCGACTGCAACAGCTTCAAAATGATATTTTCGACGTCTTCGCCGACATAGCCGGCTTCCGTCAGCGTGGTCGCGTCCGCCATCGTGAACGGCACGTCGAGGATGCGCGCGAGCGTCTGCGCCAACAGCGTCTTGCCCGAGCCGGTCGGGCCGATCAGCAGAATGTTCGATTTCGCCAGCTCAACGTCGTTGTGCTTGCTCTGGTGATTGAGCCGCTTGTAGTGGTTGTGGACGGCGACCGAGAGCACCTTTTTGGCGTGGTCCTGGCCGATCACGTAATCGTCGAGAACCTTGCGGATTTCCCGCGGCGTCGGAATGCCGTCGCGCGACTTCACCAGCGAGGATTTGTTCTCCTCGCGAATGATATCCATGCACAATTCGACGCATTCGTCGCAGATGAAGACGGTCGGGCCGGCGATGAGCTTGCGCACCTCGTGCTGGCTCTTGCCGCAGAACGAGCAATAGAGCGTGTTCTTGGAGTCGCCGCCGCCAACCTTGCTCATTCCCTTCTCCGTCTTCGCCAGCGCAGCACCGCAACTCTACATCGTACGAGCACTGCGCTAATATTCCGTAGCATCACCACGTCCGACACCCTAATCAGCCGCCACAGTGCCAACAGTCAGCCAAGCGACACAAGCGACCATGCTAACGGCGTGCCAATCAAGAATCCATTAACGATAACGCGACTTTGTGCCAGTGTGTTTTCCGGATCACACGCCGAAAAACGCTTGACCAACGGTCCGGACCCCGCTTTGGACCGATGAATCGGCCACTTTTGTGGCAGCGGGTGCGGCCTAGCTCACTCCCTTGAGGATCGGCTCGGACTTCAGGCCCGGTTCCTCCGGGCGCTTTTCGATCACTTTGTCGATCACGCCGAACTCCCTGGCCATATCGGAGGTCAGGAACATATCGCGTTCCAGGGCATCCTCGATCCTCTTCAGCGGCTGGCCAGTATGCTTGACATAGATTTCGTTGAGCCGCCGCTTCAGGTTCAGGATCTCCTGAGCGTGCAGCATGATATCGGTCGCCTGGCCTTGGAACCCGCCGGAAGGCTGATGCAGCATGATGCGGGCATTGGGCAGCGCGAAGCGCAGATCCTTGGCGCCTGCCGCGAGCAGGAGCGAGCCCATCGAAGCCGCCTGTCCGGTGCACAGCGTCGATACCGGGGGGCGAACGAACTGCATCGTGTCATAAATCGCCAAACCCGAGGTCACGACCCCGCCCGGCGAGTTGATGTACATCGATATCTCTTTCTTCGGATTCTCCGCCTCCAGGAACAAGAGCTGGGCCACGATCAGCGAAGCCATGCCGTCTTCGATCGGACCAGTGATGAAGATGATGCGTTCTTTGAGCAGCCGCGAATAGATGTCATAGGCCCGCTCCCCGCGGTTGGTCTGTTCGACCACCATGGGGACGAGGTGCTGCATGTAGAACTCGGTCGGGTCGCGCATGGTTCACCTGGTCGCCGGGGGAGCAATCTGCCGGTACAGTTTGGCTTGAGTCGGTCGGCTTGTCGAAGCCGGCATAGCGAAGCCAGCATAGCGATGCCAGCTTGTCGAGATTGCCGCGCGATTGAGCACGGCCATCCGTTTAGGCAGCTATCGCAGATAGGCGCACAAACCGCAGTCGCAAGAGGCAGCGCCCGCCAGCGCCTATCGTAAGCCCGCTCATTCCTCGTCTTCCTTGAACAATTCTTCCCGCGAAACCTGCTTGTCGGTGACGTCCACCAGTTCCAACAGGAAGTCGACGACCTTGTCCTCGAATATCGGAGCGCGCAAGGAGGCGAGTGCGCCCGGATTATTGCGATAATAGTCCCACACCCGCTGCTCTTGCCCGGGTACCATTCTGGCTTGCGCGACGACGGCTTGGCTCAACTGCTCGTCGGTGACCTTAATGCTGTTTTTCTCGCCGATTTCCGCAAGGACGAGACCGAGCCGCACCCGGCGCTCGGCGATGGCGCGATAGTCCTCGCGCGCCTTTTCCTCGGTCGTGCCTTCATCGGCGAAGCTGCGACCTTGCTGCTTGAGGTCGCTCTCGATGGTCTGCCAGACGTTACTGAATTCCTCCTCCACCAGCGTCGGCGGCGGGTCGAATTTGTGCCGCGCATCGAGCTGATCGAGGAGCGCGCGCTTGATCTTCTGGCGCGAAGCGGCCGCGTGCTCGCGCTCGATACGCTCGCGCACCGCATCGCGCAGCTTGGCGAGCGATTCCAGCCCGAGCGTCTTGGCGAAAGCGTCGTCGAGGGTGACCGCGCCGGGAGCTTCCACGGCATTCGCCGTAACGGCAAAGGTGGCGTCTTTGCCGGCAACGGCGGTTGCCGGATAGTTTTCGGGAAATTTGACATCGAAGGTCCGGCTCTCCCCGGACTTGATGCCGCTGAGATGATCTTCGAAGCCCGGAATGAACTGGCCCGACCCGAGCAAGATGGGCACATCTTCGCCGGAACCGCCCTCGAAGGCTTGGCCGCTGATCGTGCCCTGAAACGCCACGGTGACGCGGTCACCCTTTTCCGCCCCGTCAGTCTTGGCGGTGAAAGGCCGGCTCTGTTCACCGATTGTCTGTAGCGCTTGATCGATCTCGCCATCGGCGACGGGCCCTGTCAGCCGATCGAGCTTGATGGTCTTGAAATCGGCCAGCGTGATTGGCGGCACGATCTCCATCTCGACCGTGTAGGCGAGGTCGGACTTGCCGGCGATGACGCCCTCGACCGCGCCCGCTTCGGAGGGCAGCACTACTTTGGGCTCGGTGGCCAGCCTAAAGCCATAGTCGGTTACGATTTTGGAGTTGGCCTCGCGCACCGCCGCTTCGATGACGTCGGCCATTGCCGACTTGCCGTAGAGGCGCTTGAGATGCGCGACCGGCACCTTGCCGGGCCGAAAACCCCGCAATTGCACGCGGCCCTTGAGGTCGTCGAGCCGTTCGTTGACCTTGGCCTCCAGATCGGTTGCGGGAACGACGACGCGGTATTCCCGCTTGAGACCCGCAGCAGCAGTTTCAGTCACCTGCATCGGCACTACTCTTCACGGCGCGAGACTAAGCGCATCCCGGCCAAGTTTTGCAGAAACCGCCCGGCTGGTGCGGGCGGAGGGGCTCGAACCCCCACGACTTTCGTCACGGGAACCTAAATCCCGCGCGTCTACCAATTCCGCCACGCCCGCGACGCGCAAGGCGGCCCGGTGGCGCGGCTTATATCATGCGAGGCGCACAGGCTACTATAAAAATAGCCTTCATTTCACACCGGTCTGAACGCGCAATCCGGTCCCAGCAGCGCTCGGTAAACCCCTGGCAGCATTTCCGGCAGATCTTCCGAAATGAGTCCGGGGCCGAACGCTCTGGCTGCTTCGCCGTGGAGCCACACCGCTGCCGAAGCAGCCTCGAAGGCCGCCATGCCCTGAGCCAAAAGGCCGGCCGCAATGCCGGTCAGGACATCCCCCGCCCCGGCCGTGGCGAGATAAACCGGTGCGTTACCGGCAATCGAGGCCCGGCCGTCGGCCGCCGCTACGATCGTATCGGCACCCTTGAGGACGAGGGTCGCGCCGGTGATGGTGGCGGCAAGACACGCCCGATCCAGCTTCGAACCAGCTTTAGTTCGTTCGTCCAAAGCACCGAAATAGCGTAGGAATTCGCCCTCATGCGGTGTCAGGATCGTGGCCTTGCCGGTCCGCGCATTGAGCGCCCCGGCGAGCCGGCCGGGAGATTTTGCAAAGCTCGTCATGGCATCGGCATCGAGCACGACCGCGCGGTCGCCGGCGAGCGCCGCCAGCACGAGTTCGCAGGTCGTCTCGTTCACGCCAATCCCCGGACCGATGGCAAGCGTGTTCAGACGCCGGTCGGAGAGAAGCGTTGCGAGCTCGGTAGCGCCGTCAACCGCCCGCACCATCACCGCAAGATTGGCCGCGGCATTGACCGCAAGCGCTTCGCTCGGGCTGGCGATGGTCACCAGCCCCGCTCCAGCGCGCAACGCGCCACGCGCTGCGAGCCGCGCCGCTCCGGTCGACCAAGACGGACCGGAAACGACGACTGCATGACCGCGGTCGTATTTATGTCCGTCGAGTCGCGGCACCGGAAGGCTTGCGCGCCACAGCGCCGGCACATTTGCGAAAGTCTGCGGTGCGATACGCTCGAGCACCGCGGCGGGAATTCCGATATCGGCGACCGCAACGGCGCCGCAATGCAACCGCCCGGGAAGCAACAAGTGGCCGGGTTTGCGGCGGAAGAACGTGACCGTCTGCGCAGCGTCGACCGCGACGCCCATCACTGCACCCGAGCTGCCGTTAATGCCGCTCGGCAGGTCGACGGCGACCACCGGCGCAGCCTGCGCGTTCATGGCCTCGATCATGTCGCGCGCAAGCCCTTCAACCGGACGGTCGAGACCGGCGCCGAACAGAGCGTCGACAATGATGTCGGCGCCATCCAGCCCGCGGGGCTCCGCCGACGCGATTGGCCCGCCCCAGCTTTTCGCCGCGAGCGCAGCGTCGCCCTTGAGGTTGCTTCGCTCACCCACCAGGAGCACCTCGGCTTGGTAGCCGCGCGCAACAAGCAGCCGCGCGGCGACAAAGCCGTCGCCCCCATTATTGCCGGGCCCCGCCACCACGACCACTCGGCTGGCGGCGGATCCGCGCCCGGCCACGGCTTCAGCCACCGCCGCGCCGGCATTTTCCATCAATGCGATGCCGGCAATACCGCCGGCGATTGTAAGCCGGTCGGCCTGCGCCATTTCGGTATTGGTGAGGAGTTCGATCATTTACAATTGCACCATAGCGAATGCGATGTTCTGCGAATATCGGCCGGTCCGCCCGTCGCGATGCCATCGACCGTTGACGATATTGTAGGCAGTATGCCTAGTTAATCGGCGACGGTCTTTTGCGAGTCCCTCAAGGCGCGCTGGGACGATACCATAGTGCTTTGATTCAACTAAGCTTTTTACCGTCCTAAGGCCTTGGCACGGGACCTGCTAACCAAGGCTCGGTTCCAAGGATGATTCTGCTCATCAAGGGGCCGGGAGAAGAGACGCGATGAAAAAAATCGAGGCGATCATCAAGCCGTTCAAGCTCGACGAGGTGAAAGAGGCTCTCCAGGAGGTCGGTCTTCAAGGAATTACAGTCACCGAAGCCAAGGGATTCGGCCGCCAGAAAGGCCACACGGAACTCTATCGCGGGGCCGAATACGTCGTCGATTTTCTCCCCAAGGTGAAAATCGAGATTGTGCTTGGCGACGACACAGTCGAAAAGGCCATCGAGGCAATCCGTCGCGCCGCCCAAACCGGGCGGATCGGTGACGGAAAAATATTCGTCTCAAATATCGAAGAAGCCATCCGGATCAGGACGGGGGAATCCGGAGTAGACGCCATCTGAGTTGCTGACAGCTCTGCTGACGCCGGCCGGCCGTGGGCAGAATTGAGCCAGTGCGCCGAGACTTCCAACAGCACCACGAAAGGTACGCATACCATGACGACGCCAAAGAATGTCATGAAGATGATCAAGGACGGCGACGTAAAATACGCCGATTTCCGCTTCACCGATCCGCGCGGCAAGTGGCAGCACGTCACCTTTGACATCAGTCAGATTGAAGAAGAGACCTTCGCCGAAGGCATGATGTTCGACGGTTCGTCGATCGCCGGCTGGAAAGCGATCAACGAGTCCGACATGTGCCTGATGCCGGATCCGGCTTCCGCCTGCATCGATCCGTTCTTCGCGGAAACCACGCTGGTACTGGTCTGCGACGTGCTCGAGCCGACCACCGGCGAGCCCTACAATCGCGATCCGCGCGGCATCGCCAAGAGAGCCGAGGGTATGGTCAAATCCATGGGCGTCGGCGACACCATCTACTTCGGCCCGGAAGCCGAGTTCTTCGTGTTCGACGACGTTAAATACAGCGCGCAGCCTTACAATACCGGCTTCAAGCTCGACTCGGTGGAATTCCCCACCAACTCCGACACCGATTACGAGGGCGGCAATCTCGGCCATCGGGTGTGGACCAAGAAGGGTTACTTCCCGGTGCCGCCGCAGGACTCGGTGCAGGACATGCGCTCGGAAATGCTCGCCGCCATGGCACGGATGGGGGTCAAGGTCGAGAAGCACCACCACGAGGTCGCCTCCGCGCAGCACGAGCTCGGCATGAAATTCTCGCCGCTGACGATCATGGCCGACCAGCTGCAGATCTACAAATACTGCATCCAGCAGGTCGCGCAGGTCTACGGCAAGAGCGCGTGCTTCATGCCGAAACCGGTTTACGGCGACAACGGCTCGGGCATGCATTGCCATCAGTCGATCTGGAAGGGCGGCAAGCCGGTCTTCGCCGGCAATAAATATTCCGACCTGTCGGAGACCTGCCTGTCCTACATCGCCGGCATCATCAAGCACGCCAAGGCGATCAACGCTTTCACCAACCCGACCACCAACTCATACAAGCGGCTGGTGCCGGGCTTCGAGGCGCCGGTGCTGCTCGCCTATTCGGCACGCAACCGTTCGGCCTCGTGCCGCATTCCGTACACGACGAATCCCAAGGCCAAGCGCGTCGAGGTGCGTTTCCCCGACCCGCTCGCCAATCCCTATCTCGGCTTTGCGGCGATGCTGATGGCCGGCCTCGACGGCATCAAGAACAAGCTCGATCCGGGCGAGGCGATCGACAAGGATCTCTACGATCTGCCGCCGAAAGAGCTGAAGAAGATTCCGACGGTGTGCGGATCGCTCCGTCAGGCGCTCGAAGAGCTCAACAAGGACCGCGGTTTCCTCAAGGCCGGCGGCGTGTTCGACGACGACTTCATCGATGCTTACGTCGACCTGAAGATGAGCGAAATCATTCGCTTCGAGCACACTCCGCATCCGGTCGAATTCGAAATGTACTACTCGGCGTAACGTGCAGCGTGAGTATCCTCCCGGCATTGCAGTAAGCAATGCAACTTAAGGGCGCTTCGGCGCCCTTTTCTTTTTTTCCGATTCATTATTTTCGCGTTGGCGCGCAAGCGCGGTCAGCGCACCAGGATAGGAACCGTAAGCGTCGAAGCGGCGGGCATCGCGGCCAATATCAGCTGCGCCCGGCGGTCGACCGGACGATCGGCGCCGCCCCGGATCATCTCGTTGTCCGGCTCGACGCGGTTGCGGCCGTTCGCCTTGGCGCGATACAGCACGGCGTCGGCACGGGCGATCAGCACGTCGATCGACACCTGGGGCAGGCCGCAGGCGACGCCGATACTCACCGTCGCCGGGATTTGCGGGCTTTCGGGCGCCACGGCGGCCTTCTCGAATGCCGAGCGCACGCGCTCGGCGGCAATGCAGGCTTCGGCGAACGTGCCGGATATGACGGCGACGAATTCCTCGCCGCCGATCCGGCCGATCACGTCATCGGCGCGCATGGTCCTCTGCGCAACTTTGGCGAAAAGATTCAAGACCGCGTCACCCATCTTGTGTCCGAACCGGTCGTTGATGGATTTGAAGTGATCGAGGTCGAAGGCGAGCACGCTGACCGGGGTTTCGCTCGCTTTGTTCGCGGCCATCAGTCGCGCCGCGGCGGCAAAGAAGCCGCGCCGATTGAGCAGCGCAGTCAACGGATCGGTCTCCGCCGCTGCCTTGTAACGGTTGACGGCGCGGTCTTTCGCCAGAACGAGCACGATGAAGGCGGCGCCCACCACATAAAGCACCACTTCGATCGCAAATACCGCGATCCAGCCCGTGGCGACGCTGTTGGCGCCAAGGCTCGTGACGCTAAGGCTCGTGACGCCAAGATTCGTGACGCCAAGGCTCGCCAGCGCCACCGGAAACAGGAATATGGCGCCGTGCAGCATCGGAACGAACAATGCCGGCCAGCGCCGGATCAACGATTTCCGGCGCTCGCGCCACAGTTCGGCTGCGATCGCGAAGGTATAGGTGGCAACGATGACCGAGCTCAGCATGATGCGCGCTGCCGGTGAATGGGGTACCGTCGGCGACATGCAGGTTGCGACCCAGACGGTCGCGCCAAAGCACATCGCCCCCCACCTCACCTTGCGGCCGTGGAACAGTCGGGCCGCGCTCCAAATCATGCCAACGGCGATGAATAACAGCGCATCGGGCAGCCACGACGGCAACGGCGGCGATACGATGCTGCCGAGCTGCCACAGCACACCGGAAAATCCGCCGATCAGATAGGCAACTCCCCACCAGGCCAGCGCCTGGATCCGGTCCTGCATCCAGGCGAACAACAGGAACAGACCGAGCAACACCGTCACGCAGGTTGCAATCACAAACAGCGTGCCGATGTCGAGCGAAGTCGACGCCTCCGCCAAGCGTGCAAGCATGGGCGCAATGCTCCTTACGTCAATAGGTCCAATCACCTATCATGGATTTCGGAGCAGTGTTGAAGGTTTGCCGATCAGGCTTTGCCGAGTATGTCCGCTAATGCGCGGGTTTGCTCAAAAATAATTTTGAAAATTGGAGCGTCCTCGTTCCAGACTTCGCAACAGCCTGTTTCACGACGCCAGCCGCCAGCGCCGCCCAGCCGATCGCGGTGCGGCCGCCGCGCGCGCCGATCCGATGATCGGCACGATCGATGGCGCTCCCGCATTCGTCCCGGCCGCCGCCGGCGCTTCGATCTCGACGCGATTGCGGCCGAGTTCTTTCGCCCGGTACAGCGCACGGTCGACGATCGCCAGCAATTCCGTCACGGTGGCGCCTGGGTCGCAACCGAGCGTGACGCCGGCGCTGACACTCGGCGACCGGTTACCGTCGCCGAAGCGAGCCGCCGCGGCGGCAAAATTACGCCGCACCCGATCGGCTATCGCGTAAGCCTCGTCGATGTCGCCGACCGGCATGCAGGAGGCGAATTCCTCGCCGCCGATGCGGGCAAACAGGATATCCGCGCCGAGCGTTTGGGTCGCCGTACCGGCAAAGGCCTGCAGCACGGCGTCGCCGGTGGCGTGGCCCAGCCGGTCGTTGATTTGCTTGAAGTGATCGAGATCGAACAGCAGCACCGCGAGCGGCTCTTGGTCGATATCCTGCCGCGCCAAGAGACCGGCGGCGCCGTCGAGGAAAGCGCGACGATTGGCGACACCGCTTAGCGGGTCGACCAGCGAATTGATCTTATGTTTGAGCTCGGTGCGCTCTTTCGTCATGTTCAGTTGCAAAAACGCCAGGACGACGGTGAACAACAGCGTGCCGAAAGCCAGCAATGTAAACGACAGCGTGCTCAAGGCGAAATCGCTGCGGAAGGTGGAACTGAGCAGGACCGCCGGCACGCGCGCGAGCAAAAGCGAGGCATGGGCGACCAGCACGATGACCGTAGGCCATCGCGACATCAGCGGTTCGTCGCGCCCGCGCCAGAACTCCTGCGCCGCAAGCAGCGCCAAGAGCGCCAAGAGCGTCGAGACAAAAACGATCCTCGCGCCCACGCTATCGGCGAAGGGCGGAAGCCGGGCGAGCAGCAGCCAGGCGAGCGGCGCCAACAGCACAAGGAACGGTCGGATCGGCCGACCGTCGAAAATGCGCGCGCCCGTCCAGGTCAGTCCGTAACCGAGCAGCACCAGCGCATTGGCGAGATCGACGGTCACGAAAGCGGGAGCGCCGCCGCGCGAGGTAAGCAGCGCCAGACCGCAGGCGTTGACGATATGGGCCGTGCCCCACCACATCGGGGCGCGAACGCTGCGGTTCTGCAGGCCCGCGAACACCAGAAGCGCGCCCAGGAGCGCGGCAATGAAGACCGTAACGACGGAGAGAGTCTGCAGATCGAGATGCATGGCGGCAAACTAGCCATCGCGCGTTCCGTACGGGTTACCACCGGCGGAATGCTCGCAAATAGGCTTGCCGGTCGGTAAACCGCTGCGGCGCGATTTTAACGACCTTCCCGCCGGCCCGATCCGGCCATAGATTATAGGGTAACGACAGGAGCTTTCGATGGCGCTCACTGCAGAACTCGACGCCGCGCGCGACACTCGGCAACCATCCACGATCGAGGCGACGCTGAACTACATCGTCGACGATGGAACCAAGGTTTTCACCATCGTTGCCGGGCCCGGCGGCAGCGACACGCGCTCCGGCGGCACGCCCGATCCGCGCCGTGTCACCATCCACAACGGCCGCCCGCACGCCAAGGACCTCGTGTTGGATCGCAATGGCTTCCGTTTCGTGCGTCACGACACCGAGGTTGCCGATTTCTACGACGAGGCCGAGATCAAGCGCGTCTACTATCCGGAAATGGAAGCGCTGATCAAAGCTGAGAGCGGCGCCAAGCGCGTCGTGGTGTTCGACCATACGCTGCGCACGGCGGATGACGAACTGCGTGAAAGTAAGAAAATCCGCGAGGTCGTGCGCCGCGTGCACAATGACTATACCGAATGGTCGGCGCCGCAGCGGGTGCGCGACATTCTTCCCGACGAGGCCGACGAATTGCTCAAGCGCCGCTTCGCCGTCATCCAGGTGTGGCGACCGATCCGACATCCGGTCGAGACCCACCCGCTCGCCATGGCGGACGCTCAAACCCTGTCGCCGAACGACATGATTGTCTCCGAGCGGCGAGCTCCGGGGCGTATCGGCCAGACCTACGCAATCAAATACAATCCGGCGCACAGATGGTTCTGGTTCCCGCGCATGGAGCGCGAAGAAGCCTACGTCTTCAAAGTGTTCGATTCGGAGAAAGACGGCCGCGCCCGCTGGACCGCGCATACCGCGTTCGACGATCCAACCACGCCGCCGCTGGCGCGCCCGCGCGAGAGCATCGAAATCCGCACGCTGGCGTTTTTTTAAACATCCGCCCCCCGCGAGCGGGGGCGGATAACAAATTACCGCTTCGAGAACTGGAAGCTTCTGCGGGCCTTGGCCTTGCCGTACTTCTTGCGCTCGACCACGCGCGAGTCGCGGGTGAGGAAGCCGCCGCGCTTGAGTATGGGGCGCAAATCGGGTTCGTGGCGCAGCAGCGCCTTGGACAAACCATGGCGCACCGCGCCGGCCTGCCCGGACAGGCCGCCGCCGGAAACCGTGCAGACGACGTCGTATTGGCCCTGACGGTTCGAAGCGACCAGCGGTTGCTGGATCATCATGCGCAGCACCGGCCGGGCGAAATAGGTCTCGACCGGCCGCGTATTGATGACGATCTTGCCGGCGCCCATTTTGATCCACACCCGCGCCACGGCGTCCTTGCGCTTGCCGGTGGCATAGGCGCGGCCCTGCTTGTCGAGCTTCTGCACATATTTGGGCGGCTGCGGCGCCGCCGCGGGCTTGAGCGTCGACAATTCGTCGAGCGATTGCATCGTCTCGGCCATTACGCGGTCCTCTTATTCTTGCGGTTCATGGCGGCAATGTCGATTTTTTCCGGCTGCTGCGCTTCATGCGGATGCTCGGCGTAGGGGTAGACCCGCAAGTTGCCAAGTTGGCGGCGGCCGAGCGGTCCGCGCGGCAGCATGCGCTCAATGGCCTTCTCGACGATCCGCTCGGGATAGCGGCCCGCCAGGATCGACTTCGCCGTGCGCTCCTTGATGCCGCCGATATAGCCGGTGTGCTTGTAATAGATTTTCTGCTCGACCTTGCGGCCGGTCAGCACCGCCTTGGCGGCGTTGATGATGATGACATTGTCGCCGTCATCGACATGCGGGGTGAAGGTCGGCTTGTGCTTGCCGCGCAGCCGCATCGCGACGAGCGAGGCGAGCCGGCCGACGACGAGCCCTTCGGCATCGATCATCACCCACTTCTTGTCGACCTCGGCGGGCTTGGCCGAAAAGGTTTTCATAATCCGCATCCGTTCGTCGCTACGGCGAGTTATCCGCAGTCGTTTGGGAGGTGAGGATATTTATCCGCGCAAATTCCCGGCGTCAATCACCTTAGGGAGCAATTTCGGATCGTTCTCAAATAGTTGCACTGGAGGTATTTTTTTACCGTTATGCCCCTTTATCTGGCAAGGAATAGGTCGAAGTGACGTGCGCGACGAGCTCGTCGTCACCGTCGGCGCGAAGCTCGACCTCGCCGAAGGCAAGCCGTTTGCCGAGCTTGATCAAGCGCGCTTCGGCCAGCACATCCCGCGCCGCGGGTTTTTTCAGAAAGTTGATGGTGAGGGAGGTGGTAACCGCGAGCGGGCGCCAGCCGACGGCGGAAAGCACCGCCAGATACATGGTGAAGTCGGCAAGCGCCATCATCACCGGTCCCGAAACCGTGCCGCCGGGACGCAGCGATTTCTCGTGATGCCGCCGTCGTACCCGGCAGCCGCCGTACCACAGCTCCTCGATTTCGTAGTCGCCCACGGCATGGGAGGCTTCCGGAAATTCGTCGCTCAAGCGCTCAATGAGCTCTTTGCGCGTCAATTTCGGCGCCACCTTTTCTTTGCCGCCGCCCATGTTTACCTCCCCGGCAAGCCCGCTCTCGGATACAATGGCTGGAACGGGACCGCAAAACAGCAAAAATCCCGGACCGGCTCAAAATCTGGACAGTCGCATGAACGCTCAACCTGCTACCACCGCCGCGGCCGCCGCCTCGTCGCTGATCCTGTTGCGCGAAGACAAGGGCGGCATTGCCATATTGACGTTGAACCGGCCGCAGGCGCGCAACAGCCTCTCCGAGGCGCTCCTGGAAGGCTTAAGCGATGCCCTCACGGCCATCGCTCACGACCGCACCGTGCGCGTCGTCGTGCTCGCCGCCAACGGCCCGGCATTTTCCGCCGGCCATGACCTCAAGGAACTCAATGCACACCGCAAGGACGAGGATCGCGGCCGCAGCTATTTCAAGCACATTATGGGACTGTGCAGCGGAGTAATGCAGCAGATCGTCACGCTGCCGCAGCCTGTCATCGCCGCGGTCCAGGCCACGGCGACCGCCGCGGGCTGCCAGCTGGTGGCGAGTTGCGATCTCGCCGTCGCCTCGCACGCAGCAAGGTTCGCCACACCCGGCGTCAATATCGGACTGTTCTGTTCCACGCCCATGGTGGCGCTGTCGCGCAACGTCCCGCGCAAAGCCGCCATGGAAATGCTGCTCACCGGCGAACTGATTGCGGCCGAAGACGCGGCGCGCATTGGCCTCGTCAATCATGTCGTCGCCGCCGGTCACGAGCGCGCCGAGGCGCTCAAGCTTGCTGAGAAAATCGCCACGAAGTCGACGCTGACCGTCAAGATCGGCAAGGAAGCGTTTTATCGACAAGCCGAAACGCCGCTCGCCGACGCTTACAAATATGCCTCCGAGGTAATGGTCGAAAACATGCTGGCGCGCGATGCCGAAGAAGGCATCGGCGCCTTTATCGAGAAGCGCGAGCCGAAATGGCAAGACCGTTGAAAGCGGACCGCAGGTGCCGGCGATGAATCACAATTCCTATCCCGACAGCTACATTCGCGGCATCCTCAACACGGTGAAGACCGTCGCGATGGTCGGCGCCTCGGAGAAGGAAAACCGTCCGAGCTATTTCGCCTTCAAATATCTGCTCGAACGCGGCTATCGCATGATCCCGGTCAATCCCGGACACGCCGGGCAGACGATGCTCGGTCAGCGAATTTATGCGCGGCTTGCGGATATCCCCGAGCCGGTCGACATGGTCGATATTTTCCGCGGCTCGCAATATGCGCCGGCGATCGTCCAAGAGGCACTCGCGCTCGATCCGCGACCGCAGGTGATCTGGATGCAGCTTGGCGTGCGCAGCGAGGAAGCGGCGACACTGGCCGAGGCGAACGGCCTCAAAGTAGTGATGAACCGCTGCCCCAAGATCGAATATGGCAGATTGTCGTCGGAGATTGCATGGATGGGCGTCAACACGCGCACGCTGTCGTCGAAAAAAGCGACGATCGGCGGCGTCCAGCGCATGACGCTCAATCGCACCACCGGCCAGGGCGGCACAACCGAGGCGGCCGACCGCGCGCAACGTGAAGAAGGCGGTCATTGACCTCGATTTTGCCGTATCGAACTTTCTTACCACTTCGGCGTCTAATACAGTAATGCCTCTGGGCGCCTCGGAAACTGGGCGCCTTGGAAATTGGGCGCCTTGGAAATTGGGCGCCTTGGAAATTGGGCGCCTTGGAAAAATGTCATGAAATCTTGCATTGCAGTGATGCTCGCACTACTTGGCGTGATATTTACACCCGGCGGCGTCATGGCGGACCAGCAGGACGACCAGAGCGCCTGCATGATGGACGCGCAGACTTTTTGCGGCCAATTCATCCCCGACCGCGTGCGCGTCGCGCATTGCCTGATGGCCAATCGCAGCAAAATCACTTTGGCGTGCCGCGAGGCGATCAAGCACTTTATGTGAGTTTGCTTCCAAGCAAGTTTTTCTTCCCCTACGCAGAGCCGATAGCACAGGCTTTCGTCGCCGCCCTGTCTGACAACGCGGCTATCCGCGGCTTTCCCATGTTAACGGAACAGTTTGTCGCGCCTTGACGGCTCCGGCCGCTCCTATAAACCGAAGACAACCGAAGATCGGCCTAGTGGTGGTCAAGACGCGGTCACGACATGGCCATGAGATGGCCACGAGGAAACACCGATGAGCGAACGCATCCCGGGCTTCTCCACGCTCGCCATTCATGCCGGCGCGCAACCCGATCCGACCACCGGCGCGCGCGCCACGCCGATCTACCAGACCACCTCCTATGTGTTCGAGAGCGTCGATCACGCCGCCTCGCTGTTCGGGCTGCAAACCTTCGGCAACATCTATACGCGGATCGGCAATCCGACGACGGCGGTGCTCGAAGAACGCGTCGCCGCGCTCGAAGGCGGCACCGCGGGCCTTGCCGCGGCGTCCGGGCATGCGGCGCAGGTTCTGATTTTCCATTGCCTGATGCAGCCGGGCGACGAGTTCGTGGCGTCGCGAAAGCTCTACGGCGGCTCGATCAACCAGTTCAATCATGCCTTCAAGAATTTCGGCTGGAACGTGGTTTGGGCGGATCCCGACGATATCGGCTCGTTCGAGCGCGCCATCTCACCGAAGACCAAGGCGATCTTCACCGAATCGATTGCCAATCCCGGCGGCGTGGTCACCGACATGGCGGCGGTGGCGCAGATCGCGCGGCGCGCCGGCGTGCCGTATGTCGTCGACAACACGCTGGCCACGCCGTATCTGTGCAAGCCGTTCGAACACGGCGCCGACATCGTCGTGCATTCGCTGACCAAATTTATGGGCGGCCACGGCAATTCGATGGGCGGGCTGATTGTCGACGGCGGCACCTTCAATTGGTCGCGCGAGCGACGTTATCCGATGTTGTGCGAGCCGCGACCCGAATACCATGGCGTAGTGATGCACGAAACCTTTGGCAATTTCGGTTTTGCCATGGCTTGCCGCATGTTGGCGCTGCGCGATATCGGGGCGGCGTTGTCGCCGTTCAATTCTTTTCTCATCCTCACCGGTATCGAGACACTGCCGCTGCGCATGCAGAAGCATTGCGACAATACTCTAGCGGTCGCCGAATGGCTCGCGGCCCATCCGAAAGTCGCATGGGTGAGCTATCCGGGACTGCCGGGCGACCGCTATCACAACCTCGCCAAGAAATATTGCCCGAACGGCGCCGGCGCGGTGTTCACGTTCGGGCTTACGGGCGGCTATGACGCCGGCGTCAAGCTCGTCTCGAACGTCATGCTGTTCTCGCACCTTGCGAATATCGGCGATACCCGCTCGCTGATCATTCATCCGGCATCGACCACCCATCGCCAACTCAACGACGCGCAGAAGGTCCAGGCCGGCGCCGGGCCCGACGTGGTGCGGCTCTCGATCGGTATCGAGGACAAGGACGACATCATCGCCGATCTCGATCAGGCGCTGGCGGAAGCGTGAGTCGCACCGCCGAAAAGCGTATCGGTCGTCAGCCAGCAGACAACGATGAGCCGGCCTATTGCCACGCCAGATGACGTTCTCCCTTGGCGACCGGCTTTCGTCGACGCCGTTTCAGTTGTGAAACGGGCCGGCGTGCAGAAACTTGGGATTGCGATGGTTCACCCCGACCGTCCCTTCGTGATTATCCTCGGCCTGCTCTCGCCTACCGCGAGCGCGATCCATAGCCCCGACAGCGCGACCAGAACCGCTGTGCCCCACATCGCCGGCACGATTCCACCGCCCCAGTTTGCCACGGCGCCAAGAAGCAGCGCACCGATCGCATAGCCGGTGTCACGCCAATAGCGGTAGGTGCCGAGCGCCCGGCCGCGCCACAGCGGCGGCGCCAAATCGGCCATGGCGGCAATCAAGTTCGGATAAAGCAGCGCCATGCCGACGCCCATGACCGCCGCGGCGACAAACCACCAGACGACGGTTTCGACTGCCGCGGTGAGCGCTATCCCAAGGGCGAGCAACGCGAAGCCTGTGACGATTGGCGGCTTACGGCCAATCCGATCGGCGAGATGTCCGGTCCAAAGCTGCGACAGGCCCCAGACCATGGCGTAGAGGCCGGTGATCCAACCGATCTGCACGAGGCCCAGTCCGCGGCTGCGGAAATAGACCGGCAACAGCACCCAGACCAGAGTGTCCGCGATCTTGTTGGCTACTCCACCCTGGCACAGCGCCCGATAGGTGGAGTCGCGGAACGATACCAGTAGAAAGACGCTGCTCCAGTGTGGCACTGCATCGGCCGTGTTTCCTGCCGGATTTGCTTGCGCGTGTTCAGCGTGGACCCAAGCTAAAGTGTCACGCATACCGGCCAGGAGTCCGAGCGCCGCGGCAATCACCGCCAAGCCAAACAGCAGCAAGGCCCAGCGTGGACCATAAAGTGCCGCGAGATAACTCGTGCCGAGCCCGGCCAGACCGACCGCTAGATAGCCGGCCGCCTCGTTGATACCGACCGCCAAACCGCGCTGATGACTGCCGGCAAGGTCAACCTGGCTGGTCACCGTCATGGTCCAAGTGAATGCCTGATTGACCCCGAGAAAAACGTTCGCAGCGATGATCCACCACCAGTTCGGAGCGAAGAAGATCAAGAGCGGGATCGGCAGGCCGAAAAGCCATCCCAGCAGCATCACGGGCTTGCGGCCGATCCGGTCTGACAGGCTGCCGGCGACAAAATTCAACAGCCCCTTCACCAGGCCGAACGAGAGAACGAAAGCCGCAAGGAACAAATAAGCGCCCTTGGCCACGCCGAACTCCGCGCTGAGCGCGGGGAGAACGGTGCGTTCCATTCCGATGGTCAGGCCCACGAAGAACACTTGCACGGTCTGCAACGCGAATTGGCCGAGATTGGCGTTGATTCCGCGCTGGTGAGTTACGGCGGCGAGCTGCATTGGCGTCACGCGTAGGTTGCAATTGCGGGGTCGATGCCGAGTTAGCGTTAGCTTGACAAAGCGCAGGCACTCATTCAAGCATTTAATTGAATGTTTTCCCACTACTCCCACTACAATGACAAGCCAAAGCCCGAAGCAGGCGCTATTCGCCCAGTTTGCCGCAGTTGCAAAGACGCTCGGGCACGCCCACCGGCTCGAACTGTTGGAACAAGTCGCACAAGGCGAACGCAGCGTCGAAACTCTCGCCCGACGGACCGGGCTTTCGGTTGCCAATGCCTCGCAGCATCTGCAGCACATGCGGCGCGCCGGCTTGGTGGCCGCAAGGCGCGACGGTAAATTCGTCTACTACCGGCTTGCCGATGATGCGGTTCTCGGCCTGATGGCGGCGTTGCACAGGATCGCCGAGCGCAATGTCGCCGAAGTCGGGCGCGTGCTGCACAGCTATTTTTATGAACGTGATCGCTTGGAGCCGGTTTCGCGCGAAGAACTCCTAGAGCGATCCCGTGCCGGGACGGTTACGATTCTTGACGTGCGGCCCGAGGACGAATTTGCGCTGGGCCACCTGCCCGATGCGGTGAACATCCCATTGCGTACCCTGAAGGCGCGGCTTTCAGAACTCGATCGCGCGCATGAGATCGTCGCTTACTGCCGGGGTCCTTATTGCGTGCTTTCCTTCGAAGCGGTTGCAGCGCTTCGCGCCCGCGGCTTCACCGCGCGCCGGCTTGTGGATGGACTGCCGGAGTGGCGCGCGGCTGGACTACCCGTCATGGCGGGAAATGCCCGCCCCCGATGAAAAGCCATTGAACCGGGCTTTGGGTCCATGATTGTGGGCTTTTTCCAGGGTACGGAAATGCCGGAAGCGGCGTGGTGCACCATTACTCGGCTATCTTCCAGATAGCGCGCGTCTTCGCCGGCTGAGCGTGCGTTTTGCGTTCGGCGAGACCCGAGGCGTGTAGCGTCGCCACTGTCAGCACGATCATCGCCATGGTCTGATGCAGCAGCGCCAGCGATATCGGCACAACCATTAGAAGCGTAAAAACGCCGAGCGCCGCCTGCAATGTCACCGCCACCGCGAGGGCGATGGCACCGGCGACGATGGGCCCGCCTTTCATGATGCGCGCTGCATTGAAAGCGTGAATGAGCGCGACGGCCCAGATCGTATAGGCGAGCATGCGGTGGTCGAACTGCACCGTGAGCGTGTTTTCGAAAAAATTTCGCCAGATCGGTACATCGAAAAATAGTCGCGACGCATCGGGCACGAACGCGCCGTCGATCGACGGCCACGTATTATAGACGTAGCCAGCGCGCAGTCCGGCGACCAGCGCGCCAAGATAGATTTGTCCCAACACAAGGACGAGAAGTCCAAAAGCGGTCGCGCGAATTCGGCTGGGCGCCGGCCTGGCTGGTTGTTCATCCAGCCGCTGCGCCGTCCACAGAATTGCGATGTATATTACGCCGGCCAGCCCGAGATGCGTCGCGAGGCGGTATTGCGAGACTTCGACGCGATTGGCCAGGCCGGACGCCACCATCCACCAGCCGACCGCGCCTTGCAGCGCGCCGAGCCCGAAGATCAGCCATAGCCGCGTCCGCAATCCCGGGCCGATCCAGCCGCGCCACAGAAACCACAACAATGGCAACAGGAACACCGCGCCGATGGTGCGGCCGATGAGCCGATGCGTCCACTCCCACCAATAGATCGTTTTGAACGCGTCGAGGCCCATGCCGCGATTGAGCTCGCGGTATTGCGGAATGGCCTGATATTTTTCGAACTCGGCCTGCCACTGCGTCTCGTTCAGCGGCGGCACCACGCCCATGACCGGTTGCCATTGTGTGATCGACAGCCCGGATTCGGTCAGCCGCGTCGCGCCGCCGATCAAGACCATGGCGAGCACCAGCGCGGCGACGGCGTAAAGCCAAAGCCGGATCGCGCGCATCTGGTATGAACCTTGAATCGCCATTTCGATCGCTGACGCTGGTCGCTTGTAGCTGCCGCGCGGACCATATAGTGCTGCCCCCTACCCTCGCAACACGGTCATCAGCGCCCGAAACTTCACCGCCATGTCCATTCGTCTACGCAAATTCATCGGCACCGTCGCACTTCTCGTGCTGGTGGTTGTGTGGGCGCTGGTTGCGATGGCGCTGGCGCAAGCTCCGGCCATCCATGACAACACCGCGCTGTCGATTGCCTATTACGTGATCGCCGGCCTGGGCTGGGTTTTGCCGGCCATGCCGGTCGTTTCGTGGATGAGCCGGCCAGGAAACAGAGGTCAGTAATCAGTAATCAGAATGCGCGGGAGATCATAACCGCCGATTACTGATTACTGAAGACCGGTCAGGCGGCGTCCAGGCGGCGAAAGCCGTTCCACATCGCGGTTGCGGCACCCGACAGCAGCACCCGCACATATCGGATGCGCTGGAAGTCGCCGTTGAGCGAAATCCGCGGCAGCGCCGTCATGCAATCGCCATGCGCGCGAAACAACACGCCCGGCCGCGTCGTCACCGCGGTCTTGAAGCCGAGTTCGGCGGCGATCTCAAATTCGCGCGCGCCCGCCGAAGCGCGGTCGCCGAACGGATAGGACAGATGTTGCGGCCTGATCGCGAGCGCCGCTTCGATGACCGCGCGGCTCAAATCCATTTCCGAGCGCACGGTGTTCTTAGCGAGCTTCGCCAGCATCGGATGAGTTACGGTATGCGCGCCGATGGTGACCAGCGGGTCGGCCGCAAGATCGGCGAGTTCCAGCCAGTTCATACACAACTCGTCGCAGAACGCGGCGATATCGACGTGATAGAAGGCGGCGAGATTGCGAACCACCTCGCGCAGTTCGGCTTCGGTCGGCCGGGCACGCAACCACCAGTAAAGCTCGTCATAGAGCCCGCGCTTTTCCGCAACCGTCGCGCAATCGAACTTGCGGTCCCGGCCGGCGATCACCAGGCCGACCCGATCGTTGCGCGCGATCACCGCTTCGAGCACCAGCCACCACAACTCGCCGAGCCGGTCCGGAAAGCTCGTTGGCACATAGACCGCGAAAGGAACATTGGCCTCTTTGAGGATCGGATAAGCCCATTGCAGCGTGTCGCGATAGCCGTCGTCGAAAGTCAGGCAGACGAAATGGCGGGAAAAATCGCCATCGGTCATGCGGCGATGCATCTCGTCGAGACTGATGAGATCGAGGTCCGACCGGCGCAAGGTCTTGATCACGCGGGTGAGAAAGCGCGGCGTTACTTCGAGCAGGCGATTGGGCTGGAACCGGTCCGGTCGCGGCGGTCGCACGTGGTGCAGGGTCAGAATTGCGCCAACGCCGCCGACAAACGGCCGCAGCGCGAGGTGCGCGCCGGTGAAATACAGCGACTCCAAGCCGCCGCGAATGATCGTCTGTTTCAGGCCGGCCACCGACGTTCCCTCGTCGAAGCTGAGCGATAATCCTTTGCCAAGGCCGCGGCCCGGTCAACCGGCGCGCCGCACCCGAGCCTCTACGCCGCCGCGGCGGTCTGTCCGGCAGACCCATGGGCGCCGGTGAGGATTCTTACCTCGCCAAATCCGGCGGCCAGGAGGCGCTCGCGCGCCGCGCTCGTGGCGGTGTTCGCCAGCGTGTCGGTAACGAGCACGGCGTGGGGCGCAATCTCGGCGATACGCTCGATCTCCAGTCCCGCGGCTTCGCCGGCATCGACGACGAGGTAATCGTAGCTGCGCGCCAAGGCGTTGAAGTTCGTGACCATGCCGGGCGCGGCAAGCGGCCCGATCCGATTGACCGCCCCGCGACCAGGCGAGATCAGGTGCAGCGGCGAAAGCCTGTCCTTGGTGATGATGCTGCCAAAGGACGCCGCGCCGCGGGCAAGTTCGGCAAGCCCATTCGCGGACGGTTCGTTGGAAATCGCCCTGATCGCGGCATCGCCCGAGCCGAGCCCGACCAATACGACGCGTGAATCGTCGGCCAGCACGCGTGCGAGCTTTATCGCCGCTTGGCTGGTTCCTATTCCGGTCACGGCGCCGAACACGGCGAGCCGCTCTCCAGCGGCGCCGGCGCGCCGCACATTCTCGGCTACGCTCGCAAGCGAGCCATCGGCAATGCCGGCAACGGCGGGCGGCCGCGACGTTTCGTTCGCAATCGCCGCGAATCGGGGTGCCATTGCGTCGGGCATCGCGGCGGTCTGGTCCGCTCGCAGCGGAACGGCGCCGGCGGGAGCCGCCAGAATTTCTTTGGTAATGATGATGCCGGAACTGAGCATCAATGTCGCAAACGTTGCGATCAGGATCGTCGGCACTTTTTTAGGATAGGCCGGGACATTGGAAACCATTGCACGAGAGATCACGCGAGCGTCGGCGGGGGTCGACTCCAGCGTATTGTGCGACATCGCATCGTGATATTTGGCAAGGTAGGACTCCAGCAAATCGCGCTGCGACTTGGCATCGCGCTCGAGTGCGCGCAACTGCACGTCCTCTCCATTGGTCGTCGCCGCCTGGTTTTTGAGTTGATCGAGACTCGCCGACAACGAGTCGACGCGCGCGCCGGCAAGCTTGGCGTCGTTTTCGAACGAACGCGCGATGGTTGCCGCCTCGGCCCTGATCTGCTTGTCGAAGTCGGCAATCTGGGCCTTCAGCTCGATGATACGCGGATGATTGCCGAGCAGCGTCGCCGATTGTTCGGCGAGCTGAGCGCGCAAGGTGACGCGTTGCTCGGCGAGACGCCGGATGAGTTCGGAATTCAGCGCGCCGGAGGATTCGATCGACTCGCCGCTGCGCAACATGTCGCGGATCAACTTGGCCTTGGCCTCGGCGTCGGCCTTCTGCGCGCGCGCGACGGCAAGCTGGGCATTGACGTCGCCAAGCTGCTGCGCCGACAGCGTGGTGTTGTTGTTGCCGACCAGGAGGTTGGTCTTGGCGCGGAAACTCTCGATCTTGGCCTCGGCGTCTTGCACCTTCTGCCGCATGGTTTCGAGTTCGCCGGCAAGCCATTGCGAGGCGGACTTGGCTTGTTCCTCCTTGGTCTCGCGCTGGCGCATCAGATAGCCATCGGCGATGGCGTTGGCGACTTCAGCAGCAAGCTGGGGATCCTGGGACAGGAAATCGATGTTGATAACGCGCGATTTATCGACCGGCGTCACGGTGAGCCGATCGTAATAGGCGTTGAGCACGCGCTCTTCCGGAGTCATGCTCAGCGGGTCTTTGACCAAGCCGAGCAGTCCGAGCACCGCGGTGATTGGCGAGACGCCGTTGAGCGTCGGGTCGAATTCGGGACGCTTGCCGAGATTGAGCTTTTTGATCACCTCGCGCGCAAGATCGCGCGACAGGATGATCTGCACCTGGCTGGTGACAGCCTCGTCGTCCACCGTGTTGCGGTTGCCCGTGTCCTTGTCGATATTGGGACGCAGATAGATGTTGTCTTGGCCTTCGAGATAAATCCGCGACTGCGACATGTATCGCGGCGTAATAAGCTGCACGGCGACAAATGTGAGCAGCGCCACCAAGATCGTCGGGCGCAGGATTGTCCATTTCTTGCGCCACAGGGTCGCACCAAGCGCCGGCAGATCGAGCTCGGCTTCGAATGGTGCTCTCGCCGGAGGCGACGCCGACGCCGCACTCATTGGACTACTCCTGGAAAAATACTTGCCGACAGACCGCAGAGCCATGCCCGATCACAAACTATTAAGGTTGCTATCCGGTTAAGGCAGCGCTGCGATCGACCGCAGTGGTTAAGGTCGCAAGGCGTTCGACCGCAGCGCCCGGCGTGAGGGTTTTATTAACCTCCCGGGCCCTCAATCCGGCTTAACGTTTTGGCGTCAAGTTTAGGGACCCGCGCATGAGCGACCCGCGGCCTGGCAATCCGACTTTCGGCGGCGTGTCATTCGGCCGTGCCGCCGCAATCGAGCCGCGACGCGCCGCGTACGCCGCCACCAGTCTCAAGATCGTGCACATTCTGCGTGCACCGCTCGGCGGATTGTTCCGGCACGTGGTCGACGTCACGCGAGGTCAGATTGAACGCGGCCACCGGGTCGGCCTCATTGTCGACTCGACGACCGGCGGCGATCGGGCCGACGCCATTCTCGCCGAACTCGCTCCGCGCCTCGCGCTCGGCGTTAATCGCGTTCCGATCACGCGTGAACTGAGCCCAGGCGACATCCGTGCGCTATGGCGAATTTCACGCCGGCTCAAGGCGCTGGCGCCCGATGTGCTGCACGGCCACGGCGCCAAGGGCGCGGCGCTGGCGCGCCTGACGCCGGCTGTGCCCGGCGCCATCCGCGCCTATACGCCGCACGGCGGATCGCTGGTCTATTGTCCGGGAACGCTGAGCGGCGGCTTTTATCGGTCGATCGAGCGCATTCTCAATCCGCGCACCGATCTGTTTCTATTCGAGAGCAGCTATATCGCCGAACTCTATCGCACGGTCGTCGCCGCGCCGCGCGCTCTGGTGCGGGTCGTTCGCAACGGCATTTCCGAAGCCGAGTTCGAGCCCGCGGCGCCGCGGCCCGATGCCACCGATATCGTCTGCGTCGGCGAGTTGCGGCCGGTGAAGGCCATCGATGTGCTGATCGAGGCGCTGGCCATCTTCCGTCAATCCGGCCGCCGCGTGACCGCGACCATTGCCGGCGAGGGCCCGGAAGCGGCGAAGCTAAAAGCCCATGCCATCCGGCTGGGCCTGGCCGACCAGATTCAATTCATCGGTCACTGTCCGGCGCGCACCGCGTTCACGATGGGACGCATGCTGGTCATTCCGTCGCGCGCCGAATCGCTGCCCTATGTGGTGCTGGAAGCCGCCGCAGCCGGCCTGCCGATCATTGCCACCATTGTCGGCGGCAATCCGGAAATCTTCGGGCCGCAATCGGCGCAACTCATTCCGTCCGACGATATTGCGGCGCTCGCCGCTGCGATCGGCGCCGCGCTCGACGATCCGGAAGCGATTCGGGCCGGCGCAAACGTTCTCAAGGCGCGGGTCCACAGCGAATTTTCCTTGAATACGATGGTTGAATGCAATCTCGCAGCCTATCGCGAAGCCATTGCAGCACGAAAATCCGCTCAATTCGCATAACCAATTTTTGAAGATTGTTCACTATGTTGCCGGCAAATGGTCGGTGCGGGGCTGTAGGACTACGCGAACATCGGACGACTTTTAATAGTTATGTCAGTTCCCGAACAGCGCACAATCTTCGAAACCGCGTCCGTGGTGTCGTCGGCGGTCAAGGCGCTGCCGCGCCCGCCGGGGAAAGCCGCCGCGCCGCGCGCGCTGTCCGCGACGGCGCTTGCGGTTGCTGCACAGCGATTCAAGCAGGCCTATTCGCCGATCGTTCTCGCCGGCATCGTGCGGATCCTGGAGATCGCGCTGGTCGCGACGGTCGGTCTTCTGCTCTATCTCTGGTCGGTCGAACCGGTCGTCGATTCCGCCCGCTTTTACATCGGCAGCATCGTCGGCATCTCGCTGTTGTCGATGCTGGCGTTCCAGGCCGCCGATATCTACCAGGTTCAAGCTTTCCGCGGTCACGAGAAACAATATATGCGGCTCGCGTCGGCGTGGTCGGTGGTGTTTTTGCTTGCCGTCACCGCGTCGTACTTCACCCATTCCGGCGACCAGTTCTCCCGGGTCTGGCTCGGCAGCTATTATGTCGCCGGACTGGTGGCGCTGATCGCCTTCCGACGCGCCTTATTTCTGCTGGTCCGCCGCTGGACGCGGCAGGGGCGCCTCGACCGCCGCACCGTCGTGGTCGGCGCCGGCGGCAGCGGCGAGGCGCTGATCGCGGCACTCGCCGGGCAACGCGATTCCGACGTGCGCGTCATCGGGGCGTTCGACGATCGCGGCGACGACCGCACTTCGACAAGCTTCGACGGCATCCCCAAGCTCGGCACGGTCGACGACCTCGTCGAGTTTGCCCGCCACACCCGCGTCGATCTCGTCATTTTTTCGCTGCCGATCTCGGCGGAGGCCCGCATCCTGCAGATGCTGAAGAAACTGTGGGTGCTTCCGGTCGACATCCGGCTGGCAGCCCACACCAACAAGCTGCGCTTTCGCCCGCGCGCCTATTCCTATATCGGCCACGTCCCGGTGCTCGACATATTCGACCGGCCGATTGCCGATTGGGACGTCGTCATGAAATGGCTGTTCGACAAGATCATCGGCGCGCTGGTGCTGGTCGCCGTCGCGCCGATCATGCTGCTGATCGCGATCGCCATTAAGCTCGACAGCAACGGACCGGTTTTCTTTAAGCAACGGCGCTACGGCTTCAACAACAAGTTCGTCGAAATCTACAAGTTCCGCTCCATGTATGCCGCGGCGACCGACGCCAACGCCAGCAAGCTCGTGACCAAAGGCGATCCGCGCGTGACGCGCGTCGGGCGTTTCATTCGCAAGACCAGCCTCGACGAACTGCCGCAACTGTTCAACGTCGTGTTTACCGGCAACCTGTCGCTGGTCGGCCCGCGACCGCATGCCATCCAAGCGAAGGCGGCCGAACATCTTTACGACGAAGCGGTCGACGGCTATTTCGCGCGCCACCGCGTCAAGCCCGGCATCACCGGCTGGGCCCAGATCAACGGCTGGCGCGGCGAAACCGACAGCCGCGAAAAGATCCTGCGGCGCGTCGAGCACGACCTTTATTACATCGAGAACTGGTCGATCCTGTTCGACTTCTACATCGTCCTGCAAACGCCGTTTGCGCTCATTCGCGGCAAAGGCGCCTATTGATGTCCGCCCGCAGCCCGGCCGCCGCGCTGCCCAGCGAATATGCCGGCGGCTCTGCGGCTTTCGCCGAGCGGCTTCTGAATTTTGTGCTGTTCATCACGGTGCTCTTGAGCTCGATCGCTTTCATCGAGCCGTCGCCGCACGACGTGATGATGTTCGTCCTGCTGGTCGCCTGCATCGCCGCACGCGTGCGGTTCGATCGCAGGCTCACGCCCTTGCTCATGCTGACGATCCTCTGGCTGGTCGGCGGCGGCCTCTCGCTCGTCCAAGTTGGCGACGATCCAAAGGCTATCCAATATTTCGGGACGTCGGTTTACCTCGGCATCGCCGGCATCATATTCGCGTGCCTGTTCAGCGACGGAGACATGGCGCGGCTTGCGACCTTGCGGCGCGCTTACTTGCTCGCCGCGATGATTGCTGTTGCGGCAGGTTATATCGGATATTTCCATCTGTTGCCGGGCTCGAATATTTTCTTGGACGTCGGCAACGTGCAGGCCGAAGCGCGCGTAAGTTCTACGTTCAAAGACCCGAATGTCTTCGGACCCTTCCTGATCTATCCGCTGTTGCTCCTTATGATGGGAATCCTAATGCGTGGAGCAACCGCAATCGGCGTCGCCGCCACGGCTGTTTTGTTGGGAGGCCTGTTTCTAAGTTTCTCGCGCGGCGCCTGGATTCACTTTGCGGTCTCGGCAAGCGTGGCTGTCGTGTTACTCTACAGTGCTATGCCGGGCCCACGAATGCGCACTCGCATCGTAGTGATCGGCTTTGCGGTTGTCGTTGCAATGGCGCTGCTTGTGATCGCGCTGACATCGATTCCATCGATTCACCACATGCTTCTTGAGCGGGCCAAGGCGTTCGAGCCCTACGATACCGGACCCGGCGGCCGCTTTACCTTACAGCAGCTCGCTTTGAACTCGATCCTGGAGCATGGGATTGGCTTGGGCCCATTCGAATTTGCCCGCATTTACGGTTTGCAGCAGCACGAAGTCTATATGCAGGGGTTCCTGGTCTATGGTTGGCTCGGCGGCACCGCTTATCTAACGATTGTCTTGGTCACGTTGCTTGTCGGTCTGCGCACCGTGCTGGTGCCGACGCCATGGCAATTCTATCTCATTGCTGCCTACGCAGTCTTCGTTGGTGAAGCATGCGAAGGGATTATCATTGACAGCGATCATTGGCGCCACTTTTTTCTCATGCTGGGGCTAGTCTGGGGGCTTTCGGTGGCCACCATAAATTCGCGGCGCCGCATAGGGCACAAGCATCCATCGTAGGCGATGGGACCATTATAAATTAGAGCGGCTTCCGATCGGGTTGAATCAGCACCGTCATTGCGAGGAGCCCCAACGGGGCGACGAAGCAATCCAGAGTCGGTGCCAAGGCCCCTGGATTGCTTCGCTTCGCTCGCAATGACGGGTTAATCTCACCGGAATTCGCTCTAATTATAAATTCACGCGCTCATAAGTTTGTTCAATTTCCAATTTCTCCATCGAAAGGGATAAACAGAGATTCAGGAGGATACTTGCAGTGGCGCGCCAAGTGAACCGCGCCGCGCGTGCGCGGCCGGAGGCAATCACCGCGTCGCGTCGAGTTGGATTGTCGTGCACGAGCCGCATGAGCCGCGCGAGCTCGTCGGCATTGTCGGCATCGCACTGCAACGCGGCATCGCCGCAGATTTCAATCATCGCAGGCGTCTTGCTGATAATTGCCGGGCATCCGAGCAACATGGCTTCCACCGGCGTCAATCCGAAGCCCTCGTAGCGAGAAGGAGAAACCAGAGCGAGGGCGTGTTCGTACAGTGCGCGCAATTCCTGATCGGATACATGACCGGCATGCAGCACGTTGTGGGAGCTGAGATCGTTGGGTCGTCCGAAGATCTTGTAGACCCGATTGCCGGTCAGCACCAACAGTGTATCGGACAGTTCCGCTCTGGCCAGAGCGCTAGCCGCAGTATCCGCATTTTTGATGTTACTCGCCCCAACACTGAGGAAGAACTTGCGGCCTGACAAGCCCAGCCGATCTATAGCCGAATGGTCGGGGACCACTCTGGTGATATGGTCGGCGCCGACGTAACAGACCCGCATGTTGCTGACATCGACGCCGTACCATTTGCCGATCTCGCGGCGGGAAAACTCCGAAACCGTGGCAGTGCCGAGGGCCCGCCGGCACAGGAGCGGGATCAGCAAGTTATAAGCGGCGCGAAACGGCAGTGAGAAATTCTCCGGTCGCGCGCGCACCGTGGCATCGTGCACGACGACCAGTTGATTGCGCGCGACCACGGGGCCGAGACCGCAGAAATTGATGATAAACCGGCCGCGCGCGTGAAGCGGAAGCTCCGCCTGTTCCCAAAAATAGCCGCTACCGAAACCGCATCGGCGTATCGGAATGTGACGCAGCGGAAAATCACGGGCGGTGAACGGCGCCACTATCTCAATCCGGCCATCGAGCACGGCGCATTCGCCGCTGTCGATAAGCGCATCAATCGCAGTTGCGACCTCGACGGCAAAGCGTTGCACACCCGTTACGGCTTGAGTCAGAAAGCGGCCGTTAATGGTGAATTTCGGTTCCACGAGGGGAATCTTCCATGCGCTTTTGCCCATCGCAACTGAGCGCAGCGGTTGACGATTTGGGTTAGCCCTGGGCCATTAAGATCGCGTTACGGGCTGTACCAGTCCCGGCGCGTCAATCGCCATTTGGAGCTCGCGGACATTGCGGAGGCCGCTAGATCGCTCTTTAACGGTCCATTTAGGTATCTACGATTCCATGGCCGCAAGCTTTTTTCCGGTTTCAAAACCGATGGGGCAAGCGTGAATTTTCCGGCATTTTCGGCGCACGAGTCGTTTCGCGACGGCATTGCGGTCGCGATCAGCGGGCAGTCGCTGAAGCCGCACCCCGGCGGCGGCAAGCGTTTCAGCGTCCGCGCAAGAGCGCCGCTGCGGCTCGGGCTCGCCGGCGGCGGCACTGACCTATCGCCTTACTGCGACGAATACGGCGGCGCCATTCTCAATGCCACGATCGGCCGCTATGCCTATGCGCATTTGAGTTTTCGCCGCGATAACCAGCTCTGTTTTTCGGCGCATGACGTGAAGCAGGAGGATGTAACGCCGCTTGTCGCCGAACTGCCGCTCGATCGCGGTCTGGTGCTGCACCGCGCGGTCCATAACCGCATGGTGCGCGATTACCTGCGCGGCCGCCTGCCTGCGGTGACGCTGACTTCGACGGTAGACGCGCCGCCCGGTTCCGGGCTCGGCGCATCGTCGGCGCTGGTCGTCGCCCTTGTCGAAGCCTATCGCGCCGCCTACAACTTGCCGCTCGGCCGCTACGACGTGGCGCGGCTTGCTTTCGAGATCGAACGCATCGATCTTGCGCTCGCCGGCGGCCGTCAGGACCAATACGCGGCGGCGTTCGGCGGCCTGAACTTCATGGAGTTCCTGCCGGGCGATCGCGTTATCGTAAATCCGTTGCGGATTTCGAGCTCGTATTTGTGCGAATTCGAGGCCTCGCTGATCGTGTGTTTCACCGGTGAATCGCGCGCATCCGCCATCATTCAGGATCAGGTCAAGGCGGCGACCGCACGCGATTCAAGCGCTCTTGAAGCGCTGCATCAATTGAAATCCGACGCGGTCGACATGAAACAAGCCTTGCTCGGTGGAAATATCCGCCATGTCGCGGACGTGCTTAACCGCTCGTGGAAGGCTAAACGCCAAACCTCAAAGTCCGTCTCCAATTCGAAAGTCGAGGAAATCTTCGCGCTTGGGCTGAAGAACGGCGCCGTTGCCGGCAAGGTATCCGGCGCCGGCGGCGGCGGGTTTCTGATGTTCCTGGCCGATCCGGAGCATCGCTACCGGCTGGTCATGGCGCTCAACGAGGCCGGTGCCATGGCTTCGTCGATCCAGTTCACCGATGGCGGCGCCGAGTCCTGGCCGATCAGCCATTAAGCCGACGCCCTCGCGCACGGTGCAGCTTTGGTCGCTGAAATGACATCCTTCATTCGCCAAGCGTGCATCCTCGTCGGCGGCAAAGGCACGCGGCTGGGCGAGTTGACGCGCACGGTCCCCAAGCCGCTGATGAATATCGACGACACCACGGTGTTCCTGGATATCGTCATCGGCCAGTTGGCTCGCCAGGGTTTTACCGACATCGTGCTGCTCGCCGGCTACCTCGGCGACATCGTCCGCGGGCGCTACGATCAAAAGAATTGCGGCGCGGCGCGCATCCGCGTCGTCGTGGAGCCCGAACCGCTCGGCACCGCGGGAGCACTGGCCGCGGCGCGGGACCTGCTCGCACCGCATTTTCTTTTGCTCAACGGCGACAGCTTTTTCGATATCGACCTGCGGGCGATCGCCGCCGACGGCAACGCGGTCGACCGCGAGGCCTTGCTCGCGCTTCGCCGCGTGACCGACGCGTCGCGCTATGGCTCGGTCGTGATCGAGGGCGACCGCGTCTTACGCTTCGTCGAAAAAAGTCGGACCGCCGGCGCGGCATTGATCAACGCCGGGATTTACGCGCTCCAGGCCAACATCCTCGATCGCATTCACGCGTTGCCGTGCTCGCTCGAGACCGACGTGTTTCCGCGTCTGGTGGAGGAACGCCGGCTCTATGGAAAAATCTGCGAGGGTTATTTCATCGATATCGGCCTGCCGGAGAGCCTGGAGCAGGCGCAGCGCGAATTGCCCGTGTTGGCGCACCGAAAGACAGCCGCAAATTAGAGTACGCCGAGCCGCACCACGATTGCGGCGAGCCAAACCAGCCCGGTCAGGCACAGCGTGCAAAACACGGCTGCCGAGCCAAAGTCCTTGATGCGGCGAATGTCGTTGTGTTGCTCCCGGGTGACGTGGTCGGCGAGCTTTTCGATGCCGGTATTCAACAATTCCACCGCGAGCAACGCCAATAGCGCGACGATCATGGCGACGTACCAGGCGGCATCCGGCGCCAGCAAAAGGCCGAGCGGCGCGGCCACGACCAGAAGAATCGCTTCATCGCGCAGCGCCGGCTCGGTCGTAAAGCCGTCGCGCAGTCCACGCAGCGAATTGACGGTCGCGCTGAAAAGCCGCTTCAAGGGGTTAACCGTTGTGATTCAGACGATCCGCGGAAGATTTTGCCCACATTGTATTGCGGATTTGCAAGCGTTGTGCGCCCATCATCGGCTGGGTGAAACGGCGGGCGACTGATAGCTGCTTCAGGCAAGATTCCAGCAAATTCCACCATGGGCGGCAAAGTGGCCACCGGGACGCTCTGAAGCCGTTTCACGATTGGTTAGTCGCGGTCCATTAAGATCGCGTTTATGCAGCAGTATGCGCATAACATTCGGACTGCAGATGCGACAGTCGCACCGGATTGCCGACCGGAGTTCACCATTTGGTTATTAGCGAACCGCTAAGGTCAATCTTGCGGTCTTCTGCGCCTTCTCGCGATACGGAACTATCAGTGCCAAGCCCTCAACCCGCCGCCTTCAGAGTACCCGGCGCTCAAGGCGCGATGCTTGAGCGTGCGCCACGGCAAGGCGCGCTGCGGCGGCTATGGCGCTGGCTGCCCCAAAACACCAGAGCGCGAATCCTGTTTGATGCCAGCAGGCTCGTCGCGCCACGACCAGACCGCGCAGCGAAAGCCGGATTTCCCGTTGCAATCGCGGGTCCGTTCTCGACTGCGAGCGGCATCGGCGAGGGGGCGCGCCTGGCTTACGCTGCGCTCGACGTGTCAGGCATGCAGCCCATGGCATTCGACCTCAGCAGATTCTTGGGCCAAGTCGAATTGGAAAGCAGCGCAAATCGACGTCCGATTGATTACGGCTCTGGAGGCACCCTGATCGTCCATCAAAATGGTCCGACATTCCCACACGCCTTATGGGCGCTCGGCCGGTCCCGCATTCGCGGGCGTCGCATCGTCGGCTACTGGGCTTGGGAACTGCCGCGGCTGCCGAAATCCTGGCAGCCGAGCTTTGGGTATCTTCACGAAATATGGGTGCCGAGCAAATTCACCCGCGACGCGGTTGCCGCCGCAACCGATGTGCCGGTTCGCGTGGTTCCCCACCCGTTGCCGGCGACACCGCCGACACCCGACATGCGCGCGCGTCTTGGCCTGCCGGCCGACGCGCTGGTCACGCTCACCGCGTTTCATCTGGGCTCGAATTTCAGTCGCAAGAATCCGCTCGCCGCAATCGCGGCATTCCGTCGCGCCTTCGGCGAAGCGACCGACCGCATCCTCGCCCTCAAAGTCGTCGACGACGGAGCTTCGCGGTTGCGCGTCGACTTGGCGGCCGCAATTGCCGGCGCCGCAAACATTTACGTCATCAATGCTGTCTTGTCGCCCGCCGACATGGCGGGGCTGATCGCCGCGGCCGATATCGTGATGTCGCTGCACCGCGCGGAGGGCTTCGGTCTGGTCCCCGCCGAAGCCATGCGGCTCGGCAAGCCGGTCATCGCCACCGGCTGGTCCGGCAATCTCGATTTCATGAGCGCGCGCAATTCCGCTCTGGTGTCATATACCCTGGTGCCGGTTGAGGATCGCGATGGTCCGATCGAGGCGAACGGACAGCGCTGGGCCGATGCACATGTCGAGGATGCCGCCCAATGGCTGCGCCGGCTGGCGGAAGCCCGGGAACTCCGCAGCGCTCTCGGCGCCCAGGCGGCAAAGGATGTCGGCGAGCAATTATCGCCGCAGCGGATCGCGCGCACCATTGCCGAGCTCATTGCGCCGGAAGCAGGGGTGAGCCGGCTCGGCTTGGCTGCCGAGGACGCCGAGCGCGCGATCCGGCGACAGCATGCACCGGCAGCCGGCGCAACATGAACCGCAGCCTCATCTCAATACCGTTCTTGGTGCTGCGCGTTTTCTCCGCGGGCGGCGCCTTCGTCACCGGGCTGTTTCAGACCTTCGTCTTCGCCCACGTGCTCAGCCCGCAGCGGTTCTCGGTATTCATCCTGGTCGCCGCGATCGGCTACTCGCTTTGGTTCTGCGACCTCGGCATCGTCAAGCTCTTATTCGTGCGACTGCGCGAACGCTTTCTGTGCGACGACCAGATCGGCACGGTGGCGGGCCACGCCGGCGCGGTCATCGTGTTTTACATGTCATTGGTACTCGCCGGCACGGTGCTTTGCTTCGCCTTCATGGCGATGCGGTCGGGAGTGTCGATACGCGAAGCTGCCGAATTCGCCCTCTTCTTCCTGTTCGTCGCGCTCAACCTGGTGTGGTTCGCGCTGCGCAATATCGCCGTCGCCGTCGATCGGTACGTGTTGTTCGAGGCGTTGGAGGGCATGCGGCGCGTCGGCTACCTGGTCGGGCTGGCGGCAATGTATGCGGGCCTGCCTCTCATCGCGATGCTCATCGCGCTCAACCTGCTGTGGGCCGTGGTGCTTGCATTGTGCATCAAACGATTGGTCCAATGCGGAGCGCTAAGCGCGCGGCTCTCCGGCTCTGCCGCGCGGATCGCGGCGTTCTTCCGCGCCAACAAAACCGAACTAATGCGCAGCGGCGTGTTTTCGATCAGCGAAATCTTCAACGCCAATTATCCCTATCTGATCGTCCCGATGTTGTTCGGGCTCGGCGCGCCGCCAATAATTCTCGACACCACGTTCAAAGTATTCCGCGGCGCCAACGCCAGCTACGGCGCGGCTTGCGACCTTCTCGTGCCGCGGCAGACGAGCGCGCTCGCCGAACGCGACGGCCCGACGATGGTTCGCGCCACTTGGCTTGCGGTCACGCTCGGCGGCATTCCGGCTGCCGGGGCGTGCGTCCTGCTACTGCTTGCTGCCGACAAGTTGTTTGCTTTGCTTTTGGGGCCGGCGGCGAAGATGCCACCGCAAACCACAACTATCCTGATCATTTTACTGCTCGCCGGCTTGGCGCAGCTCGTGGCGCAAAACGTTCTGGTGCATGCCGGTTTCTTCAAGGAAGTCGCGGCGATCTCGTTCAGCGTGGCCATTCTCATGGTCGGACTGTCCATGTTGGCAACACTGGTGCATTTCGACATCGTGCAGTTCTTAGAAGGCTACGCGGTCGTCTACAGCTGGGGCGCATTCACGGCAGTAGCGTTGATGATACGCGGACCAATCCGCCTCGCTCACGCTGCGGCGGGCGCCCTCACCGATCGCACGGCGCTAAATTAGCGTGCGATGCAAGCGCAACGGATGCCGCGGGTCGCTGCCCGGGAGCGGAAGTTAAGCTCATTTTAACGACGACCTGTCTATTCTAACTCAATCGTCGACTGTGCTGAAAGGTCGCGACATGTTGGGCGCCGACGATATCTTGTCCCCAAGCGAACTGGCCGCGGATTTTCCCAATACGCCAGGGACGGCTGAGCCGCGCGTTCTCGCCGATGCCATCGCAAAACTCGGCGTCAAATCCGATTGGCACTGGGCTTGGGACAATTATAAGCGCGTGGTGCGCAGCCTCAGCATGCATATTGGCGCTCACCGGTTGATTGAAATCGGAGGCGGCCGCGATCCTCTGTTCGATCGCGCCGAGCTGAAGGATCTGGGCGCCGATTTGACCGTCAACGATATTGCGCCAGCCGAGCTTGCGTTTTTGCCGCCCGACTATCCCACAGCGTGTTTTGACGTTGTCGGCGACCTGTCGAACATCGCGCAGTTCCGCAATAAGTTCGATCTCGCCTTTTCGCGCATGGTCTTCGAGCACGTGGCCGACGGGGAGCGCGCGTGGGCCAACCTCTACGAGCTGCTGTCGCCGGGCGGAATTGCACTCGCCTTTATTCCGACGCTCTACTCGCCGCCGTTCGTGGTCAATTGGCTGTTGCCGCATAAGATCGCCGCCGCCATCGTCAAGACGCTGCAGCCCAAGCGCCGCGGCGACGAGGACCCGGTGTTTCCACCGGTTTATTCCTGGTGCTTTGCCAATGAGAGCCGCATGAGCGCGATGATTTCGGCGATTGGATATCGCGAGGTCTCCGTGCTGCCCTTCTACGGGCATGGCTATTACGACAACATTCCGATTGCACGCGATGTGCACAAATGGGTCACCGAGATCGTATGTCGACGGGACTGGCGAATGCTGGCAAGCTTCGCCTATATCCTTGCCCGCAAGTGAAACGGCAGCCTGCCAAGTCCTTGGCGTGCACCTCCATTTCGGCGTGTCCATTTCGGCGTGTTGCGGCTCCGAACACCGGCCATTATAGTGACGGTGAACATTCGGAGCGTAGCGCAGCCCGGTTAGCGCACCAGTCTGGGGGACTGGGGGTCCCGAGTTCAAATCTCGGCGCTCCGACCAATTACCGCTACCCCGCATCGGCCGCAACCACACGAACTGCGTTTCGCCATATGGCGTGTCACGTTCGTCGCGCCGGCAGGTTTTAGATCGGTATTCAGTCACGCGCGAGCGCGCCGTCGATGACGCGGCGGCAGGCGACCAGTTCGTCGAGCGCATATTGCAGCTTGCGCCGGTTCTCCAAATCCGCGAGGCGTTGCGCCGGTGCATCGGCCGCGGCAACCAATTTCGGTTCGCGCCGTTCATTGGCAATGCCAAACAGGTTCGGCTCCGGGCGCTGTTCGACCGATTCCGGCCCGCGGCCCTCGCCGGCGCGGTCTTCCGCCAATTGCGGCGGCGGCGATTCGGCATCGGCGCGCCAGACGTTCTGCACGAAGGACGCGCCCTCTTCGCGCAGGATTCGCTGCACGCCGCGAATAGTGTAGCCCTCGCCATAGAGCAGGTGGCGCACGCCGCGCAACAGATCGACATCATCGGGCCGGTAATAGCGCCGGCCGCCGCCGCGCTTCATCGGACGGATTTGCGGGAATCGGCTTTCCCAGAAACGCAGCACATGCTGCGGCACGTCGATTTCGTCGGCGACCTCGCTGATGGTGCGGAACGCGTCCGGCGCCTTTTCCAATGCAATCCCCGTGGTGAGATTTGGACGGAATCTCGTCAGAAACCCGGCGACGCGTTATGGCGCTTCGCCGCCATTGCCCGTATTGATGCGCTGCTTGAGGATGGCAGACGGCTTGAACACCATGACCCGGCGCGGCGAGATCGGAACCTCCTTGCCGGTCTTCGGATTGCGGCCGATGCGCTGGCCCTTCTTGCGCACCACAAACGAGCCGAATGACGACAGCTTCACCGTTTCGCCGCGTTCCAGGCAGTCGGTGATTTCCTTCAACACCAATTCCACCAGAGTGGCGGATTCCGTGCGCGACAGTCCAACCTTTTGATAGACCGCCTCACACAAATCCGCCCGTGTGATCGTCTTTGCCGCCATCGCCAGCCCCGAGCACGGCGATCGATCGATCGTCGATCAAGATATCGTGCTGAATTATCAAGGATATTAGCTTCTCGCTAGACAAGTCAACCGTGCTTGGCAGCCGTTTCGGAGGTTACCAGCGGACCAGGGCAGCGCCCCAGGTGAAGCCGCCACCCATCGCCTCGAACAGCAAGAGGTCGCCGCGTCTGATACGCCGATCGGCGACCGCATCGGCCAGCGCCAGCGGGATCGACGCGGCCGACGTATTGCCGTGGCGGTCGAGCGTGGTGACGATCTTTCCCGGCGGGATTCCGAGTTTGTGGGCCGAACCGTCGATGATGCGCTTGTTGGCCTGGTGCGGGATGAACCAGTCGACGTCGGTGGCGCTATAGCCCGTGGTCTTGAAGGCATCGTCGACAACATCCGTAATCATGGCCACGGCGTGACGGAACACTTCGCGGCCCTCCATGCGCAAATGGCCCACGGTGCCGGTCGACGACGGTCCCCCGTCCACATAAAGCTTCGATTTATAGCGGCCGTCGGAGCGCAGCCGGACGGTCAGGATGCCGCGATCCTCCCGCGTGCCCGGCTGCTCCTGCGCGTCGAGCACCACCGCGCCGGCGCCGTCGCCGAACAGCACGCAGGTGCCGCGATCGGTCCAGTCGAGGATGCGCGAAAACGTCTCCGAGCCGATCACCAGCGCCCGCTTGAACCCACCCGACTTGAGCAGCGCGTCCGCGGTCGCCAGACCGTAAACGAAGCCGGAACACACCGCCTGCAGATCGAACGCGGCGCCATGGGTAATGCCAAGCTCAGCCTGCACCGAGACGGCGCTGGCGGGAAAGGTATTGTCCGGCGTCGACGTCGCCAGCACGATCAGATCGATTGACTGCGCGTCGACCCGCGCATGGGTCAGCGCGGCCTGCGCCGCATGCACCGCCATATGCGACGTGAACTCGCCGGCCGCGGCGATGCGGCGCTCGTGAATGCCGGTACGCTGAACGATCCATTCGTCCGACGTGTCGATCTTGCGGGCCAGATCTTCATTGGTGAGGACCTGGCTGGGCAGGTAGCTGCCGCAGCCGAGCATGACGGAGCGCGCGACTGTCACGAGGCGGCTCCGCCAACGGCCTGCGGCGGGGGCTTATGGGCGCGCCCAAGCGCGGCGCGGATTTTCGCCAAGAGCTCGTCGCGCACGACGCCGTGGCCGAGTTCGATCGCCGCCGCGAAACCCTCGGCGTCGGCGCCGCCGTGACTCTTGATGACGATGCCGTTGAGGCCGAGAAACACCCCGCCATTGGCGCGGCGCGGATCCATGCGCTGGCGCAATCGCTGGAATGCCGCTCGCGCGAAAAGATAACCGATCCGTGCGCTTAGCGAACTGTTCATCGCCCCCTTGAGATATTCGCCAAGCTGGCGCGCCGTGCCTTCGGCGGTCTTGAGCGCGATATTGCCGGCAAAACCTTCGGTGACCACGACGTCGACTTTGCCGCGGCCGATATCGTCGCCTTCGACGAAGCCGCGATAGTCGAGATCGGGCAGGTTCTCTTCCCGCAGGATGCGCCCGGCCTCGCGCACCGGCTCGAGACCCTTGGCCTCCTCGACTCCGATATTGAGAAGCCCCACGCTCGGCCGCGGCAGGCCGAACAGAATCCGCGCGGTGGCAGCCCCCATGACCGCGAGGTCGACCAGGTGTTCGGCATCCGCGCCGATCGTCGCGCCGACATCGAGCACGATCGACTCTCCGCGCAGCGTCGGCCACAGCGCCGCGATCACCGGCCGTTCGATGCCGGGCAGCGTCTTGAGATTGAACTTCGACATCGCCATCAGCGCGCCGGTATTGCCGGCGGAGACCGCCATGTCGGCATCGCCCTTCTTGACGGCATCGATGGCGAGCCACATCGACGATTTCCAGCGGCCATAGCGCAGCGCCTGGCTCGGCTTGTCCTCCATGCGCACCGCAATGTCGGTATGAACGATCCGCGAAACCGATTTGAGCCCCGCTCTGGCATCGATCAGCGGCGTAATCGGCGACGCATTGCCGAAGAACAGGAATTCGCATCCGGGGTGGCGCCGCAGCGCCAATTCGGCTCCGGCGACGACCACGGCGGGGCCGTGATCTCCCCCCATCGCATCGAGAGCAATGCGGACCTTGTCTGACATTTAATGACCCAGGTCCGGTAGTTGGGAATTCGACACTGGAGCGAGAATAGCGGGTCGACGGCCGGATTTGAAGCGCGCCGTGCCTAATCCTTGGCCAATTTGGCAAGGGCGGCGAATGGCCCCGCGTCTGGCCTACGTTCGTGGGGCGGGTCGAAAACTGCACCCGGTTTTCGCGGATAGGGATCGAGCCCAAGGATGAGAAATTCTACGGCAAGCGCGCCTAAATCGACGATTCCGCCGATCAGCGGCTCCGGGTCGCGCCATTTTACGTGGCGCGGCTCGCCGTCGCCATCCGCCGGCGCAGGAGTTCGGTGCGGAACGAAGGCAAGATCGACCGCCTCCTCGATCTCATGGGTCAGCGGCTCGAGCGTCACGATGCAATTTTGCCCGACCGTCGCCGCGACGAGCCCCGCGACATGCAGCCCGCCCGCCCCGCGCCGGCTCACATCGAAGCTCGCTTGCAAGCGCGGCAGCTCGCGCAACCCTGCGACTTGCGCCACTGCGGCACGCACCCCGGCATCGGCGGCCAGATCGAAATGCCGGCCGGTTTCGGGGATGGCGTCCACCGCCACGGCAACCTGCCATGGCGCGGCCGGCAATTTCTCGGATTTTGTTTCAGGCATGATCGATAGCTTCAGCGACAGATTGAGGTGGTGGGAAGACGACATCACCGCGCAAGAGCGTCTGGTCCTGTTGGCCGTCGAATTGACGCCGCGCGACGCACACATAGCGGGCAAGCCGCGCAGCGCCACGGCCGTTTTCCGCATCCTGAAAGATATTCCGCCGCAGCGCCTTCTCAAGCACCCCCGCATCTGCCGCGGCAAAGGCAGCGCGATAAGCCGCCTGGCGGCCATAAAAGGCCTCGCCGAACTTGCGCATGCGCTTGGGCACCGCGAGATCGCCGACCCCCATTTCGCGCAGGTTGCCGTCGAGATCGCGGCAAAACGCATCGAAAAGCTGCTGCCCGATGCCGCGCCCGGCGCCGGTGTCGCGGCCGAGCCGATCGATCAGCAGCACCAGATGCAGCACGATCAGGTCGAAGCGGCCCTCGACCGTGTCGGGCACGCCATAGTCGCTGTAAAAGGCCGGGGAGCGCGCTTGCGCCACGATCGCGCCATAGAGGTCGCCGATGCTGCGACCCTGGAAGTTGGGACGAAACAGCCGCCAGATCATAAGGTTAACCGAAACCGCGACGTTCGGCGCAAAGCCGGCCGATTGCCAATCTTGAGCTTTGGGGGTACGGCACGCGGCGCCTTTACGCAAGTTGGGGACCAAGTTAGGGACGAGGATGTGGGGCAATTTTGCGGGTAGGCAAAGCCGGCCGCTAGCCGCGGCTTGCGCCATCGTTGTCGTGCTCGGGCTCGCCGGCTGCGCCGGCGAGACGTTCCAGCGCGGTTACGTGCTTCCCACTGGCGCGCTCGAGCAGATTCCACTGGGCGCTTCGCAGGAGCAGGTGCTGCTCGTGCTCGGCACGCCGTCGACGGTGGCTACCGTCAGCGGCGAAGCGTTCTACTACATCTCGCAGAAGGCCGACCGACCGGTCGCCTTCTTGCGAACCAAGGTGACGGACCAGCGCGTGATCGCGGTCTATTTCGACAGGACCAGGAAAGTCCGCCGGGTCGCGCAATATGGCCTCAAGGACGGCCATGTCTTCGATTTTGTCAGTCAGACGACCCCGACTGCCGGCAACGACCTCAGCGTGGTCACCACGATTCTCCACAATCTCGAAGGCAAGGGCTCGTAGAGCCGAGCGCCGCCGGCCGCCGCGTTCATTGCTCTTAATGCGCCAGCACTGCGAGCAACAACAGCGCCACGATATTGGTGATCTTGATCATCGGATTGACCGCAGGCCCCGCCGTGTCCTTGTACGGATCGCCCACGGTGTCGCCGGTCACCGCCGCTTTGTGGGCGTCGGAGCCCTTGCCGCCGTAGTGGCCGTCTTCGATGTATTTCTTGGCGTTGTCCCAGGCGCCGCCGCCCGATGTCATCGAGATGGCGACGAACAGGCCGGTGACGATGACGCCGAGCAGCATGGCGCCCAGCGCCGAGAACGCCGCCGATTTTCCAGTCGCGCCGCCGCCGGCGACGAAATAGATGACGAAATAAACAAAGATCGGTGACAGCACCGGCAACAGCGATGGCACGATCATTTCCTTGATCGCCGCCTTGGTCAGCATATCGACGGCGCGGCCGTAGTCCGGCTTGTCGCGGCCTTGCATGATGCCCGGCCGCTCGCGGAATTGGCGGCGCACCTCCTCGACGATCGAGGCCGCCGCGCGGCCGACCGCGGTCATGCCCATGGCGCCGAACAGATACGGCAACAGGCCGCCGAACAGGAGGCCCGCGACCACGTAAGGATTGTTCAGCGAAAAGTCCGGCGCCACGCCCTGGAAGTAAGGATGTTGCGCCGATCCGGCGACGAAGTATTTCAGGTCTTCGTTATAGGCCGCGAACAGCACCAAAGCGCCGAGGCCTGCCGAGCCGATGGCATAGCCCTTGGTCACCGCTTTGGTGGTGTTGCCCACCGCGTCCAGCGCGTCGGTCGATTTGCGCACTTCCTTCGGCAAGCCGGCCATCTCGGCGATGCCGCCGGCATTGTCGGTGACCGGGCCGAAAGCATCGAGCGCAACCACGATGCCGGCCAGCGCCAGCATGGTCGTCACCGCAATGGCGATGCCGAACAGGCCGGCGAGATTATAGCTGATCAAAATGCCGGCGATGATGACGAGCGCCGGCAAGGCGGTGGCTTCCAGCGACACGGCAAGGCCCTGGATGACATTGGTGCCGTGACCGGTCACCGAGGCCTGCGCGATCGAGCGCACCGGACGATAATCGGTGCCGGTATAGTACTCCGTGATCCAGATGATCAGCCCGGTGACGCCGAGACCGACGATGCCGCAGACGAACAGCGTCTGGCCCGAATAACCGACGCCCGGCAGCGCGCCGAAGCCGATCAGCTGGTAGATTACGCCGGCGATGCCGATGAGCGAAATCACCGCCGTCGCCAGCATGCCCTTATAGAGCGCGCCCATGATCGATTGACTGGCGCCGAGCTTGACGAAGAAGGTGCCGATGATCGAGGCGATGATGCAGACGCCGCCGATCGACAGCGGCAGCGTCATCATCCGCAGCAGCATGTCGGCGCCGGCGCCGCGAAAGAAGATCGCGGCGAGAACCATGGTGGCGACCGTGGTCACCGCGTAGGTCTCGAACAGGTCCGCCGCCATGCCGGCGCAGTCGCCGACATTGTCGCCGACATTGTCGGCGATGGTGGCGGGGTTGCGTGGATCGTCCTCCGGAATGCCGGCCTCGACCTTGCCCACCAAGTCGCCGCCGACGTCGGCGCCCTTGGTGAAAATGCCGCCGCCAAGCCGCGCGAAGATCGAGATCAGCGACGCGCCGAAACCGAGCGCAACCAGGGAATCGATCACCTCGCGGTCGTTCGGCGCCATATGCAGGGTGCCGATGAGGAAGCCGAAATAAAGCGTGACGCCAAGGAGCGCCAAGCCCGCGACCAATAGCCCGGTGATGGCGCCGGCGCGGAACGCGATTTCAAGCCCGGCGGCGAGCGACGAGATTGCAGCCTGCGCGGTGCGTACATTGGCGCGGACCGAGACGTTCATGCCGATGAAGCCCGCGGAACCGGACAGGATGGCGCCAACGGCGAAGCCGACGCCGACCAGCCAGCCGAGGAAATAGCTGACGATGAGGAAGATCACGACGCCGACGACGGCGATGGTCGAGTATTGGCGCTTGAGATAGGCCTGCGCGCCTTCGCGGATCGCCGCGGCAATGTCCTGCATCTTTTCGCTGCCGGCGTCGGCGGCCATGACCCAGGTCGTGGCCCAGATGGCGTAGGCGATCGCCAATGCGCCGCAAAAAACGATGAGCCACAACGTTTCCATAGAAAATCCCCGGTCTATTGAGAGGGCCGAACGTCGCCGGCCCGGAAGGATGGGCGCCTCGCATACAATGGACAAATCGGAGGTGCAATTCGCTGCGGAGATTGCACAAAATACCCCCTCGCGCAACGTCGGCGGCCCGGCTTCTCCGGCGTTTTTGGCCTCGTCATGAGACACCTCTCCCGGTGGGAGCGCATTTGCATCCTTTCCCGCTCCTTTCCCGCTACTTCGGGGGCGGATGAGCGCCACCGGTCGCTGCCTCGCATCACAGGTGGTTCAGACGGTCGAGCCGGGCCCATTCGCTCCGCAGCGTCTTCGGCATCACCTTCTTGAGGCGCGAAAGCTTTTTCCGGCACGCTTCGGGGTCGTCGCTTGCGCACATGCGATGGCGGCGGCAGCTTTTGTCGGTGCAGTGCCGGAACGATCCCAAAAGATCCGCTTGCGCGCGCCAGATCAACGCAATGCGCTTACCCCACGGCATCGCGCGCCACTGTTCCAGCGTCAGCCGGCCGGGAAAGCTACGCCTGCCGATGTGCATTGGCTTGTCCTTCCCAACGAGTGTTCCGTCATGCTCAGGAGCGCGCCTTAGCTCCTCCTTCTCCCCGCGCGCGTGGAGAAGTGAAATAAATAAACCATCCCGTTCTCGCGATGCGGCTTGGCATCCGAGCTTTGCTGCACGCTTTAAGAAAGGCCTTCCTCACATCTCCCTGCAAAAGACGAGGGAGGGGAGCGCCGTTCGGCGCGTCCACTGGAAACCGCCTCCGCCGCAGAACAAGGACACAAGCCTGCGCTGTGCGGACGCGGCGAGCACCATCGCTTCATTCCCGCGACGCTTGCGGGCTCGAAACGGCGGCGCCCTCGCCTTGCGGCGCTCCACCGCGGTCATGCGCCGAGGGCCTTAACCTCGACTCGGCTCCGGGCCGCGCTTCCTGGAATTACCGGGTGCAAACGGGAGGACCCTCCCCGGCGCCAGTGCAGCGAGCACCTCGCACTCCGATCACGCGCCGGAGGGGACGATGCCCAGAACCGCCCGGAGGCACGGTGTATCGCCGCGCTTCCGGGAACCGCTCCCGTTCCCTTCCGAAAGTACCCTCGCGAAAGGTCCCTTAAGTGAACGAGATGGGAACGCATGTAACGATAAGGGGGACGGATGTCAAGGGGCGTCCTCGAACATGAGACAGGACAGAGAAGCTGTCGCGTTCAAGGTACTTGCATCTAGAACGAAACAGGAACATGCTAACGGAAAGGTAGAGGCGCTCGATGTCCCGCAACGTCGGTCTCGCCAGAGCACAAAAGATTCTGGAACGATTTCCGCCTGTGGATGACTGCTGCGATAACGCAATAGTTGGGCCATCGAAAGGCTCGGATTCATGCTACATGCCGGATATGAACCTCGCCTTTCGCCGTGCGACGTTTGACCCGGATGCATGGGTGCCGAAGGAGGCTGGTCGAATTTCGAATCATCAAACCGACCTGCCGCGAATTGCGAAGGATAAAAAAGCCGTGGCCGCTATCGAGGCCAAGGTGGCTCAAATTCCCAGTACTCACGATTTACATCAGGCCGACGCCAGACATTTCTCCTTCCTGGCTAATGATAGTGTGCATCTTATTCTAACGTCGCCTCCCTATTGGACATTGAAAAGGTATCGGGATTCAGAGGGCCAACTTGGGCACGTCGCGGACTACGATGAATTTGTGCGACAACTGAATCAGGTTTGGAATGAGTGCTACCGCGTGCTTGTGCCTGGTGGCCGGCTTGTTTGCGTAGTTGGCGACGTTTGCCTGTCGCGACGAAAAAACGGTGAACACACTGTGGTGCCGCTGCATGCAAGCATTCAGAATCAGTGTCATCGAATCGGATTTCGGAACCTTGCACCGATCATTTGGCATAAAATCGCAAATGCGACTTACGAGGCGGCCGGGAATGGCGGTGGATTTCTTGGCAAGCCGTATGAGCCTAACGCTGTTATCAAGAATGATATTGAATTTATTTTGATGCTTAGAAAACCTGGTGGATATCGCAGTCCTACTGTGGCTACTCGCATCCTTTCAGTAATTCCTGAGGAAAAGCACCGTATTTGGTTCCAGCAAATATGGACGGGAGTTACGGGCGCATCGACCAAAGGTCATCCTGCTCCATACCCCGTTGAATTAGCCGAACGGCTGATCAGAATGTTTAGCTTCGTTGGCGATTGTGTGCTTGATCCATTCATGGGGACTGGGACAACAAGCGTCGCTGCGGCGAAATGGGGACGAAACAGTATAGGTATCGAGATTGATCCTGAGTATTTCTGTTATGCCGAAAGTCGAATTGAAAAAGACACGCGCCGCCTTTTTTCCGGCGCGCTCATTCGCAGCCACAAAAATGATTGATGTCGACAAGGGATTGAGCGCGGCGGTGCGGCATTTTTGGCGAGTTCGTGCTTCCCAGCACGACAGACAAGGCGTTAAAAGTGGCCAAAAGGATGCGGGGAATCGTGCAGCCGTTACCGGGGGAAAACACGCCGATGGTTTTGTCAAGCTGGTCGCAGATATCGTAAAAGACGCTGAATTACCAAACGTCAATGTCCTGGTTCACACTACTGTGAAAAATCAGAGAACGCTTCCCGGGTATTTCCGTCCCTGCAAGGAATGGGACATCGTGGTTATGAGTGACGAGAGTTTGATTGCAGTTGTGGAAGTAAAAAGCCAGGTCGGGAGCTTTGGAAATAATTTCAACAATCGAGTTGAAGAAGCTCTTGGCAACGCGACTGACTTCTGGATGGCCTACAAGAACGGCGTTTTTCAGCCCAGCGCTAGACCATGGCTAGGGTATTTCTTCATGCTCGAGGAACGTCAGGAGAGTCTCAGGCCGACTAAACGAATTAATCTTAAGCCATATAAAGTAGACGAGCAATTTCAACAATTAAGTTACGCGAGCCGCTACGAAATCGTCTGCCAGCGAATGGTACGCGAGATGCTGTATGACGCAGCGTGTTTTCTGACGAGCAGCGCGGTCGACGGATATCGTGGCAGGTTTAAGCAGCCGAACCCGGAATTGACCATTAGAAATTTTGCGATCTCATTGCACGCACGTGCAGCGGCTTTCGCGAAAATCGGATAGACAACCCAAGCTGATTGCCAACTAACCTATCAACACATGTCCGCTCCCCGCCAAGGCGACCTGTTCCGGAACGACGACGATGCCGAGGTGCGCGAGACGCCCATTTGGTATCCCGAGCCGGATGAGGTGCGCGCGGAATTGCACGCGATTTTGGCGCAGGCGCGGGCGGCGCAAGCGATGCCGTGGGACGCCGATCGCACGGCGCTCTATCGCACTATCGTCCCGCAGATGACGAATTGCCTGCCGGAGGAGGAGGCCGCGCAACTGCGTTTCGACTTCGAGGCCGAATTGGCGCGGCTGAAGGCGGCATAAGCCAGCCGCTCAAGCCTTATCGAAAAACAGCGGCGTTTCCATCAAGCCCACGGTCAGCGGCGGCTGGAACGAGCCGACCTGGTGCCGGCCCAAGGCCCGCAAGCGCTCGCTCGGGCTGATCGGCCGGCCGTTCTGGGAGGACGGCTGCGAGGTTTCGGCGATATAGCGGTCGATATCGCGGCACGCGTGTTCAATCGCTGTCGGATCGTCTGCGCTTTCGGTCATGGCGCTGATCCCTTTGAAGATCGAACGCTTGTTGCGCTCAGTATGCCACGGGGCAAAGCGGCCGCGACAATAATTTCCCGGCCTGTGGATAGATGATCGCTGCGGTGCAAGATTAGAAAAAGCGCATTCGCCAGATGACGCACTGAATTTCGGCACGCATGGCGCGATTCAGGTATAGGCATCAGCACCTTATTCTGCTGTGTTTGGTCGTCTCGCTGGCTACGAGGACGTAAACGACGCCGAACGTCTGCGTCACGATCCGGCGATGCGCTGGATTATCGGCGGCAAGGCGGCTCAAGGTCGTGCGGCTTCGCCAAGCCAGATGGGCCGCTTCGAGGCGCAATGGCTCGCGACAAACGAGAACCTCTCTGCTCTCGCCGATTTATCCGGCCAGTGGATCGGCCTCGTCCACGGTCGAAGGCCACCTCGCGGCATCGTCCTTGACATGGATTCGAGCGTGAGCCCGACTCATGGCGCGCAGGAGATGAGCGTCTGCGCCCGGTCGCGCGGGTGGTCGCCTTCTACAACAAGCGCGGCACATGCGAGCAATGGATCAAGGAAGGCAAGGGCGCGATCAAGTGAACGCGGCTGTCGTGCCGGACGTTCGCGGCCAACGCGGTGCGGCTCCAGCTTCATGCGCTGGCCTACAATCTCGGCAATTTCCTGCGCACGCTGGCGACGCCCGAGCCGATCAAGGACTGGTCGCTGACAAGCCTGAAGGAGAAGCTAATCAAGATCGGCGCAAAGGTGGTGAGTCACGGACGCTATGTCGTCTTCCAGATGGCCGAGGTCGCCATCCCACGGCGAATGCTCCAGGAGATTTTGCGGCTGATCGCGGAGCTGCGGCCTCAGCCGCCGCCCATGCCTGCGTGAGGCAGTTGACCTCACTGTGTTCGTGAAAGTAAACGACCGGAGACCTGTGCCTTGATGGCGGAAAAAACTAAGGTTTGCGGGACTTATTGTGGCAAATCCGCAACACCCGCAGAGATTCATTCTCTGTGCCGCGTTTTATCCTCGGTCCGCATTGTCAACGTGGCCCGGGGGGGGAAAATCACGAGACCGAGCACGCAGTCATCTGGAGAATGTGGAATGAAACGGCTTCTCGTTGCGGGCATTGCTGCCGCCGCATTCTCTGGCGCGCCTGTGCTCGCTGCCGACATGGCGGTCAAGGCACCCCCACCGCCGAGCGTCGCGGCCCCAGCATCGAACTGGACCGGTTTCTATATCGGCGGCAATGCTGGCTACGGGTGGAGCGCGGACCCGTCGGTCAGTTTTTCGCCGAACCAGACAACTTCTTCTGTCGCAAATCTGACGTTGTTAGTAGGAACGCCCGCGCCCGTCTCATTTCCCGTTTCCGGCGCGGCAGGCGGACTTCAACTTGGCTACAATTGGCAAGTGGTTCCGAAGTGGCTGATCGGCTTCGAGACGGATTTCGATTTATCTGACGTAAAAGGAAACGGAATGTCGGCAATACCTGCCCCCTTTTCCCTGGCACACCAGCCTTTAGGACAGACCGCCAACGAACGCCTGGACTGGTTCGGCACTGTGCGCGCCCGCCTCGGCTACCTTTTGACAAATAGCGTTCTCCTCTACGGAACAGGCGGCTTCGCCTACGGCCGAGTGGCGGAAAACATATCCTTCAGTAACCCAAGCGCTCCCGGCGGGAGTGCCGGCGACGGTACGTGTTCTGCCGCGTCGACCTGCTATGCCGGAGCATCCGGCCATATTGCCGAGGGTTGGACCGCCGGAGCTGGTGTCGAATACGCCCTGACCAGCCAATGGACTATCAAGGCCGAATATCTTTATGTCGATCTCGGCGGTAATTCGTTCAACGAGAACGTCCTTGCCCCCGGCCTCATTCCCCCTTTCGCCAGCACGAGTTCCTTCGCTGCGCATTACGGCGATCTCACTTTTCAAGTTGCCCGCGGCGGCTTCAACTATCGCTTCTAATAGGCGAACGAGCGCTCAATAAGCTTTAAAGGCGGTCGGGTGCAGATGACGCCCAGCGTCTATCAGCTGGACGACCGGCTGCGTGGCCGCGCTCTTTCGGTCTTGGCGCACTACGACAGATTCCATCCTGACAGCGAGCATGATTGGGGCAGCTTCATCTTTGCCGGCTTCTCGTTCGAGTGGCGCATCGCGTATCGCGGTGCAAACGGCACCGGCCTATCCCCCGATCCAACGGACTAAAGCATGATCCCGAAAAGTGGAACCCGGTTTGCGGAAAAGATCATGCGCAAACAAAAGGCTAGAGCGGGACAATGATTCAAGGAATTCGCATCCCGCTCTAGCTTTTGATCATTCCCGCAGCGTGCGCGACCTTGGTCCAGCGGGCAATTTCGCTCGTCATGAAGGCTGCGAACTGGTCCGGTCCGGCATCGAGCGGATCGTCGCCCTGTTTGCCCAGCGCTGCCATGGCGGCCGGCGTATGCATCGCCTGATGGGCGGCGGCAGCGAGCTTGTCGACGATCGGCCGCGGCGTGCCGACCGGCACGAACAGGCCGAACCAGAGGCTCGTATCGACGCCGGGCAGCCCGGATTCCGCCATGGTGGGCACGTCCGGCAGCGCGCCGGCGCGCTTGCCTGTCGTCGTCGCCAGCGCCTCAAGCTTGCCGGCCGCGATCAGACCGACGACGGTCGAGACCGGCGAGAAGGTCATCAGCGTGCGGCCGGCGACGACGTCCTCGACCGCCTGCGGGCTGCCCTGATAGGGCACTTGCGTCAGCTTGATGCCGGCCTGCTGCGCAAACAGCTCGCTGGCAAAATGCGGCATGCTGCCGATGACGTTTGAATCGAGCGCCTGCGCCGGCTTCGCCTTGCAAAGCACAATGAGCTCCTTGACGCTGTGGATATTGCTCACCGGATTGACGACCAGAATAATCGGCGCATCTTGGATGAGCGCAACGGGCGTGAAATCTTTTGCCAGATCGAGCGATGCATTGGGGTTGATGATCTGATTGGTGATGATGGACAACGTTCCCAGGAACACGGTGTAGCCGTCCTTGGGCGAGTGCGCGACGTATTCGGCGGCGATGCTCGAGCCGGCGCCCGGCTTGTTCTCGACAACGAGCTGCTGGCCGAGTATCGGCGCAGCGGCTTGGCTGAGCACGCGGGCAACGACATCGGCGGCCGCTCCCGGGGTGAAGCCGATGACGACGTGGATCGGCCGCGACGGATAGGCGTCATCCGCGGCTGCCGAGCGAGGCAGCCACGGCAGTGCGGCCGTAGCCGCCGCCAAATGCAGAATTTTGCGACGCGGAAGTATCACGGCGTGCTCCCCAGGCTTGAGCGACTTTTGCGCAAACAGCAAGACGTTCGCGGCAAGCGCAATTTATTGTTAAAATTGCTCGCCCGCCGCAGGCACCATCCGCCGCCGTTAATTTTTGCGGGACACCGGCACGTCCCGCGGGCGGCTCTCACTTTAAGCTACACCGATTGCCGATCGCAGCGGAAGAGGCCATGAAGCGGACTTCATTTATCGGCGCTGCGGCTTATCGCCCAGGCTCACGAAGCACGAATCGTCATTTTACCAAGCCGGCAGCCGCTATGCTGGGCGCCCAAACGCCTTCGCCGCGGCCGAGATCGGAATAGGTCGCGCGAAATTCACGCTTGCCGCGGCGCCCAGCCATAGATGCGCGTCAGCGTGCCGCCCATCAATTTGGCCTTGTCGCTCTCGGAAATGCGGTTGGCGACACGGAACGCGTCGACGCCTTGCGCGTAGCTGAGAAACTTCACCGCGCGCGTCCAGTCGGTTCCCCACATGCAGCGGTCGATGCCGAAGGCGTCGATCACGCGGCAGACCGGATCCCAGATGTCGTCATAGGGAAACGGCTCGAGCGACAGCGTGCAGGCGCCGGTGATCTTGATCGAAACGTGCGGAAGCTTGGCGAGCGAGAGCACCTTCGGCAGCTCGGCCCACGGCGCTGCCGGCTTCGGCGGCACGTGCGGCTGCACCAGCCCGAGATGGTCGACGACGATCTGCGTATCCGGATTGCGGCGGATCAGCTCGATGCCCTGGTCGAGCCGCCCCGCTATATGGAGGTTGACCGGCAGCGACAGGCGCGCGGCGTCCTTGAGCACGCGGTTGAGGCCCGGATCGGCGGCGTCCGCGGCAAGTCCGCTGCGCGCCAGCAGCATGCGCACGCCGACCGCGCCCGGCGTGCGCTGCCACTCCGCGATGACTTCGCTAACGGCCGGATTGGCGGGATCGACCGGCTTGACCAGCGCGAAGCGGTGGGGATGGCGGTTGCGCACCTCGACCGCGTAGCTTGCGTCGTAGCGGTACATGGTGAACGCCGACACCAAAATCGCTCCGTCAACGCCGGCTTGGTCCAGAATATCGAGCGTCTGCTCGCCGGTGGCCTCGGGCGGCCCGGTCAAGACCGCATGCCACGGCCGCTCGGGGCGATTGCGCTCGTAGGCATGCAGCTGCGCGTCGATGATCGGCATGTTCGGGCTTCCCTGCTGAGGTATTAGAACCGAATCGTCATGCCCGCACTCGTTGCGGGCATCCACGTCTTACAGCCTTTGGACAATGAAGACCTGGATGGCCGGGACAAGCCCACGGCCATGACGGAAACAAAATCAAAAGCCGTCTCGCGCAGTTCACGCCGCGCCGAGATAGCGGATCGGACGCCCGGGCGCGATGGCTTGCGCGGCGGCAATGATGGCATTCGCGTCGATGCCGTAATGGCGATAGAGGTCGGCGATCGAACCGGTCTGGCCGAAATGCTCGACGCCGAGCGGCCGCACGCGATGGCCGTCGACGGCGCCCAGCCAACCGAGCGTTGCCGGGTGGCTGTCGACGACGCTGACGATGCCGCAATGCCGCGGCAACCCGGCGAACAGCCGCTCGAGATGCGAGCGCGCATGGACCAAGCCTCTTTCTCGCGCACGCCAGGCCGCGGTCCAGCCGGCATTGAGCCGGTCGGCGGACGTAACCGCGAGCAAGCCGACATCGCGGCGGTCTTCGGCCATCAGGCCTATGGCCTGGATCGCCTCCGGCGCGACGGCGCCCGAATAAGCGACGACGACCTGGCAGTTCGGCCCCGGCTCGCGCAGCCAGTAAGCGCCGTCGACGATGGCCTGACGCAAGGCCGGCGTCATGTCGCGTTTGATCTGCTCGATCGGCCGGGTCGACAGCCGCAAATAGATCGAGCCGCCGGTCTCGTCGCGCAGCCAATTGCGCTCCGATGGCTCGCCATCGTGATCTCGCGCGCCGTCGCGCTGGATGTAATCGAGCGCGAAAGCGAGGATGACGGCGAGCTCGTCGACGAAGGCCGGCTCGAACGCGGCGAGACCGTCCTGCGCCATGCCGATCAGCGGCTCGGCGATCGATTGATGCGCGCCGCCCTCCGGCGCCAGCGTGATGCCCGACGGCGTGGCGACCAGAATAAAGCGCGCGTCCTGATAGCAGGCGTAATTGAGCGCATCGAGACCGCGCGCGATGAACGGGTCGTACAGCGTGCCGATCGGGAGGAGCCGCTCGCCGTTGACGGCGTGCGACAGGCCGAGCGCCGAGAGCGCGCAAAACAAATTCATCTCGGCGATGCCGAGCTCGATGTGCTGGCCTTTGGGCGAAAACTCCCAATTGAAGGTGGACGGGATGCGCTCGCTCTTAAACGTGTCGGCCAAAGCTTGCCGTGCGAACAGGCCGCGGCGGTTGACCCAAGGGCCGAGATTGGTCGACACCGTCACGTCGGGAGAGGTGGTGACGATACGGGCGGCGAGCGGCGTCTGGTCGCGGGCGATTTCATTGAGCAGGGATCCGAAACCCTGCTGCGTCGACATTTCCGGCTGCAGAGTGACGGCAAGCGTTTCCGGCACGTCGATACGCGCCGCCTGCAGATTGCGCGGCCCGGCGCCGGCAAACGGCACCCGATCGAGAAAGGCCGCAATGTCGGCGGCCGGCAGTCTTAAACCCTCGAACCGCGACCATTCCTCGCCGTCGCGAATGTTCATCGCGGCGCGAAACGTCGCCATTTGCGCCAGCGTCATCAGGCCGGCATGGTTGTCCTTGTGACCGGCAAACGGCAGGCCGTAGCCTTTGATGGTATAGGCGATGAAGCAGACCGGGCGGTCGTGATCGATGCCGTCGAACGCCGCGATGATGGCGGCGAGGTCGTGGCCGCCGAGATTGTTCATCAGCCGCGCCAATTCGTCGTCGCTGCGCGCTTCGATCAGCCGCGTCACCGCACCGTGGTCGCCGATCTCGTCGGTAAGGCGTTTGCGCCACGCCGCGCCGCCCTGGAACACCAGCGCCGAGTAGAGCTGGTTCGGACAGCGGTCGATCCATCCCCGCAACACCTCGCCGCCCGGCTCGGCGAACGCGGCCTGCTGCAACGCGCCGTATTTGAGCACCACGACGTCCCAGCCGAAATTGCGGAACAAATTCTCGTAGCGCTGCCACAAGCCCTCGCGCACTACGGCGTCGAGGCTCTGCCGGTTATAGTCGACGATCCACCAGCAATTGCGCAGCCCTTGCTTCCAGCCTTCGAGGATGGCCTCGAAAATATTGCCCTCGTCGAGTTCGGCATCGCCTAACAGCGCGATCATGCGGCCTTCCGGCCGCGGTTGTCCGTTAATTTCTCGGCCCCAGCCGTGGGCGCGCACGTAATCCTGGGCCAGCGAGGAAAACAGCGTTTGCGCGACGCCTAAGCCGACCGAGCCGGTGGAGAAATCGACATCGTCGGTGTCCTTGGTACGCGACGGATAGGACTGCGCGCCCTTGTAGCCGCGAAAGCGCTCGAGCTTGTCGCGGCTCTGGCGGCCGAGCAGATATTGAATGGCGTGAAAGTTCGGCGCGGCATGCGGCTTGACCGCGACACGGTCGGCCGGGCGGAGCGTGTGGAAATAAAGCGCGGTCATGATGGTGGCGAGCGAAGCCGACGACGCCTGATGGCCGCCGACTTTCACGCCGTCGCTGTTGTCGCGGACGTGATTGGCGTGATGAATGGTCCAGGTCGCAAGCCACAGCGTCTTGCGCTCGAGCTCGGCGAGAATGGCGAGGTCTTGGGTGGATGAGGCCGAGGTCGTCATTCGTGTTCGATACTGTCATCGTCCGCGAAGGCGGGCGATCCGGTAATCGCAAAATGTGAGGCCATGCTGCACCGTCGGTAATTACTGGATGCTCCGCCTTCGCGGAACATGACAGTGACGCACTCGTTTGTCATGGTTCCCCCTCGATTGTCATCGTCCGCGAAGGCGGACGATCCAGTATTCATTGAGCGCGAAGTTGTGCCGCCCCGCTTGAGATTACTGGATGCTCCGCCTTCGCGGAGCATGACAGTGACGCACCCGTTTGTCATGGTTCCCCCTCGATTGTCATCGTCCGCGAAGGCGGACGATCCAGTATTCATTGAGCGCGAAGTTGTGCCGCCCCGCTTGAGATTACTGGATGCTCCGCCTTCGCGGAGCATGACAGTGAATGATCAATCCTCCTGTCATCACCCGCCTTCGCGCGGCATGACAGGCGGGGCCTCAGGGCGATGAGATTTGTGGATAGAGATCATCCCAATTCGGCTTGTGTTCCTCGATGAGCCGGATCTTCCACGCGCGCTTCCATTTCTTGAGCCTCTTCTCCCTCCGAATCGCCGCTTCGATATCGGTGTGTGGTTCAAAATACACCAGCCGATGGATGGCATACTGCTTCGTGAATCCGGCGATCACACCCATACGGTGTTCGTACGCGCGCCGAAACAAATTATTGGTCACTCCTATGTAAAGCGTTCCGCCAAGCCGGTTGGCGAGGATATAGACCCAGTAGTACCGATCGGCACTCATCAGCTGTCATCGTCCGCGGATGCGGACGATCCAGTAACCGCGAAGCGCGAGTTCGCTTCGACCGCCTCCGATTACTAGATGCTCCGCCGGAGCTTGTCATCGGGCCGGCCACTTCGGCCGGACCCGTTGGCGGAGCACGACGAAACTGTCGTTGTCCGTATCATTGCAACCATTCGGAGCATACTGGATCATCCGCTTTCGCGGATGATGACACTACTCCAGCTCCACGGTGTCGAAATCCGCCGGCAGGATGATTTCAAGAAGCTCGCAGTCGTCGGAATAGTCCAACACCGTGTGCTTGATCTTCGGCGGCTGCAGCCAGCACGAACCCTCGCGCATGGTGACAACGCCGGCGCCGTCATACTCGCCTTTGATCCAACCCTTCAACACATAGATCATCTGGAATTCGACATCGTGATAGTGCCGCTTCGAGACCTCGGCGGGATCGCAAGGCGGGATCATTTTGATGACATGGGCGCGCGCCAGGCCGCCAGTCGCCGCGGCAATGCCGAGATCGCGATAATGCGCGTAGCGGCGCAGCCCCTGTTCGAAGGCATCCGGTCTATGGTGGCTGGCGACGAAAGTCTGCCGGCGCGGCGCCGCTTTGGTCTTGCGCTTGGCGCTCGTCGTAGCGCGACGGCGCGCGCTCCGCCGCGCCGGGGCCGCCGCTTTTCCGGATTTTCGCGCCTGCTTTGCCTTGGCCATCGGGGTTTCCTTTCGCGATTTCTCAAAACCGGATCGCGCCGTTGTGGCGGATCACGACCGAACGGGCTTGTTCCGGCCGCAGCGCGCCCAATTGACCGAGCGCGGACTGCGTCTCCTCGATCAAAAGATCGATGACGTGGCTCGGCCCCTCTTCGCCGAGCGCGCCAAGCCCCCACAGGAACGCTTTGCCGGCGAAAACGGCGGCGGCGCCGAGCGCATAGGCGCGCACCACATCGGTGCCGCTGCGAATGCCGGAATCGTACATCACGGTGGCGCGGTTTCCCACTTGCCGCACGATCGCCGGCAGCACGTCGATCGGCCCCGGCAGCGCCTCGATCTGCCGCCCGCCGTGATTCGAGACGAACAGGCCGTCGACGCCGAGCGAAATCGCCTTCTCGGCATCTTGCGGATGCAGAATGCCCTTCACGATCAGCGTCCGCTTCCAGCGGTCGCGATATTTTGCGACCTCTTCCCAGGTGAAGGCACCGCCCATCTCGCGCCGCGCAAAAGCGATGACCTCGTTGATCGAGGCGTTGGCGCCGGCATAGGCCCGTAACGTTTCAAAGCGCGGGATGCCGTATTTCCACAACGCCATGGCCCAGCTTGGCGAGCGCGCCATCTGCGTCATCATCGCCAGATCGGGATGGAACTGGCCGCCGAGCCCGACCACCACTTCGCGCGCGCGCGTGGTGCGCACCGGTACGTCAAGCGTGAGGATCAGCGCGTTACAATCCGTCGCCGCGGCGCGGCGTACCAGATCGAAGCCGATGGCGTGATCGTTCTTCGCGGCGCGATAAAGTTGAAACCAGCAGACATCGGGCGCGATTTCGGCGATCTGTTCGATGGTGGCGCCGCCGGCGAGCCCGAGCGTATAGGGAATGCGCGCCTTTTGCGCAGCGCGGGCGAGGTGTTTGTCCGCGCCCGGCCACACGATCGCCGGCCCGCCCATCGGCGCGATGCCGATCGGCGCGGCGTAACGGCGGCCGAACAATTCGATATCGCAAGGCGGCAGCGACGGCATCACGCCATAGCGCGGCACCAGTTCCACCGCATCGAGCGCCGCCCAGTTGCGCTTGATGCCGGCGTCGTCCTTGCCCGAGCCGCCGTCGCAATACTCGAAGGCAAAATGCGGCAGCCGGCGGCGCGCGGCGCGGCGCAAATAGTCGATGGTCGGATAATGCCGGTAAAGCTCGGCGTAGCGCGGATTGGCGTTCTTGCCGGCGACAGCCCCCACCCTACCCTCCCCCGCTTGCGGGGGAGGCTGGGGAGGGGGCGGCGCGGCCGATTCTAAGGGCTTGATCGCCGTCGTGTCATGCATGAGCGTTTCTCCCCGGCCGCCAGTATAGCGGATCGTCAGGAGCGAGACAGCGATTAGGAATTAAGGCGTGAACTCATGAATGCGATGGTCGGATGACCCGCGGCAGTCCGCTTGGCCCCGAAAGCGACCGTCAGCGACCGTAGCGCACATCAGCAAATCGCATTGGTGATTGGCCGGGGGCAGACGTCGCGCCCGAACCTTCCGGCAATTTTTCTGGGTGTTGAAAGACCCGATATTCTACCTTGATGTGGTAATTATGCCACTGCGTATGTGCCGCACGTGGTGTATTTTGCGTTCGGAATACGAGGGGTCCCAAATGACTAAGATGAAGGGTTTTGCAGCTACGGTGGCGCTTATTTTTTTTACGGGAACCTCAGCGTTTGCTGCGGATATGGCACTTAAGGCACCGCCGCCTGCGCCGGCCGCTCCTAGCTGGACTGGCTTCTATATTGGAGTGGACGGTGGATATGGCTGGGGGAACGGCAATTTGCTTGGCGACCCAACGGACAATCCTTGCTGTGCAAAGGAGCCCAGCGGCGGCTTTGGCGGTGGCCTGGTTGGTTACAATTATCAGATAAACCAATTTCTAGTCGGCATTGAGACAGACCTTCAGGGAGCTGACATTCGTCAGACGAACAACGATCAGAATTTTGGTGACGTCATGAACACCAAGATCGACTGGTTCGGTACTCTGCGAGGCCGCATCGGCTTCTTGCCCAATTCCGCCTTGCTCCTCTACGTCACCGGCGGTATTGCCTATGGCAGAGTGAATAATTCGGTCGCCGGACCTGTGCTCACTGGCAGCCCGTACAACATCGACAGGACTGCGAATGGTTCTTCTCTGGGCGGCGGTGCGGAATACAAGTTCGCGCCAAATCTGACCGCGAGAGTTGAATATCAGTACATCAACCTGGGAAAAAACGACCCGACTAACGCCGCGGGCCAACCCTATGACCACTTAATGACTTTTGTGAATCGGAATAAATTCAGTTCCATACGCTTCGGAGTCAGCTACTTGTTCGGACCACACTAATGAGCATCTTTAGCCGGTCGGTTTGACTGGCCTCGGTCAAGAAAAGAAGCCCCGGTTATTTTGCCGGGGCTTTTTTGTTCAACCAAAGTGTCAATTAAGTCGAAGTTGACTGAAACGGTCACGAGCGCAAACAGATGCTCGGACCGGTAGTTGCCGGTGAGTGCCTTCGCGATCGTCTCGGCACTGGCGTGGCACCGGGAATCGCGCAAGCTTGCCAGCACCTCGGGGGCACGCTCGCCGGCGAGGATGGCGCGGACGAACACCGACTTCAGATGGTCGTGCGAGGTCCGCTTTACCCCTTTACCTCCGACGGCGACTAAACCGCTGTGGCGCACTGAACGACACTAAGGGGGTCTTGGTTGTGTAAAAACGCAGCGAAGCGCAACGCAGATAGAATAAATGATGCTCCAAGGCGCTGTGTGACTTCACGACAATTCTCAAGCATGCCCAATTTCAATTGATCTGAGAAAAATTATTCTTGTCGCTTCTCAATTCTTTTAGAAGTGCGAGTATGACGGACGCGCGAAGGACAGCGCCTTACCGTCGTGCACAATGCGGGCGCCCTGCCCCGCCGTCACGCGGCCGATTTCGGTCACTGCAACGCCCGCTTTTTTCGCTGCCGCGCGAAATGCGCCGAGCTTTGGCGGTGCGATCGTGAGCACGATTTCGTAGTCGTCGCCGCCGCTGAGGATCGGCTCGATCAGCGCCGGATCGGCCGCCAATGCGGCGCGCGCGGCATCCGACAGCGGCACGCGCGCCACGTCGATCTCGGCTGCGACCGAAGAGGCCCTGCACAGCTTGGCGAGATCGCCGGCCAGGCCGTCGGAAACATCCATCGCCGCCGAGCCATGCGTCAGCACTGCCGCGGCCAGCGCGTTGCGCGGCTGCGGCAACAGATAGCGGTCGTTCAGGTCAGCCGAGAAAGTCTCCGACAGCCGCCACCGCTTGGCGAGACCGGCATCCCGCCGCAGCAAGACGCCGAGCGCGGCGTCGCCGACGGTGCCGGTGACGACGACGCTGTCGCCAGCCTTTGCCGTCGCGCGCCGCACCATGGCGCCGTGCGGCACCACGCCGAACGCCGCGATCGAAACCGACAACGGCCCCGGCGTATGGTCGGTGTCGCCGCCAAGGAGCGGACAGCCGTAATGCGCGGCGTCGTCGCCGAGCCCGGCCGCAAACGCCGCGATCCACGCTTCATCGGTCGCGGCCGGCAGTGCGATCGACATCAGGAAGCCGAGCGGTTTTGCGCCTTTGGCGGCGAGATCGGACAGATTCATCCGCAGCGCCTTGCGGCCGATGGCTTGGGGCGGATCGTCGGGGAAAAAATGCACGCCCGCGATGACGCCGTCGGTCGTCAGCACCAGATCGCAGTCCGGCGGCGGCGTGACGATAGCGGCGTCGTCTTCGAGGCCGAACGCGCCCGGCGCCGTGGCGAGCGGCCGAAAGTAGCGCGCGATCAGGCGCTGTTCCGTCGAAGTTTCGTCGCGCGCGGGCATCGCTTGGCCTATCCGCCGGCGAATTCAGCCGCGCGCAATTGGTGCGCCAGCTGGTCGAGCACGGCGTTGACCATGCCGGTTTCCTCCTTGTCGACGAAAGCAGAGGCGACATCGACATATTCGGCAGTGACGACGCGCGCCGGCACGTCGGAGCGGCAGGCCAGCTCATAGGCGCCGGCGCGCAGCACCGCGCGCAATATCGCCTCGATGCGCTGGAGCGGCCAGCCGCGGGCCAGCGTCGCGTCGATTTGCGGATCGAGGCGGGTCTGCTCGCGGACAACGCCGTCGACGATGTCGCGAAAATACGCGGCTTCCGCCGGCCGGTATTGCACGCCCTCGACTTCGCCGCCGAGCCAATGGTTCTCGAACTCGGCCATGATCTCGTTCACGCCGGTGCCGGCAAGGTCCATCTGGTAAAGCGCCTGCACCGCGGCGAGCCGGGCGGCGCCGCGCTTGTTGGCCTTGCGCGCTTCGTTGGCGTGGTCGGCCATCACCGTTTCCCGAGCCGCCGCTTGATTGCGACAAGCGCCAGCGCGGCGCGCGCGGCATCGCCGCCTTTGTCCTGCTCGTCGGCCCGCGCCCGCGCCCAGGCCTGCGCTTCGGTATCGACGGTGACGATTCCGTTGCCGATCGGGATTTTGCGCGCCAGCGAAAGCTCCATCAGCCCGCGCGCCGACTGCTGCGACACGATCTCGAAATGAATGGTATCGCCGCGGATCACGCAGCCGAGCGCGACGGCGCCGTCATAGCCGCTGCGCCGCGGCGCGGCATCGAGCGCAAGCGTAATGGCGGTCGGGATCTCGAGCGCGCCCGGCACGCCGATGCAATCGAACTCAGCGCCCGCTTCCTTCAGCGCTTGCGTTGCGCCGGCAAGCAGCGCGTCGGCAATATCGCCGTAGAAGCGCGCCTCGACGATGAGGATGCGCGCGCCTTTGGCTTGTCCGTCGCCTTGGCTGTTGTCACGCATTCCTCGCCGCGGCCCAGCCATGGCGTACGCTCCGTTTTCGGGGTCATGCGCGGGTCGTAGCAAGCAGTAGTCCCGCGAACAAGCTTGGTTCGGTGTGCGTCGTTGACGACAATCACCACATCACAGGCGTACCGAGCGTATCAAACGCAGGGTCGGCACTGACTAGCGGAATGCCTTCGACCTGGGATTGGGCAGCCAGCATCCGATCGAAAGGATCGCCATGACGTCCAGCAAGGAATCCAGCGGTGCGGGCATGTTCGATGGTTACCGCAAGAGGCGTGAAACTATTCTCCTCAATCACTGTAGCAATGTTCGTTGCGATCGGAAGCGCTTCTGACCACTTGCCCAAACGCACTTTTGTCGCCAGCTCCCATGCGACGACGGCACTAACACAAATCTCGTTATCTTCGGAGGCAAGAAAAGCGCGGGCACGAGCGGACAGTCTTGGATTATCGGTCACCCACCAAACGAATGCATGGGTATCAATGAGAGCCCTCATACTCGCCCTCCCAAGCACGAAGTTCCTCCTCCGGCAGCGGTTCAAAGAAAAACTCGTCCGGCAAATCAGGTATTTTGCCCTTCAGCAGACCTGGCACGCGCTTTCCTTTCCGCTTTGCAATTGGCTCGAGACGCGCGACCGGATCCTTCCTTCGCATGATGACCACCTCTTCGCCGGCCTCCGCGCGGGCGATGAGTTTGGAGAGATTGGTCTTCGCGTGATGGATTGTGAAGGCGGCCATCTTCTGCACCTTAGCTAAGTTACTTAGCTAAGATAAAAGACATGCATTGTCAAGACGATCCACCAAAACGTGTCGCCTCTAACAACCGCGCGGCATAGCGCGCCATCTGGTCGACTTCGAGATTGACGCGCGCCCCCGGTTGCAGCACGCCGAGCGTAGTCACCTTCAAAGTGTGCGGAACGATGAGCACCGAAAACGTGTCGCCGTCGACGGCGTTGACGGTGAGCGAAACGCCGTCGAGCGCGACCGAGCCCTTGGGCGCAATGAAGCGGGCAAGCGCGGCCGGTACGCAAAACGTCAGCGCCGCGCTATCGACGAAATCGTCGCGACCGACAAGTCCGGCAATGCCGTCGACATGGCCGCTGACCATGTGACCGCCCAATTCGTCGCCAAGCCGCAACGCACGCTCGAGATTGAGCTTGGCGCCGCGCTGCCAGGTTCCGGCCGTGGTGACCCGCAGCGTCTCGGCCGCCGCGTCAACGGCGAAGGACGCGCGGTTGCCGGTTCGGCCGCGCCCGACGACGGTGAGGCAAATCCCGGAGCAGGCGATCGAGGCGCCGATAGCGATCGAATCAGGGTCGTAGCCGCAGGCGATGGTCAACCGGCGCAGACCTTCAGTCTTCTCATGAATATCAATAACTTCGCCTAAGTCACTCACAATACCGGTAAACATCGATCACCTGCGTTCGTAGAGGTCTTGGCGGTCCGCACCGACAGCCGCGCCGGTCACGCGATTGAGCCGCTCTGCCAATGTCGCCAGCGCCGCCGCGTCGAGGGCATCCACTGCATCCGCGCCAACCATTTTGGCAGAATGGAACAGAATTGCCTCGTCGACGAGATCGGCAGCGATAAAGGCGTCGGCAAGCGTCGGTCCGCCTTCAACCATCAGCCGGGTGATGCCCTTGGCGGCGAGAAATTCGAGGCCGGCCTTGAGAGCAAGCGGGTCGGTGCTTTCCGGCAAGCGCAGCACCTTGACGCCGTGCGCCTGCAGCACGTTCTCGGCCTCTTGAGGGGCGGCAGCGCCGGTCAGGACCCACACCGGCGTGTCGCGCGCGCTCTGGACAAGCCGCGCGCCGATGGGCAGGCGCAACATGCTGTCGGCCACGATCCGCACCGGCGAATTTTTGGCCATGCCGGGCAAGCGGCAGGTCAGCAGGGGATCGTCGGCCAGCGCCGTGCCGATGCCGATCATGATGGCGTCGCTCTGTGCGCGCAGCAGATGCACGCGGTCGCGGACCGCCTCGCCGGTAATCGCAACGGGCTTGCGCCCGGCGGCCCCGGCTTTGCCGTCGGCCGAAATCGCGAGCTTGAGCAGAACATGCGGACGGCCGGCGGTGAAGCGGAGGATGTGGCCGGCATGGTCGTGCCGCGCCTCGTCCGCCCCAAGGCCGATGTCGACCGCGAGCCCCGCCGCGCGGAGCCGCGCGTGCCCCTGCCCCGCCACTTCGGGATTGGGATCCTCCAGCGCCGACACCACACGCGAAATGCCGGCGGCGATGACCGCGTCGGCGCAGGGCGGCGATTTGCCGTGATGCGAGCAGGGCTCGAGCGTGACGTAAAGCGTCGCCCCAAAGGTCGCGTCATTTGCCGCCTCACCGGCCCGCCGCAAGGCCTCGATCTCGGCATGCGGCCGGCCGCCGTCCTGCGTCCAGCCGCGGCCGACAATCACGCCATCCTTGACGATGACCGCGCCGACCGCCGGATTGGGCCAGGTGCGGCCAAGCCCGCGGCGCCCCAACGAAAGCGCGAGCGCCATGTAGCGGGCGTCGTCACTTTGCGCCACGGTCGCATTCCATGGTAAATCTCGATACATGAACGTCGCTCTTCGCCGTGCCATCACCGTCGACGAATACCTCGCCTGGAGCGACAGCCAGAGCGAGCGGCAACGCACTGAATTGATCAACGGGCAGATCGTGACCATGGCATCGGAACGTGTGGCGCATAATCGCATTAAAGGCGCGGTTTACTTCGCTCTTCGCGGCGCCGTGGCAACCGCCAAGCTGCCATGCGAAGTCATGACCGATGGGGTGACAGTACGCATCGACGAGCATACGGCTTACGAGCCTGACGCGCTGCTGTGTTGCGGTGAAAGACTTCCAGGAAATACGATGATCGTTCCCAATCCGATGATTATCGTTGAAGTGCTTTCGCCAACCACCGCTCACAGCGACACCAGCGCTAAGCTCATCGGTTATTTCAAGCTGCCTAGTGTCAGTCACTATCTCATCGTCGATCCTGACGCGCGCACGGTGACACATTACTCTCGCAGCGGGACGCCGGATATCCTCGGTGGTGGCGCATTGCGGCTCGATCCGCCGGGTCTCGATCTCAACGTCGAGGACCTGCTCGTCGCCTCGTGAACGGACTTTTGCCTGCTCATTTGCGCGCTCACTCGGCGGCCTCATCCCCCGACAATTCGGCGAGCGCGGCCTCGAAATCCTTGGCTTCGCGGAAATTGCGATAGACCGAGGCGAAGCGGACATAAGCGACGTCGTCGAGCTCGCGCAAATGCGCCATCACCGTCTCGCCGATGGTTTCGGAGGACACTTCGGTCTCGCCGAGACTTTCCAGCTCGCGCACGATTTTCGAGACCATCTGGTCGATGCGCTCCGGCTCGACCGGCCGCTTGCGGCAGGCAATCTCGACCGAGCGCAGGAGCTTGTCGCGGTCGAACGGCACGCGGCGGCCGTTGCGCTTGATGACGACCAGTTCGCGCAATTGCACCCGCTCGAAGGTCGTGAAACGGAAATTACAGGTCAGGCAGACGCGGCGGCGGCGGATGACAGACGAATCCTCCGTCGGCCGCGAATCCTTCACCTGGGTATCGAGGCTTGCACAACTCGGACACCGCATCCCTTACCCCTCATAGATCGGGAACCGGCCGACCAGACGCTTGACCTTCTGGCGCACGCCGGTTTCAGCCGGCGCATCCTCGTCGACACCCTTTTGCGCCAGCACATCAAGCACTTCAGCGATCATTTCGCCAACTTGCTGGAACTCGGCAATGCCAAAACCGCGGGTGGTGCCGGCCGGCGTGCCGAGCCGCACGCCCGAGGTAATGGTGGGCTTTTCCGGATCGAACGGAATACCGTTCTTGTTGCAGGTGATGTGGGCGCGGCCAAGCGCCGCCTCGGCCACCTTGCCGGTCAAGCGCTTCTTGCGCAGGTCGACCAGCATGAGATGCGTGTCGGTGCCGCCGGAGACGATGTCGAGGCCGCGGTTTTTCAACGTTTCGGCAAGCGCCTTGGCATTTTCGACGACGTTTCTCGCGTAAAGCCGAAACGACGGCCGCAGCGCCTCGCCGAACGCGACCGCCTTCGCCGCGATGACATGCATCAGCGGCCCGCCCTGCATGCCGGGAAACACCGCGGAATTGAGCTTTTTCGCCAGCGCCTCGTCATTGGTCAGGATGGCGCCGCCGCGCGGTCCGCGCAGCGTCTTATGGGTCGTCGTCGTCACCACATGCGCATGCGGCAACGGGCTCGGATGGGCGCCGCCGGCAACGAGGCCGGCAAAATGCGCCATGTCGACCATGAGATAGGCGCCGACGTCGTCGGCGATCTCGCGGAAGCGGCGGAAATCGATGATGCGCGGATAGGCCGAGCCGCCGGCCACGATCACCTTCGGGCGATGCTCTTTGGCGAGCCTCTCGACCTCGGCCATGTCGATCTGGTGGTCGTCGCGGCGCACGCCATAGGGCACGACCTTGAACCAACGGCCGGACAGGTTGACCGGCGAGCCATGGGTGAGATGGCCGCCGGCGGCGAGATTGAGCCCCATAAAAGTGTCGCCCGGCTGCATCAGCGCCATGAACGCTTCGGCATTGGCCGACGCGCCGGAATGCGGCTGCACATTGGCGAAGGCGCAGCCGAACAGCCGGGTTGCGCGCTCGATGGCGAGCCGCTCGGCGATATCGACGAATTGGCAGCCGCCGTAATAGCGCCGGCCCGGCAGCCCTTCCGCATATTTATTGGTGAGCACCGAGCCTTGCGCTTCGAGCACGGCGCGGCTGACGATATTTTCCGAGGCGATCAATTCGATTTCATCGCGCTGGCGGCCGAGTTCGCGCTGCACGGCCTCGGCGATTTCCGGGTCGGCCTCGGCGAGTGTGGCGGAGAAGAAGCCCTCGTCCGTGGTTTTTATCTGCGTAACCGACATTTTGCTGTCTCGCCTCGCCCTCGCCCTCGCCGGCCGCCCCTCGCTCTGCTGATACACCGGCCGGCTGCATCATACCAGCCGAGACCCGCAAGGGCTTGGGATATTTCGGCGGCGAACGCCGCTATATTTAGGGATTGGGCGGGCCTACCGCGAGCCTGCCGGCGCGATGAACCGGCTCGGGAGGGCTAGGACCGCAACCTGGGGCCGGCGGATGCCGAGGGCCTGCCGTCAGGGCGGCGTTCAAGCTGTCTTGAAGCGCCGCGCTGATTTCTTGTCCATGGCTTCTTTCTTGACCATGGCTTCGACCGGCGTTCGGGTTCTTCACGCATTTCCCCAAGCGTTGCGCGAAGCCCTCGAAAACCTTGCCGCCGAGATCAGGCGAGGTCGAAGCGGTCCAGGTTCATCACCTTGGTCCACGCCGCCACGAAGTCTTTCACAAACTTTTCCTTCGAGTCCGCGCACGCATAGACTTCCGCAAGCGCCCGCAGCTGCGAGTGCGAACCGAAGATCAGGTCGATGCCGGTGCCGGTCCACTTGACCGCATTCGTCTTCCGGTCGCGGCCCTCGTACACGCCGTCGGAGCCGGCGGGCTGCCATTGCGTGCTCATGTCGAGCAGGTTGACGAAGAAGTCGTTGGTCAGCGTCTCGAACTGTTTGGTGAAGACGCCGTGCTTGGACCGTCCGGCGTTTGCGCCGAGAACGCGCAGGCCGCCGACGAGAACCGTCATTTCGGGCGCCGTCAGTTTCAGCAACTGCGCCCGATCCACCAATGCCTCCTCAGGCATCATAAACTGGCGCTTGCCGCTGATATAATTGCGGAAGCCGTCGGCGCGCGGTTCGAGCGGCGCGAAGGACTCGACGTCGGTCTGCTCCTGCGAGGCGTCCATGCGCCCCGGCGTGAAGGGGACCTTCACGTCGACACCGGCGTCCTTGGCCGCCTTTTCGACCGCGGCGCTGCCGCCGAGAACGATCAGGTCGGCAAGCGATATCTTCTTGCCGGATTCTTTCTGGATCGTTTCGAGCTTCGCCAGAACGGTCTTGAGCTGAGCCGGCTGGTTGACCTCCCAGTCCTTCTGGGGGCTCAGGCGAATGCGCGCGCCGTTCGCTCCGCCCCGCTTGTCGGAACCGCGGAACGTCGACGCCGACGCCCAAGCGGTCGAAACCAGCTGCGAAACGGACAGGCCGGACGCGAGGATCTTCGCCTTCAATGCGGCAATATCCTGCTGCCCGATCAGCGGATGATTCACCGCGGGGATCGGATCCTGCCAGATCAGCGTCTCCTTCGGCACCAGCGGACCGAGATAGCGCGAGATCGGGCCCATGTCGCGGTGCGTGAGCTTGAACCAGGCGCGGGCGAACGCGTCGGCGAACTGGTCCGGATGCTCGTAGAAGCGCCGCGAGATCTTCTCATAGGCCGGGTCGAGCCGCAGCGAGAGGTCCGTGGTCAGCATGGTCGGCACATGCTTCTTCGACTTGTCGTGGGCGTCCGGGATAGTGGCGGCGGCGCCTTTCGCCGTCCACTGTTTCGCGCCGGCCGGGCTTTTGGTCAGCTCCCATTCGTTGTTGAACAGGTTGTCGAAGAAGTGATTGCTCCACTTCGTCGGCGTCTGCGACCAGGTGACTTCCGGACCGCCGGTGATGGTGTCGGCGCCGAAGCCCGTGCCGTGCTTGCTCTTCCAGCCGAGGCCTTGATCCTCGATGGCGCCGCCTTCCGGCTCCGGGCCGAGCAGTGACGGATCGCCGGCGCCGTGGGTTTTGCCGAAGGTGTGGCCGCCGGCAATCAGCGCGACGGTCTCTTCGTCATTCATTGCCATGCGAAAGAAGGTTTCGCGGATGTCCTTTGCCGCCGCGACCGGGTCCGGATTGCCGTTCGGCCCTTCCGGATTGACGTAGATCAGGCCCATCTGCACGGCGCCGAGCGGCTCCGCAAGCTGGCGTTCGCCGCTGTAGCGTTCGTCACCGAGCCAGGTGCCCTCAGGACCCCAGTAGAGCTCTTCGGGCTCCCAGACATCGGCGCGGCCGCCGGCAAAACCAAACGTCTTGAAGCCCATCGAGTCGAGCGCGACGTTGCCGGCGAGGATCATCAGGTCGGCCCAGGAGATTTTCCGGCCGTATTTCTGCTTGATCGGCCACAACAGCCGGCGCGCCTTGTCGAGGTTGGTGTTGTCCGGCCAGCTGTTGAGCGGCGCGAAACGCTGCTGGCCGGCGCCGGCGCCGCCGCGGCCGTCGGCGATGCGGTAGGTGCCGGCGCTGTGCCACGCCATGCGGATGAATAGTCCGCCATAGTGTCCGAAGTCCGCCGGCCACCACTCCTGCGAGTTCGTCATCAGGGCACGAAGGTCCTCGATCACGGCGTTGAGGTCGAGGCTCTTGAATTCCTTGGCGTAGTCGAACGCCTCGCCCATCGGATCGGCCTTGGGCGATTTTTGGTGGAGCACCCCGATATTCAGCGTGTTCGGCCACCACTCGCGATTCAACCGGCCGCTCGAGTGCAGGACCGGGCACTTGCCCGCGCTCTTGTCAGCAGTCTTTGCGTCCATGTTTCTCTCCGATCGGTACGCCGGTTTTCCGAACAGTTCCGTGCACCGGCTTGTTACCCAGCGCATCCCATCTTACTTCCTTACCCAATGCATTTCATCAGGTAAAATTGACTTTAGTGATCGCTGCGATAATATTTTCTGATGACCGATGTCACGCTTCGACAGCTTCGCTATTTCAATGCGTTGGCACGTCATGGCCACTTCGGGCGCGCGTCAGCGGCATGCAATCGTCGCCGCCACGGGAGGTGCTGGACGCAAGCTCGCTGTCTACGCTTGTTCAAATGGTCAGCGCCGGCATCGGTGTTACTTTGATTCCGGAAATGGCGGTGGCGGTGGAGACACGCTCGGCGTCGGTGTCTGTCGCTCGCTTCAAGAATCCGCAACCTTCGCGAACCATTGGCATGATCTGGCGCAAGACAAGCCCTCTGGCCCGACAGCTCCTGCAATTTTCTGAAGTGGTTTGTCTGTCCGCCGACGCATTGCGCAAGCAGCACAATCCGGGATCGTCATCGCGCAATCCCCCGACCTAAGCCACCGGACTGATTGTGCCGATCATTGAAAATAGCGGTCGGGGTGGTCGCCATGACTTCCGGGTCGACTGCTAAGCCTAAAGCTTGACCGTCGCCGGAATGGCAGGCGCGCCGACGCCGTCGCGGCCGTAAATGTCTTCGCGAAACTGCACGATGCCGTCGGATGCGGACCATGCGGTGACATAGACCCAGTGCAACGGCACCGGTTTGGCAAGCCGCGCCGTCTTCTGTTCGCCGGACGCGATGGTGCGGTCGATCTCGGCGGGCGGCCAGCCCTTGGTTTCGTCGAGCAGCCAATAGACCAGCGCGCGCACGTTCTGCACGCGCACGCAGCCTGAAGAATGGAAGCGGAAATCGTCGCCGAACAGATTTTTCAGCGGCGTGTCGTGCATATAGACGCCGTATTGGCTCGGAAAATTGATGCGCAGCGAGCCCAGCGAATTGAAGCTGCCCGGATCCTGCTTGAACAGGTAATTGATCGCGTCGTTCGAATACCAATTGATCTGCGAGGCCTGCAGCTCGTTCTGGTGCACGTCGAAGATGCGGATGTGGTTCTTGGCAAGATAATCCGGCTGCGCCTGCATCAACGGGATCAAATCCTTGCGCACGATCGAGACCGGCACCGTCCAATACGGATTGAAATTGACCTCGATGATCTTTGAGTTGATGTCGGGCGACGGCCGGTCCGGCTTGCCGACCACGGCGCGATAGCGCGACACCGCGAGATCGTGCTCGATCGCCTCGACGCGCGCCGCCGGGATATTCGTCACCACATAGCGCGGCCCGAGATTGGTGGTCAGCGTCTTCAGCCGCTCGATATTGACCTTGAGCTGGTCGCGCCGCGTCGCCGCCGGCACATTCATCTCATCGAGCGTCGCCTCGCGCAGAATGCCGTCGACGGTGAGCCCATGGCGCGCCTGAAACCGCCGCACCGCCGCCTCGACATAGGAATCGTAGATATCGTTGCCGACCGCGTTCGGATCGAGGTCGCCGGAAACCGACAGCCGCGCCCGCAGATCGACCACGGCCGGGTGACGGTTGCCGAGCCGCAACTCGTCGACCTTGGGCACTTCCGGCCAACCGCCGCGCGCGACGATATCGTCGTAAGTTTTGATCGCGGTCGCGGTGAATTGCGCCGTTGCCGGCGACAGCGTCGGCGCGGTCGCCTTCGGCATGTGGATGGTGCGCGACGCCTGATCGAAGGCCTGACCGAAGTCGCCACGGTCGGTGTCGCCGAGCAGCGCATCGAGCGGCTTATCGTCGGCCAGCGCCGGCCCCGCCGCGATGCCTCCGGCGACAAAGGCCGCCGCGCCGGCAAAACGCCGGAGGAAAGCGCGCCGGTCACGCGGTGCGTCGTCGCGGTCGTGCGGATCGCTCATGGAGCGCGTCTTTGCCGGAGCATTAAGGCGCAATTCGGCCGAGGAGCCACGATGGAGCACCCAAGGAACCCGCAAAGCCGCCCGCAAAAATACTTTAGCATGAACCATCGGCCAAAAAAAAGGCCCCGGCATTCACGCCGGGGCTTTAGTTACGCCAGTACGACGGAAAAGCTGGCGAAAGACGTCAGAGCACGATCGCGGAAAGATCATGCGCCGGATCGCTACGACACCTACAGCCGGTAGAGAATCTGGTCGGTCCAGAAGCGTTCGAGCCGGTGCAGCGCCTTGTTGAGCACGCTGAATTCGTCGGCATTGATGCCGCCGACCTGCTCCACGGTGCGCACGTGCTTCTGGTAGAGCGCATCGACGGTGTCGCGCACGTCGCGGCCCTTGTCGGTGAGCTTGATGCGCACCGAGCGGCGGTCGACCCGCGAACGCTGGTGATCGAGGAAGCCCATCTCGACGAGCTTCTTGAGGTTGTAGGAGACGTTGGAGCCGAGATAATAGCCGCGCGTGCGCAATTCGCCCGCGGTCAGCTCCTTGTCGCCGATATTGTAGAGCAGCAGCGCCTGCACCGAATTGATGTCGGCGCGGCCGCGGCGGTCGAACTCGTCTTTGATCACGTCGAGCAGACGCCGATGCAGGCGCTCGACCAAGGTCAGCGCCTCGAGGTAGTGCGGCCGAATGTGGTCGAAGCGCGCCTCACGATCGGCGGGCTCGACCGTCTTAGCGACGGCTTTCATTGTGACGCCTTTCCCAAAGTCAATTTTGTTTTCGTCGACGGGCCCTGTCTCCCGCCGTATCGCGCCAAACTAGCGATGAGGGTCTAAGATCAGTTTAAATAACACGCTAAAAATAAGGTTTATTCGCCGCTGTGCGGGCGCGAACAAGCATCAATCTGCAGTGAATTATTTCACTATTCGTTCATCGCAACCGGCGCCCATTTAGTACACTTGCAGGTGCGCCTCTCGGACGATTTCGCCGTATTTCTTGTAGTCCTGGCGGATGACGGCGCCGAAGTCGGCGCCACACTCCCCGCCCGAGAAAAACCCGAGCGCCGCATATTTCGCCTGGACCTTTGGGTCTTTTATGGCGGCGCTGAACCAACCGATCAGTCTCGATATCGTCTGCCGAGGCGTCTTCGCAGGAGCGACCACGCCGGCGTAGAACTGCGCTTGAACGCCATTGTAGCCGGCCTCGGCCACGGTCGGAACGTTCGGCAGCGCGGAGACCCGCTTGGCTGCCGTCGTGGCAAGCGCGCGCAACTTGCCGCTGCGGAGCTCTCCCTGCAGGCTCGAATAGTCGGCAAGCGCGGCCGTTGTGTGATTGCCGAGCACCGCTTGGATTGCCGGCGCATAGCCGGCGAACGGAATGAAGGAGATATCGGCCTTGGCCGCATGTTTAAGCATTTCGAACGCCAATTGCGTCGCGCTCGCCGGCCCGATAGTGCCGAGCGTGAGAGCGCCGGGATGTGCGTGAGCGGCGGCGATGAACTCGGCGAGCGAATGATAGGGCGATTGACTGTTAACGACCAGAAGCGGCGGAAAATTCGCAAGCTTGCAGATCGGGGTGAGATCCTTCAGTGGATCGTAGTTGAGCTTTCGGAAATACGGCAGCACGACCAACGACGGCGAAACAATTCCCAACGTGTCGCCGTCGGGAGCGGCGCGGGAGACGAGTTCGGTGCCGATCTCCGTTGCAGCGCCAGGGTGACTCTCGACCACCATCGTGGGGCCGCCTGCCGAGCCGATCTGCTGTGCGACCAAACGCGCCATCGTGTCGGCGGGACCGCCGGGCGGGAACGGCAAGATCAACTTGATGGTTCGGCCGCTCTGCGACCAGGCGACAGGCGCCGCAGCCGCGAGCAACAGCCCAACGGCGAGTGCAGCGATCGAAAGATTTCGCTTGTGCCATCGCATGCGGTTGCTCCCCAAAGCGCCGATGCCGATGAATTCACGAGGTAAGCTTATATGGTTTCATGCCGCCAGGGAATAGCCGCGAACGGCGTCTTTTTGACAAACCTGGAACCGACCGGTTAGCTTGCGCATGGTTCGGCAACCGCACCAGCGCTGGGCGATATGATTAAGGTCGCAATTTTCTTCACGAGCATAGTTTTGTTGGTTGGACCGCAGGCCAGCGCCCAAAGCGTTTCCGGTCGCGTGACTGGGACGGCAGGCGGCGTCGGATCGGTCGCCGGTCAGACCACCGCGGGCGTTGCCGGGGCGAGCGGATCGCAAGGCTTTGGCGGCGCCGACTTTTCCCCCGGCTCCATTCTCGGAGGCGATCTTCCGGGCGGCTACGGCGTGAAGGTCGGCGACAAACTCATCAAGCTTCGTGGCGATATCGGCGTCGGAGCCGATCGCAGCAATTTCAGAGCCGGTGTCGGCGTTCCGTTCTGAACGTTGATTCCTGCGGGTTCCCGTTGCCAACGGGCCACTCGCGGTCGGCAGCCTGTGTGTTGTGCGTGTGAATGAGGGCCGTGGTGGGGGAGGTAGGACTCGAACCTACGAAGGCGTAAGCCAGCGGATTTACAGTCCGCCCCCTTTGCCACTCGGGACACTCCCCCACAACTCAATGACGGGTGCAAGGCCGGGCGCGCCGGCCAAGGGCCGCTATATGGTTGGACCGCACCGGCTAGTCAACTGAAAAGGCTTGAATTGCCAAGGTCCTGACCGCGTGACAGAACCCCGAAATGCGCGACAGGCCACGGCAATCGAAATCATGGCAGTCGAAGTCCCGGCAAACCGGGGAGCATCGTCGCGGGGGTGCGCCGCAGGTGCGGCGCGAGCGGCATCACGGCGGGCCGGACGACGCCGTCATTCTTTACGGCTGGCACACCGTCACCGCGGCGCTGGTCAATCCGGCGCGGCGTTTTCGCAGGCTTCTCCTCACCGAGAATGCGCTGCGCCGGCTCACTGACGACGGCATCACCCCACCGATCGTGCCGGAAGTGGTGCGCCCGGATGCGATCGACCGGCAACTCACGCCCGACGCCGTACATAACGGACTTTTGGCGGAAGCCGATCCCCTGCCCTCGCCCGGCATCGAGGATTTGCCGGCCGCCGGCGTCGTGCTGGTGCTCGACCAGATTACCGACCCGCACAATGTCGGCGCGATCTTGCGCACCGCGGCGGCGTTCGCGGTCGCGGCCGTCGTCACCACCGCGCGTCACAGTCCGGACGCAACCGGGGTGCTGGCCAAATCCGCCTCCGGCGCGCTCGAACTGGTGCCGATCGCTATTGTGCAAAATCTCGCGCGGGCGCTGGCCGCATTGAAGGATCGCGGCTTTCTCGTCGTCGGTCTGGACGGCAGCGCGCCCAACGATCTCGCCGCGGCCGAGCTTTCCGAACCGCTCGCTCTGGTGCTCGGCGCCGAAGGCAAGGGCTTGCGGCAATTGACCGGCGCGACCTGCGATCTGTTGGCGCGGCTCGATCTTCCCGGCGCGATCAAAAGCCTCAACGTGTCGAACGCCGCGGCGCTCGCACTCTACATCGCCGTGCACGCGACGGCGTAAAAGGCGAAGGCCCGCAAACGAGCGGGCCTTCGGGATTTTTCGTCGCTACCTGACGCTCGATCGCATCATGGATAGCGCCGCCAGTGCGGCGCGCCGCGATAGACGCGCGGTCCCGCGCCGTAATAGCGCGGATGCATGTAGGGATGCGCATAGGGATGCATGTACGGGTGCATCGCCATCGGCGTCCGATAAGCGTAGCGCGGGCGATAAGAACGGTGCGCGTAATACGGCGGATAGGGCGGCGCCGCACCGTAGCCGTAGCCATAACCGGAGCCCGGAACGTAGGGATAGTCCGTGGCGGCCGCATAAGCCGTCTCCGGAGAATAGGTTCGATATGGCGTCATGATGCCGGGGCCCGAATAGACCGGACCCTGATTGACCACATAGAGGGACGGCGCCGCATAAGCGACCCGTTGTCCGCAGACGCCACAGCCGCCGCTCCAGTTAGAGCCGCCGCAACTTCCGCAGCCGTTCCAACCGCAGCAAGGACCGCCGAACGCCGTAGGCGCCACGGGGGCGACGACGATCGGAGCCGGCACCGCCGGCGCGACCGGTTCGGCATAGACCACCGCCGCGGTTGGCGTGCCGCAAACGCCGCAACCGTAACCGACCGGCACCGCATAGACCGCGGTCACGGCTCGCGTACCGCAAGCGCCGCAGCCGCCGTAGCCGACCGGCCCCGCTGCGGCATAAGCGAACGGCGAGGAATAGCCCCAACCCCAACCGGCAGACGCGATCGACGTCATGCCGATACTGAACAATGTGGCGACAGCCACGACGACAACCCGATGGTAAGACATGACACTCCCTTACTGACTGACGACTGACCTACTGACTGACTCACTCACTGGCTACTTGTGACCCGAACCTGAACCGCTCGACTTCGGTGAATGACGCCGGCCGTAGTCCGGCGAAACGACGATCGTCGGCGGCGCGTATGGAGGATATTCGGTGACCGGACCCGGCGCCGACCCGCTCGACCAGCTGCGGTAGTAGGTCGGAGCCGGCGGCGGCAGCGGGCGATCCCGCGGCGGCACGATCTCTAAGCGGCCATAGCCGGGACGCCTGCCGGCTTGTGGATAGTAACTCGGAACGCGCGACGGCAACGCCACGGTCAGCGGCCGATAGATCACGGTCGGCGTCACCATGCCCGGCCGATCGAGGCCAAAGTCGCCCTCGACCACGCCCCAGGACGCATCGATGCCGTCGATGTAAACGGGTACGCCCGGTTTGCCCGGGATAACGATTTCCGGCGCACGTTGCGCGAGCGCCGGCGAGGCCGTGGCCGCAAACAGCACTACCGCATGAACAAGACGCATGAGCGATCCGTGGCAAGCGCATCGCCGGTCACTGTAGGGATAGCGCGGGAGAAATTCGTTTAAAACGCGTCGCTTCCATCGGTGAATTATTCAGTAACATTAATTGCACACTACTCGGCCCGGCCGGCGCCGACCCGGCGAACTGCCGCTTCGGCCGCTTTCAACCCACGACTTTCGGCTTACGACCTCTGGCGCACAGACACGCCGCCGGTTCGGGACTAGCTTTGCCGGCGGGACGGCGCCACGGCGCGGCAATGCGGCTTAGGGCCTTCCTTAACGACCAAATAAAGGGGGGCTACGCCCATGACCACGATGGCAGTGAATGCGCCACGGACGGGAGGGATGACGAGCGAAGAACGCCTCGTCATCTTCGCGTCGTCGCTCGGCACCGTGTTCGAATGGTATGATTTTTACATCTACGGCACGCTCGCGCCGATCCTGGCAGCGGAATTTTTCTCCGGCGTCAATCCGACGGCGGCATTTATCTTCACGCTATTGGCCTTTGCGGCGGGCTTCGCGGTGCGGCCGTTCGGCGCGCTGTTCTTTGGCCGGCTCGGCGATCTGATCGGTCGCAAATATACCTTCCTCATCACCATGTCGCTGATGGGCGTCGGGACGTTCTTCATCGGCGTGCTGCCATCCTATGCGGCGGCCGGCATGATCGCACCGGTCGTGCTGATCGGCCTGCGTCTGGCCCAGGGCCTCGCGCTTGGCGGCGAATACGGCGGCGCCGCGATTTACGTCGCCGAGCACGCGCCGCCGAACAAGCGCGGCTACTACACGTCGTGGATACAGACCACGGCAACGCTCGGCCTATTCATGGCGCTGTTGCTGGTGCTCGGCATCCGCACCAGCCAGGGCGAGCCGACCTTCGCCGCGTGGGGCTGGCGCATTCCGTTCCTGCTTTCCGCCATCCTGCTTGCGGTCTCGATCTGGATCCGGCTCAAGCTCAACGAGTCGCCCTTGTTCCTGCGCATGGTCGCGGAAGGCACGCAATCCAAGCGGCCGCTGTCGGAAGCCTTCGGCGAGTGGAAAAACTGCAAGATTGCGATCGCGGCTTTGCTTGGCGCCACCGCCGGCGAGGCGGTCATTTGGTACGGCGGACAGTTCTATGCACTGTTCTTCCTGACCTTGACGCTGAAAGTGCCGCCGGTCACCGGTCAAATCCTGATTGCAATCTCGCTCCTGCTCGGCACGCCGTTCTTCGTCATATTCGGCTGGCTCTCCGACAAGGTCGGACGCAAGCCGATCATACTTGCGGGCTTCGCACTGGGCGTCGTCACCTACTTTCCGATCTTCGAGGGCCTTACTCACTTCGCTAATCCGAAGCTGGAAGCGGCGCTCGCGGCTTCGCCGGTGACCGTAATCGCCGACCCCACCGAATGCCATTTCCAATTCAACCCGGTCGGCACCGCCAAGTTCACCAGCTCGTGCGACATTGCCAAATCGGCGTTGGTCGCGCGTTCGGTGAATTATCAGAACGAAAACGCACCGGCGGGGACCAAAGCGAGCGTCAGAGTCGGCGATCAGACGATCTCGACCACGGCCCCGGACTTCGCCAAACAACTCGGTGACGCGATCACCAAAGGCGGTTATCCGCCAAGCGCCGATCCGGCCGACATCAACCACGTCATGACGGTGATCCTGCTCACCATCCTGGTGATCTACGTCACCATGGTTTATGCGCCGATCGCCGCCTGGCTGGTGGAATTGTTCCCGACCCGCATCCGCTATAGCGGCCTGTCGCTGCCGTATCACATCGGCAACGGCTGGTTCGGCGGCTTCCTGCCGGCGACCGTGTTCGCCATCATCGCTGCGACCGGCAACATCTATTCCGGCTTGTGGTATCCGATCCTGATCGCGGCGATGAGCTTGGTGGTGGGCCTGATCTTCCTGCCCGAGACCAAGGACCGCGACATTACGCGGATCTAAAGCGGCGTGCAGCCAGATGGACGGGGCGGCCTCACGGCCGCCCCGTTTTCTATTGACTGTCAATTCCCGGCGAGACGTAGGCGAACCCGGCCCCGGCGAGCAAATTGTCAGCGCTCCGCACCAGCACCGCCCGCGGCCGGCGGTCGCCGCATAAGGAATCCCAGCGCGGCAAGCGCAAGAAACAACAGCGTCAGCATCAGAAACACGTCAGCATAGCTCATGACCGCGGCTTGCAGCCGCACGATCTTCATCATTTCGGCGAGCGCCTGCGAACGCGCATCCGAGCCTTGAAACCGCGCGGCGAGCTGCGAAAGCATTTCGGTCGCCGCAACGCTCGATGAATTCACCGCCTCGTGCAGGCGTTGCAGGTGCAGATCCATCCGGTCGTTGAACCAGGTATTGATCGCGGCCAAGCCGATGGCGCCACCGAGATTGCGCATCAGGTTGAACAGGCCGGAGGCATTTTTCACCCGCTCCACCGGCAAGGTCCCGAGCGCCGTGTTGGTCACCGGGATGATCGCAAACATCAGGCCGACGCCGCGGAACACCTGCGGCCACAGCAGCTCCCAGAAATCCCAATCCGACGTGACATAAGTCATCTGCCAGGTGCCGAGCGCAAAGAAGACGAAGCCGGCAATGAGGACGAAGCGCGGATCGAATCTCTCGACCAATTGCCCGGCGACCGGAGCCGTCAGGAACATCACCAAGCCGGAGACGAACATCGTGTTGCCGATCATCAGCGCATCGTAGCCGCGCACCTGCGCGAGGTAGACCGGAAACAGGTAGGTCAGGCCATAAAGACCGATGCCGAGTACGAAGGAGAACAGACTGCCGACGGCAAAATTGCGGTTGGCGAAGGCGCGCAGGTCGACGATCGGCACCGGCGCGGTCAGCACGCGGGCGAAGAACACCACCGCGGACAGCGCGGAAACGATCGCGACGATAAAAATCGTGTCGTCGTCGAACCATTCGTAGCGCGGGCCCTCTTCGAGCACATATTCGAGCGCGCCGAGAAAGCCCGCCATGCTGATCAACCCATACCAGTCGAAATCCTTCAGCAGGCCGAAATCCGGCTGATCGAAATCGACCAGCAGAAACGTGGCGACGCTCACGACAATCCCGGGTGCGACGTTGACGAAAAACAGCCAATGCCATGAGTAAGTGTCGGTCAGATAGCCGCCGACCGTCGGTCCGATGGTCGGCGCCAGCGTCGCGATCAAGCCGACGACCGGCGCGATGAATTTCTGCCGCGAACCCTGAAAGATAAAATAAGCCGAGGCGAACACCGTCGGAACCATGCCGCCGCCGATGAATCCCTGAAGTGCGCGCCAAACGATCATGCTGTCGATCGACGAGGCGGTTCCGCACATCACGCTGGCGAGCGTGAAGCCCGCGGCCGATGTGGCGAAAAGAACGCGCGTGCCGAGCGCGCGGGACAAAAAGCCCGACAGCGGAATCGCGATCACTTCGGCAATCAGATATGCGGTCTGCACCCAAGGAATCTCGTCGGCCGAAGCCGACAAGCCGGCCTGAATGTCGTTGAGCGACGATGACACGATCTGGATGTCCAGAAACGCCATGAACATGCCGAAACACATCGCGAGAAAGGCCAGCAACCGGCGCAGCGGGATCGCCTCGCTGGCGGCCGGCGCCGGTGCGGAGCGCCGGCCCGCCGATCCGGCCGAGGCGGTGGTTGTGTTCATGACGCCCGCTCCGTTTGTCTAGTGCATCGCAGCCGTTGCCGGCGCCGCTTCGGCGGCGGAGGTCAGGCTGGCGTCGGTAACGTGCGGCGGCTTGGTGTCGACGCGCACGACGACCGACATGCCCGGACGCAACACGCGCTGCGCGGCGACCGCAGCCGGCACTTCGATCCGCACCGGCAGCCGCTGCACGATCTTGGTGAAATTGCCGGTCGCGTTATCGGGCGGCAACAGCGAGAACACCGAGCCCGAGGCCGGGGAAAGGCTCGCCACATGTCCCTCTATCGCATCGTTGGGCAAGGCATCGACGCTGATCGAGACCGATTGGCCGGGGTGAATGCGGGCAAGCTGGGTCTCCTTGAAATTGGCATCGATGTAGACGTCGCTGAGCGGCACCAGGCTCGCGATGCGCTGGCCGGTCTGCACATAGTCTCCGGTCTGCACCGCGCGGTTGCTGAACACGCCGTCGATCGGTGCGCGGATGACGGTGAACGACAGGTCCCGCTCTGCCTGCGCTTGCGCGGTCTTCAGTTCGTCCAGTGTGCGTGCGGCCTCGCGCTGCTGCGCCTTGAGAACGTCGAGATTGTCTGCGGCGGCATCGATCATCGATTGCGCGCTCTGCACGGCGGCCACGGCCTGATCGCGATTGGCTTCGGCCTGTTCGAGCGTCTGCTGGCTGGCAAATTGCTGCTTGGCCAAAGTCCGCTGGCGATCGAACTCCAGCTGCGTCTTCTTGGCATCGGCTTGCGCCGAGAGCATCTGCGCCTTGGCCTGATCGATATTGGCGCCCTGGGCGACGATTTGCCGGCCGATACGTTCGACCGTCGCCTGTTGGGTCGCGACCTTGTCGCGCGCAGCGTCGACCGCAAGCCGATAATCGCCATCGTCGATCGTGGCGATGACATCGCCCGCTTGAACCCGGGCGTTGTCCGCAACAGGGATGCCGTCGACATAGCCGGCGATCTTCGACGCCAGCGTCGTGTTATGGGCGAGAACATAGGCGTCGTCGGTGGCAACGACGTAGCGGCCGTTCAGCCACCAGCGCACGCCGGCAAAACCGCCGCCGATCATCGCGACTGCCAGCGCGACGGCGATGATCGTCCGCTTGCCGGGCGCAGGCCGCGGCCGGATTTTGCCGAACCGCGGCTGCGCATCCTGTCCGTTCGCGAGCCCGCTTCGATCGCTCACGGCCGGGTAAGGCCGCGTGTCGCGTTGTTCGTCCAAAAGGACGGGAAGGCGAGCTTTCGTTTCGGCGTCTTGTTCGCGATACATAGCGCGCTCCACTGCGAGACCTTGACCGTCGGCACGGGAAAAGTCATTGACCGAACGGTTCGGTCACGCTATATAAGCAACGGAATTGGAAGTCAACATGACCGAACCGTTCGGTCAAAAACATGTGATGCGACGCGGCAAGTCACTGATAACAAATGAGAATAAATATACGTCGCGCGGAGGCAAGCAAATGAGCGTCCAGGACCAAGTGAAAATGGCTCCGGAAACGACCGACGATAACGCCAAACGTCGTCAGATCGTCCAAGGTGCGCGGACAATATTCCTACAGCACGGCTTCGATGCCGCCAGCATGAATGACATCGCCCGCGCCGCCGGGGTGTCGAAGGGCACGCTCTACGTCTATTTCGAGAATAAGGAGCAGCTGTTCGAAGCGATCGTCCACGAGGAATGCCAGGTTCACGCCGAGGGCACGTTCGACTTCGACCACTCTAATCGCGATGTCGAATCAACCCTCACCGGCCTTGGCTCAGCCTATATCGAATTCCTGTGCCGGCCGGAGAAAGCGTCGGCCTTGCGCACTGTCGTGGCAATCGCCGACCGCATGCCCGAGATCGGCAAGGTTTTCTACGAGACGGGACCGGCGGTCGGCATCGCCAGACTTGCCGCGTATTTGCAGGCGCAAAGCCAGGCCGGAATCATCGCCGTCGAGGATTGCGAACTTGCCGCCGCCCAATTCCTCGACGCCTGCCAGTCGACGCTGTTCAAACCCGTGCTGTTCAACTTCCGCGCGGCGCCGAAAGCGGATGCCATCGCACACGTCGTCGGCACGGCCGTGCGCAACTTCCTGCGCGCCTACGGCGTAAGCGCGCGCCAATAGACCGACATTGTCGCAGCAGCCGGCCATGTCGCCGGCCTTGTCCCTGGCTTGCTTGGCACCGGCGAATAGGCGGATTCGTCTCAGTTCGCCCTTGGGAACAGGCCCGGGTCTCAGTTGTTTCCTCGATGAGGGGGCATTTCGCATTCACGCGCCTTCCGAGCGCCCGGATCATGACAAGGCAAGCCGCTTCAACGCATCCACGCCCCGCTCCCGCCGACGAGCCGGTGCGCGACATTAATCGGCTCTGCATCGACACCATCCGAACGCTGGCGATCGACGCGGTGCAAAAGGCGCAGTCCGGCCATGCCGGCACGCCAATGGGATTGGCGCCGGTCGTCTACACCCTGTGGCAGGACTATCTGCGCGACGACCCCGCCGATCCGCTGTGGGCCAACCGCGACCGCTTCGTGCTGTCCGCCGGCCATGCCTCGATGCTGCTCTATGCGCTTCTTCATCTGGCCGGCGTGCGCCGCGCCGACGGCCCTCGCCTCACCGACGCGGCCGCGGTCAGCCTCGACGACATCAAAAGCTTCCGTCACATCGACAGCGTGACGCCCGGCCACCCGGAATACGGCCGCACTACGGGCGTCGAGACCACCACCGGCCCGCTCGGCCAAGGCTGCGGCAACAGCGTCGGCATGGCGATCGCGTCGCGCTGGCTCGGTGCCCGCTACAATCGGGAAAATTTTACGATCTTCGACTTCGACGTTTACACGATCTGCAGCGACGGCGATCTCATGGAAGGCGTCGCCAGCGAGGCGGCCTCGCTTGCCGGCCATCTGCGGCTTGCCAATCTGTGCTGGATTTACGACAGCAATACCGTAACCATCGAGGGCCACACCGATCTCGCATTCAGCGAAGATGTCGAAAGCCGCTTCAAAGGTTATCGCTGGAACGTGGTGCGCGTGCGCGACGCCAATGACACGACGGCGCTGGCGCGTGCGCTGGAGAGCTTTCGCCGCAGCAATGATCGTCCCAGCCTCATCATCGTCGACAGCATCATCGGCTACGGCGCGCCGCACAAACAAAATACCGCGGCCGCCCACAGCGATCCGCTCGGCGAAGCGGAAGTGCGCCTGGCCAAGCGCTCGTACGGTTGGCCGGAAGAGGCGCAGTTTTTGGTGCCGGCCGGCGTTTACGAATGCTTCCGCAGCGGCATCGGCCGGCGCGGCCGGGCGTTGCGCGACGCATGGATGAAAACATTCGTCGGCTACGAGAAGGAATATCCGCAAGCCGCGCATGAGATCGAGACGATGCTGGCAGGCGCATTGCCGGACGCCTGGGATTCCGAGCTGCCGATCTTCCCGGCCGATAAAAAGGGCATGGCGACGCGGGAAGCATCGGGTAAAATTCTCAACCCCATCGCCGAAAACATTCCCTGGTTCATTGGCGGCTCGGGCGATCTCGCGCCGTCGACCAAGACCGCGTTTGACAAGGAAAGCGCGCTCGAAGCCGACACGCCCGGCGGACGCATCATCCATTTCGGCGTGCGCGAACACGCCATGGGCGCCATCGTCAACGGCCTCGTTCTGTCAAAATTGCGCGCATTCGGCGCGACCTTTCTCACCTTCAGCGATTATATGCGCCCGGCGCTCCGCCTTGCGGCATTGATGGAGTTGCCGGTCTTCCACATCTTCACCCACGATTCGATCGGTCTCGGCGAAGACGGCCCGACGCATCAGCCGATCGAGCAACTGGTCGCGCTGCGCACCATCCCGAATATGATCGTGCTGCGGCCGGCCGACGCCAATGAAGTACGCGAGGCCTACAAGGTCATCATGGCGCAAACGACGGCGCCGGCGTGCCTCGTGCTCAGCCGGCAAAAGCTTCCGGTGTTCGACCGCGAGTGTTATGCGCCGGCGGCCGGGCTCGCCCGCGGCGCCTATGTCATGGCCGATGCCGAGACGGGCGAGCCCGAAGTGATCCTCATCGCCAGCGGCAGCGAAGTGCAATTGTGCGTCGAAGCTTACGAAACGCTCAAGCGCGAGGGAATTGCCGCCCGCGTCGTCAGCATGCCGAGCTGGGAACTGTTCGAGCGGCAAGACCGGCACTACCGCGATCAGGTGCTGCCGCGGCACATCAAGGCGCGCGTGACGGTGGAAATGGGCGCCGTGATCGGCTGGGACCGCTACGCCGGCCCGACCGGCGCGATCATTGGCATGCACAGTTTCGGCGCATCCGGGAAGATCGCCGATGTCCTGGCGAAATTCGGCTTCGTTCCAGATAAGATATTGCAGGTTGCGAAGAATCAGATTGCCAAAAATAAGACTGCCAAGAATAAGACTGCCACGAACGAGATTTCGAATGCCGCGGATCGCGAGGAATAGCCGGCCATGAATGCGCTCAAAGTCCTGCACGACCATGGCCAGGCGGTGTGGCTCGATTTTTTGTCGCGCGGTTTCATCGCCAAGGGCGGCTTGAAGAAGCTCGTCGACGAGGACGGCTTGCGCGGGGTGACATCGAACCCCTCGATCTTCGAGCAGGCCATCGGCAATTCCGACGAATACGACGACACCATAGCGCATCTGCTGCAGGACCACGACCGCTCGGCAGGCGAACTGTTCGAACGGCTCGCCGTCGAGGACATCCAAAAAGCAACCGACGTGCTACGCCCGATATTCCAGGCGACGCGCGGCGCCGACGGCTTTGTCAGCATCGAAGTATCGCCGTACCTCGCGATGGATACCAAAGGCACCATCGCCGAGGCGAAGCGGCTGTGGCACGAGGTCGGCCGCAAGAACTTGATGATCAAGGTGCCGGCGACGCCGGAAGGATTGCCGGCCATCCGTGACCTCATTGCCGACGGCATCAATGTCAACATCACGCTATTGTTCGCACAGCAGGTCTATGAACAGGTCGTCGAGGCCTACCTCGCCGGGCTTGAAGCCCTGGCCGCCAAGGGCGGCGACGTGGCGCGGATCGCGAGCGTAGCGAGCTTTTTCGTCAGCCGCATCGATACCGCCGTCGACAAATTGCTCGACGAGAAGATCGCCCGCGCCAACGATCCCGACGAAAAGCGCCGGCTCGATGCACTCAAGGGCAACATCGCCGTCGCCAACGCCAAGCTCGCCTACCGAATTTATCTGCAGCGCTTCGCCGGCCCGCGTTGGCAGGCGCTCAAGAACAACGGCGCTAAACCGCAGCGGCTGCTGTGGGCGTCGACCGGCACCAAGAACAAGGCCTATAGCGACGTGCTCTATGTCGAGGGGCTGATCGGTCCCGACACCGTCAATACCATGCCGGTAGCGACGCTGGATGCATTCCGCGATCACGGCAAGGTGCGCGACAGTCTTGCCGAAAAAACCGCCGAAGCGCAGCGCGCGCTCGATGAACTCGCCCGCACTGGCATTTCACTCGATCGCGTCACCGCGACGCTGGTCGAAGACGGCGTGCGCCTGTTCGCCGACGCCGCCGACAAGCTGCTCGCCGCGGTCGCCAGGAAACGAACCGAATTTCTTCGGCAATACGTCGATGCGCAGCAGTTCGACCTCGACTACCAGTTCGAGAAAAAGGTCGGCGAGATTACCGAAGAGTGGCGCAAGCACGGCAATATCCGAAGACTTTGGCAGCGCGATAAGTCGCTATGGACCAACGCCGACGAAGACCGCTGGCTTGGCTGGCTGGACGGCACCGGCGACGCCGAGCTCGCGAGCTACGCTGCGTTTGCACAAGAGATCAGACGCGATGGATTTAGCGACGCAGTGCTGCTCGGCATGGGCGGCTCCAGCCTCGGCCCCGAAGTTCTGGCGGCGACGTTCGGACACCAAAGTGGCTGGCCGCGCCTGCGCATTCTCGATTCCACCGTTCCGGCACAGATCAAAGTGCTTGAAGCCGACCTCGATCTCGGCAAGACGTTGTTTATCGTCTCCAGCAAGTCCGGCAGCACCACCGAGCCGAACGTTCTCAACGACTATTTCCTCAAGCGCGTCGCGGACGAGGTCGGCGCTGACGCAGCAGGAGCGCATTTCATTGCGATCACAGATCCAGGATCGTCGCTGCAACAACGGGCGCAAGAGCAGAAGTTCCGGCGCATATTCCATGGCATGCCGAGTATCGGCGGACGCTATTCGGTGCTGTCGCCGTTCGGGTTGGTGCCGGCGGCCATCGCCGGCATCGATGTCGCACATTTAATCCGCTCGACGCGGGTGATGATGCGCTCGTGCGGGCCGGACGTGCCGCCCGCCGAGAATCCGGGCGTCGCGCTCGGCATTGCACTCGGCGCCGCCGCCTCGCGCGGCCGCGACAAGGTCACGATTTTTGCCGCTCCGTCACTGTCCAGTTTCGGCGCCTGGGCCGAGCAATTGTTTGCGGAATCGACCGGCAAGCATGGCAAGGGTCTCATCCCCGTCGACGGCGAGCCGATCGGCCGGCCGGAAGTCTATGGTGACGATCGCTGCTTTATCGATCTTGCGCTCAAAGGCGACGCCAACGACTCCCATGCGACGAAACTCAAGGCGCTGGAGAAGGCCGGACATCCGGTGATCCGCATCGTGCAAAACGCGCTCGATCATATCGGCCAGGAATTTTTTCGTTTCGAGATCGCCACCGCGGTTGCCGGTGCGGTCATCGGCATCAATCCGTTCGATCAACCCGATGTCGAGGTAAGCAAGGTCAAGACCCGCGAGTTGACGGAAGGATACGAAAAGTCGGGAGAGCTGCCGCGCGAGGCGCCGGTGTATTCCGATGCGTCGATAGCGCTCTTCACCGATCGGGAAAACGCCGACGCGTTGCGCAAGGCCGGCGCCGACGGCGGCGTCGAGAGCTGGCTTAAAGCGCACTTCGCGCGGCTCGGCGCCGGCGACTATATCGCCATCCTGGCTTATCTCGCGCATGATGGAACGAACGTTGCGCGCTTGCAGCCGTGGCGGCTGGCGTTGCGCGATCGCCACCATGTCGCGACTTGTCTCGAATTCGGCCCGCGCTTTCTGCATTCGACCGGGCAGGCCTATAAGGGCGGACCCGACAGCGGCGTGTTTCTGCAGATCACTTCGGACGACGCGGTGGATTTGGCCATTCCGGGCCACCGCGCCAGTTTCGGCGTGGTGAAAGCCGCACAGGCGCGCGGCGATTTCGACGTTCTCATCGAGCGCGGACGGCGCGCGCTGCGCATTCACCTCAACGGCGATCTCGCGTCCGGCCTCGCCGCGCTGGAAGCTGCAATGCAACGGACCATGGCGTAACGGAGCGCATCACATGCAGATCGGGATCGTCGGTCTCGGGCGGATGGGCGGCAATATCACGCGCCGCCTGATGCAGCGTGGCCATCAAGCGGTGGTTTACGATCACGATGCCAAGGCGATTGCCGCGCTCGGCCGCGACGGCGCCATCGGCGCTTCGGGACTCGATAAGCTCGTGCAGCAGCTGCGCCCGCCGCGCGCAGTTTGGGTCATGCTGCCGGCCGGCAAGATCACCGAAGACGTCATTGCCGAGCTCGCGAACATGCTGCAAGCGGGCGACGCGGTGCTCGACGGCGGCAACACATTCTGGAAGGACGACATCCGCCGCGCTAAAATGCTGCGTGAGCGCGGCATCCATCATGTCGACGTCGGCACCAGCGGCGGCATCTGGGGGCTTGAGCGCGGCTATTGCATGATGATCGGCGGCGCCAAGGAGATCGTCGAGCGGCTCGATCCGATTTTCGAGGCGCTGGCGCCGGGTCTCGGCGATGTGCCGCGCACGCCGGGCCGCACCGGCCGCGATCCGCGCGCCGAGCGAGGCTACATCCATGCCGGGCCGAACGGCGCCGGCCACTTCGTCAAGATGGTCCACAACGGCATCGAATACGGCCTGATGCAGGCCTTCGCCGAAGGCTTCGATATTTTGAAAAACGCCAACAGCGAAAGCTTGCCGGAAACCACGCGCTTCGATCTCGATCTCACCGATATTGCCGAAGTCTGGCGCCGCGGCAGCGTCATCAGTTCGTGGCTGCTCGATCTGACCGCAAGCGCGCTGGCGGCCGATCCCAAGCTTGCCGGCTTCGAAGGCGTGGTCGAGGATTCCGGCGAAGGCCGCTGGACCGTCATGGCCGCCATTGAGGAAGCGGTGCCGGCGGACGTGCTGTCCGCCGCGCTCTACGCCCGCTTCCGCTCGCGGCGCGAGCATACATTTGCGGAAAAGATTCTATCGGCAATGCGCAAAGGCTTTGGCGCTCACGTCGAGCCGAAATCGGAGCCGGCACAGCGTAAGGCCAAAGCGTCATGACCGCCGGCAACGGCTCCAGAAACGGCGGCAGGAACGGCGGCAAAACCGCCGCCACCACGGCGCGGCCGGCCGATCCGTGTTGTCTGGTGATTTTCGGTGCGTCGGGCGACCTTACCCACCGGCTGCTGGTGCCCGCGCTTTACAATCTCGCCGTCGAAGACCTGCTGCCGGAAGCCTTTGCCTTGATCGGCGTCGCCCGCAGCGCGTCCTCGAACGAAGCGTTCGCCGCCGACCTCGCCAAAAGCCTGGCGAAGTTCGCCACCCGCGACGTCGATCAACGTGCGGTCAAGCAGGTGCTCGGCTGCGTCGGCTACGTCCAGGGCGATCCCAACGATAACGAGACTTACGCAAAAATCGGCCGGGAGCTTGCGCGCATCGAGCGCGAGCGCGGCACCAAGGGCAACCGGCTGTTCTATCTGGCGACGCCGCCGGCGGGCTTCGCCGCGATCGGCTGCCATCTCGGCTCCTCCGGACTGGCGCGGGAGGACAACGGCGCCTGGCGGCGCGTGGTCATCGAAAAGCCGTTCGGCACCGACCTCGCCTCCGCGCGCGCGCTCAATCGAAAGCTGCTCGGTATCCTTAAAGAGGATCAGATCTTTCGCATCGACCATTACCTGGGAAAGGAGACAGTCCAAAATATCATGGTGCTGCGCTTCGCCAACGGGTTGTTCGAGCCGATCTGGAACCGCGATCACATCGATCACGTCCAGATTACCGTGGCCGAATCGCTGACAGTCGGGCGTCGCGGCAACTATTACGACTCAACCGGTGCGCTGCGCGACATGGTGCCGAACCATCTGTTCCAGCTATTGTCGCTCATTGCCATGGAACCGCCGTCGCGCTTTGCCGCGGATGCGGTGCGCGCCGAAAAGGCGCAGGTTCTCGACGCCATTTCGTTGCAGAACCACGACGAAGCGCTGCGCAATTCGGTGCGCGGGCAATACGGCGACGGCTATATCGAAAATCGCACCGTCGAAGCCTATCGCAAGACACCGGACGTCAAGCCTGACAGCGCCACGGAAACATATGTCGCGCTTAAGCTGATGATCGATAATTGGCGCTGGGCGCGCGTGCCGTTCTATCTACGCACCGGCAAGGCGCTGCGCGCCAAACAGACCGAGGTGGCGATAAAATTCAAGCAGGCGCCGGTCGCGATGTTCCGCGACACGCCGGTCGATCGGCTGGCGGAAAACTTCCTGGTGATCGGAATTCAGCCGAACGAATGCATTGGCCTCGAATTCAATGCCAAGATTCCCGGGCCGTCGATCGCCATCGGCGGCGTCGGCATGACGTTCAAATACCAGGATTATTTCGACATCGCGCCGTCGACCGGCTACGAAACGCTGATCTACGACTGCATGATCGGCGACGCCATTCTCTATCCGCGCGCCGACGGCATCGAGGCGGGCTGGCGCGTCGTGCAGCCGTTCATCGATGCCTGGCGCGACGCGCCGGGAAACGATCTCGCAACCTATCGCGCCGGCAGCGAAGGCCCCAACGAGGCCGACGGCCTCCTCGCCCGGGACGGCCGCCGCTGGCGCCCAATCTCATGAGCAGCGCCATGGACGTCAAAACCAATGTGAAAATTGTGGTCGTCCAAGATGCGCCGGCGCTGGCGGAAGCCGCGGCGGGCCGCCTCGTGGCGCGGGTAAAGGGCAAGGACCGCGCCGCGGTGTGCTTGACCGGCGGTTCGAGCCCGCAAGGCCTCTACCGTCTGCTTGCCGAAGAGCCCTGGCGCAGCGAAGTGCCTTGGGCTCGCATGCACTGGTTCATCGGCGACGATCGTTTCGTTCCGGAAAGCGATCCCTTGAGCAACATGGGTACCGCACAACGTGCCTTTCTCGACCGCGTCGGCGCGCCGCGGCAAAACATCCATCCGATACCGACGGACGCGAATTATCCCGAAGGCGCGGCACGGCTCTACCAGGACGATCTCCAGGCGTTCTACGGCGCCGACCGGCTCGATCCGGCGCGGCCGATGTTCGATCTTGTGCTGATGGGGCTCGGCGGCGACGGTCACACCGCCTCGCTGTTTCCGGGTTCGCCGGCGCTGCACGAGACGCAGCGCTGGGTGCTCGGCATCGCCAAGGCCGGCATGGAGCCGTTCGTGCCGCGCGTCACCTTGACGTTTCCGGCTTTGGCTTCGACGCGCGAAATGCTGTTTCTCGTCGACAGCGCCGATAAACGTGCAATCCTGAGCCGTGCGCTGTCCGGCGAAGACCTGCCCGCGCATCGCGCGCATGCCGACGGCGACCTGGTCTGGCTTGTCGTCCGCGCCGCCGCGCCGGAGCGCTGAGCATGGACGCAAAGATGCCATCCGACAACGTCGCCGTCCTGGTCGTGATGGGCGTCTCCGGCTCCGGCAAGAGCACGATCGCCGCCATGCTGGCGCACCGCCTGCACTGGATTTATGAAGACGGCGATTGGCTGCATCCCAAAGCGAATATCGAGAAGATGCACCATGGCGAGCCGCTCGAAGACGCCGACCGCTGGCCGTGGCTGCACGCCATCGCCGATTGGATCGACGCCACCCGGAAATCCGGCAATCGCGGCATCGTCGCCTGCTCGGCGCTCAAGCGCGCCTATCGCGATATCCTGATCGGCGGACGGCCGGACGTCAGGCTCGTCTTCCTGCAAGGCGATCGCGACCTGATCGCGCGGCGCATCGCCGCTCGCGCCGATCATTTCATGCCGCCGCAATTGCTCGACAGCCAGTTCGAGGCCTTGGAGCCGCCCCAGGCGGACGAACGGCCTATCGTCGTCTCCATCGCGCCGCATCCCCGCGAAATCGTCGAGACGATCGTGCGAAAACTGGGCCTGGATGACGCCGCCGCCATCGACGCTACCCCCTCCGCGCGATAATAGATTGGGAGGAATACGACTCCCGCGGGCGCCGATCAGATGAATGAGCAGCCACTTGCGTTACCGGCCGCCACGATGCCGGAGAGCAAGGCCGATGTCGGCCAGCTGCTTATCTTCTTCGGTCTCGTCTATGTCGTCGAGGGACTGGGACAGGTCGTCGGTCTGATCTCGCAGCCGCTGACCTTCTATCTGAAACAGGTGCACGACTGGACGCCGGTTCAGGTCACCGCTTTTCTCACTGTTTTCAATCTGCCGTGGATCATCAAACCGATTTACGGCATTGTTTCGGATTTCGTGCCGCTGTTCGGTTATCGGCGCAAAAGCTATCTGATCGTCGCCAATGTGGCGGCGATCGCCGGATATTTCTGGGTCACCGAGCTGGTCGCGCCGACCGACATCGCCTTCGCGTTGATGCTCACGGCCTATGCGATGGCGATATCGAGCACCCTGTGCGGCGCCGTGCTGGTGGAGAACGGTCAAAGGCTGAGCAAAAGCGGAACTTTCGTCAATCAGCAATGGCTTTGGTACAACATCGCCGCCATGACGGCCGCCATCGTCGGCGGCCAATTGGTGCAGCGGCTGCCGCCCGCTACGGCGCTGCACGTCGCCGCCGCCATCGTCGGCTGCGCGCCGTTCGCCGTCATCGGCGGGACCGTGTTTCTGATCCCCGAGAAGAAAACCCGCGTCAACGTGCGGGGCATGAAAGAAACGTTTCGCGGCCTGATGACCGTTTTCGAAAGACGGCATCTCTGGATCGTCGCCGGATTTATCTTTCTTTACTATTTCAGCCCCGGCATGAGCACATCGCTTTATTATCATATGACCGACGACCTCAAATTCTCGCAAGGCTATATCGGCATATTGGGATCGATCGGTTCGGCCGGCTGGGTCGCCGCCGCGCTGGTGTACCGGAGATTCTTCGGCGGCCTGACCTTGAAGAACCTCCTCAACCTGAGCATCGCCGTCGGCACGGTGGCGACGCTGGCCTTCCTGCTGTTCTGGAACGAGGCCGCTGCCGCCGTCATCAGCTTCTGCGCCGGATTTGCCGCCATGCTCGCCACCGTCGCGACGCTGACGCTCGCGGCCGATTATTGCCCGCGACGCGCGGAGGGGTTTTCCTTTGCGGTTTTGATGTCGATCATCAATCTGGCGACCACGCTTTCCGACAATGTCGGCTCGTTTCTTTACACCCACGCCTTCCACAGGTCGTTACCGCCGCTGATCCTGATTTCGGCGGCGTTTACCGCCTTTGCCTTCGTGCTGGTGCCGCTTTTGCGTCTCGGCCACAAGCGCCAGGGCGAGCCGGTGGAGATGCGCGAGCGCATGGAACCGCCCGGCCCCGGTGCGCGTTGAGTCCGTCAGTCGGGCGTGATCTAATGCGACAATAATCCGTGTTTTCCGGGATCACGCTGCAATATTTTGGGTGCCTGATCATGCGAAAGGTCGGCGCTGTTTTTGCAGTCGCGGCGTGTGCCGCGGTTATTTGCGCTCCGCCGCCCGCCGCGGCCTTCGGGCTGCGGCTGGGGCCGTTTCATATCGGCGTGCCGCTTTATTTTCCGCACTTCCGATTCCATCACCATCATCGGCTTTACATGCGGGCGAGCCGGCATGATGTCGCGCGGGCCGAGCCCAGGCAAGCCGTGAGTTCGGCGCTGCTCTATCCGAACCTCGCTTTGCCCGCGATCTTGCAAAATGTTTTCTTTCCCGATTATGCGTCGCCGTGGCCGTTCGGCTATGAGCGGATTTTCTCGACCGCCTTTGCACAAGTGCCGGCGAGCGAAGACCGGCGGCTGTGCCAATCGTCCTTCGATCCGAACACGATCGTTGCCCGCATCCACGCTGAATTGGCGCCGGCCGCCGATCAGATGCGGTTGCTGCAGAAGCTCGGCGGCGCGCTCGGCGCCGCGACAGGCTTCCTTGCCAAAGCCTGCCCGAGCGAGATTCCGGCACAGCCGGTGACCCGACTGCAGCTGATGGAGTCGCAGATCGAGGAACTGACCATGGCGATCGATATCGTTCGCCAGCCGCTGCAGGATTTCGAGCAGTCGCTCAGCGACGAGCAGAAAGCGAAATTCGCAGCCGGCCCGGGATCGCCACTTGCCGCCGGCCGACAAGATCAGTCCGCCGCGATGGCTCCGTCCTGCGGCGGGTCGGCCACGGCGATCGACTGGACCATCGACCAAATCGACAAATCGGTTGAGCCGACCGAAGCGCAGCGGCCGGCCCTCGCCAATGTCAAGGAAGCCTTCGGCAAGGCCGTCGACGATCTTGACGCACATTGTCCGGCGACGGTGCCGCCGACCGCGGTCGCGCGTCTCGACGCCATCGAGGCGCGGCTCGACGCGACCTGGCGCTCGGTGCTGTCGATTCAGGTCGCGCTGGCCGACTTCGAAACCAAACTCGATGACGCGCAGCGGGGTCGCTTCGACCAAATGAATTTTACCGCCGCGCGCTAGAGCGGGATGCGATTTGCTTGAATCATTGTCCCGCTCTAGCCTTTTGTTCGCGCATGATCTTTTCCGAAAACCGGGTTCCACCCCCGGATCGGGGTCCGGGGGCAGGCTTTTTCGGGATCATGCTTTAGGACGCCCTGTTCTGCGCATTCCAATTGCGCTCGAGATTGGCGATCAGCGCCGGGCTGAAATGGCATGACGCCTGCTCGCGGGCATAGACCGCCATGTAGCGGCGAAACAGATCGAGCGGCTCCTGACCGACGCGGATGGCGCGGCGATTGCCGGCGGCGCTGACGACGCCGGAACTGGTAAAGCCGGCGATCACTTTCTCCAACGCCGCGTCGATCGACGCAGCCGGCGCGATCTCGTCGCAAATGAGCCGCCCTTCCGGCGTGTCGCAGTCGAGACGGCGGCCGTAGAGGATCGCCTGGCGCGCGATGCGGTCGCCGGTGAAACGCCAAAGCCGCAGATTTGCGGCGCCCGGTATGATGCCTTCCTTGCGCGCCGGCAGCGTCAGATAGGCGTCGCTCGCCGCCAGCACATAATCGAGCGCGAGCAGGAGCTGGCAGCCGCCGCCGATGGCAAAACCCTCGACGACGCCGACCCATGGTTTCTCGATCGTGCCGCCGGCCAGCTCGTCGGGGCTCGCATCGGGCCGCGCGACGCCGCGGAACAGCTTATTGACCAACCCCATGTCGCGCTTGATGTACCAGACATAGGAAATCTTGCCGCGATAGAGGTGGGTCAGGTTGATGCCGGCGGAGAACAGGCGGCGGCCGCGGTATTTGGCATGTTCGACCGTGTCGCCGCGCAGCACCGCGATATCGGTCGACGGATCGAGCGTGGCGATGTCCACCGCGATTTCAAGTCCGTCGAGCGTGGTCTCGTCTTCGGCATTGAGAAAGCGTGGATTGCTCATGGTGACGAGCGCCGCTTTGCCGCGCCGCTCGAGCGTCGCGCCTTCGAATTCCAGTTTCCCACGTTCGCCGAAGCGCCGGCTGTGTTCGAGCGCTTCCGGCCGCGGCAGCAGCATGGTGTGACACAAATGCGTCCCGGCCGCAGGATGGGCGAGAACGTGCGAAAGAAACAGGCCCTGATCGATCTCGGCGCCGTCCTTGTCGCGCTGCTGCAGGCTTTTCTCGCGCAAAAGCTCGCTGTCGTCCGGCGCCAGGCCCGGCACCAGCAGGGCGGCATCGCGGACCAGTTGCTCGACACGCACGAATTTCGCGAAATCGTCGGTCAAAAGCCGATACAGCGCCTCGACATGCGCCGAGAGGAACTTTTGACGCGCCGCACGGTCGCGCTCCACGATCGCGGCGGCGGCTGCGGCCTGCGCATTCGAGCGCGCCGGCTTTGGCGGCAGGCGCGCCATCAGTTCGGCGCCGATCTGCCATTGCCGCAATAAATGCTCGGAATCGCGGTGGCGATCGCCGACGACGGCGCCGTCGCAAGCAAGCCATGGGGCAACCGCATCGCGCGGCAGACCGGCGCGGTCATAAATATCGGTCGATCGTTGGTCGGTCGTCAGGGTCATGGTTCAAATCCGCGGCCGTTTGTCGATGACGCGCTTGGCCTTGCCCTGCGACCGCTCGATCGTGCCTGGGGCGACCGCGCGCACCGTCGTGGTCACGCCGACGCGCGCCTTGATGACATGCACGCCACGATCGGCCAGTACCATCATGGCATCCGGCGGCAGCGCCTCGCGCGTCTCGACGATCACTTCAAGCTCATCGAGCCGGTCGGGACGGGTCACTTCGAGAATGTAATGCGGCGCGAATAATTGTTCCGTGGCAAGCGCCGCCTCGATCTGGCTCGGAAAAACATTCACGCCGCGGATGATCAGCATGTCGTCACTGCGGCCTTTGATGCGTTCGATGCGGCGCATGGCGCGCTCTTGACCGGGAAGCAGCCGCGTCAAATCGCGCGTGCGATAGCGGATCACCGGCATCGCCTCCTTGGTCAGCGAGGTCAAGACCAATTCGCCTTCCTCGCCGTCAGGCAGCGCCTTGCCGGTGTCGGGGTCGATGATCTCGGGAAAAAAGTGATCCTCCCAGATGGTCAGCCCGTCCTTGGTATCGGCGTGTTCCTGAGCGACGCCGGGCCCGATGACTTCCGACAGGCCATAAACATTGACGGCATCGAGATCGAACCGTCCCTCGATCTCGGCGCGCATGCCCTCGGTCCACGGCTCGGCGCCAAGCAACGCAATGCGTAGCGACGATTTGCGCGCGTCGATGCCCTGGCGGTCGAACTCGTCGCCGATGGCGAGCAGATAGGATGGCGTGACCGCGATGATATCCGGCTCGAAATCGACGATGAGCTGGACCTGACGCTCGGTAAAGCCGCCGCTCACCGGGATGACGGCGCAACCGAGATACTCTGCACCGTAATGAAAACCTAAGCCCCCGGTAAACAGGCCGTAGCCATAGGCGATGTGCATCTTGTCGCCGGGCTTGCCGCCGGCGGCGCGGATCGAGCGCGCCATCAGCATCGCCCACATGGCGATGTCGCCGCGGGTATAGCCGACGACCGTCGGCTTGCCGGTGGTGCCGCTGGAGGCGTGGATGCGCACGATCTCGTTCATCGGCACGGCGAACATGCCGAACGGATAGTTCTGCCGTAAATCTTCCTTGGTCGTGAAGGGAAGCTTGGCGAGGTCATCCAGGCTGGTCACGTCGCCCGGATTTATGCCGGCCCTTTCAAATGTCCTGCGATAGTGCCCGATATGCCGCGCCGCGCACGCGACAGTCGCCTTGAGGCGATCAAGCTGCAGCGCGCGCAATTCGTCTGTACTCACAGTCTCGATCGCATCGGCCCGGTCGCCCGAGCGGGCGCGCAAGTCCAACTCCGCCATGGCGTTTCCTCCGGCCACCGTCGCAGCCGCGCCTCTACTCTATGGCGTGTCGGAATCGCCGGCAAATCGACCGCGCTGGCCGCCTCCGTTGGGCCGCCGGTCGATCCGCCGCGAGACTATCCGATTTTGTCCGGCGATTTCTCCTTACGTTCGATATCCTCGGCGCAAACGATCCACGCCGCGGCGATCTCCATCAGCACATTGCGATCTTTCTCGGCGGCGCGCTGCGCCAGCCGGCGGCATTCGGCGGCATATTCGCGAAATTTTCTGGCATTCCCACTGGCATCGTCTTTTTGGTTTCCCATTGTGCATTCCGCATGGCTGTTTTTCCCACTGGTCTAAATTGGCAACCGATGGAACTTGGGCAAAGTTCCGGTTCAAATTCATGCGCTTGGCGGAACCAATCGGCATGATGTGTCGTTTGCTTCCGGTAATGCGGGGAACGGCGCATGGGGAAGGCTGAGCAATATCGGCATTATGCAGCCGAGTGCATTCGTCTCGCGCGGCAGTCGCAATATCCGGCCGAGAAGGACACGCTACTGAGCATGGCCGCAGCTTGGCGCCGCCTCGCCGAACATGCCGAAAGCATGAGCGAGCGTGCGTCGAACGGCGAGCCGGAGTAAAAATCTCAATTCTGGAAAAAGCGATTCTTCGGCCGCGGCAGGCCGAGATGCTCGCGCAGCGTCGTGCCTTCGTAGTCGCGGCGGAACAGGCCGCGCCGCTGCAATTCCGGAATGACCTTATCGACAAAATCGTCGAGCCCGCCGGGCAGATAGGGAAACATCACGGTAAAGCCGTCGGAGCCCTCGGTTTCCAGCCATTCCTGCATTTCGTCGGCGATCGTCTGCGGCGTGCCGACCATGGCAAGGCCGGAATAACCGCCGAGCCGCTGCGCAAGCTGGCGAACGGTCAGGTTTTCGCGTCTGCCAAGCGCGATGGCGCGCTCGCGCCCGCTCTTCGAGGCGTTGCTCTCCGGAATATTGTCCGGCAGCGGCCGATCCGGATCGAATTTCGACGCGTCGTGGCCGAGCGCGATCGACAGCGAGGCGATGGCATTGGCGTAATCCACCAAGCTGTCGAGTTTTTGCCGCTTCGCCTTGGCCTCCTCCACCGTGTCGTCGACGACGACGAAACAGGCAGGCAGGATTTTCATGTGCTCGCGCGAACGGCCGAGCTTCTCCATGCGGCCTTTGACGTCGGCATAGAATTTTTGGCCGACGGCGAGATCGCTCTGCGCGGTGAACACTGCTTCCGCCGTTTCCGCCGCAAGCTGCCGGCCGGACTCCGACGCGCCGGCCTGAACGATTACCGGCCAGCCCTGGACCGGGCGTGCGATATTGAGCGGGCCGCGCACCGAGAAATATTTGCCCTTGTGATCGAGCACGTGCATTTTTGCCGGATCGAAGAATATGCCGTCCACGACGTCGCGGACGAAGGCATCGTCGGCCCAGCTGTCCCACAGCCCAGTCACCACATCGTAGAACTCGCGCGCCCGGCGGTAACGCTCGCCGTGCTCCATAGGCTCGTCCAGCCCGAAATTGAGCGCCGCGTCGGGATTGGAGGTGGTGACGATGTTCCAGCCGGCGCGGCCGCCGCTCAAATGATCGAGCGAGGCAAAGCGCCGCGCAATGTGATACGGCGCGTCGAACGTGGTCGAGCCGGTGGCGACAAGCCCGATGCGTTCGGTGACCTGCGACAGCGCCGACAACAGCGTGAACGGCTCGAACGATGTCGCGGTGTGGCTGCGCTTGAGCGCATCCATCGGCATGTTGAGCACGGCCATATGGTCGGCCATGAAGAAAGCGTCGAACTTCGCGCGCTCCAGTTTCCGGATCGATTCCTTGATATGCGCGTAGTTGAAATTCATATCCGGCCAGGCGCCGGGATAGCGCCACGCGCCGGTATGAATCGATGCCGGCCGCATGAAGGCGCCGAGGTGGAGTTGGCGGGATTGGCTCATGGCACCGACCTTGTTTCTCGGTTTGCGTGATATAAGTAGCTGCGGTTTTCCGCGCACGGAATGGACTTGTCGATAGTTCAGCTAAAAACAAAGGTGGGTCCAGACATCGCCACGCTTGGTGGTGAGCACGAGCGGACACTTCAGGCGCTCAAGGCCGGCTTTGGCGTCGTCGTCGCCGAGCGCCAGCGCGCGCTGGTAATCGGACTTGGCGGCCTTCTTATCCTGCGGCCCGCCGCGCCCGGCTTCCTCGAACGAGCCGAGCCACTCCAGCGCCGCGGCAAGATTTTGCGCCGCCGCCTTGGCGAACAAGGCGCGCGCGCCGACATCGTCCTGCGGCCCGCCGGTGCCGTTGGCCAGCATCAATCCGAGTTCGAATTCCGCCTCGGCGGAATTGGTCGCCGCCGCTTTCTCAAGCAGAGCTCGCGCCTCGACCGGATCCGACGGCGTGCCGCCATTGCCCGAAAGCGCGGCAAGATTGGTGGCGCCGCGCGGATTGCCGGCTTCGGCGGCGCGCTGGAACAGCGTGCGTGCCTGCGCTTCGTCCTTGGCCATGCCGCTGCCGTTGGCGAGCAGCACGCCGAGTTCGACCATCGCCGAGGTGCTGCCCTTGTCGGCTGCCTTGCGGTAAGCGCCAATCGCTTCCGGCAATTGCCGATTGGCGGCATAGGCGCGGCCGAGCTCGTAGATGGCGCGGCGCGATTCAATCGCGGCCCGGGCCGACGTCGCCGCCCGGCAAAATTTGATCGCGGTCGCGACATCGCTCGGCGCGATCGTGTCGGCGCCGCGCAGGTCCGCCGGCTTGTCCGGATCGGTGGGATCGGCGGCGATCCGGTCGCACAGCGCCAATGCGGCCGATTGCGCCCGGGCCGGGCTATGCACCGAGGCGGCGACCAGCGCCAACAAGCCGATACTGAGACCGCACGCGGTCGCTCGCACGCCGGATCGTTTCACCATGACGGCAATTCTAAGTCTGCGGCACCGGGCCAGCAAGCAGCGGCGATTTTGTCTTGCCGTATCGTTCAGCAGCGCCCGGCGGCGGACCCGGCTTGAACCGGCGGGCACGGGACGGAGCCGTAGGAACAGAAAACGCAGCAATCACCCTTCTTGGGCTGCAAAACGACGCCGCACCCCGTGCACTCGTAGACGATTTGGCAGGCGTTGGTCGGCATTCTTTCCACCTTTGCGGTTCCGCATCTCGGACACCTTATCGTCGAATCGACGATGGCCGGGGCGCCGCTTGATATTTGATTCGAAGGGGGTGAACAGCAGAAGATCATATGGCGACCTCGATAGTTATTTTGATTTCGACCTAAATTCGGATCGTAGCATCGGTCAACCGCTGCGGCGATGCCGCAACCGGAATGGCCTCGAGCGATTTATCGAGACCCGCCAACACCAATGCGCCGATCGCGCCGCATGGCACACCAAGCCCTGCTTGGCGGAGGAATACTGACCTCCGCTTATACCCGACTCCGCCGAGGCGGTGTCGGGTTCACGGCCGGCAGCTCGTGGACCTTGAATTGAGAGGTCCGGAGCAATCGCGGGTCCATGTGGCGCCGGGGAGTGACGGGCTGGCCGGGCAACGTTGGCGGGCCAGCACGGCGCCTTCGGCCGTTAAATCCGCCCTCCTGCGCCTTGCGGTCCTGCTGCCGGCCGCCGAAGGCGGGGCAAAATCCACAGTTTCATGCCCGATGCGACCATCGCGCAACAACCATGGCGCGATAAGCCTGCTAGCGTCGGCGCGGGGATCGTCGGGCGGCGGTCTCGATTGGCTCGTGCGTTGGGGGCGCGGCGCGGCGGGCGGAATGCGGGCGTGAGCGGGGCTCAAGGCGATAAGACCATAACTACACCGCCTTTGCGCTTGCGTCCGGCATTGAACGGAGGCTCAGATGAAGCTGTTGTCAGGCGGCGCGACATTTTCGGCCGGCGCGGACGGATTTGCTTTGGCGGCAAAGCTAGGGCCGCCACCGCGCCGCGAGGCCGCGCCGCATGGGCAAAACTTGTCCCCGGCTCCGACCGCGGATCGAGCAAGCGCGGCGCCGGTGTGGCGGCGTAGGCGCAGACGATCGGGCCCACCGCACGCGGCGATTTGCCTGCTCGCCGCGCTGGCGGCAGCCGGGATGCTGGCGCCGCAGCCGGCGGCGGCGCAGTTCGTCTGCTCCAATACTTCCGGCAGCGGCGACGGCGCCAACGTCCTCGGCAGCAGCAGCAACGCCTTCGCCTGCGGGACGAATGCCAACGCCAGCGGCTTGGGAGACTCCAACACCGCGATCGGGGTGGCTGCCGACGCTAGCAATGTGGCCACCGATGTCGGCGGCGGTAATATCGCCATCGGCGCCAGTGCCAATGCTATCGGAGATTCTCACGCATTCAACATTGCCATCGGCAGCGCCGATTCGTTCAACCGCGTGAACGCCGCCAATGCGGAAGGAGTCACCACCGGCGGGGTCAGCGGCAACATTGCGATCGGATCGGACAGCAACGCCCAAGGCGCCGGCGGCTCGAACATCGCGCTGGGACTCGGAGCCAACGCAAACGGGTCCCTCACCGTCAATACCGCGATCGGCGTGAATTCGACGGCGAGCAATAACGGCTCGGCATTCGGCGCCAATGCCGCGGCGCAAGGCGCCAATTCCATCGCCATCGGCGGCAACAGCGCAACCGGCGCAGGCAACGCCGCTTTCGTCGACGCCACCTCGGCCAACGCCATCGCCATCGGCAACCAGACCGCAATCGCCGCCAACAGCGGCAACTCGACGGCCATCGGCTTCGCCAACAGCGTCACCGGAACGGGCAGCGGCGCCTTCGGCACCGGGCAGACCGTGAACGGGACCGGCAGCTTCGGCATCGGCGATCCCAACACCGTCAACGGCAGCGGCACCTTCGTCGTCGGCGACACCAACAACGTGAACACAGCCACCAATACCGGCGCCGGCACCGCCGGCTGGGGCGACGACATCAACGTGGTCGGCTCCAGCAACACGATTGCGAGCACGGCGAGCGCGGCAGGCTCCGCGGTGCTGGGCAACAGCAACACGGTCAACGCCACCGACAGCATTGCCGTCGGCAATTCGATCACGGTCAGCGGCGCCGACGCCGTCGCCATCGGCCAAGGCAGCAGCGCCACCGCCAGCAATTCGGTGGCGCTGGGCGCCGGCTCCGTCGCGAGCGTGGCCAACACGATCTCGGTCGGCGCTGTCGGCAGCGAGCGGCGCATCACCAACGTCGCCGCCGGCATCGACGGCACCGACGCGGTCAACCTCACCCAGCTCAACGCGGTATCTTCCACCGTCGCCAACATCCCGGTGGCGAGCAACAACACCGGCGCGTTCGCCGCACCGACGGCGGCCGGCACCAATGCGCTGACGGTGGGATGGGGTGCCACGAGCGGCGGCAATACCGCGACCGCGGTCGGCACCAATTCCGCGGCAACGGGCGACTTCAGCGCCGCGTTCGGCGCCGACGTTGCGGCGCTCGCCGCCAATTCCATCGCCATCGGCGGCAATGCGGCGACCGGCGCCGGCAACGCCGCCTTTGTCGACGCCGCGGCGACCAACGGCATCGCCATCGGCGACCAGGCGCAAGTCGGCGCAAGCGGCACGGATGCCGTCTCGCTCGGCTTCAACGCCAGTTCCAACGGCGCCAACGCCATCGCCATCGGTGCCAATTCCGTCTCGGCGGCGAATTCCACGGTGATCGGGCCGGGCGCCACCGACAACGGCCACACCAATGCTTCCGTGTATGGCGTCAACGCCTCGGTCGGCTCGGCCGGCGACGTCGCCATCGGCGACACCGCGAACGCGTCGGGTGCGACCTCGGTGGCGGTCGGCCAGAACAGCACCGCGTCCGGCGCCAACTCGTCCGCCTTCGGCCAAGGCGCCGGGGCGACCGCCGCCGGCGCGACCGCGGCCGGGCAAGGCGCGACCGCCAGTGCCGTCGTTGCCTCCGCCTTTGGCCAGCTTGCCTCGGCCAGCGGCGCCGACAGCACCGCGGTCGGCGGCAATGCCGACGCGGCGGCGGCGAATTCCATCGCCATCGGCGGCAACGGCGCGACCGGCAGCGGCAACGCCGCCTTCGTCGACGCCACCTCGGCCAACGCCATCGCCATCGGCAACCAGACGGCGATCGCCGCCAGCAGCGGCAACTCGACAGCGGTCGGCTTCGCCAACAGCGTCACGGGCGCCAATAGCGGCGCCTTCGGCACCGGGCAGACGGTGAACGGGACCGGCAGTTTCGGTATCGGCGATCCGAATACGATCAACGGCAGCGGCACCTTCGTGGTCGGCGACAACAATACCGTCAACGGCCCGAATGTTGCGGGCAACGGCGACAACATCAACATGCTCGGCTCCAACAACACGATAGCGAGCACGGCGAGCGCGGCGGGCTCCGCGGTGCTCGGCTCCAGCAACACAGTCAACGCCACCGACGCGGTCGTGGTTGGCAATGCGATCGCCGTGACCGGCGCGAATGCGGTCGCGATTGGCCAAGGCGCCAGCGCCACGGCGGCGAATGCGGTGGCGCTGGGTTCCGGCTCCGTGGCGAGCGTGGCGAACACGGTGTCGGTCGGCTCGCCCGGCAACGAGCGCCGCATCACCAACGTCGCCGCCGGCATCGCGCCGACCGACGCGGCGAACGTCTCGCAGCTCTCCAGCGTCGCCTCCGGCATCGGAACGGTCGAATCGCAGATCGGCGGTCTGCAGACGCAGATCAACCATGCCGATTCCGGCGTTGCCATGGCGATGGCGATGGGCGGCGGCTTCCTGCCCGACAACAAGAAATTTGCGCTCGCCACCAACTACGGTACGTTTGCCGGCCAAAATGCCGTCGCCTTCACCGGGTTGGCGCGGATCACCGACAATATCGTGTTGTCGGCAGCCGCGGGATACGGCTTCGACGGCAACGCGCAATTCGGCGGCCGCGCCGGTCTGCAATTTGCGTGGTAGTGTTCGGGAATGAAAGATGTGCTGCAAGACGCTGAAACGCTCGCTTAACATCGCAGCATCGTGCGGCTTCGGCGCAGCGATGACCTTGGCGCTGGTTGCGCCCGCTGCCGCGCAGCAGCCGCAACAACAGGCTGCGAGCCAATGGGCGAAACTGCCGCGCATGCAGCTCGAACGGCAATTTGCCGGACCGCTGCAAGATACCATCGTTCAACGCTGGCGCGATCCCGTCGACGGCGTTGTTTGCTACATCTATCTGCCGATCACAGCGGCGCATTCGGCACCGACGGCATCCGGCTATGTGGAATACGGCGCCAACACGATCGGCTCGATCAGTTGCTTGCCGCCGCAGCCGGAGGCCAAACGGCCGCCCGCCAGTCAACATCGATGAGGCCGTAAGCGGCCCATGCGTCGAACCTGCAGGACATCCCCACTCACATGCCCTTTTGCGTCGAGATGTGGAATTAATCCAAGCAGCATGTTCGCTGGGTCATCGTCGCGTCATCGAGCGTCGCGGTCGGGCACGCAGCGCTCGACGCCGCGATCGCCAATTTCCCCGGCCAGCGCTTCACGCTTCGGAATGGAATATTGGTTATTCGAGAGCATGCGCCTACTTCACGGTAAGGGCATTGATGCGCTACAAGACCTATCTGCCCGGAGCAAAATCGGAGCAAAATCTCCGGGCCGAAAAACTAAATGATTGATTTCGCAGTCAAGCCGGGTTAGCTCAGCGGTAGAGCAGCGGTTTTGTAAACCGTTGGTCGGGAGTTCAATCCTCTCACCCGGCACCACCGTCTGTGATCGGCTACAGCGTCCGTTGCTCGGCGCCGCATTCCTTGCACTTGTAAGCAACCCGACTTTCTCCCGGCGGGGCCGACACGCGGTTCGGCGCGCCGCATTTGCCGCAGATCGCCTCGATACGGGTATCTCCCCGCTTGATCGTGACGGATTTGCGCTCCATGGCCTCTTTGACGAGACGTTCCGTCTCGGCGCGCATGTCTTGCTTTGACATCGGGTGCTGATTTCTCCGTTCCGAACCACGGTCCTACATGCGATTGCGGTGTTCGGCAACGACCTCGCAGAACCGGACGCTCCGCCACCGGTTCCAAGCGCATCAAAATCGCGGTGGAATATCGCCCCGCAATTTCGGTTAGTATGCTGCCCCGACTGTACAAGGGAGAGCGCGATGGCTGAGAAGACGGTGCCGTATCAGGTCGACGGCCGGCAATTCGAGGGCATGATCGTCTATGACGACGCGCTAAAGGCCAAACGCCCGGTGGTCTTCATGCAGCCGGACTGGAAGGGCGTTTGCCCCGATACGGTCGGCCAGGCGCGCGCCGTTGCCGACAAGGATTACGTCGTGCTGATGGCCGACATGTTCGGCTTAGGCTACGGCGCCAAGCCGAAGTCCGTCGACGATCTGCGCGCCGGCATGCTTGCCGTGCACAACAACCTGCCGTTCACCATCGCCTGCGGCGGCAAGGCCTACGACGCGCTATCGGCCGAAGCGGGAAAACTCGGCGTCGTCGATGCCGCAAAGGTCGCGGCGATCGGCTATTGCGCCGGCGGCGGCTATGCGCTGGAGCAGGCGCGCGCCGGCGCCGATTTCAAGGCGCTCGTGGTGTTCCACGTCACCAATCCGAACCCGGTTGTGGCCGGCGCGCCGTGCAACATCAAGGGTCGCGTGCTGGCGATTCACGGCTCGGCGGACCCCGTCACGCCGAAACCGATGATGGACGCATTCGAGGCCGAGTTGACCAAGGCCAAAGTCGATTGGCAGGTGATAATGTTCGGCGGCGCAGTGCACTCGTTCTGCGATCCGACCGCGCATGCCGCCGCGCAGCGTTACGACGAAAAGCTATGCCGCAAATCCTACATGCTGATGCGCGATTTTTTCGCCGAGACGCTGTGATGCTTCGCGCCGATGTCACGCTCGCGATGTTCGCGGTGGCGACCGGAGTTGGCATCGCCGGCGCTGCGGCGCAGACGCTCACGGACCCCAAGACAGCTCCGCCGCCGCACCCATCGGCAAAGTCACAGGCGGCAGAACGCACCGACGCCTGCCGCGGCTTTGGCGCCGGCTTTGTCCGGATTCCGGGAACGGGCGCCTGCGTCAAGATCGGCGGCGGCGCGACGACGCAAGCGACTGGCGGCGGCAACTGATTCCGCCGGAAAGGACGACGCCATGCGGGCACTGACGCGACGCTCGCTCTTTGCAGGTGCGGCGATTGCCGCGATCGGCACCGGCGCCGATCCGGCCGCTGCCGTTGCGCCGCCGGCCGACAAACAGGCCCCCGCCATTTATCGCTATAAGATCGGATCGTACCAGATCACCGCGCTCTACGACGGCATCTGGTACCGGCCGATCGCCGACAAATTCATCCGCAATGCGCCGTTCACCGAAGTCGAGCATGCGCTCGACGCAGCTTTCATGCCGCACGACAAACTGGCGACGCCATTCACGGCGCTTGTCGTCAATTCCGGCACAAAGCTCGTTCTGATCGATACCGGCACCGGCGGCCAGATCTCGCCTTCGGCCGGCGAATTGCGCGACAACCTCATCGCCGCCGGGATCGATCCGAATGCGGTCGACGCAATCGTCATTTCGCATTTTCATCCCGACCACATCAACGGCATCAAGGACAAGGACAACAATCTGATCTTTCCCAATGCCGAGATCATGGTGCCGGCGCCGGAATGGGCATTCTGGATGGACGACGCCAACCTGAACGTCGCGCCCGCGGACATCAAGCCGACCTTCCTCAACCAGCGGCGCATCTTTGCCGACATCGCCAAGCGAGTGACGCATTACCAGCCGGGTAAGGAAGTCGTCCCCGGCGTCGTCACCCTGCCCGCTCCGGGCCACACTCCAGGTCACACGGCTTTTGCCATCCATTCCGGCAACCAGTCACTGTTGGTTTTGAGCGACACCGCGCAGCATCCCGCCGTGTTCGCGCGCCACCCCAACTGGGAGGCCGCCTTCGACGTCGACGGTCCCGCGGCAGTGGCGACGCGCAAGAAAATCTTCGACCGCGCCGCCGCCGACCGCATGCTGATCACCGGTTATCATTTCCCCTTCCCAGCCTGCGGCCACCTGATCAAGACCGCAACCGGCTACGAGCATGTGCCGATCGAATGGCAGACCACGTTGTGAAACGCAAAAGATCGGAGGCCGGCCGGTGAGCCGGCCTCCCTGATCCCGGACTTGCATTGTTCATATTGTTGAGCACGGGACGACTTAAGTCCGGCTTGCGGACGGGACGGCGGCTAGCCGCCGGACACCCGCAAGCCGGTGCGTACGACCCGGGCCTCGGTTCGCAACCCTTGTGGGGGTGCATATTCCGGGTCGCAGGCAATCTCGCTCAATTACGACTGCTTGCCGGATTTCGCGGCGCCAGTCTTATGCGTTTTGCCGGACTTGGCGTGATGGGCGTGATGCATCGCACCCTTCTTCTTGCTGAGTGTGGCATGCTTGCGGACGTGCTTTGTCGCGTGCTTGACCGACTTTGTCGTCTTGACGGTCGGCTTCGCAGTTGCGGCGGAAGCATTCGGTGCCGCCGGAGTGGCCTGCGATGCCGGGGTATTCAAGGTGCCGCCCGGAGTTCCATTCGTCTGCGCGAAAGCCGGGCCGGCAATCAGGGCGGTTGCGACGAGCGCAGCGGCGAATTTCCTCAACATGATGCTCTCCTTATCGTTGCTACGGCGGCAAATGCGAGATTGCACCGTTTTCAAACACCCGTTTAAACCTTGCGCACTGAACGCGTCGTGAAGTGGTTCGGCAGAATTCGTTCATCTACGTGAAATTCTTGTAATCTGTCGGGACTATTTCCCGGCGCCAAACGGTATGGAACGAGGTACGCTCCGGGATGAACCGCCAGGATGCCGGTGTTTACCGCTCGCGAACCCGATCAAGCGTCCTGAACCGGAGGGAAATCATGCGCAGAATTTCGCTGCTTGCCGCCGCCGTTCTCGTCAGTGCAGCGGCCGGCGCGCCGAAACTCGCCTCGGCCATCGAGAGCGGCAGTCCCGCGGCGCCGCAAACGACCACGCAACCGCCTCCCGCCAGCCACGGCACGAAAAAGGCGCATGCCAAGAAGTCGAAGAAGTCGAGTGCGACGGAGGATTTCTACAAAGGTTGGCGGATGGCCTATGCGCTCATCTACCACAAGGCCGACTATGTCGACGGTATCGCGGTGCTACGCGCGTTGGGTTACGACGATAATGCCGACGTGGCGACGTTGATCGGCTATGCCAGCCGCAAGCTCGGCCGCTATGACGACGCCAAAGTCTGGTACGACCGCGCGCTCGCCGCCGATCCCAACCACGCTCTGACTTGGTCCTATTACGGCATGTGGCAGGCCGAACAGGGCAACACCCTCAAAGCCAAGGACGACCTCGAAAAGGTCAAGAGCATCTGCGGCACCGCGTGTCGATCCTACACCGCGCTCAAAGCGGCGATCGACGGCACGGTGACGTATTAGCCCGGTCAGCGTGATCCGGGACCGAGCCGGAAATGCCATCGCCGCATCACTTCCCCTGTTCCGTCTCGGCCATTAGCCAGGCGTGATAGTCCGGATCGACGGTCTCGATCGGCAGCACCAGGATGGCGGGCGTCGTATAGGAGTGCATCTCCTTGACCGCGGCGCGCACCGCCTCGATCAGCGTAGCGCGGGTCTTGACGATCATCACCACCTCGTCGCCGCGCTCGACCGCACCGTCCCACCAATAGAGCGAGACCATGCCGGGCAGGATATTGACGCAGGCGCACAGCCGGCGTTCCACCAGCGTACGGCCGGCGCGCTCCGCCTCGACAACGCAGGGATAGGTCGTATAGACGAACACCGCGCGCTCGATTGTATCCATCTCGTTTGTCCTTTATCGATCCGCCCGGCGCCGCGCCGCCATATTGCACCGCCCTGCCGCAAAGCCCGATTGTCATGCCGAAACGCCGACCTGCGTCCAAGTTCAAGCACGTCGCTTTCGTCGCCAGCGACGTGCCGGAGGCGCAGCGGGCGCGCCGCCGGCTGATCCGGCGTTACGGCGATGCGCGGCCGGAGACCGCCGACGTCATCGTCGCGCTCGGCGGCGACGGTCTGATGCTGGCGACCCTGCAACGGTTCATGAATTCCGGCAAGCCGATCTACGGCATGCACCGCGGCACGGTCGGCTTCCTGATGAACGAGTATTCCGAACAGGCGCTGACCGAACGGCTCGCGGCCGCCCATGTCAGCGTCATCCACCCGTTGCTGATGCGCGCGCGCGATGCCGCCGGCCGCGTGCACCGCCATCGCGCCATCAATGAAGTGTCGCTGTTTCGCCAGACCTATCAGGCGGCCCGGCTGCGCATCCTGATCGACGGCAAGGAACGGCTCGCCGAGCTGGTCGCCGACGGCATCCTGCTGGCAACGCCGGCCGGGTCGACCGCGTACAATCTTTCGGCCCAGGGACCGATCATCCCGATCGGCGCGCCGTTGATGGCGCTTACGCCGATCAGCCCGTTCCGGCCGCGGCGCTGGCGCGGCGCGCTGTTGCCGGACCGCGCCAAGGTTACCATCGAGGTGCTCGAAGCCGGCAAGCGCCCGGTCGCCGCCGTCGCCGATCATGACGAGGTGCGCTCGGTCCGCTCCGTCGAGATCGGCATGGATCACGCGACCGCCATGCACATGCTGTTCGATCCCGGCCACAGTCTCGACGAGCGCATCCTCAGCGAGCAATTCGGCTACTGAGAACGGCCGAATGCTTAACCGAGCGTTAACGACGATTCTTTACGGTCGACCGCGCGGGGCTGGCGTGGTGACGTTCGTCGCGCGGGGGTCGCATGGTTCGCATCGATTTCAATCGCCTGCGTTTTCTTGTCATCGACGACAATGCGCATATGCGGCGCATTCTGCGCACCCTGTTGCACGGTTTCGGCACGCGCGAAGTCTACGAGGCCGAGGACGGCGCCGCCGGGCTTGAGGCCTTCACCCATTACATTCCGGATATCATTCTCGCCGACTGGGTGATGCCGATCTTCGACGGCTTGGAATTGGCGCAGATGATCCGCCAGCCCGGCGCCAATGCCAATCCCTATGTGCCGATCATCATGCTCACCGGGCATTCCGAGAAGAAGCGGATCATGAATGCCCGCGACGCCGGGGTCACCGAATTCCTGGCCAAGCCGATTTCGGCCAAGTCGCTGTACGAGCGCATCCTCAACGTGGTCGCCAATCCGCGGCCGTTCATCAAAAGCAAAACCTATTTCGGGCCGGACCGGCGGCGCAACGTCAATCCGAATTACGTCGGGCCGGAACGCCGCAAAGGCGGCAAGGCCGATATCACGCGCCAGCAGCCGCTGCTCGATAAAGCCAAAGTCTTGGTCTGACCTGGAGCATCACCGCAATGGCCCCCCGCAAGGACGATACTGCCTCGGTCGCGACCTACGCGGATCATGAAGTGATCACGCCGCCCCACGAATTGCGCAAAGTCGTTTCGCCTGCCGGGGACGACGACGACGACCCGATCGCGCGCGCCGAAGCGGCGCTGATCGAGCTGTCTTCCGAATTCGCCGCGTGGATGCAGTCCGAATGCGATCGCCTCGAGGCCGCGCGCCAGGACGTCATGCTGCACGGCTTTACCGAGCACGCCCACGCGGTGCTGTTCCGCGCCGCCCACGACATCAAAGGCGAAGCTGCGACGTTCGGCTATCCCGCGGCGGCCGGCATCGCCGAAAGCCTGTGCCGTCTTCTCGAGCACACCCCGGACATCGGCCGGGTACCGATGACGCTGATCGACCAGCACGTCGATGCCGTGCGCGCGATCACCCGCGAATATGCCCGCCCGGATCTCGCCGACGTGGCCGGCGCGCTCACGTTTCGTTTGCGCGACGTCACCGATGAGTTTCTCAAGCGGGAAAACAGCTTCCGGCCGGATTATCTCGAAAACATTTTCGCGCCGCCGCTCATTCCCGGTTCTGCCGGGACCTGACGGGGTTTACGCCGCCACCGACTGGGCCTCGGCCGCACCGTCGGCGGCGACCAGATCATCGCAGAACATCCGCGCCTCTTCGCGCGCGGCCTCGGTCGCGAAGCGACGCAACAGCGTCAACAGCGGCGCAAGCTCGTCGAGATCGGCATCCTCGCAGCGGGTGAGAACGCGTTCGATCATGCGCCGCTTCAGGCGGGGGGCACCGCCCGACTCATGCATCAAGCCCTCGTGCATCAAGCCCTCGCGCATGGCTTCGATCGACTCCTTGAAGGCCGGATAGGTCGAAGCCGGCAGCCGCGCTTTCTCGAACAGCGCCCGCAACCCGACGCTGCTGCGGTCGTGAATGAGCCCCGACACGCGCGCGACCGGCATATCGGTCAGTTCCGCCAGCGCCTCCTCGAACAACGCGATATTGCCGGACAATAGCGCGCGAAGAATGAGGCCGGCCGTGAGTTGCCCGCTTGCGCATAAATGGCGGATCAGCGGGCGAAGTTCGATTTCCGGCGTCCCCGCAGCGATCGTGACGGTCGCCTTCTCGCAAGCTTCGCGGGCGATGCGCTGGGCGCGATCGACGTCAAGCCAGGCGCGGCCGGCGACAAAACCGGCAAGCGTCTCGGAAAGCTTGATGACCAGCGTCTGCCGGGTCGCCGCGGGCACATCCTCGCGCATCAACAGCGCCTCGCGGATGGCGGCGAGATGACCGAACCGCTCGACGATGCGGTCGATCGAGAGCGGCGCAATGGCGGCGGCGGCATTTTCCACGAGCAAAAGGCAGGATTCGGCCGTCCCCACTTCGGCAATGGCGGCGGCGACCGAGCATGGCAACGCGGCGCGGCTGGCGATCGCCGTCTGCACGGCGGGCCCGCCGGTTGCGACCGCATCGACCAGGTCGGCATCGATAAATAACGGCGACAGCGCGTAAACCGGCGCCGCGATCTGCGGCTGATCGGCGGCGAGCGCGATCACGATGGCCGGCGGCGCGCTGGGACTTGCGGCCAGCGCGTCGGCGAGCGCGCGGCGGACCAGCGGCGAGACATCGTCGAGCAGCATCAGCATCGCGCCTTCCGCGGCAGCGAGGTCGTCAGCCGATAGATCGGAATAGAGGTAGGCCCGGGCCAGCGCGCTGGTCGCCTCGGCCCGTTCGCTTGCCGGTGCGGTCCGTACCCATTGCAGAAAATCGCGGACGATCATGGCCTGCTCACGCCATGCGGATTGGCGCCCGATCCAATCCTAGAGTGCCGGCGCTTAACAAATCGTTCACCATAAATAGCCGTGATTTCCATGCCATAACGCGCCGGCGCCGCCGATCGGTCAGGTGCCACGCCGGTTATCCTTGAACAAATCGAGCATCATCCCGGCAGACGGAGCCGAGGCGCCGTCGGTGCCCGCCGGCGTATTCGGTGTGCCCCATAGCTGGCTTACGACTTCCGCGACCGGGCCGGTGCGGCCGGGGTCCTGGAACAGACCGTGGAAGAGTTCGTTTTCCGGCTCCGCGGGCGCCGGGTTGGCCGCGGCAAAAGCGCTGGTCATGCCGGCGGTATCGGGAACCGCAGCGGCGACGGGCGTCGCGGCCGGAGCGGCCGGCGCGGCCGCCGGTGCAGCAAAGATCGGAATGGTGCGAACGTAATGGATCGTCGGCGCGGCGGCGGACGCGGCATTCGCGACCGACCCAACGCCCGGCCCGATATCGGCCTGCGCCACCGCGCTTGCCGGCATGTTCGGGCGCGACCGCGCCGCCACGTCGTAGCGCGCGGTGAGAATGTTGCGCACCTGCGCCAGCGTGCGCGGCGCGCCGGTCGAACGGTCGTAGAAGATCGGCGCATTGGCATGCGCGGCAATCGGAAAATAGCTCGCGGCGCTGGCGTTGGGATTGGCGGCAGCCGACGAGATCAGGCGCGCGGCGCCGCCGGCGCCGAGAAAATGGGCGATGTAGAGTTCGCCTTCGCTGGGCGGCCGCCCCAGCCGCGCCGACAGCACCGCGGCATTGGCTTGCGTGAACGCGCCCGCCATGATCGCGTTGGCGGTCGGATCGTTGCGCAGCCTGAGAATTTCGCTGCGCATGACCGGATCGCTCACCTGGAAATGGCCGGACGCGGTCTTGGTGATGGCCGCGGCGTATTGGCCATAGCCCAGCGCCGCCCCGGACTGCTTCATGGTGGCAAGCCAGGTTTGGTCGATGAATTGAAACAGCCCACGCGCCGAGGACGTCGCGGCCCCGGCGTGCGGATTGAGACCCGATTCGACCTGGGCCGTCGCCAGCAGGTATTGGAAACTCGTCCCGGTGGCTTGCGCCGCCTGGCGAATGGCGCCGGTCACCGTCACGCCGGCGGTCGGATTGCTGGGATCGACCAGCATGGCTTTTGCTCCCCTGCCGGCTCCCACCGGCGTTACGAGCGTTAGCGATCATTAACAGTTATGGTAAACGTCGGCTTAACGGCAGCGGAGGAGGCAAAAATGGCGAGCGAAACGGCCATGCGCCATAAGCGCGGCGGGCTTTATTTCGAGGGCTTCGTCCCCGGCGAGCTGGTCGAGCACCGCTATACGCGCACCGTCACCCAGATGGACAACATGCTGTTCTCCAACATGACGCTCAACCCGCAGCCGCTCCATATCGACCGGCATTTCTGCGAGCAGGAGACCGAATGGGGCCAGCCTTTGATGAACTCGCTGTTCACGCTCGGGCTCATGATCGGCATTCAGGTCTCCGACATGACGGTCGGAACCACCATCGCCAATCTCGGCATGACCGACGTCAAATTTCCGCACCCGCTGTTCGAGGGCGACACCGTGCATTGTACCACCGAAGTCATCGGCAAGCGCGAATCGAAGTCGCGGCCCGGCGCCGGCATCGTCGAGTTTCACCATCGCGCCTACAACCAGGACAACAAGCTGGTCGCCGAATGCCGCCGCCAGGCTTTTATCCGCATGCGGCCGAAGTGATACTTGTCCTGTCGATGCGCTCCTTCCTGTTCGCTCCGGCCGATAGCGCCAAAAAGCTCGATCGCGCGATGACGAGCGGCGCCGACGCCATCATCGTCGACCTCGAAGATTCGATCGCGCCCGACGGCAAAATGCGCGCGCGGGAGAGCGCCGTGGCGTTCCTCAAAACCGCAGTCGCGGAAAAGACCCGGCCGTACATCATGGTGCGGATCAACGGCTTGCAGACCGGCCTCAGCGACGCCGATCTCGATGCCGTCGCCGCGGCAAACCCGGACGCCATCATGCTGCCGAAGGCGGAAGGCGGCGCGTCGGTCATCCACGCCGACGCAAAACTTGCCGTGCGCGAGGCGCAATGCGGCTTGCCGGACGGCCACATCAAAATTCTCCCCATTGCCACCGAAACCGCCGCCGCTCTGTTCGTCGCCGGGACTTTTGCCGGCGCCGGTTCGCGCCTGATCGGGCTCACCTGGGGTGCCGAGGATCTTTCCGCCGATATTGGCGCGCATGCCAACCGCGACGCCCAAGGGAATTTTCTCGATCCCTATCGGCTGGCGCGCGTGCTGTGCCTGGCCGGCGCCGCCGCCGCCGCAGTGCCGGCAATCGACACCGTCTACGTCGATTTCCGCAACAGCGACGGTTTTCGGCGCGAATGCGAGGAAGCATGCCGTGACGGCTTTGTCGGCAAGATGGCGATTCATCCGGCGCAGGTGCCGATCATCAACGATGTGTTCACGCCGTCGGCGAAGGCGATCGAGCACGCGCAAGCAATCGTCGAGGCCTTCGCGGCCAATCCCGGCGCCGGCGTCGTCGGCATTGAGGGCGTCATGTACGACCGCCCGCATCTGGCGCACGCTTCGCAATTGTTGGCGCGCGCGGCAGCGGCGAAGAGCTAGCCCGGATCGCGGATTTGCGGAGCGCAATCCGTCATTCAATCGCTGTGGGGCGGCGGCTTAGGCCGTCGGCCAATCCACCTGCGCGCTGCCTACATTCTACAATCATCGCAAGATTCCGCTTACCTGCGTGATGTATGGCCGTCCCGTCGGCAATTTCGCGAGGGAATGTGCATGGAGTACCAGCAGTTTTCCGTCACGGCGTTCGAGCGACAGCCGCACAAATGGCGCGCGAGAATCCGCCGCCTCGACGGGATGCCAGTTTTGATCCAGGGCCTCAGCAAATTGGATCAGTTTGTAACGGGAATCGATGGTGAGACGGCGCAAGCGGCGTTGCTGGCCGCCATCGCCGCAATCGATGCCGGAACGTTTTTACGTAATCGCGGGCGGATCGGTGAAGAAACAGGCACAACTTGATCCGATGCACATCGAAGTGCCGCTGTGTCGGTCGGCAGCCCAAGCGGCGGGAAGGGGTTACTTGCCATACGCCGCCTTCGGATCGAACACCCGCTCGCCGACGAATTCGAGCTTCACCGCTGCCGCCTTGGCGCCTTCGTCGCCGAGCGGCACGGCGCGATAGAAGCACGAGCGGCGGCCGGTGTGACAGGCGGCGGCGACTTGCTCGACCTTGATCCACACCGCATCCTGGTCGCAATCGATGCGCATTTCGACGACGCGCTGGGTGTGGCCGGATGTTTCGCCCTTCTGCCACAGCGCGCGGCGCGAGCGGCTGTAATACCAGGCCTCGCCGGTTTCGATGGTTTTGGCCAGCGCCTGCGCATCCATGTGCGCGACCATCAGCACATCGCCGCTGGCGGCATCGGTGGCAACGCAAGTCACCAGGCCGTCGGCGTCGAATTTCGGTGTCAGCGCCAAACCTTCCTCAAGCTCGGAAGCCGAGCCGGCCGGTGGAAAGGTTAAGTCGTTTGACACGCAAACCTCAAAGCTGCGGCGGGAAGCGCGCCTTCAGCGCGATTCGGCAACGCCGCGCACCAGCGTCACGAAGCGCACCTGGTCCTCATTGCTGTCGCGGAACGTGCCCAGAAATCGCGTCGTCACGGTCGAGACGCCCGGTTTAGTTACGCCGCGGATCGACATGCAGGTGTGTTCGGCCTCCAGCAGCACGGCGACGCCGCGCGGTTTTAGGACTTCGTCGATGGCGACCGCGATTTGCGACGTCAGGTGCTCCTGCGTTTGCAGGCGGCGCGCATAAACGTCGACGAGCCGGGCCAGTTTCGACAGGCCGACCACGCGCTCGACCGGACGGTAGGCGACATGCGCCTTGCCGTGGAACGCCATCATGTGGTGCTCGCAATGCGAGGTAAACCCGATGTCGCGAATGAGCACGAAATCGTCGTAATGCTCGGTTTCGCCAAAGGTGCGGGCGAGCGCATCGGCGGGAATTTCGCGATAGCCGCGATAGAGCTCGTCCAAGGCCGCGACGACGCGCTTCGGCGTCGCAGCCAGGCCTTCGCGAGACGGATCGTCGCCAAGATAGGCGATCAATGCGCGCACCGCGGCCTCCGCTTCCTCCCGCGACGGCCGATTATCGACCGGCGCCGGCGTCGCACGGACATGGTCGGCGTGCGGCTCGCGAGGCCATTTCTTGATGACGGCGTCCATGCTCACTCCGATCGCCGGCTCAAGCTTACCGGAACTTCAAATCCACTGCGGCTGCGCCTATATAGTGGATTGCCGGGCAGACTCAACAAACCCGGGCAAAGTCCCGATTTTACGATGCTAAACGAAGTCTACAATCGCCGGATTATCGAACTTGCGGGCAACATCCCGCGGATCGGACGTTTGCCCGATGCCGACGCGACGGCAACCGCGCTGTCGCGGTTGTGCGGCTCGACCGTCACCATCGATCTGAAGATGAACGGCGACACCGTGACCGACTTCGCCCATGAGGTGAAAGCCTGCGCGCTCGGCCAAGCATCGTCGTCGATCATGGCGCGCAACATCGTCGGCTCCAAGGCGGGCGAGCTGCGCGATTTGCGCGAGGCCGTGCGCAAAATGCTCAAGGAGAACGGCGCGCCGCCGGGCAACGGCAAATGGGCGGATATTGCCGTGCTCGAGCCGGTGCGGGACTACAAAGCGCGTCACGCGTCCACTTTGCTCACCTTCGACGCGGTGGTCGACGCCATCGGCCAGATCGAGGCGAAGCGCGGCGCCACAGCGGCGGCGCAATAGGCCGCTCTCGCCGTTTAATTGCATTACGTTATTTAACTTACTTAAAGTTGCAAGATGGGGCACTTCCTGCAACATTCCCCGCAGCGGGCACGGCAACCGGAACCCCGGCCGGTCGGTGACCCGCATGGGGAGAATCATGCAGACCAAACACGCGACGGATTTCAACCGAGACGTCGTTCCGACTGTCGTCTGCGTCAACAAAGCCACGGCCGATCTTGGCGTCGATTTCGACAAGCTGGTTCCGGCCTTACAGAAATTTCTCGACGACCTCTTTGTGCCGGTATGGGGCACGCCGGCAAAGCTGGTCAAATCCAGCCGGCCGAAGCCGGGATATTGGCATTTGATCTTCCTGGATAATCCCGAACAGCGCGGCGCCGACAGCTTCCATGACATTACCTATTCGGGAATGCCGGTGGCCAAAGTGTTCGTCAAACCGGCCCTCAAGTCGGACGAAGTCATCAGCGTGACCGCTTGCCACGAGCTGCTTGAAATGCTGGTCGATCCGTCAGCGACGCTGTGGTGCGACGGGCCGCGCGGCACGGTGTGGGCCTATGAGGTCTGCGATGTGGTGGAGGATGAAAAAATCGACTTCGACGGCATCGCCATGAGCGATTTCGTCTATCCGGCCTATTTCGACATGTTCCGCCTCAAACGGTTAAAGTCGGCGCAATTCGATTACCTCAAAAAGGTCAGGCGGCCGTTTCAGATTCTCGCGGGCGGTTACTCCGATATCCACAAGAACGGCCGTGTCGTCACGAAATTCGGCTCGGCGGAAAAGAAGGAGCGCTTCGAAAATGAGGATCGCCGCTATCATCGCAGTCAATTCCGCAGGAAACGGCATAAGTCGCACCGGTCATGAAGCTTGACGATCTCTTCGATGCTTCGCGGCATATTTCGCGCCGTGCGCCGCGGCTCGCCGGCCGCGGCATCGTATGGGCGTATCGCGCAACGCTGTCGCCGCTGGTCGGCTTGCGCTGCCGGCATTTGCCGACCTGCTCCGATTATGCCGACCAAGCGCTGGATCGCTTCGGACTGTGGGCCGGCTCGTGGATGACGCTGGCGCGGCTTCTTCGCTGTCAGCCGTGGGGCACGTCCGGGCTCGATTTCGTGGCGGAGGCGTTGCCGGAAAAATCGCGCTGGGATATGCCGTGGCGGTACGCTCGCTGGCGCGGAACCAATGACGCCCCGCCTGCCGTCCTTGCCGAACCGGACGCGGCAAGCCCTTCCCTACCCTCCTCCGCTTGCAGGGGAAGCTAGGGAGGGAAAATTCGTCCGGTGACGCTTACCTGCATTGGTTCGCAGCGAGTGAGCAACAGGAGTGAAGAATGGTCGCGCTGACCTTTCCCGACGGCGCGCGTCGGGACTATCCCAACGGCACATCCGGCCTCGACATCGCCAAGGGTATTTCGCCGTCGCTCGCCAAGCGCACGGTGGCGATGGCGCTCGACGGCAAGCCTGCCGACCTTGCCGATGCGATCGAGCGCGACGCGAAAATCGAGTTCCTCACCCGCGACGATCCGCGCGCGCTCGAACTCATCCGCCATGATGCCGCGCACGTGCTCGCCGAAGCCGTGCAGACGCTGTGGCCGGGCACGCAAGTCACCATCGGCCCGGTGATCGAGAACGGATTTTATTACGATTTCTACCGCAACGAGCCGTTCACGCCGGAGGATTTCGCCGCGATCGAGAACAAGATGCGCGAGATCGTCGCGCGCGATAAGCCATTCACCAAGGAAGTGTGGTCGCGCGCCGACGCCAAGCGCGTGTTCGCCGACATGGGCGAACAGTTCAAGGTTGAGCTGGTCGACGCCATACCCGAAGATCAGCAGATTAAGATCTACAAGCAAGGCGATTGGTTCGATCTGTGCCGCGGCCCGCACATGACCTCGACCGGCAAGGTCGGCAACGCGTTCAAACTGATGAAGGTCGCCGGCGCCTACTGGCGCGGCGATTCGAACCGCGAAATGCTGTCCCGCATCTACGGCACTGCATTCGCCAAGCAGGAGGAACTCGACGCTTATCTGAAGCAGATCGAAGAAGCGGAAAAGCGCGACCACAGAAAAGTCGGCCGCGAGATGGACTTGTTTCATTTCCAGGAGGAGGCGCCCGGCTCGGTGTTCTGGCATCCCAAGGGCTGGACGCTGTTCCAGACGCTGGAGAATTATATCCGCCGCCGCCAGATGGCTGCCGGCTATGCCGAGGTCAACGCGCCGCAGCTCATCGATTCATCGCTGTGGGTGGCGTCGGGCCATATGGCGACTTTTCGAGATGCGATGTTTTTGGTGGAACCCCGCAAGGAAGACGAGCGCACCTTCGTGGTCAAGCCGATGAACTGCCCCGGCCACATCCAGATTTTCAAGCACGGGCTGAAATCCTATCGCGACCTGCCGTTCAAGATCTGCGAATTCGGCAAGGTGCACCGCTTCGAGCCGTCCGGCGCGCTGCATGGGCTGATGCGGGTGCGCGCCTTCACCCAGGACGACGCGCACATATTCATCACCGAGGAGCAGATCGCCGAAGAGGTCATCAAGGTCAACGATCTCATTCTGACCATCTATCGGGATTTCGGCTTCGACGACGTGCGCATCAAATTCTCCGACCGGCCGGAAAAGCGCATCGGCGAGGACGCGGTGTGGGACAAGGCCGAAGCGGCCTTGATGAAGGCGCTGGAGGCGTCCGGCCGGCCGTGGAGCCTCAACAACGGCGAAGGCGCCTTTTACGGTCCCAAGCTCGAATACGTGCTGCGCGACGCCATCGGCCGCGACTGGCAATGCGGCACCGTGCAGGTCGATCTCAACATGCCCGGCCGGCTCGGCGCGTTCTATATCGACGAGCACTCCGATAAAGTGACGCCGGTGATGCTGCATCGCGCCATGTTCGGCTCGCTCGAGCGCTTTACCGGCATCATGATCGAGCATTATGCCGGCCATCTGCCGTTGTGGCTGTCGCCGCTGCAGGCGGTCGTCGCCACCATCACCTCCGACGCCGACGATTACGCGCGCGAGGCCATCGCGGCGGCACGGCGCTTGGGCCTGCGCGTCGAAGGCGACCTGCGCAACGAGAAGATCAACTATAAGGTCCGCGAACACTCGCTGGCGAAGGTTCCGGCGCTCCTCGTCGTCGGCAAGAAGGAAGCCGCCGAACGCGCGGTGTCGATCCGCCGGCTCGGCAGCGACAGACAACAGACCATGCCGCTCGACGCGGCACTGGCGGCGCTGGCGGAGGAGGCGGTACCGCCGGACGTGGCGCGGCTGAAGCAGGCGGCGTAACTTTGTTAAGCAGCTACTTTGAGCTTGAGGCCGAGTGCGCGCATCACCTTAAGCACGGTGGCAAGTTCAGGATTGCCGTCGGCAGAAAGCGCCCTATACAGACTTTCACGGCCGAGGCCTGCGGCACGCGCGATTTTCGCCATGCCTTTGGCGCGAGCGACTATGCCGAGGGCATGGGCCACTAACGCTGGGTCGCCATCCTCAAACACCGCTTCGAGATAATCGGCGATATCCTCATCGGTCTTCAAAGACGCGGCCGAATCCCAGGGAATGGTTTTGAGTTTTATCTTGCGCGTTGACTTGGACTTCCTTCTGTTCGCTGCCATAGCGCTCTCCTAGACATCGCCCGCCAGTTTGAGTGCCGTCGCGATATCCCGCTGTTGCGTTCGCTTATCGCCACCGGCCGGCAGGATGACAAGGGTGACCCCGCGCCGGGCAAAATCGACGCGGTAGCCGGGGCCGTAATCAATGCGCATCTCCGATATGCCGCCGCCGACTGGCCGCACGTCACCAGGATTGCCGGTTTCCAAGCGGCCGGTGCGCACCTGAATGCGCCGCCGTGTCTTACGATCGCGCAATCGCTTAAACCAATGTGCGAACGTTTCGGTCTGGCGAATTTCGACCACAGGTCAATGTATCCCACAGGATACAAATTACAAGGGGTGTTTCATCTTTACCGCGCCAGCACTTCGACCTCGCCGTCGACGCCGGTGATGACCTTGAGATCGCGCTGAAAGGTCTTGCCCTCGTTGCGGGCGATGACGTGGTAATCGCCTTCCGCCAGCACGATGCGCGGGAAGGCGCCGATCGATTCCTTGATGACGTCGCCGCCCGGCGTCAGCACCGTCCACTGCGTATTGGCAAGCGCCTCGCCGCCGGGATTGTTGACGAGCTTCAGCGTGATGACCGCGGCCCGATGCGTCACCACGATGTCGGTAAGCTTGCCCGCTTCGATGTTGACGTCGGAGCGCACCACCGAATTGCCGTCGCCGTAGTTCGACACGATGTTGTAGGTGCCCGCCGGCAACAGCACGACGTCGCCGGACATCACGTTTTGCGCGATGCGCCGGCGCTCGGCCGTGGCGAACTGGCTGCCGGTATAGATCTCGAACGATATCTGCCCGGTTGGAATGCGCACGTCGCCGACGCGGCCCTCCAGCCGCATGCCGCCCGCGGGAATATCGAGCACCTCGTGCACGGTTGCGGCGCGCAGCTGCACCGCCTTGGCGGCGCTCGCCAGCCCGAGCGTCGCATGCACGACGTAATTGCCCGGCGGCAGCACAAAAGTCGGCGCTGCCGCGTGTTCCTCTTTGACCAATGGAAACATTCCGGTCGCGTCGGGCTTTGCCCCATAGACCCGCCAGATCAGCCCGCCGCCGATGAGCGGGGCGTCACGGCCGTAGCGCGCCGCCACCGCCAGCGCCACTCGGCCGGCGGGAATGATCGGCTCGGCTTGCGCGAATGGCGCCGGCGCCAAGGGATTCGGCGTGACGATGGTCGCGCCGGGCGATCCGGTCCCCGGGACCAAAGGCGTCGGCGCAATCGATTGCGGCCGCGCAAGATTGGATTGCGGCGGTGCGAGAAAGCGGGTTTGCGCAGAGACCGGGGCCGCGACGAGCATGGCGATCGCGGCGACAACCCAGGCTGCCGCAACGCCGCACCGCCAAAGCTTGCGCAAGCCCCGCCCTGACATCGGGTTTTTTCTCGATCATAAAGGCGGCAATTTCATGCCGCAGACGACGACAGGCCCGTCGAAGCACGATCCGCCAAGGCGGATATCTAGCTGACTTCCCGCCGCTTTCACCGTATCGTGGCGTTCGGCTTGTCGTCGTGCGAGGAGTTGGTGAGCAGTATCGACGTTCGCGGCAAAACGCTCGATGCCGGCCCGCTTGCCGTGAGGAACGGCGGGCCGGCGATCGGGCTGGTGCTCGGTAGCGGCGCGGCGCGCGGCTTCGCCCATATCGGCGTCATGCGCGCGCTGCAAGAGCACAACATCGCCCCCGACATCATCGTCGGCACCTCGATGGGCGCATTGGTCGGCGGTTGCTATGCCACCGATCAGCTCGACACGCTCGAAGAGTGGGCGCGTTCGCTGACCAAGCGGCGCATCATCAGCTATCTGGACGTCCGCATCGGCGGCTCCGGGATTATCGGCGGCACACGGCTGGCACACCGCCTGGAGCAATCGATCGGCGATGTCGCGATCGAGGATTTGCCGATCCGTTTCACCGCGATCGCCACCGAGATCGGGACCGGCCACGAAGTCTGGCTGACGCGCGGTTCGCTGGCGCTGGCGCTGCGCGCCTCCTATGCGCTGCCGGGGATTTTCGCTCCCGTGCATCTTGGCGGCCGCTGGCTGGTCGACGGCGCGCTGGTCAATCCGGTGCCGGTGTCGGCGGCGCGCGCGCTCGGCGCCCGCGTCGTCATCGCCGTGAACATGGACGCCGACAGGTTCGGCCGCGGCGCCACCATCGCCAGTCACGGCGCGGATCCCGGCGACAGCGAAGGCATCGCGCCGGTCAATCATGCAGCGAACGGTTTCGCGCGCTTGCGCGGCATGTTCGGCGCCGAGCGGGCGCTCAAGCGCCACATGCTGTCTGGCGACGCGCGGCCGAGTTTCTCGACGGTGATGATCGAATCGTTCAACATCATGCAGGACCGTCTCACCCGCATGCGGCTCGCCGGCGATCCTCCGGACGTGCACATCACGCCGCGGATCGCCAAAATCGGCTTTCTCGATTTCCATCGCGCCGACGAATCCATCGCGATCGGCCGGACCGCAACGGAAAAGGCCATCGATTCGATCAAGGAATCGATTGCTGAATTGAGCTAGAACGGGATGCGATTTCCTTGATTCAGTGTCCCGCTCCAGCCTTTTGTTTGCGCATGATCTTTTCCGAAATCCGGATTCCACCCCCGGATCGGGGTCCGGGGGCAGGCTTTTTCGGGATCATGCTTTAGCGAGGACTTACCGCGACGGCGAGGTCTGCGCGCAGACTGTATGACAGGCGATTTGCTGCGTCGTGCAATTGAGCTGACAGCCCGTATTCACATTGGCATTGCCGGTCGCGGTCGCAGCGCCCGTCGGCGGCGTGCCGGGGACCAGGCATGTCGTCTGACAGGTCGCGGCCTGCGAATTGCAAGTCATCATGCAATTGGTCACGGTCGAGGTCTGCGCCAGCCGAATTGCTCCGGCGGCCTTGGCGGCGCCGCTCGCGCCGACCGGCAGCGTGGCGCCGAGCCACAAGACGCCCAGCAGCACGACCATTCGCCGCATGATTGCCTCCCCGACAGCCGCCGCGAGGCAATATCATAGCGCCAGTCTCGATCTTGGGGAATGCGGTTCGCATTCCCCGCGGCCGATTTCACCGCTGCTGCGCTACGGTCCGCTATGCGGTCAGGATGTAATCGTGCATCGCCGCCGAATCGCGCTCCATTTCCTGCAGCCGGTGCTTAACCACGTCGCCGATGGAAATAATGCCGACGATCCGGCCCTGCTCGACGATCGGGACATGGCGGAATTTGCCCTCGGTCATTCGCTCCATGATGCTGGCAACGGTCTCGCTCCCGGTGCAAGTCGAGACTTTGCGCGTCATGATCCGGCTCACCGGCTCGTCGAGCGCGCCGGCGCCGCGCTCGGCAAGCGCGCGCACGATATCGCGTTCGGAGACGATCCCGGCGATGCGGCGGTCCACGCCGAGGACGAGCGCCGCGCCGATGCGCCGTTCGGCCAGGAGCGCAATTGTGGAGGAAAGCATGGCACTGGGTTCGACACTGACGACGTCGCGGCCCTTGGCCGCGAGAATGATGCTGACGGTCATCGTAGCCTCCCTAACCTTCCCGATCTGGCGATCCGCCTCGCGGCGGAGCGGCAGCGATGAAGGTAATGACTTCAATGTTTGGGTCGGTCACTAGTTCCAAGCGCGTCAGCGCAGGTGCTGCAATGCAGGTGCTGCAATGCAGGTGTTGCAATGCAAGTGCTGCAATGCAGCATCGAGTTCTGCGCGGAATCGCCCAAAGCCGGCGTCGACTCTTGGTCAAATCGTTGCACGTTATTGCGGCAACCGCGTGACCAAAAAGCCCGACCGGTTTTGCAAACCCGATCAGATTTTAGCTTTTTGATTGCGCATGATCTTTTCCGGAAACCGGCAGCCATCCCCGGATCGGGGTCCGGGGGCAGGCTTTTTCGGGATCGTGCTCGATCGCGTCGCCATCCCGCTCAGCCTTCCATCTCGGTATCAAGCGCGGCGCGCGAATGGACAGGGTCAAAGGCATCGAACAGCAGAAGGCCGGCGAAAAAGCCGCCGACATGCGCCTGCCAGGCGATCTCCTGTCCCGCCTCGGTGCCGAACGAGACCGCGCCGGAGCCGAACAGCGCGTTCAGTCCGAGCCAAACGACAAGGAACAATAAAAAGCGCGGATCGCGCAGCGTCGCGGCAAGCGAGGCGGCCGGTACGCGATAAGCCGCGTCGGAGCGGTCGCGCCAGTGGCCCACCGGACCGTCCTGTTGAAAGACGAAGCGCATTGCCGCCGCCATGGCGCCCGAAATCGCCGCCGAGGCGCCGATCATCGGCTCCATCTCGCCGAGATGAGTGAGAAGATGCGCCAAAGCGCCGATCGCCGCCATCGCCAGCATGAAGACGATGTAGCGCCACGGGCCGAAGCGACGCGCCAGCGCGGTTCCGAACGGGACGAGCCAGGCCAGATTGAGGCCGAGATGCATGAGATCGGCGTGAATGAAAGCGTAGCTGAAAAAGGTCCACAGATCGGCGGCGAAACCGCCGGGGAACGCCCCGCCCGCGTCGGTCCCGTAACGCGCCGGGATGAATGCGAAATCAAGCAGAAATTCGACGTCCTGCCGGTCCGTCAGCACGAACATGCGAAAGCCATGAACGAGCACGAGAACGGCAACGGTCGCGATCACGACCGTCGGCACGTTGAAAATGGGCTCGCGAATATTGGGCGCGTGAAAACTGGGCTCGGATTGTTGCGTCACCGTTCGCACCTTGTGTCCAGCCGAAATAGGCTCATGCCTAGGCGAGGACAAGCGGCGCGGGCTCGAAGCTGCCGGCGAACGCCATGACATCGAAGCCGAAAACAAAAGGGAGGACGTTGCGGTCCTCCCTTTTGCACCTTGCGCGGGGTTTCCGCGGTCGACGCCGAAGCGCTTTGGGCTCGCGCCCTCACCTCGTCCGGCGTCGGTCACATCCCCTCGCCTCCCTGATCTGAAAGATCGCCGCCATGGCATCGGCGCAGCGCCGTGAAGGACATTTGCTGACGCGACCCTAGGCGGTGCGGCGCGGCGCGCCAACGCCAACGTTCCGTTAAGTTTAATTCCGCACGCGCTCGCGCATTTTTGCCCCGGCCGGACCGGCTCGGCACGCGCCCTGCTCCGCATAACGCCAAACAGCCGTTTGCCGCAATTGCTGTCCCGATCAGGGACAGCTGTGCGGGGCCGGCACGATGGCAGGGAGCGTTTATGAAACACGCAGCGAGCCGGCAACTCTATGCCTATTGGGAAGAGCGGCGCGGCCGGCGTTCGGCTCCGGAGCGCGCCGACATCGAGCCCGGCGCCATCCGCGAGGTGCTCAGCGACGCCTTTATCCTTGCGCTCGACGGCGGCACCGGACACCCGTTCCGGCTCGCCGGCACGCGGGTCTGCGCGTTGTTCGGCCGCGAGCTTAAAGGCGAGCCCTTTATCGGGCTTTGGGCGGCCGCGAGTCAGCCGATCCTTGCCGACCTGCTTGCCATCCTCGACGACGAGCGCGTCGGCACGGTTGCCGGGGTAACGGCGCAAAGCGCCGATGGCGAACCCATCGAGCTTGAGCTTCTGCTCCTGCCGCTCGGCGCCAGCCGGCCGAGCCTCGCCCGCACCATCGGCATCCTGGCGCCGCTGAAAGCGCCGCAATGGCTGGGGTCGAGCCCGCTCGGCGCCCTGACCTTGGGCGGCCGCCGTCACATCGGGGCATCGATTGAAACGCGGCTGTTACCACGCTTTATGACGCCGCACCGGCGCCATCTCGTCATTCACGAAGGCGGCCGCAGCCGGCAAAAGCCGGCCGGCGCCGGCGGCTAACGAGCCGTTAACATCGGCCGCCTAGGCTTTCTCGCTTGCCGGCCAGGCGACGTGAACAGAATGTCGTTAGCGGAACGAATACCGAGTTTGCGGGCGTTAAACCAGGACCGCCGCCGCCACCAGCGCGTCAAGGTCAATCTGCTCGGCCGCTATATGCTGGCGGACCGCCGCGAGTTCCCCTGCCAGGTCATCGACATGTCGCCGGGCGGCATGGCGTTGATCGCGCCGGTTACCGGTGCGCCGAGCGAACGCATCATCGCTTATGTCGATCACCTCGGCCGGCTCGAAGGCCAGATCGCGCGCGTGTTCCAGAACGGCTTTGCGATGACGATTTCGGCCACCGCGCGCAAACGCGACAAGCTCGCAGCGCAACTCACCTGGCTCGCCAACCGCCAGATTCTCAGCCTGCCGGAAGACCGCCGCCACGGCCGCCTCGCGCCGCGCAACCCGGTCGGCCGCCTGATCCTGCCGAACGGCGTCAATCTCACCTGCCGCATCATCGACGTGTCGCAATCCGGCGCCGGCATCGCGTCCCAAGAACGGCCGCCGATCGGCACGCTGGTGACCTTGGGCAAGGTGCAGGGGCGCGTGGTGCGCCATCTCGAAGACGGCTTTGCCGTCGAATTCACCCGGCTGCAACACCCCGACTTTCTCGAAGAGAACGTCACCGGCGGGTAAACGCCGCGACGATAATTTGCGGTCTTCGCCAGGGGCGCACAGGCCGCGCTCTATCCCGCAATAATACCCATCGATTGCGACTGCACGCATCGCGCCGGCGACGGCCGGCTGCGGCCAAACCCGCATGGCATGCGGGGTGCGGCGACGCCGCTACAATTTGAATTAAAATAGAATAGTTCGACTTTTATACAATATTAGTCGAGAAGATCGGGAGATTTTTGCTGTGTCTTGAAGCGTTTTTACTTCAAATTGAACGACTCAACTTAGCCGCGCCGCAAAAGCTTTGTGCGAAACGTGACCCCGACGAGACGGGAAGGGGTCACAATGAAACCGGTTGCAAAAGCAATCCTCAAACGCGGCGCCGCCGCGGGCGTCGTCGCGCTCGTGCTGTTCGCGTCACCGGGCGCAAGCTCGGCGCAGCAGCGCCCGCTGTTCATCGCGCTCGGCGGCGTCACCCGCCCGCCGATCGGCTGGGTCGAGTTCTGCGTCGAATACGATCCGCAATGCAAGACCAAGCCGTCGATGCCGCGCGACGTGGTGCTGTCGACGCAAGCCTGGAGCGACCTGCAGCGCGTCAATCTCTGGGTCAACAGCCACGTCAAGCCGATCACCGACATGGATCATTGGGGTGTCGTCGAACGCTGGAATTATCCGGACGATGGCTACGGCGACTGCGAGGACTACGTGCTGCAAAAGCGCAAAATGCTGCAGCAGCAAGGCTGGCCGCGCGAGGCGCTGCTGATCACCGTGGTGCGCGACCAAAACGGCGACGGCCACGCCGTCCTCACCGTCAAGACCGACAAAGGCGAGTTCATTCTCGACAACCAGACCAACGACATCCTGCTGTGGTCGGAAACCGGCTACCGCTTCGTCAAGCGCCAGGCCCAATCCGATCCGAATACCTGGATCGCGCTCGGCGACACCGCAACCGCGCCGGCCACCGCGTCGTCGCGCTAGGCCGAACAGACAAGGAGCTACGCGACCCCGGTCACGTCCCCACCCCTCCCCGTCCCCAGACCGGGTTCGCGCGCGGCCGGCTCTCCCCCAGGAGCCGGCCGCACCCTTTTGGGGTGCAAGTTTACAAGCGTTTACAGGCTTTTCTCGGCAATCCGCTACGTCTCGATACGGAACGAAGCGCGAAAATGACGCTTCGGATTTACGGTGACACCTTACTATTTCCCCAATTTATCGTCCGTGCGCGGGGGCCTGCCCCGCTGGCCCGGCCGAACCACCCGGCCGAGCCTGGCTTCGAGGCGATCGAGAAAAGCCGACGCGCCGAGCGGGCGCCCGATCGTCTCCGCGGCGCGAATCGCCGCGAGCTCTTGTGGCGTCGGTCCCGTCTCCAGCAAGTCGGCGAAGCGGCCCGCTATGCGCTCAAGCAGCGGCGCGGCGGTGACGAGGCCGTCGTCGCGTCCCTGCAAATGCGCGCGCACGCTCGACCACGGCCAATCCCGCGCCCGGCGCACCAGCCGCGCCCGCACCGGATTGAGCGCGACATAGCGCGCCGCGGCGACAAGATGCGGTTCGTCCATCGCCACCGAACCGAAACGGCCCTGAAATAAATGTCCGGTGACGCGCAGCCGCGCATTAACGAAGCCGGTATAGCGGCGATGCGTTTCGCCGAGCGCCAGCGCCAGCCCGTCGGCGGTCGCCGGCACCAGGATGAGATGGACATGGTTGGGCATCAGGCAATAGGCCCACACCACGACGCCGGACTTGCGGCAACGCTCGGCCAACAGATCGCGGTACAGCGCATAATCGCCGTCCTCGAAGAAAATCTTCTGCCGCCGGTTGCCGCGCTGCGTCACGTGATGCGGCAGCCCGGGCACGACGATGCGGGCGAGACGGGCCATGCCGCATTATAGCGCTGGGACTTTATTTGGGTAAATAGTAAGGTGTCACCGTAATTCGGGGGGTCATTATTGCAAGCGATTTTACAAGATCGCGTTGAGTGTGATAGATTAATCGGGTTGCTTGGCGCTACGCATAAAACGCTCAGGCGCCAAGGGATTAGAGGAGGAATGATGACCGATGTCAGCAAATTCCCGGGGTCCCCTCCTAGGGACCGGATTCTGATGCTGACGACAATTGGCGGAGTCCTTTTCTCGATCGCCGGGCGTGTCCTTCGGCCGACAAACTCCGAGACAAACCGTTCCCCAGCACACCGAGGGGCTAAAAAACACGCATTACGATCCTGCTCCCTGGACTACCGCCTCCACCCTCGACGCCGCCCTCTGCCCCCCGCC
>Ga0207416_1000066_pt1 | contig 188020 bp, 181 predicted proteins | sample PaiPotPPM11metaG_FD_184107 | JGI IMG/M metagenome (GOLD analysis project Ga0207416, IMG submission 184107) | Iron sulfur acid spring bacterial and archeal communities from Banff, Canada, to study Microbial Dark Matter (Phase II) - Paint Pots PPM... ... | reverse complement strand
GGGGGCGTCGGGGCGGGCTGCGCCGAGACGGATTGCAAGGTGAGCGCGGCCAAGATCGCCGTACCGGCTGCAATTTGCGTCAACGTCATCGGCAATCGATCGCGATTCAAAACTTTTCGTTTCAAGATTTTAAGCTCCAAAATTGCGCCCCCCACACTTTAAGGCCAATACGTCGGTCACTTTCAACATCATTCGCGGCGAGATCACGGCGGCAGTTTCTGCAACTCCGGGAACGGCGCATAGGCCGCCCCGGCGCAGAGGTCTTTCGACAGGCCCGTCTGATCTTTCGGCATTTCCATAAAGTGATCGAAGTGGCCGACAAGAAAGACCGCCGCAAGCTCTCTGATCCCGGCATAGTCGGTATTGTTCTTCTTCGGATTGAACCTCACGCAGGCGACGTAACGGGTCTCGCTGCCGGCCTGTTTCAGCGTCGGCACGGAAACGGCGGCGTCGCGAATCCCGGTCGGATCGTTCAGGTAGACATGCATGGCGCCGAGAATGTCGGACTTGTAGTTCGCCGGATAGGCATTGATACCGCTGTCGTCGTCGCTACTCGTCGCGAGCAGATTATGTCCGCAGGCGCCGAGCAAAAGCGCCACGCCGAGAACGAGGCTTGCGCGCCGCGCCGCATTGCCGGTCATCGAATGCCTGCCCGCTCGCCGTCGGCCCCGCGCCGGGTGTAATCGCAAATCGGGCAAAACGCCACCGGCGATGGCGACCGCTTATTCCACAGCCATGTGGGCGTGCGTCTGCACCTGCATGTTGACGAGCTGCAACGGCGAAGCGGTTTCCTCCAGCATGCCCCAGCTCTTGAGCCAGTCATAGGTGCGCTGCAATTCGTCGAGCGGAATCGGCGCCGGATCACACACCACGAGCCGGCTCTCGCGCAGATCCTCGACTTTCAGCGCGGCGATCTCCGCATCCTTCTTGGCGTAATAGTCGATGAAGTAATGCAGATAGGCTTTTTTGTCGGCGTTGATGCGGTGCACCGCCTCGCGCACCGCGCGATTGAACGCAGCATAGGTTTCGCCGTCGACCCGGTCGGAGGCAACCTCGGTGCCGTGGAAGAAGGCCGAGCAGATGATGCGGCAGCCCTTCTTTTCGGCCAGCGTAACGTGCGGCTCGGTCAGCGTGGTGGCCTCGATCTCGCCATTCATCAGCGCATCGAGCCTATAGCGCGAGCCGTTCGGCGCGCGGCACAATCGGATCATTTCGCGCGGCAAAAAGCCTTCCAGCATCTGCAGCGCGATGTAGTGAGTGCCGAAATAGAACGGCACGCCGATGGTGCGGTTGGCGAGCTGTTGCGGCGTAAAGACCGGCGAATCCGGCCGCACCACGATCGCCGAGTAGGCGACGATGGCGCGGCGGCCGAGTTGGCGGCTGCCTTGGCTGGTATCCTGGACGCGGCAGTAATTGCCCCATTCGCAGGCGTTATACATGTCGGCCTTGCCCTGTTCGAAAAGCTTGCCGTGGCTGGCGAACGGATTGACGCCTTTCGGCGTCGTCACTTGGGCGTCGACCTTCTTCTCGACGCCGGCCTCGCGGTCGGCCCATTCGATCTTGAGACCGTTCTTGGCGAACAGGCCTTCGTCGTAGGCGACCAGTTCCGGCAGTCCCTGGAACGGCGCGGTGATTTCGAGAACGAGCGTTTTCATGGTCGGCACTCCGGGAAGCCGTGTTGAGCGCGATGCCGCGGTTCCACCAATGAAGCGGGCGCTGGGCCAACGATTCGGAAAGCTTACGCGCGATCGTCTCATAGTATGGGACAAAACGTGGCGAATTTCATTGACTAGTTTTAACGCGGGCCGCAGCATTTTCGCTCGGGGGCGAAATGGTAATGAGCGTCGAACAGTTCGACTTTGTCGTTGTCGGGGCCGGATCGGCGGGATGCGTTCTCGCCAATCGGCTGAGCGCCAACGCTCGCAATTCGGTGGCGCTGATCGAGGCCGGCCCGCGCGATAGCAATTTCTGGATCCATCTTCCCATCGGCTACGGGCGCACGATGTGGGATTCCAGGGTCAATTGGAAATTCTATACCGAGCCCGAGCCGCACCTGGACGGCCGGCGGATTTACTGGCCACGCGGCCGCGTCCTCGGCGGCTCCAGCTCGATCAATGGTCTGATCGTGATCCGCGGCCAGCCCGAAGATTACGATCATTGGGCGGAACTCGGCAATCGCGGCTGGTCCTGGCACGACGTGCTGCCGTACTTCATCAAGCTCGAGCGCAACGACGATTTGGCCGCGGATCAGCTGCATGGATCGAACGGGCCGTTGCGGGTCAGCAGCATTCGCGATCGGGACGAGTTGATCGAGGCGTTCATCGCCGCCGCCAATCGCTGCGGCGTTCCGCGCACCTCCGACTTCAACGGGCGCACGCAGGAGGGCGCCGGCTATTTCCAGCTGACGACGCGCAACGGTTGGCGCGATTCGACGGCCTCCGCCTATTTGCGTCCCGCCGCCAAGCGCCGCAATTTGCGGATCCTCACCGATACGCAGGTCGGCCAGGTTCTGTTCGACGGCCGACGGGCGGTCGGCGTGACCTGCCGCAGCGGCGGTTCGATCCACGCCATAAAAGCGGCGCGCGGCGTCATCCTTGCCGCTGGCGCGATCCAGTCGCCGCAGCTGTTGATGCTGTCGGGAATTGGTCCTGCCGACGAACTGCAGCGTCACGGTATCTCGGTCAAGCTCAATCGTCCGGCCGTCGGACAGAATCTCCAGGACCACCTGCAATTCCGGCTGATCTACCGGATCGCAAAACCGATCACGACCAACGACGCGCTGCGCTCGCCGTGGGGGCGCATCAAGCTTGGGGCTGACTGGCTGCTCCGCCGCCGCGGCGCGCTTGCCGTGGGCATCAATCAGGGCGGCTTGTTTGCGCGACTCGGACCGGGCGTGAAGACGCCGGACATCCAATTTCACGTCGCAACGCTCAGCGCCGACATGGCGGGCGGTAAAGTCCACGATTTCTCCGGCATGACTTTATCGGTCTGCCAATTGCGGCCGGAAAGCCGCGGCTCGATCGCGCTGGCATCGGCCGATCCGTTCGACCGGCCGCGCATCCACGCCAACTATCTTGCGGCGGAAAGCGACCGCCAGTTCGCCGTGGCGAGCATCGCTTTCGCCCGTAAGCTCGCGCACACGCCGCCATTGTCCGGCTACATCGATGCGGAAGTTGCGCCCGGCCCGAATGTGGCGAGCGCGGACGATATCCTGCATTTCGCGCAGGCCAACGGCGCGACCATTTTTCATCCGGCCGGCACCTGCCGCATGGGGCCGGACGACGACGCGGTCGTAGACGCGCATTTGCGCGTGCACGGCGCCGACGGCCTTTGGGTGGCCGACTGTTCAATCATGCCGACGCTGGTCTCGGGCAACACCAACGTGCCGGCGATGATGATCGCCGAAAAAGCCGCCGATTTGATTTTGCAAGACGGTGAACGATAGGCCGTCGGCAGCGGGCCGCGCGCTCGGCGGTTACGGCGAAACCTCCTCGAGCACGCGGCGGCGGGTCTCGATCATGTAGGTCGCGGCGGCGCAGCCGATGATTGCGAAGACGGAGAAGGCGAGGAACACGCCGCCGATGCCGTAGCGCGGTAGCGTGAAGCCCACGATCAGCGGTCCGACGGTCGCGGCCAGCCGCAGCCAGAAGCTCGCCCAGCTCACGCCGAGCGCGCGCATGCGGGTTGGATAAATTTCCGCGGTGTAGAGGAAAATGCTCATATTGATGGAGCCCAGCCAAATTTGGCTGAAGCCGTAGCCGAGCAGCATACCCAGAGCGGTGTTCGAGCCGACCGCCCACAACTCGATGAGCGAGGCCGCGGTGAGAAAGAACGCCGCGGTGAACCAGTAGCGGCGGCCGGTCCAATCGATCATCAGGGCGCAGAGCGCCGAGCCGACCAGGCTGCCCGCCGGCCCGGCAATCGAATAGTTGAGCGCTTGTTGCAGCGGCAGGTGATAGACCTCGCGATAGAGCGTCGGAATCCAGCCGGCCAAGCCGTAAGTGATGATGTACGACGTCGCCCACAGGATCCAGACCAGGAACGTGCGCGACAGGTAACGGCCTTCGAATAGTTCCTGCCAGCGAGTTTCGCTGCCGAGCGGTCGAACCATGAGGTCCGGCACTGGCGGCAGCGGCTTTGTGCCGTTGCGCGACACGATGCGCTCGATGTCGGTCATAATCGCGTCCGCTTCGGTCAACCGTCCCTTCGAGGCGAGCCAGCGCGGCGATTCCGGGCAATAACGCTGCAAAAACAGCGCGACGAATGCCGGCACCGCGCCGAGAATGAACATCCACTGCCAGCCGAATCTCGGCACCACGAAGGCACCGACAATTCCCGACGCCAGCAGGCCGACCGGAAAGACCATCTGATAAGCCAGAAAACGGCCGCCGCGCCGCTCGGCGCGCAAAATCTCGCTGATATAGGTCGAGGCGACCGGAATCTCGCCACCGAGCCCGATGCCCTCGAAAAAGCGCAGCACGAAAAGCTGCTCGTAGTTATGCGTGAACGCGCAAGCCAGGCTCATGACTGCGAACAGCGCGATGGCGATGCGCGCCGTGGTGACGCGGCCGATGCGCTCGGCGGCCCAGCCGAAGGTCAAGGCGCCGAGCGCCTGGCCGAAATTCGCGATGCTGATCAGGCCGCCGATACTCGATGGCGGAATATGCCAGGCCGGAACGATGGCCGGCAGCACATAGGCGATCGCCAGCGAGTCGAACGAATCGAAGAAAATGGCGACGCCGAGTATCACCGTTACCGTGACGTGCCAGCGCGAATTCGGCAGGCGTTCGAGGCGTGCGGCGATCGTTTGTTCGGTCAGCGGCAAGGCGCTTGGCATTTTCGTTTCCTCCCCCTTATCGGCCGGCGCGAGATGTTACTCGTGCGGCCGAGCGAACTTCAGCGTTGCGGCCGCAGCCGCTGAATCTGCAACTGCGCCAGAAACGGCGCCAGCGGGTGCGCACCCATTTTCACCATCGAAGGCAGATCGAGCTTGAGCAGCGCCTCGCGCTGGTCGGGCGGCAGCCGGTAACGGTCGGCGAATGCGCCGGCGTCGGCCACGTATTGCGCGCGCATGGCGGCGTCATGAGCGAGACCGTGCAGCGCCGAAGTGAGCTCCACCAGTTCCGGCTTGATCGACGGATAATGCGCGGCATGGCCCTGTCCGCCGTCGCCGCCGATCCAGGCCAGCGACGCGTAATTGTGGTGCCAGCTCGGGTCCATTGACACCACGTCGGGCTTGCGCTCGCCCAAGGCGCCGGCGGCGCAGGCCCAGCAGCGCAATTCGATGTTGCCGGTGTCGTCAAGTTCGGTCTCATCGAACCCGATCAGCGATTTCAGGTTGCCAGCAGCGAGCTTTTCCAGCAAGCGCCTGTCCCAGGCCAATTCCGGATTGGAGTAGCGGTCGGTGCCGGGAAAGTGCGACATGCCGCCGCTCGACAGGATTACCGTCTTCAAGCCCAGCGCAGTCACGGTGCGCGCTATGGCCTGGCCAAATTGATAGCAGCGCTCCATGGTCGGCTGCGGCGGCAGGTAGGCGTTGACGTAAATCGGCAGCACCGGCCCGGTATGGCCGAGATGGGTGAGCGGAATGCCGATGGCGTAATCGATTTTGGCCGTCGAGGTGAAGGCCGGATCGAAGTTTTGCCGGTACAGCTGGCGCACCAGTTCGAAACCGATTTCGCTCGGAATTTTCCAGTGGAATTTCCGACCGGCGAATTCGCCGGTCGCCTCGCCGCCGACATGCACGGTAAAGGGCGGCGCGGTGGTGTGAAAGAACTGCTCGGCGTGGTCGTTGGAGAAGATGATCCACAGGTCGGGATCGAGCGCGCGTAGCCGCTTGCCGACGTCGGCCGCGACTTCGCGGACATGCGCAACCAGTGCCTTGTCCTCGGTGTCCGGCATGGTGAAAAACTGCGGCGCATGCGGCAGCATGGCACCGCCGATCACGGTGGACATCATGGACGCTCTCCTTTGCCGGTGAAGCTATCGCGCGCGGACAAGAACAACAAGCGCGCACGACGCAGCCATGCGCGGCTGCGCTTCACAGCGGAGTGGGAAGCAACTATACGAAATGACGGCTATTGCGCCTCGGCCGCTCATCCTTCGAGGCTCACTGCGATCGCACCTCAGGATGACGGGAAGCAAATCTGATGCCTGACGTGCCAGTGACGATCGCCTGCGGCAATTACGACCGCATCCGCGCGATCCGGGATGGCAGCGTGAAAGTCGAAGGCTGCGCCGTCACCTTTCTCCCGCTCTATCCGGAGGAGATTTTCCACCGCGCCTTCAAGTTCCAGGAATTCGATATTTCGGAACTGTCGTTTGCAAGCTACATCCGCACGGTCGCGGCTGGCACGTCGGCCTATATCGGCATACCGGCCTTCGTATCGCGGATCTTCCGCCATTCCGGTATTTACGTCCGCAACGGCGCCGGCATCGAACAGCCGCAGGATTTGCGCGGCAAGCGCATTGGCGTGCCGGAATATCAGATCACAGCGGTGGTGTGGATGCGCGGGCTGATGCAGCACGAATACGCGGTAAAACCTTGCGAAATCCATTGGCGGAGCGGCGGCCAGGAACAGCCCGGCCGCCACGAGCGCACGCCGCTTAAAGCCATTCCGGGCCTCGATCTGCAGCCGATCGGTGACGACCGGACGCTTGTCGGCATGCTCAAATCCGGCGAGCTCGATGCGCTGTTCACCGCGCGGGCGCCGTCGTCGTTCCTCAACGGCGAACCGCACATCGCACGGCTGTTTTCCAATACCCGCGCTGCGGAGCAGGCCTATTACAAGAAGACCCGGCTGTTCCCGATCATGCACCTTGTCGGTATCCGCAAAACGCTTGCCGAGAAATATCCGTGGCTGGCGACCAGCGTCTACAAGGCGTTCTGCGATGCCAAGGCGCTCGCTATGATCGACCTGCGCGACGTCAATGCGCTGATGGTGACCTTGCCGTGGCTCGAAGCCGAAACCCACGAGACCAGCGCCATCATGGGCGAGGATTTCTGGAAATACGGAATTTCGGACAATCTTCCGGAAATCGAGGCATTGACGCAGTACATTTATGAGCAGGGTCTCGCCGATCGTAAAGTGAAGGTCGTGGAATTGTTTCACCCGTCGACCTTCGAAATCGCCAAGGTGTGATCGGATCATGGCCGGAAACAAGCAGCGCGTCATCGTCGTCGGAGCCGGCCCGGTCGGCGCCATCATGGCGCTCGCTTTGGTGCGCAAAGGTATTCCGGTGCTGCTGCTCGAAGCGGAGCCCGAGCCGGTCGAGGATCAGCGCGCCGCAACGATCCACGCGCCGACGCTCGAAATGCTTGCCGATCTCGGCCTCAAACAGCAAGCCTTCGCCGAACACGCGTCGGGCGGCTTTCAGGCGCCGATTTTTCAATTTCGCGACCGCGCCAGCAACGAGCTAGTTGCCGTCTTCGACATCCGGCTGCTCGATGACGAGATTCCCTATCCGTTCGTGCTGCAATGGGAGCAATACAAGCTCGTTCGCGCCGCGCTGCCGTTGCTCGCGGCGAGCGGGATTGCCGAGGTGCGGTTTGCCGCCAAAGTCACCGGGCTGACGCAACACGCGGATTATGTCGCAGTCATTGCCGATACGGGCGGGGAGACCGAGCAGTTGCGGGGCGACTATGTCATCGGCACCGACGGCGGCCGCAGCACGGTGCGCCGGCTCGCCGAGATCGATTTCGAGGGTTTCACCTGGCAGGAGCGCTTCATCAAGATCGCCACCAGCTTCGATTTCGTCGATGCCGGCAAGGGCTATTGCACGCGCAATTATTTCTCCGATCCCGACGAATGGCTCAATCTGTTCAAAGTCAAGGGCAACGGTCCGCCCGGTATCTGGCGCGGCATCATGCCGGTGCCGGCCGGCGAATCCGACGAGCAGGCGCTCAGCATGGAAAGCATCCAGCGCCGGCTGCACGGCATCTACGACAAGAGCGGGGATTTCGATATTCCGTATTTTGCGCTCTATACCGTGCATCAGCGCGTCGCGGCGACGTTCAACAAAGGCCGCGTGCTGCTCGCCGGCGATGCCGCCCATGTCAACAATCCGATCGGCGGTATGGGCATGAACGGCGGCATCCACGACGCCATCAATCTGGCCGACAAGTTGGCGGATGTCTGGTTCGGCCGCGCCGAGACAAGCGTTTTCGACCGCTATACCAGGCAACGCCGCAAGGCGCAGATCGATTTCGTGCAGGCGCAATCGATCCAGAACAAAAAAACACTCGAGGAAAAAGACCCGGCCATACGCCGCCGGCACCTGGACGAATTGCGGCGCACGTCCGAAGATGTCGCGCGGCATAAGGCGTTTCTTTATCGCTCGTCGCTGATCGACAGCTTGAATGCGGCCAATGCGGTGGAGTGAGCAACCTGAATGCTTCGCTAAGCTCGCTTTGGCAACCGCCTGATCGGCGCGCCTGTCGTTTTCTCCGCGACGCGAATGTCGTAGGCGCCCTGCACTAGCTTCGGGGACGGATAAGATTCCCCCACTTCTCTTCTATCGCTCGCGCCTCGTCCGCCGACAGCGCCGAGATCTGCGGAAACTGGTCGATCCAGGCGAACGGCCGGCAGGCCTCGACGATCGCTTTGGAATGCGAGGTGACGCCGCGCGCTTTGTCCTGCGGCGGGATACGCGGATCGAGCGCCGAACTCCAAGCGTTGCGCAGGATATCGATGCCGTCGGCCGGCTCGCATCGCGTCGCCACCGCCCACATCACGTCGGCAAGATCGGACGGGTCGATGTCCTCGTCGACCACCACCACGATGCGCGCCATATAACTGTGCGCCGCGGCGACAAGCGCGGCGCGCTTGGCGTGGCCGTCATAGCGCTGGCGCAGCGCCACGACCGTCATCAGCTGCGACACATGCTGCCAGACGCCGGCGACGTCGGTGACGCCGGCGGCTTCAAGATTGCTCCAGATCGTCGCAGCGCGAAACGGCAGGCCAAAATGAAAACGCGGCGGTTTCAGCGGTGGCGAGCCGAGCAGAATCGGGTCGTTGCGGTGATGCATGGCAGTGACTTCCATCACCGGCCCGGGACGCGCCGCGGTGGCGTAATAGCCGGTGAACTCGCCAAAGGGTCCTTCCGGCAGGCTCGTTTCATTCATCGGCAACAGGCGGCCTTCGAACACGATTTCGGCATGGGCCGGGATCGGCAACCCGGTCTGCGGCCCGGTAAAAACTTCGATCGGCGCGCCTTTGATCGAGCCGGCAAACTCGTATTCGGAGCGGTCGTCGGGCAGATATTCGAAGCCGGCGATGAACAGAGCGGGGTCTTCGCCATGCACCACCGCGAGCGGACAGCTCTCGCCGCGATCCCAATATTTCCGGGCGATGATCGCGCCGTGCCGGCCGCCGTGATCGAATTGGACCGTAGCTTTGTTGGCGCCGTGAACCTGGACGCGATAGATCGAAGCATTGATCCAGCCGGTATCGGGATCGCGCATGACGACGAGCGACCCCGAGCCGATGAACGGCCCGCCGTCGTGGCGGTGCCAGACCGGCGCCGGCAGCAGCCGGATGTTCACATCCCGGCCGGTAAAGGAATTTTCCAGGAACGCCGCTGTCGTGACGGTAACCGGCGGCTGCGCGCGCAGGTTCTTGCGCTTGTCCATCCACGCCTTGAGTGCGTCGAGCGGCCGCAGCGCGGGATCGAGACCCAAAGCCAGCGCGGCGCGTTGGACGTTCGTCGTGGCATTGGTGAATATGCGAAAACCGCGCCGATGGCCCTTGATGTCATCGAACAACAGCGCGGGGCATTCGGGCAGGCCGGCGGCGACTTCGGTGATGCCGCCGATCTCAAAATGCGGGTCGGCGCCTATGATGCGCCGCAACACGCCGAGCTTGTCGACGAGTGCAATGAATTCCCGCAAATCCTTATACATGCATCAAGTCTTTATACATGCGACAATCTTTAGATATGCAATCGGCTCTCCGCGATAAGCGCCGGCTCGGCAATGTCAAGTCATTATCTTGGCGCTGGAATATGTATAAGTGAGCGGCGTTCGGGTACACGACTTTCATGCACTTCATCGTCCAGCTCATTCACGCTTATGGCCTCCTGACGGTTGCCGTCATTATCGGCCTGGAATGCGTCGGCGTGCCGCTGCCGGGCGAAACCGCGCTGCTGGCTGCCGCGATTTATGCCGGGACCAAGCATGATCTCAATATCGTCTCGGTTATTTTGACAGCTGCCGTCGCGGCGATCTTCGGCCGCATGATCGGCTATGTGATCGGGCATGAATTCGGCTATTGGCTGCTGCTGCGTTACGGCAATTATGTGCGCATGACGGCGAGCAGGATAAAACTCGGCCAGTATTTGTTCCTGCGCCATGGCGGCAAGATCGTCTTTATCGCACAGTTCATTCCGGTGCTGCGCACCTTCGCCGGTATTTTTGCCGGCGCCAATGTCATGCCGTGGCGCGACTTTATGGTTGCCAATGTGACGGGGTCCTTCATCTGGGCGGTCTTGTACGGCTCCGCCGCCTACGAACTGGGACGCGAGTTCGAGCGTCTGGAAGGGCCCATCGTCGTCATTCTGGCGCTGATCACGGTGGTCGGCTTCGTCGTCGGCGGTCTTTTCGTGAAGCGTCATGAAGCGCAGCTTACGGCGGAGGCCGAACGCGCCATGCCGGGACCGCTGACGTGGCATTAAACCCGCTGCGCGGCTTTTGAAGGATTCCGGAATGGCGCGGGGACAGTTGCGGCTGGCGGCCGATATCGGCGGCACTTTTACCGATGTCGCGGTGTTCGACGAAAGGACCGGCGTGCTCACCTTCGGCAAGGCGCTGTCGACGCCGGCGCATCTGGTCGAGGGGATCAGCGCCGGCGTGGCCAAGGCTGGCAGCGATTACCGTTCGGCGGCGCTGTTTCTGCACGGCTCGACCGTCGCTATCAACACCATGCTGGAGCGAACAGGCGCCAACGCTGCATTGCTCATCACCGAGGGTTTTCGCGACATTTATGAAATCGGCCGTATCAACCGTCCGGATGCCTACAACCTGTTCTTTCAGAAACATGTGCCGCTGATCGAGCGGGCGCTGCGATTCGAAGTCAAGGAACGAATGCTGGCGGACGGCGAGATCGACACCCCTCTCGACGACGGCGAGATCGCGGCGCTCGGCAAAGAACTCGAACGCCGCGGCGTCGAGGCGGCGGCCATCCTGTTCCTCAATTGCTACGCCAATGCCGATCACGAGCGGCGCGCCAAGGCGATCCTGGAGAAAAATCACCCGACGCTGTTCGTGTCCGCCTCGCACCAATTATCACAGGAATATCGCGAATTCGAACGCTGCGCGACGGTCGCCGCCAACGCCTATATCGGGCCGAAAGTGCGCCGCTATATCGGCGAGATCGACGCTCATATGCGCGCGGCCGGCTTTGCCGGCTCGTTTCTGGTCGTGCAATCGACCGGCGGCCTCTACGAAGCCCGCCAGGCGCAGAGCCAATGCGTGCGCATGCTGGAGTCCGGGCCGGCCGCCGGTGTCATCGGCACGCAGGCGCTGTGCCGGGCGCTGAAGATCGACAGTGCCATCGCCTTCGATATGGGCGGCACCACCGCGAAGGCCGGCGTCATCCATCGCGGCGAGGCGCTGACGACGGGAGCGGCGCTGATCGGCGGCTACGACCGCGCGCTGCCGGTGCAGATCGCGATGATGGATATTTTCGAGGTGTCGGCCGGCGGCGGCTCGATTGCGCGGGTCGACGACGGCGCATTGCGGCTCGGTCCGCAAAGCGCGGGTGCGTCGCCCGGGCCGGCCTGCTACGGGCTCGGCGGCGCCGAACCGACCGTGACGGACGCCAATCTGATGCTCGGCCGGCTCGTCGCGGATCGCTTCCTCGGCGGCGAGATGAAGCTCGACGTCGTCGCCGCCGAGCGCGCGCTCAAGAGCAGGATCGGCGATCCGCTCGGCATGAGCGCAGTCGAAGCCGCCGACGGCATTTTGCGCATTGCCGCCACCACGATGTCCTATGCCGTCAAGGGCGTCACCACCGAGCGCGGCTTCGACGCCGGCGATTTTGTGCTGTTTGCCTACGGCGGCGCCGGTCCCTTGCACGCCGTCGAGGTCGCCCGCGAAATCGGCATGCGCAAGGTCATCGTGCCGCCGGCGCCGGGCGTGTTTTCCGCTTTCGGCATGCTGTTCTCGGACTTGCGCTACGATTTCGTGCGCACCTGGTTCACCCCGCTCGACGAAGCGCCGTTCGACGCAATGGAAAAGGTCTACCGCGCGCTGGAGCGCCAAGGCCGCGATGCCATTGCCGGCACCTCGATCAAGCCGCAACGCGTCGATGTCAAACGCGCGGCCGACATGCGCTATGTCGGGCAGGAGCACGCAGTGACAGTCGACCTGCCGATGGCGGTGTTTGCGCGCAAGGACCGCAAGGCGATCAAGCGTCACTTCGATGCCATGCACGCGCAGCGTTACGGCACCTCGGCGCCTGAGGAGCGCGCCGAGATCGTCAGTCTGCGCTCGACCGTGACCGGCCTGATGCGTAAGCCGCCGCACCGCAAGATCGCCCGCGGACAAGAAACTCCGTCGAAAACCGCGTTTGGCGGCAAGCGGCCGGTGTATTTCGGCGGTCGCTTCCATGCAACGCCGACCTATCGCCGCGCGGCGCTCGCCGCTGGCAACCGAATTAAAGGACCGGCACTGATCGAGGAATATGCCTCGACCACGGTGCTGATGCCGAGCGATGTGCTGCAGGTCGACGGGTTCGGCAATCTGGTAATCGCGGTTGCGGGAGGCCGCTGAAGATGGCGAAGCCGATAAAGCGCGCGCAAAAAATCAAAGCCGATCCGGTCGTCACCGAAATCGTGCGCAACGGCGTCATCGCGGTGACTGAGGAAATGAAAACCAACCTCATGCGCACCGCCTACAATATCATCATCTATGAGGCGCTCGATTTCACCACCGGCCTGTTCACCTCCGAAGGCGAGACCGTATCGATAGGCATCGGACTGCCGATGTTCATCCGCGGCATGGCGGAAACGGTGAAGGCGAAGATCAAGCATTTCGGCCGCAACAATATCCGGCCCGGCGACATTTATGTCACCAACGATTCCTACCTCACCGGCAGCCACCTCAATCACGTCACCCTGACTTTGCCGATCTTCCACAAGGGCGTGCTGGTCGGCTTTTCCTGCTGCATGGCGCACTGGCTCGACATCGGCGGTACGCTCGGCGGCATGACGACCGATATTTTTTCGGAAGGCCTGCAGATTCCGATTTTGAAACTGCATGACCGCGGCAAGGTCAACGACACGCTGATCGACGTCATCAAGCAGAATATGCGGCTGCCGAGCCGCGCCATGGGCGATCTGCGCGCGCAAATCACTGCGGTGAAAACCGGCGAGCGGCGCTTTCTCGAACTCGTCGACCGCTACGGCCGTGACCAGGTTTTGCGCGCGATCAAGGCCATCATGGATCATTCCGAGGCGATGGCGCGCACGCGCACGCGCTCGATTCCGGACGGCGTCTATGAGGCGGAATCCTACATGGACGACGACGGCATCGACGTCGGCAAGAAAGTGCCGATCAAAGTACGCGTCATCGTCAAGGGCGACGAGATGACGGTCGATCTCAGCGAGGTCTCGCGCCAGGTGCGGGGCTTCTACAATTCAGGCATCACCACCGGCTACGCCTGCACGCAGGTGGCGTATAAGTGTCTCACGTCGCCCACCGACTATCCGATCAATGACGGCTCGTTCCGCAGCCTCAAAGCCATCGTGCCGCCCGGGCGCATCATCAGCGCGGTGCGGCCGGCGCCGATGCGCTGGTGGATGACCTATCCGATGACCATCGTCGACACCGTGTTCAAGGCGCTCGCGCCGGTGATCCCCGATCGCGTCATCGCCGGCCATCATGCCGATCTCTTGATCGCGGCGCTGCACGGCATCAATGCAAAGACGTCGGAATTCTTTCTCGCCAATTTCGGCCCGCTCGGCGGCGGCTGGGGCGCCAAGCGCAGCGAGGACGGCGTATCCGCGACCGTTTGCATCAACGACGGCGACACCCATAACGGCCCGAGCGAGCAATCCGAGGTCAAATTCCCGATCGTGGTCGAACGCTATGCGCTGGTTCCGGATTCCTGCGGCGCCGGACGCCATCGCGGCGGGCTTGGCGTCGAGCGTGTCGTGCGTGCGCGCGTGCCGATGACGTTCAACACGCAGGTCGAGCGCGCCCACTGCAAGCCGTGGGGCTTGGCAGGCGGCGGCGATGCGACCGGCAACGAAGTGGCGCTGCGGCTCGACGGCGGCTGGAAGACCGACTTTCCCAACGCCAAGGTTCTGGTGGCGATGCTGAAAACCGGCGATGCGTTTAGGCTGCGCTCGGGCGGCGGCGGCGGCTACGGCTCGCCGCTCGACCGGCCGGCCGCCGACGTCGCCGCAGACGCAAAGCAGGGCTACATTTCGCTTGCTGCGGCCAGGGATACTTACGGCGTCGTGCTCCATGCACAAAGCTTCGAAGTGGATGCCGCCGGCACCGAGCAGTTGCGGGCAGCGCTGCGTGCCGCATCCTCGCGCCAACGCGAGGCGTAGAATTAACGGCAGTCCGGACGCCGTTATGGGCTTCTTGAACGGCTTATTTTGCATCGCCATATTGGTGCAAGGTCGAGCGGTAGCCCGCGCGACCGCGGGGGTGCCGTAAGGGCCCCACAAAGTCGCTTGATAAGGACTTTGCGACCATGTCCAGGGTTTCGTCGCTGTCGTCGCCCTTCTTGCTTGGCTTCGACGAGATCGAGCGCGTGCTCGATCGGGTCGGCAAGGCCGCGGAGGGCTATCCTCCCTATAACATCGAGCGGGTGCCGCGCGACGGGAACAGCCCGGAGCGCTTGCGAATTACCCTCGCGGTCGCGGGGTTCACCCGTGACCAGCTCGATGTCACCATAGAGGAGAGCCAGCTCGTCATTCGCGGTCGCCAGCAGGACGACAAAAGCCGCCAATACATCCATCGCGGCATTGCCGCGCGTCAATTCCAGCGTACCTTCGTGCTGGCGGACGGCATGGAGGTGTTGGGGGCGGACTTGAAGAACGGATTGCTGTCGATCGACCTGGTGCGCCTCCAGCCGGAGCGCACCGTTAAATCGATCTCAATCAAAGAGTGCGATTAACGAAACCATAAGGACTCGACCAAGGTCACAGAAAGGAGTCGAGGGCCATGAATAATACAAATCGTGATATGAACCATACCGAACCAAAACTCGATATCTCTGCCGACGCGCTCGCCCATCTCGGCGACGGCCGCATCGCCTATGTGAAGAGCATCCGCTCCGAGGACGTCCGCGCGCTGTTTCCGCAAGCCGAGATGCCGCAAATGCCGCCCGGCCGCATGCTGTTCGCGCTGCACGCCGCCGACGGCACGCCGATCATGCTCACCGACAGCCGTGAGGCGGCCATCGCCAACGCCTGGAGCCAGGAGCTCGAGACCGTCAGTGTCCACTGACCGGATATCAGCAGTCAGGCATCAGGAATCAGAAGGCGCTGGAAACGAAATACCGTCGCCGGTCACTTCTTTTTTCTTGATACCTGATATCTGCCGCCACTACGCGGCGGAAGCCGACGGCATTGCCAGCACCGCGTAAAGCGATTCGGCATCGTGCGAGCCGCGCAATTTGTGCGCGACGGTGGGATCGCGCAACAGCCGGGCGACACGGGCAAGCGCTTTGAGATGATCGGCGCCGGCGCCCTCGGGCGCGAGCAGGAGGAAAACGAGATCCACCGTTTGGCTGTCGAGCGCTTCGAAATCGACCGGCCGGTCGAGCCGCGCGAACAGACCGAACAACCGTTTGAGGCCCGGCATCTTGCCGTGCGGAATGGCAATGCCGTTGCCGACCGCGGTCGAGCCGAGCTTTTCGCGCTGCATCAGGATATCGAAAATCGCCCGTTCGTTCTGTCCGCTCAGCGGCGCGGCGCGCGCGGCAAGCTCGTGCAGCACTTGTTTCTTGCTGTTGACTTTCAACGCCGGGAGGATTGCGTTTGGCGCGACCAGGTCGGTAAGCGGCATGAACGGAACCTGAAGCTGCGAGCTTAGCGTCTCACGCTCATTGTCAAATGGGGTATTTTAGGTTTGAGCATGATGTGTTGCGAAAACCGGAACCGGTATATCTGGATCAAGCTCAAGGGCGGCGGAACATAGGGAGCCCCCGCTACCGCGTCAATGGGCATCCGCAACCGTCAGCACCGGCGCATCGATCCAGCCGAAATGACCGTCGGCGCGGCGATAGACGATGTTGATTCCGCCATGCACGGCATGTCGGAACACAACGACCGGCGCACCGGTCATGTCGAGTTCCGTCACTGCATCGCTGACCGAGAGCTGCTTTAATGTCGTGGTCGATTCGGCGATGATGACTGGCGTGAATCCATCGACATCGGTTCCGCTCTCGTCTTCGGGCGCCGCGATGATATAGCTCGCCGCGTCGATCGACGCTCCGTCGCCGCGCTCGCCGCGATGGTCCTTGAGCCGGCGGTGATAACGGCGCAGCCGCTTTTCGATCCGCAGCGCCGCCTGGTCGGCACTGGCATAAGCGTCGGGCGCGATGCCCTCGGCCTGCAGCGTCACCTTGGAATCGAGATGGATCGCGCACTCGGTGCGGAAGCCAAAGCCGTCCTTGGCCAGCGTGACATGCCCCGAATAGCCTCCGTCAAAATACTTACCGACGGTTTCGGCGATCCGCTCGCTGATGCGATCGCGCAAGGCGTCACCAACGTCGAGATTCTTGCCTGACACGCGAAATGACATGGAAACCTCTTGGGCAGCCTCTTGGGCGGCCTGATTGGCAACCGTTGTGGCCGCCGCTCGTTCGAAGGCGCTTCCTGGCCGCTTTACTCGACCTAGGTATTGGAGCGCGCCAAGTCAACGCGGCTCTAATTGGCGACCACGGCCTGCTTCTCGCGCCGCCGCTGCACCGAGGAGGGAATGCGCATCGCCTCGCGGTATTTCGCCACCGTGCGCCGCGCGATATCGACGCCGGCTTCGCGCAACTTCTCGACCAGGGTGTCGTCGGACAATATCGCGGCCGTGCTTTCGCCTTCGATCAATTGCTTGATGCGGTGCCGCACCGCTTCAGCGGAATGCGCCTCGCCGCCGTGCGAGGCGGCGATCGCCGACGTGAAGAAGTATTTCAGTTCGAATATGCCGCGGGTGGTCGCCATGTATTTGTTGGCGGTCACGCGCGAGACGGTCGATTCATGCATGCCGATGGCTTCGGCGACGGTCTTGAGATTGAGCGGCCGCAGGTGTTCGACGCCACGGGCGAAGAATGCGTCCTGTTGGCGGACGATCTCGTTCGAGACCTTGAGGATGGTGCGGGCGCGCTGATCGAGCGCGCGAACGAGCCAGGTGGCGCTCTGCAGGCACTCGGCGAGATAGGATTTCTCGGTGTCGCGGCGCGCGGTGGTCGACACTTCAGAATAGTAGCGCTGGTTGACCAGCACCTTCGGCAGGGTGTCGGTGTTGAGCTCGACGATCCAGGCGCCGTTCGGCGCCGGCCGCACGAAAACATCCGGCACGATCGGCTGCATCGGCACCGAGCCGAAAGCCAGACCGGGCTTCGGATTAAGCCGCCGCACCTCGGCGACCATGTCGGCAAGGTCCTCGTCGCCGACGCCGCAGATTTTCTTCAGACCTGTGAAATCGCGCCGGGCCAGCAAGTCGAGCCGCCCCACGAGTGCCTGCATGGCCGGATCGTAGCGGTCGAGTTCCTTGAGCTGAATCGCCAGGCATTCGGCGAGGTGGCGTGCGCAGATGCCGGGCGGGTCGAATGTCTGCAGGATGGCGAGAACGGCTTCGACCTCGGTGATCGAGGTGCCGAGCCTTTCCGCCGCCGCGGCGAGATCGCCGGAGAGATAACCGGATTCGTCGACGAGATCGATGAGATAATGCCCGATCATGCGTCGCGCCGGTTCGGCAATGGCCAGCGTCATTTGCTCACGCAGCCAATCCGCCAGGGTGATCTCGGCGGAAACGAAGGCTTCGAGGTTGTAGTCGCCGTCGTCGCGGCCGCCGGAGCCGGTTCCCGCCCATTCCGAATAGCCCGCCGGCATATCCGAACTGCGCGGCCGGATCGGCTCGTTATCGTCGGGCGAAGTGTCGTCGAGCGGGCTCTCGCGCCGTGCTTCGTCGGTGCGGCTGCTGGCGGCTTCGCCGTCTTGGCCGTTCAACGCCTCGCCGTTGATGGCCGGCTTATCGCCCGAGGCCTGTGAACCGCCCGGCTCTGCCGGCGCCTGCTCGGTTTCGGCGCTGCGGTCGAGCAGGGGGTTCCGCTCAAGCTCGGCCTCGACGTAGGCGACCAGATCGAGATTTGACAGCTGCAGCAGCTTGATGGCCTGCATCAGCTGCGGCGTCATCACTAGCGCTTGGCTCTGCCGGATCTGGAGTCTTTGCGTGAGCGCCATGACGGAGGGCTAAATTGGTCCGATTCTTGCTTGTTTTGCCCTTGTACAGCAGTTCGACAGCCCTGTCTTCCCCTAAGCTACCTTTGCCGCACCCGAGGCAGGGTAGCGTTGGGGTAAGCTTAAAGGCGGAACTCCTCGCCCAGATAGAGCCTGCGCACGTCAGGGTCATTGACGATATCGTCGGCGCGGCCCTCCATCAGCACCGCACCGGAATAAATGATGTAGGCGCGATCGGTCAGACCGAGCGTCTCGCGCACATTGTGGTCGGTGATCAGGACGCCGATGCCGCGATTGGTCAGGTGCCGTACCAGCGCCTGGATGTCGCCGACGGCGATCGGGTCGATGCCGGCGAACGGCTCGTCGAGCAGCATGTAGTTCGGCCGCGTCGCCAGCGCGCGGGCGATTTCCACACGACGGCGCTCGCCGCCGGACAGCGCGATCGCCGGTGTCTTGCGCAGGCGCGCGATGTTGAACTCTTCGAGCAGGGAATCGAGGTCCTGCTGTCGCCGCCGCGGATCGTGCTCGACCACTTCGAGTACGGCGCGGATATTGTCCTCGACGGAAAGTCCCCGAAAAATCGAGGCTTCCTGCGGCAGATAACCGATGCCGAGCCGGGCGCGCTGATACATCGGCAGGCGCGTGACATCGGCGCCGTCGAGCTCGATGCGACCCTGGTCGGCCTTGATCAGTCCAGTGATCATGTAGAACACCGTAGTCTTGCCGGCGCCATTGGGGCCAAGCAGGCCGACCGCCTCGCCCTTGCGCACGTAAAGACTCACGCTCTTGACCACCTTGCGGCCGACGAAGCTTTTCTCCACGGCGTGGACGGCAAGCAGGCCCTTGCGCTCGCCTCCCGCCGCGCCGTTGCCGTCTGATCGACGGCGCGGCCGCGCGCTCACCCACGGTCCGTTCTGCGCTCCGTTCGGTCCGTTCTGCGGGCCTGGTTGGCGCTGCCGCCGCGACGGTGCCGGGGGCGGTATCGGCGCCGGCATCGGGCCCGGCAATGGCGGCGGCGGAGTTTTACCCCGGGCTCTTTCCGCCGGCGCGGGCAGGCTCGCAATATCGACATAGATGTGACTGATTGCACCGCCCATCGTTTCAAGACCGATCCTCTCCAGGCCGATCACTGCATCGCCGGACGGCGGGGTGCGGCGGGCGGCCGGCGCGCGACGGCGAAAATATGCAAACATGTCTGGCACGCCGATCTCGGGGGTTCTCGCCTGACGAATCCGGATGAATTCCGTTTAGGCTGCTGAGCTTAGCCGATTTCCTTCAGCGATGGTGGGGCTGGAGCGTCAAATGGTCTGGTTAATTCGTCCGACCCGGGCCGATTGTCATGAAATTCGTTGGCCCGCCTTTCTGGTTCTTGCCCGGCTGGATCAGCGCGCGAACGCGACCCGGTCCGGGCGCGCCGGCGCCCAAGCCGCCGTTACTGCTGCCCGATTCGACCCGGGCATTTCCCGTGACCATATCGACCACGACCTTTTCGCCGTGAATGACGTTCTGACCCTGGCTGACCACGACATTGCCGCTTAACGTGATCGTCTTTGTTTTCAGGTCGTAGATGCCGAGATCGCCGCTGGCGTTCTGATCCTTGGTGATGACGGTGACGCCGCCGCGCGCCTCGATGCGGCGGATATTCTGCGCGCCTTGCGGCATGCCCGGTGTCGATTTTGTAGTGGTCACCGGCGTACCGTTGCCGCCGATGCCGACTTCCTGCCCATAAAACACGATGAGGCTTTGGCATTTCATCGTGGTGTCGCCTTGCACCACCTGCACATTGCCAGAAAAGGTTGCCGTCTTCGACTTGTCGCGGACTTCCAGCGTCGCGGCTTCGATCTGCACCGGCTGGTCCTTGTTGCGGTCTTGGGCGAGCCCCGGGAATGCTCCCGGCGCGGCGGAGGGCCCCTGCGCCACGGCTGACGTTGCAAATGTCAGCGCTGTCAGCGCGACGCCGAGTTTGAGGCAGCGCATCATTGATCGCTCGGTTTCGCGACGGGGTTGGCAGGTTCGGCGCCGCCGCCGCCGCCGGCTTCTTTGCCCGGCTGCAGCGTCATCGCCACACCGCTGAAGCGGACCACGCTGCCGTGCTCGCCGATATGGAGCCGCTTGGCATTGAGAAAGCCGTTGAGCATTTTCACCGAGACCGGCTTATCGGAAATCACGTTGCCTTTGCGCACGTCGATCACGGCTTCGCTCAGGCGGCCCTCGTAGCCGGTCGACGAGACCAGGTGGATGTCGTCGTTGAGCGTCAGTATTTCCGCCTTCACGTCATAAACGCCGGAATTGGCCGACATTTCCACGGTGCTCTTGTCCTGCATTTCCATCTTGGCATGGAGCTTGTCGAGTTCGACAAGATTGGGCTTGGTGATGTCTTGCGCCGCGGCTTCCGCGGAGAATTCATAGGCGCGGGAATCCAGCGTGAAGCCGGTCAGCCGCGGTTCCTCCATGGTGATCTTGGTGCCGTGGATGACGAGCTTGCCGAGATCGCCCGGCAGCCGAAAGCCGCCGATCGGCGGCAAGTAGTCGATGACGACGACCGTGAGCAGAAGCGCCACGATGCCGATCGGCACGCCGATGCGAAGCAGTCGCACATGCCGACTGTGCCGCAACGCCGCACGATAGGCCCGCTCGAAATCGCCGCGGGAACCGGCGGAAAACCCCCTCGCCGCATTGTCGGGGTAGGCAATGGCCAAGCAATTATCCTTTTGCGCGTCGCCCCGATCGCGACCTTAGACCACGCTTCGAGCGGTTTTGTCTCGCCAAAATTGCCGCCGCAAAATCGCCGGGGAATGTGGCCCGGAGAGGGTTGATTTCGGGGGCCAGCGTTAACGATCCGCGCCGTTCAAGAGTGGGCAAAAATGTCGTCGGCGGCAAAGCCGGCAAGGTCGAGCCGCACCCGGTCCGGCAGGAAGCCGAAACAGGCGGCGGCGAGTTGCTCGCGGCACTCGCGCGCCAGCATGACCTCGAGCTTGTTTTTGAGCGCGTGCAGGTGGGTGACATCGGCAGCGGCGTAGGCGAGTTGCGGCTCGGAGAGCTCGGCGGCGCCCCAATCGGACGATTGCTGCTGCTTGGAAAGGTCCTGCCCCAACACTTCGCGCACCAAATCCTTGAGGCCGTGCTTGTCGGTATAGGTCCGGGTCAGCCGCGATGCGATCTTGGTGCAGAACACCGGTTCCGGCATCACGCCGAAGGTCTTACACAACATGCCGAGATCGAACCGCGCGAAATGAAAAATCTTGACTAGGCTCTTGTCGACAAGGAGCCGCTTGAGATTGGGCGCCGCATTCGGCGTGTCTTCCGCATGCGGCGGAATCTGCACGACGTCGGCGGAGCCGTCGCCAGGCGACAGCTGCACCACGCACAATCTGTCGCGGTCGAGGTCGAGCCCCATGGTCTCGGTATCGATCGCGACCGCGCGCGAGCCGGCGCCCAGGTAGTGCGAAATGTCCGGCAGATCGCCGCGGTGAAGACGGATGGTTGGCATGCACGCATGTTATCGCGCGCGCTGCCGGCAATTCCAAGGTCTCGGACGCTTGGGCCTGAGAACGACCGCGGAAGCGAGAATGCGCTCCACTCGAAAGCGGCGAAAACGAAGACTATTCCGTCATTTTTATGGCTTAACAAGAAAATATCTTCTTATTTTGCCCTTCATCTTGTGACTTCATAGAATAAGCTTCTATTTATAGGCTCTGCCATCGTTTAGGAGCCTCGCATGTCGCGTGCGGCCGCCACGATCCCAAAGACCGCGCCGTTCTCGGAAGAGGATGTCGCGCTGCTTAACCGCGTGGTCGGCCCGGCGACTGCGGTGCAGCGGGCGTGGCTGGCTGGATTTCTTGCCGGCGTCGAACAGGCAGCCGGCACGGCGCGGCCCCCGACCGAGGCCGCGGTGGAACCTCGTGCCGCGGAGCCCATCACTATCGTCTTTGCCAGCGAGTCCGGCAATTCCGAGAAGCTCGCCTCCGACATGGCGCGCCAGTCGCGCAAGCTCGGCTTGAAGCCATCACTCATCGACATGGCCGAGCTCGATCTGGCGGCGCTCAAGGCAGCGTCGCGCCTCGTTGTCATCGCCGCCACCTGGGGCGAGGGTGAGCCGCCCGGGCGGGCGGCGCGCGTTTACGCCGAGCTGATGAAAGACGGCGCGCCGCGGCTCGACGGTGTCGAATACGGCGTCCTGGCGCTTGGCGATACCGCCTACGCGGAGTTTTGCGCCGTCGGTAAAAGAATCGACGAACGGCTCGCCGAGCTTGGCGCGAAACGGGTGGTCGAGCGTTTGGATTGCGACCTCGACTTTGCCGAACCCGCCGCCGATTGGATCGGCGCGGCGTTGCAAGTGTTGACGCCGCCGGACGCCGCGCGCAGCCGCGTGATCGAAGTCGATTTTGGCGGCAATGCTGCGGCCAAGCCCAATGCCGGCATCGTCGAGGCCGAGGTCGTCGAGCACGTGAACCTGAATTCGTCGCGCTCCGGCAAGGAGACGATTCACCTGGCGCTTGCTTTCGACGGCGCTACGCCGGCCTACGAGCCGGGCGATTCGCTCGATCTTTTTGCCGAGAACGACCCGGCCTATGTCGATGAATTGCTGGCGCTGACGCATCTGACAAAAGACGACGCGTTGCGCGGCGAGCTTCTCAAGACGCGCGACGTGACGACGCTTTCCGTCAAGACGCTCGAGTCCTATGCGGCGCTGACCGGACACGAGCGCGTCAAGGCGCTCATCGCCGCTGGCCAAGCGCGCGATTGGGTCGCGGACCGGCAGCTCGTCGATCTCGTTGCAAGCTTTCCGGTAGCGCTCGGCACCGAGCAATTGCATGCGTTGACGCGGCCGCTCAGTCCGCGCGCTTATTCCGTCGCGTCGTCGCGCCGCGAATTCGCCGACGAGGCGCATCTTCTCATTTCAGCCGTGCGCTACAGCACTCACGACCGATCGCGCAAAGGCGTTGCCTCGAATTACATTGCCGAACGGCTCAAGCGCGGCGAGCGCGTGCGCGTGAAGCTTAAGCCCAACCGGCATTTTGGGCTGCCCGATCCGGGCCGCGACGTCATCATGGTCGGTCCCGGCACCGGCGTCGCGCCGTTCCGCGCCTTTGTCCAGGAACGCCGCGCCGAGGGAGCCAAAGGCAAAAGCTGGCTGTTCTTCGGCGACCGCCGCTTCACTCACGATTTTCTCTATCAACTCGAATGGCAGGAGGCGTTGCGGGACGGTTCGCTCACCCGGATGGATGTCGCGTTCTCGCGCGACCGTCCGGAAAAGACCTATGTGCAGCACAAGATGTGGGAACGCCGCCGCGAACTGGTCGATTGGCTCGACAATGGCGCGCATTTCTACGTTTGCGGCGACGCCAAGGCGATGGCGAAGGAGGTTCGGGCGACGTTGACGCGCGCTTATGCCGACGTGAAGGCGCTGGCGCCGGCGGCCGCCGATGCGGCGATCGCGGGCCTGGAGCGCGACAAGCGCTACCTGCAAGACGTGTACTGAGCGCCGCTTACGAAGTGCCGGGCGCCGATCCCCGGCCGGGATTGCAAATCATGACCGACGACATCTCGCGCAATGAGCGCATCAAGGAAGCAAGCGACTATCTGCGCGGCACGCTGGCGCAGGGGCTGCGCGAGGAGATCACCGGGGCCATCGTCGAAGACGACCAGCAGGTGGTCAAATTTCACGGCATGTATCTGCAGGACGACCGCGACCTGCGGCCCGAGCGCACCCGCAAGAAAATGGAGAAGGCCTTCGCCTTCATGATCCGCGTTCGCGTTCCCGGCGGCGTGCTGTCGCCGCAGCAATGGCTGGCGCTCGATAAGGTGGCGCGCGATTACGGCAACGGCACCATGCGGCTCACCACGCGGCAGACCGTGCAATTGCACGGCGTTATCAAGTCGAATCTGAAATCGACCCTGCAAGCTATCGACGCCGCGGTGCTCAATTCCATCGCCGCCTGCGGCGATGTCAATCGCAACGTCATGTGCGGCGTCACGCCCGAGCAGTCGCGCGCGCATGCCGGCGCCGTGGCGCTGGCGCGCGCCGTTTCCGAACGGCTGACGCCGCGCACGCCGGCGTACCGCGAAATCTGGCTCGACGGCGAAAAGATCGCCGGCGGCGAGGACGCAGTGATCGAGCCGATCTACGGCAAGACTTATCTGCCGCGCAAATTCAAGACCGTGGTGGCGGTGCCGCCGTCGAACGACGTCGACGTCTTTGCCCACGATCTCGGCTTCATCGCCATCCTCGACGCGGCCGGAGACATTGCCGGCTGGAACGTCACCGTCGGCGGCGGCATGGGCATGACGCATGGCGAGCCGGATACCTATCCGCGTACTGCCGAACTTTTAGGCTTCTGCGAGACGCAGGATGCGGTGGCGGTCGCCGAGGCGGTCGTCACCGTGCAGCGCGATTGGGGCGACCGCAAGAATCGCAAACATGCGCGGCTCAAATACACCGTCGAGGATCGCGGATTGCCGGCGTTCCGCGGCGAAGTCGAGCGCCGCGCCAAAGTTAGATTGGCGAAAGCTGCGCCGTTCCAGTTCACCTCTACCGGCGATCGTTACGGCTGGAGCGACGCCGGCGACGGCAGAGCGCATCTGACGCTGTGCGTGCAGACCGGGCGGCTCGCCGACGCTCCGGCGGCGGCGCAACTGACGGCGTTGCGGCGCATCGCGGAAATCCACGACGGCGATTTCCGCCTGACGCCGAACCAGAATCCGATCGTCGCCAATGTGCCGACGGGAAAGCAGGCGCAGATCGAGGCCATGGCACGCGAGGCCGGGCTATTGGCGCCATGGTCGGGGCTGCGCCGCAACGCGATGGCGTGCGTCGCGCTGCCGACCTGCGGCCTGGCGCTGGCTGAGAGCGAGCGCTATCTGCCCGAACTGATCGACGCCCTGGAAGGCCGGCTTGCCGCGCACGGTCTTTCCGCCGATGACATCGTCATCCGCATGACCGGCTGCCCGAACGGCTGCGCCCGGCCGTATCTCGCCGAAATCGGCTTGGTCGGCAAAGGCCCCGGCCGCTACAATCTCTATCTCGGCGGCGCCTTCGACGGTTCGCGACTCAATAAGCTCTATCGCGAAGATCTCGATCACTCGGGCATCGTTGCCGCGCTCGATCCGGTTTTTGCGGCCTATGCCGGCGCGCGGCAGCCCGGAGAACGGTTGGGCGCGTTCGCCATCCGCGGCGGCTTCATCGCGCAAACAGCCAACGGTCGCGACTTTCACGCCAATACCGGGCCGCAACGCGCAGCATGATGAGCAAGCGCAAGCCGCCATCCGAAACCAAGTCATCCGAGGCCAAGCCGCAGCGGTTCGGCGCGCTGGCACGGCTGCCATTGTTCTTTGCGCTTAAGGGTAAACGCGCGGCGATCGCCGGCGGCAGCCCTGCGGCGGCATGGAAGGCGGAGTTGCTGTCGGCAAGCGGCGCCGCGGTCGATGTTTATACGGTCGATGCTTGCAGCGAGATGATGAAACTCGCAAGCGGTGCGCCCGTCGGCGATGTCATCGTGCATGGGCGCGTCTGGACCGCAGCGGATTTGGACGGGGCCGTGATCGCCGTCGGCGATTTCCGCGATAATGACGGGGCGGCCGCGTTTTGTCGCGCCGCGCGCGCCGCGGGCGTGCCGGTCAACATCATCGATAAGCCTGACTTCTGCGATTTTTCTTTCGGCGCCATCGTCAACCGCTCGCCGCTGGTGATCGGCATTTCGACCGACGGAGCGGCCCCGGTCTTTGCGCAGGCTATCCGCGGCAGGCTCGAGGCGCTGTTGCCGAAGGGTTTCGCGCGTTGGGCTGCCGCCGCCGCGCGCTGGCGCGCGGCAGTGAAACCGTCCGGCCTCTCCGCCGCCGCCCGGCGCAAGTTTTGGGAGCTGTTCACCGCATGTGCTTTCGCCGGCCCGGACTACGATCCCGGCCGGGACGATTACGACCGCTTCATCGCCGGCGCGACGGGTACGGCGAGCGGCGTCGACCACGGCTCGACGACCGTAGTGGATGTCGACTGCAATGAGCCCGATTTGCTGACGCTTCGCGCGCTGCGCGCGTTGCACTCGGCCGACGTCATTCTATTCGATGACCGTGTCCCATGCGAGGTGCTCGATTTCGCCCGGCGCGAGGCGCGCAAAATTCGTACCGGCAAGACCAGCCGTGACCACGAGATTATTGCACTGATGGTCGAACTCGGAAACCAAGGCGCGCGCGTGGTGCGACTGAACTGCCGCGGCCGGCGCAACGTGGCTATGGTTCCCGGGACGTCACGCTACGCGGCTCCGCCCTTGGTGCCTCGGGAGAATTTCACACCATAAGCTGAAAATGTTCTCTGCTGCGCGGCAAGTGAGGAATGAAGCACCGGCGCTCATCGCGCTCCTTCGTGATGCTTCACGCGGCCCTGCGCGCGGCGGACGTGATCCTGCAGCTGCCAGCGCGCGTGTTTGAAGGCATCGTCGATGGCGAAGGTCAGATCGGTATGCCGCTCGTCGGTCGGCGGCGTCCTTTCCACATTCACTTCGCGGCCGTCCGGCAGTGCGAGGCGGATATGGACTTCGTAAAGCCCGCCATTGCGATGGTGCCGGCTGGGCGCTTTGAGCGCGACCCGGCACGCGGTGACGCGGCCCCAGCGCTGTTCCAGATCGGCCACATGCTTGTCGATGGCGTCGCGGATCGCGGGGGTGGCGGTCAGGCCTTGAAACTGAATTTCAGGCTGCGTTTGCATAATTTGCTCCAATCTAAATCCAGAGAAAATTTATCGTGGACCGGCATCGCCTGTCTTTGATGCACATCAACGCAGATCGGAGAATTCGTTGCGCGTCATTTCGGCCTGACGATGACAGACATCTGCGCAAGCTTCGCGAGCACGCGGCACCGGCGGCGGATCGGCACCCATTCATAGAGAAATATCTCCAAAGGCCGCCACATGGCGACCCATCCGATGATCAACATGCCTTCGCCGAATATTTCGGATGCCGCATTGCTGCCGAAGGAAAATGCCAATTCGCGCAAAGACACACAGCAAAACAAGAATGCCAGTCCGATGATCAGGGCGATGCGACCGTCGCGAAACAGCAGGCGAAGCCGCCGGCGTTCGTTAGCCCCGCGATAAGCGAAATAATTGTGGATCGCCTCGCTCAGATCGGGAGCGCTGGGTTCGGGCAATTGATCCCTTGGCAGATGGATCACCAGGGCGAGCGGCCGCTGCCGAGCAATCTCCTCGGCCGAGCCGACGATGTATTCCTCGGCATCTCGATCGAGATCGCGTTCATGAAAAGGCGACGGGTCGAGCGAGTTGAACAGCTGAGCGAGGCGGTTAAGATTGATCTCTATCTTTGCCGCCCGGTCTGAGGACTCTTGGGCACTAATGTCGGCCATGATCTCTGGCTATCGCTTGCCGACCGTCATCAGCCCGCCAAAACCTTGCCGATCGGCGACGTGTCGGAACAGAAACATCCAGATCGTGTAGAAGATGACGGCCGGGATGACCCAGGACAGAATGATCTGAACGATGCCGCCGGACCGCGCGCCATACCAGATCATGATCTGGCGTTTGCGCGCGTCGGGTGAGGTTTGCGGCCATGAATGCTGCCTAATCGTGCGCCGACAATCTCAGCCGCGACCCTGCCCGACATTGATATGCCGCAAAATCTCCGGGCGGGTAGTGTCGCGGCGGCGCGCGCGCGGCCGGCTCGTCTCCAGTCAGAATAGCGGAACGAGCGGTATTTCGCGACTGCCCGCGGCTCTGGCGCTTACCGCACTTGAACGTCCGCCGGTTTCGTTTTCGCCCAATAGTCGGCTTGAGATTTTGTCGCCTTGAGGCGCCGGGCATCCTCAAAACCGGGCGCCATGGAGGCCGCGGTGCCAGCCATCACCTCATGATGCTCGATATTGAGAAGCCGCAGCCAGCTTTGCTGGCCGAGCGTGAGGCCGATCATGCAGCCGAGCTCCACGAGTTCCGGTTCGCTGAACTCCGCATGCATGCGCGCCCAGAACGCATCGCCGGTATCGAGGCGCCAGACAATGGCCTCGGCATAGGCCAGCGCCGTTTTCTGCCGCTCGCTGTATCTTGTGGAGTTCTCGAAGTTCAGCAGATCGAGCACCTGCTCCTCGATAACGCCGCCGCTTTTCGCCGCCTTCATCGAGCGCTGATTGCCGCAATATTCGCAACTGACGGAGCGCGATACGTAGAGCCGGCAGAGTTCTTTGATCGCATGTTCGAGCACGCCGGTGCGATAGATATTGTGCCAGGACTCCGCGAAGAACCAGAAGCAGGCCGGCACGTGGGCGCGAACGGCCGAGCTTTCCGGCCGCGGCGTGCCCTCGCGCTGACAGCGCTCCATCTCGGCCCGCATCCGCGCGTCCATCTTGTCGAGCGGGACGTAGCTGATCCGCTGCCTGGCCATGGTCGGTCCTCCCGGTCCTCTTTTGCGACGGCGGTTCATGGGGCGTATGAGGCCACCAACACCGCAGCTTGCCGTAAAAGATACTATCTTTACTATTTTAATGCCAGCCCCTAATGTGCGGCGATGAGCCAGCCACGAGCCAGGCAGACAGTGGCGCAAAGCGGCGGCGATTTGACCGCGCGCATCATGTTCGCCGGCCGCTCCTCCTCGCTGTCGGCGCAGGTGGTCGCGGAAGTGCGCGACGCGCTGTTCGCCAAGCGGTTCAAGCCCGGCGATTTCCTCGGCACCGAGAAAGATTTGGCGGCCCGCTTCAAGGCGAGCCGCATCGTGGCGCGCGATGCGCTGCGCACGCTGGAAGCGCTCGGCATCGTCGAAATCCGCATGGGCAAGGGCGGCGGCGCCCGCATTGCGCACGGCAATCCCCGCCTGTTCGCCGAGGCGCTCGCCGTGCAACTCGACCTCACCGGGGTGACTGCCGCCGAGATCATGGACGCGCAGCGCGCCATCGAGACGCTCGGCGCCGAGCTCGCCGCCGAAAACGCGACGCCGGCCGACGTGGCGAAGCTGCGCCGCTTGCTCGCCGAGGCGGCAGCCGCGATCGGCGATCTCGACGAGTTTACCCGGCTGTCGCGCGACTTCCACCTGGCGGTCGCCGAGGCCTCGCATAACCGCGTCATCGTCGTGCAGCTCATCTCGCTGGAGCACGTGTCGTGGCCGCGCCGCAACGTCACCGCGACGCCCAAGCTGGCGCGGCACATTCTGGAAATCCACACCAAGCTCGCCGATCTGATCGAATTGCGCGACCCGGGCGGGGCGCGCGCCCTGATGGACGACCACGTCAAGATGATCCGCGCCCGCCGCGTCGCCGAGCGCGGCCGCATGCCGAGCAACGGACACGCAAGCTGCTAAACGCCACGCCAATACCGGAGGAGACAATGGCAAAATTTCTGATCGAACCGCATTTCCGCCTGCAGGAATGGGTCGCCGAGGAGAAAGGCTATTTTCGCGCCGAAGGCCTCGACTACGAATTCCGCGAACAGGTGCGCGCGACCGGCGGCAAGATCCACGACAGAGGCGACAAGGTCGGCGCCTTCCAATCGTTCGAGGCAGGCCGCAAGTCAAACGTGAGCTGCGCCTGCCACTGGACCGTCAACGTCGCGGCCTCGAACGGCCACGGCCGCATGTACACCGACGTCTATTCGGTGGCGCCGGCGGGAATTTTCGTGGCCGCCGATTCAGCAGTAAAAACGCCGGCGGACCTTGCCGGTGTCCCGATCTCGGTCGGCTATCAGTCCGGCAGCCACTACGCAACGGTGCAGGCGCTTGAAGCCTATCTCAAGCCGGAGCAGATCAATCTCAATTACGCCGACGGCATGCTGTTCGCCCGCATGGAGAAGCTGATCGACGGCAGCGCGCCGGCGGTGAATTTGTTCAGCGGCCCGTATTACTTCGCCGAGCAGCTCGGTTACCGCAAAGTGATCGACACCACCTTCATGATCGGCACCATGATTCACGGCAATCCCGATCCGGAGGATTTGCGAAAATTCTTCCGCGCCTTGCGCAAGGCGCAGCGCGATATCGACCTGCGGCCCGAGCTGTACACGCATTATTACAAGAACGAATTCCCCGACCGTTGCCATGCGACGATGGATACGCGGCGCTGGGGCCCCGGCGAGCGGCTGGTGTTCGAGCCCTATACCAAGGAGGTCTACGAGGAATCCTTCGAATGGATCGCCGACCACCACATCTTCGTGGACGGCACGATGGGAGCCGGGCGCTACGAACAGGCCACGCTGTCGCTGATCGGTTGATTGCAAGGCGCGCAATAAAGCAGCGAGGAATTTATGGCCAATCATCCGATGCCGGTGAAAGTTGCGCCGAAAGGAATGGGACTGAACGATTTTGTCGCCATGCAGGAGGGCTTTTTCGCAACCGAAGGCCTCGATGTCACCTTCGACTGGAAGACGTTCCGCGGCACCCAATCGAGCTGGAAGGATTTCGATTATTTCCACCGGCCGCAGGACCGTCCCTACACCGACGACAAAGCGGATGTCGTGCAGGGCGCCTGCCTGTGGGGGACGATCTGCAACGCCAGCGCCGGAATGGGTCGCGTGGTCACCGAGGGTTACGGCGTTTCGCCATGGGCGATTTTCGTGCGGCCGGATTCTAAAATACGCCAGCCGGCGGACCTGGCAGACGTGCCGGTGGCCGTCGGCATGCGCGCCGGCAGCCACTTCAACGTGCCCTATCGCCTGGAAAGATACCTGCCGCTCGAGCGCATCAAGACGGTGAACACCGGCGGCTTCGGCGCGCGGCTCAAGGCGTTGCTCGACGGCGAGGTCGAGGCGGCAAGCCTGTTGCCGCCGCAGATCGCGATGGCCGAGCAGCTCGGCCTGCGCAAGATCATCGAGGACCGCTTCAAGACGCTATGGTGGGCGCCGGCCGGCGCGGCGCCGGATGTCGTGCACGGCTATATGCGCGCGCTTGATCGCGCCGAGCAGGCCTTGTCGGCAAATCTCCCGAAGTACCTGCCGCTATGGAAGCTTGCGATCCCGCCCGAGTTCGAGAATTTCTATCCGTGGGATTTCATGGCTTTCGGCCGCGGCGAACGCTTCGTGGACGCGCCGCTGCCGCGCGAGGAGTTCGACCAAGTCTTTGCCCAAGTCGAGCGCTGGGGACTCGATCAGCATCTTCAGTCCCGCGACCCGGACCGGCTGAGCTATCCGGCGGCGTAGGCCGCCGCGTGCGGGGACACGGATGGCGGCGCCGGCACGTCCAGTCGCCGGGCGCGATGCCAGATCCGCTTTCACTTCGAGGCTCGCGGCAAGTATAATGGCGGTAAGTATAATTACGTTCACTGTCACCGTAATTTGTGCACTGTCACCGTAATTTCTCGTAATTTCCGTAATTTCGTTAGCGCACCACCGGACCCGACCCAGCCGGGGTCGGGTTCGCGGGTCCCACCCCCCCCCAAAGTCTTTGCGGGACAGAGTGACACCAAAACCGGTCGAGAGCCGTTTGCCGTAAGCACTAGATGAAGAATAATATCAGTTATGGTATATTGATAATATGACTCAAAGCACCAGAGACATTCTGAATAGAATCGAGGCCTGGCCCCAAGAGGACCAGGAAGAATTGGCCGAAGTCGCGCGCGACATCGAGGCGCGTCGCAGCGGCGTGTATCACGCGACGGCCGAGGAACTGGATGCCATCGACGAAGCTCTTGGACAGGTGGCGCGCGGCGAAGTCGCGAGCAGGGAAGGCATCGAGGCGGCATTCGCGAAGTTCCGCCACGCATGAAGGTTGACTACGCGCCGCGGGCGCAAGCCGACCTTGCGCATATCGGTGAACATAGTCGCCGCAATTTCGGACCCACGGTTGCTGCCGCCCTGGAAATCTACATTCGCGCGACCGTAGCGCGTATAGCGGCAATGCCGGAAAGCGGGGAAATAGTCACTGAACGCGAAGGCGTCCGCGTCGTGCCGCTCGTGCGATATCCGTTCAGGATTTTCTACACGGTCTCTCGCGATACGGTTACGATTTTACATATCCGCCACACCGCGCGCCGGCCGTGGCGGGACCAGGAATAAATGCCGCGGGTAAACCCATCAATCATTCCGCAACGGAAACTAGGAAACGGCAAGAGCGCCTCAATTATATGGCTTCGTTGAGCCAAAAATTCGTCCTCTAGGTCGCAAAATCTACGTTGTGCGACGTATCAAGAATGGCTCTGTTGAGCCACTTCCCCGCTCTTGACACCTTACGAGCTGTGTCCTGATGCAAAGGGTGCTGCCGCTGGCTTCAATGTTGGTCGTTAGGCAATGACGAAGACCAGAAGTGAGGAACTCTCGGAGAGATTTACCGAGCAATGGCAGCGGTGCCGCGATCGGCTGCTGCCATTCATGCAGAGCAACCAGCCGAAATCATTGACGAAGGAACAGTTACGTACTGTAGCAATGCGCGAGCTAAAGGTATCGAAAAACGCCTTCGACTTCGGATGGATTGCTGTCACTTTATTGGTGCCGGAATTACGAGAATTACGGTGACAGTGCACTTAATCTAAATTACGGCTTGGTCGTCTGCCGCGTCACGCAATGACGCCGTCACTCGATTAAGCCCGCGTCGCCGGCTCTTGGCCGATCCACCCTACATTTTTGGTGCCCAGGAGAGGACTCGAACCTCCACGCCTCGCGGCGCTAGTACCTGAAACTAGTGCGTCTACCAATTCCGCCACCTGGGCCGCGCCGGGATAGGTACGAAGCGGTCTTAAAGTTGTCAATCGAACGGTCCGGTCATGCTCAGCGAAGGCGGAGCATCCAGTAATCTCGACCGGTTCGGCCCTTCGCGCGCGACGACGGGCTATGCGATTACTGGGGCAACCGCCGTTGCGGATGATGACACGGTGGGACTCGAACCTTGCCTCTATACAGTCCGAAGACGATCCTGTATCTCCGCGCCGATGGCTACAATGACCAAAGCTGAAACGCTCGTCACCGTGTTCGGCGGCTCCGGTTTTCTCGGCCGCCACGTGGTGCGCGCGCTGGCCAACCGCGGCTACCGCATCCGCGTCGCGGTGCGCCGCCCGGAGCTGTGCGGCCATTTGCGGCCGATGGGCCAGGTCGGCCAGATTCATGCCGTGCAGGCCAATTTACGCTACCCCGATTCGGTCAAGGCCGCGGTGCGCGACGCCGATGTCGTCATCAACCTGGTCGGCATCCTGTTCGAGCGCGGCAACCAGCGCTTCGACGCCGTGATGACGGCGGGCGCCGAGGCGGTGGCGCGCGCCGCCAACGACGTCGCGGCGCCGCTTGTTCACGTCTCGGCCATCGGCGCCGACGCAAACGCGCTCTCGCGTTACGCGCGGGCCAAGGGCGAAGGCGAGCAACGCGTGCTCGCCGCGCAGAATACGGCGACCATCGTACGGCCGTCGATCGTGTTCGGCCCGGAAGACGATTTCTTCAACCGCTTCGCCGCGCTGGCGCGACTGGCGCCGGCGCTGCCTTTACCCGGCGGCGGCCATAGCCGGATGCAGCCGGTCTTCGCCGGCGATGTCGGCGAAGCGATCGCCATGCTGACCGATACCGCGGTCGGCGGCGACGTGATGCCGGGTGCGATCTACGAGTTCGGCGGGCCGGTGGTGCGCACGTTCAAAGAATTGATGGAAGTCGTTCTCGCCACCACGCAGCGCCGCCGCTTGCTGGTGCCGGTGCCGTTCGCGCTGCTCAAGCTTCAGGCGATGTTGCTGCAGCTGCTGCCGAAGCCGCCGATCACGCCCGATCAGGTCGATCTGCTCAAGGCCGACAATGTGGTCTCCGATGCCGCCAAGCGCGACGGCCGCACCCTCGAAGGGCTCGGCATCACGCCGGAGTCGATCGAGGCGATCGTGCCGACCTATCTGTGGCGCTTCCGCAAGGCCGGCCAGTTCAACCCGCATACGGCGTGAACAAGCCTCCGCTCGTCGCCGCGGAAGCGGGGACCCAGGATCGCTTGCCCAATCGATGGAATGTGCAACTGGATTCCCGCTTGCGCGGGAATGAGCGGAAAAAATTCAATACCCCAGCGCCAGCGCGATGAGCCCGAGCGTGCCGACGGTGATCCGCCACCAGGCGAACAGCGCGAAGCCGTGCTGCGCGACATAGCCGAGCAGCCTTTTGACCACGAACCAGCCGCACACGAACGACACCGCGAAACCGACGGCGATAATCAGCGTATTGCTGCCGGAGGCGAATTCATGCCGGTTCTTGAAGGCTTCGAACGCGAAGGCGCCGACCATGGTCGGCATCGCCAGCCAAAACGAAAACTCCGTGGCGGTGCGCTTATCGGCGCCGAACAGCATCGCCCCGACGATGGTGGCGCCGGCGCGCGACACGCCCGGCACCATGGACAGACATTGGATCACGCCGATGCCGAGATACATCGGCATCGAGAATTCCTTGACGTCGTGATAACGCGGCTTGAGCGCGAGGCGGTCGATCCATAGTAGCACAAAGCCGCCGCCGACGAACATGGCGCAGACGATCCAGACGTTGAACAGCACGCTCTTGATGTAGCCGTACGCCAGCGCCCCGATCACCATGGCCGGGAAAAAGGCGATCAGCACGCCGATGACGAAGCGCCGGTCCCGGCGGTCGGTGAACATGCCGAGAAAAAGCTGCCACAACCGCGTGAAGTAGATCGACAACAGCGCCAGGATCGCGCCGAGCTGAATCAACACGTCGAAGGATTTGCCGAATGCTTCGTCGTCGAAGCCGAGGAAATGGCCGACCAGGAGCAGATGCCCGGTGGAGGATATCGGCAGAAATTCGGTAATGCCCTCGACGATGCCGAGAACGATCGCTTTGATCACGTCTAGCGTCATCATGGGCTCCGCGGGCGGGAACGGGCGCCCAAGACGCCCGAATGCTGGGGGAACTTGCAGAATCTTTTCGTCAACCTTTTGACGCAAGGATGGGATTCGGGCAAGGCTCGCCGGATCATGCTGACGCTGTTCCATCATCCAATGTGCCCGCATTCCCGCTTCGTGCGGCTGGTGCTCGAAGAGTACGGCCTGCCGCCGCGGCTGGTCGAGGAGCGGGTCTGGGAACGGCGCGAGGAATTCTTGCAGCTCAATCCGGCGGGATCGACGCCGGTCCTGGTGGAGGAGGGTGTGCCGCCGGTGCCGGGCGCCGCTATCATCGCCGAATATCTCGACGAGACGCGGGGGCTGACGCTCGGCGAGTTCCGGCTGCTGCCGGCCGATCTTGGCGGGCGCATCGAGGTGCGCCGGTTGATGAACTGGTTCAACGAGAAGTTTTTCGACGAAGTCTCGGGCGCGCTGGCGATGGAACGCGTCTATAAGCGCTACATTCCGGCCGGCAGCGGCGGCGGCTCCCCCGATATGGAAACGCTACGTGCTGCAAAGAGCAACATCAGGTACCATTTAGCCTATATCGGCTGGCTGGTGCGAACCCGCGATTGGCTCGCCGGCGACAGCCTGACCTATGCCGATCTGGCCGCGGCGGCGCATTTGTCCGCCGTCGATTATCTGGGCGATGTGCCGTGGGACGAAGACCAGACCGCCAAGAATTGGTACGCGCGGATCAAATCGCGGCCGTCATTCCGCCCGCTTCTGGAAGAAGCGCTGCCCGGCCTGCCGCCGTCGCCAAGCTACGCCGATCTCGATTTTTGACCCCGGCTGCCGTCAAGGCGGCGCTGGTCGAGGCCGCACATGCGCAAGGTTTTGACGCCGTCGGCGTCACGCGGCCGGATGCGATTCCCTTGGCGGCGGAGCGGTTGCGCGCATTTCTCGCCGCCGGCGCGCACGGTGACATGGCCTGGATGGCGGCCAATGCCGACCGTCGCGGCGATCCGTGCGCACTGTGGCCGAAAGCGCGCTCGATCGTCATGCTTGGGCTTAATTACGGGCCGGACGGCGATCCGCTGGCAATTCTCAAGGACCGCGGGCGCGGCGATATTTCGGTCTATGCCCGCGGCGACGACTATCACGATCTGATCAAGCCGCGGCTGAAAAATCTCGGCCGCTGGCTCATCGATCACGCCGGCGGCGATATCAAGGTCTTTGTCGATACTGCGCCGGTGATGGAAAAGCCCCTCGCGGCCGCAACCGGTATCGGTTGGCAAGGCAAGCACAGCAATCTGGTGTCGCGGCAGCTCGGTTCGTGGCTGTTTCTCGGCGCCATCTTCACCACGCTCGATCTGCCGCCGGACCCGCCCGAGCCGGACCATTGCGGCAATTGCCGCGCTTGTCTCGACGTCTGCCCGACGGCGGCTTTCCCCGCGCCCTATCGGCTCGACGCACGACGCTGCATTTCCTACCTTACCATCGAGCATAAAGGCGTGATCCCGCGCGATCTGCGCCCGCTCATGGGCAATCGCATCTACGGCTGCGACGATTGTCTCGCGGTTTGTCCGTGGAACAAGTTTGCGGTCGCCGGCCGCGAGGCCAAGCTCGCGGCGCGTGAGGCGCTGCGGGCGCCGCGCCTTGCCGACCTGGCGCGGCTCGATGACGCGGCGTTCCGCGCATTGTTCGTCAAGAGCCCGGTCAAACGCATTGGCCGCGCGCGCTTCATTCGCAATGTGCTGATCGCGATCGGCAATTCCGGGGATGCAAATCTTGCCGGCAAAGCCGAGCGGCTGCTCGACGACGAATCGCCGCTCATTCGCGGCGCCGCTATCTGGGCGCTCGGCCGGCTCGACCGGGAGCGGCTCGACCGGTGCGCGGCGCGCAATGGCGGCGAAACCGATCCCGATGTCATCGCGGAATGGACCGCCGCAACAGCCCCATGAGCGATTGATGACCACGCTCATGTGTCTTGGCTTCGGCTATTGCGCGGAACATTTCGTTGCCGCGTTCGGCCATAAGTTCGAGCGCATTATCGGAACCGTGCGTGGTGCCGAACGCGCCGCAATTCTGAACGCGTACGACGGTCGACGGGTGCAAGCACTCGTGTTTGATGGCGCACATCCGACACCAGAACTGGAAAGCGCGATCATTGATGCGAACTATGTGCTCATCTCTGTTCCGCCGGACGAGAATGGCGATCCGATATGGTCGAAATTAGGCGAAGCCCTGAAGCAATCACGCCAGTTGCGCGAGTTGGTCTATCTTTCCACCGTCGGAGTGTACGGCGATCGTGAAGGACGATGGGTCGACGAGGACACACTGACGGAGCCTGAGTCGGCGCGTAGTCGCGAGCGACTTTCGGCCGAGTTCGATTGGCGGCTGCTGGGCCGTTGGAGCGGATCAGACCCAGGCGTCGCTATACTGCGACTTGCCGGAATCTATGGCCCGGGGCAAAACGCTCTGCTGCAACTCGCGCGCGGAAAAGCGCGCCGTGTTGTGAAGCCGGGCCAGGTTTTCAATCGCATCCACGTCGGTGACATCGGGCAGGCCATTAATGCCGCCTTCACGCGCAAGGCATCGGGAATCTTCAATCTTGCTGACGACGAGCCGTCGCCACCCGGTGATCCGATTGCCTTCGCGGCACAGCTCATGGGCATTGAACCGCCGCCCGAAATACCCTTCGAGGACGCTGCGCCGTCGATGTCGCCGATGGCTTTGAGTTTCTGGCAGGACTGCCGGCGCGTCCGCAACGGCAAGCTCAAGCAAGAGCTTGGCGTCGTCCTCCGCTATCCGACTTATCGCGAAGGGTTGCGGGCGTTGTTTGAGGAGATGAATTCATCCGCCCCCGCGAAAGCGGAGGAGGGGGACCACCCGAAGGGTGGTGGAGGGGGCGTCTGACTCCCTGCTTCGTGGCTGTCAATGCAAACTCGGGCCTTTTAGGAACCGATTGCGCTCGCTCGATTTGATCTGCAGCTCCAGGGTCTCGCCGTCGCGATAGATCGCGACCGGCACGTCGACCCCGGCGGGGCCTTGCGCCCAGATACGGCGGAAGAAGCTGGCAAGATCGCGCACGTCTTTGCCGGCCACCGACAGGATGATATCGCCGGTGCGTAGATCCGCTTTCTTCGCCGGTCCGCGATCCGCAAGCCCGACGACGACGAGCCGGTTCTCGACCTCGGTGGCGTACAGACCCAGCCACGGCCGCGGCGGCATGTTGCGGCGACCGAATTTCATCAGGTCGTCGACGATCGGCTTTAACAGATCGATCGGAATCGTCATGTTGATGTTTTGGGTCTGGCCCTTCTCGACGGCGTGCTGCAGCTGCAGCGAGCCGATGCCGAGGAGATCGCCGGCCGGACCGATCAGTGCGGTGCCGCCCCAATTCGGATGCGCCGGCGCGGTGAAGATCGCTTCGTCCAGCACATATTCCCAATAGCCGGCGAATTCCTGCTTGGCGACGATGCGCGCGGCGACCGATCGTTGCCGGCCGCCGAAGCCGCCGACGACGACGCGTTCACCGACCGATGCCGCGGTCGAGTCGCCGATTTCGAGCGCGGGCACGTCGAGCTTGGCCAGCGCCTGCACCAGTCCGAAGCCGGTCTCCTGATCGTAGCCAAGCACATGGCCCGGCACCGAGCGGCCGTCGTTAAGCGTGATCCACAGCGTCTCCGCTTCGGTAATTAGGTACCCGACGGTGAGAACGAGACCGTTGCCGCGAATGAAAACGCCGTTGCCGGCGCGTTCGGTGCCGAGCGTCTCCGCGGTAAACGCATCGGCCGGCACGATGGTGCGCAGACCGACCACGCACGACAGCGCCCGCTCCAGATCGTAGCCGTAGTCCTGCGCTTTCGGTTGCGCGGAGGACGGCACCTTCCAGTCGCTCACGGATGGCATCGCATATTCCCTCGCTCGCGGCGGTCGATTTGTAGGAACTTGTAGCCGAGTTGGGGCGGTTGCAACATCCGGACATGTCCGGTTGCCGCAATCCGCGTCGGAACCAGCTATTTGTCCACTGTGCCGCCGTCGATCAAGCCCGATGGCAGGCGGCCCCGCAAGACCCCGCCAATCTCCGGCGCTCGGCCTCACTCCAGCCCGGCGCTGAGGAATTCCCTCGACCATTCCATGTAGTCGGCTTGGCGCGTGACGCGCTTCATCAGGTCGGGCGGCGCGACGGTCTTGATGTCGGCCGGCGGCGTGCCGGCGCGCAGCGCCTTGAGCGTCTCGTGCACGGCATTGACCGCCGCCAAAAACGGCATGTGGCCTTGCAGGCAGACGCGGACGTTGCGCGCGCTGAGATAGTCGAGATCGTAAAGCGCGGCGCCCGGACTGCCGAGAAACAGCGGCAGCTTCACTGCGGCCGCGACCGCGTCGAGCTGTGCCCGCGTCTTCACGCCCGCCATAAACAGCATGTCGACGCCGGCTTGCTCATAGGCTTTGAGCCGGGCGATCGTGTCGTCAAGTCCGGTCATCGCCATGGCGCTGGTGCGGCCGACGATGACGAGCCGCGGATCTTGCCGGCCGGCCAACGCGGCTTTCATCTTGCCGACGCCCTCTGCGATCGGAATGAGCATAGCTGCGGTGGCGCCAAAGCTCGTCGGCAGCGCCGTGTCTTCAATGGTCATGCCGGCAACGCCGGCGGTTTCGAGTTCCTCCACCGTGCGCTTGACGTTCAATGCGTTGCCGTAGCCGTGGTCGGCGTCGACCAGAAGCGGCAGCTTGCCGGCGCGATTGATCCGGTAAGCCTGTTGGACGAATTCGGTGAGCGTCAGCATGACGATGTCGGGCGCCCCGAGCACCGCGAATGACGCGATCGAACCGGCGAACATCCCGGCTTCGAAGCCCAGGTCTTCGGCGATGCGCGCCGAGATCGGGTCGTAGACCGATCCGGGATAAATGCAACGCGGTCCCTTGATGACGGAGCGCAGCCGCTCGCGGCGGTCAGTCCAGTCCATGCTGTAACCCCTGATTGCTGTGCGTTGGTGATCCGGCGCATGGTTCAATCATGCGCATTCATACGCGATTGGCGCGATCGCGCGGCGCTACTTCTTGCTTGGGGAGGTTTGCGCTGCGCCCGCTTGCAACTGCAGGACTTGGAGCCTTTTCTGCAGATCGGGCAGGCTTGCCACCAAAGCGCAATTGGCTCTATCCGTCACGGCTTGCTTTTGGATCTGCGCCCAGCGCGCGTCGGCGTCCTGCTGATTCCAGGGCTTGTGCGTTACAGGATTGAAAACCCCCTGCAGCGCCAGATTGTCCAACGATCGGTGATAGTCTTCGAGATTGAGAACGCGATCACGCGGCTGGAAATAGAAATTCGCGCCGTTCAGCTCACTGCAATGCCGCAGGCCCCCGGCAAAAGTTTGCTGCGCCATTTTGGCGTCGAAGATCTTGCCCTTGATGTCGTCGATGGCGGCGTTTTGGGCACGCGCCGGAACCGCAAAATTCGCGCCGCAAGCCGCTGCAAGTGACGCAACGGTAAGGATGCCGCGCAAAGCGGCAGCCGAGACAATTCGCGCCATGATCTCAACCCCCAATGAAATGCCCGGCGGTCTCGAAAATCCCCAGACATCAATAACACAAAACGATCCGGGGCACAGCCATTACCGAATCATTCACCATCCCAATGGAACTGCGACAGCTGCGTCGAGGTTCGGCCGGCTCTGCGGTTTTATGCCTTGTTCCCGCCCAATGTTGCCGGCAAAAAAGCTTCGGGAATCCAGCGTCGCCGGGGGTCCATCTTGCGTACCCGCATCAGTCTTGCCGTGGTTGCGTTCGGCCTTGCCGGCTCGCTCGGTCCTGCCACGGCGCAATATTACCCGCCACAGCCCGCGCCGCCGCCCGCTTACGGTGCGCCGCCGGTTTATCGCGACGCCAATGGCGCGCCGATTGACCCCCGCTACGTCCAGCCTGCTCCGAACGAGGAAGTCTCTTCGGCCCAGCCGGCGAGCGGAGGCTATTTTGCACCGCAGCCGCTGCCGGGTCCCGATCCCCGGCCGCCGGCCGACGTTGCCGGCGCTCCCGCGAATGCCGACGTGACCGGTTCGATTATTAGTCCACCGGCATCCGCGCCTGTGGGGCCGGTTGCCGTCCCGCCGCCGTCGTCGCCGACAGTGGTCGCTGCGCTGCCGACGCAAAATCAACGGGCGCAGGGCCCAGCCGAGCAGTTGCCGCCGCAGTTCCAGCGCCAAATCGTCGATTTCCAGACCCCAGAGCCCGCCGGCACCATCATCGTCGATACGCCGAACACTTACCTCTATCTCGTGCTCGGCCGCGGCAAGGCCTTGCGCTACGGTATTGGCGTGGGTCGCGATGGTTTTACTTGGTCGGGCACCGAGCGCATCACCCGCGTGAAAGAATGGCCGGATTGGTTCCCGCCGAAAGAGATGATCGACCGGCAGCCTTATTTGCCGCGTTTCATGGCCGGCGGCGAAACCAATCCGCTTGGCGCCCGCGCCATGTATCTTGGCAACACGCTCTACCGCATCCACGGCACCAACGATCCGACGACGATCGGCAAATACATTTCGTCCGGCTGCATCAGGCTGACCAACGAGGACGTCGAGGATCTCTATAGCCGGGTGGGCGTCGGCACGCGTGTCGTCGTATTGCCGGCGACCATGCCGACGGCGTTGTCCGACAACCCGCAGGCTCCACAATATTCAACGGCCCAGCAATATTCGGCAATGCCGCAATCTTCGGGCGCGCCGCCCATTCCGCCGGCGCCGGTGACGCGCTAGAATAGACGACTTTGTCTTCGACGCGTCATCTCGCTCTAGCAGTTTGTTTGCGCATGTCCTTTTCGCAAAACCGGCTTCCACTTTTGCGGCACATGAACTAGCGTCCTGTCAGACAGGTGGGGTGGCCGGAGCTCGCGGCGCCGAGCATTTTTATTTTCCAGCGCGGCGTCTGCGTTGGCTTACGTCGGGATTGACGGCACCGGGAACGGCGGGCTCATAACCGCTCGCGCCCGTCACCATGCGCAAAGGACTTGACGCCGCGTGATGCCGCTCTCCGTCCTCGATCTGTCGCCGGTGACCACCGCGACGCCGGGCTCGGCGGCTTTGCATAATTCGCTCGATCTGGCGCGGCTCGCCGATCGCCTCGGCTACAAGCGCTATTGGGTCGCCGAGCACCACAATCTTGCGAACATCGCCAGTTCTTCGCCCGAAATCATGATCGGGCAAATCGCGGCGCTGACGTCGCATATCCGGGTCGGCTCCGGCGGGGTGATGCTGCCGAACCATGCGCCGCTGATGGTGGCCGAACGCTTCAAAGTGCTCGAGGCGCTGTTTCCCGGCCGCATCGATCTCGGGCTCGGCCGGGCGCCGGGCACCGATCAGGTTACGTCCTATGCATTGCGGGCGCGGCAGGAGCCGCGGCAAGGCGACGACTTCCTGGAGCGCTTCCAGGAACTCCTATTGATCGAGCGCGGCGGCTTTCCCGAAGGCCATCCGTTTCGCAACCTGCACGCGGTTCCCGCCGACGTGGCGTTGCCGCCGATCTGGCTGTTGGGCTCGAGCGGCTATAGCGCCGAGCTCGCCGCCGCGGTCGGCATGGGCTTCGCCTTCGCGCACCATTTTGCCGACTACGATGCGTCGAGCGCGATGCTGAGCTACCGCGAGCATTTCAAGCCGTCGGCGACCCTGGCGCAGCCTTATGCCATCCTCGGCACCGCCGTGATCGCCGCCGACAGCGACGCGACGGCCGAGCGCATCGCATCGAGCGCCGACCTGCATTACGTGCGGCGTGCCAAAGGCGAATATTTGCCGCTAGCCTCGCCCGAGGACGCCGCCGCTTATTCCTATACGCCGGTCGATCGCCAACGCATGGCGCGGCATCGCGCGCGTCTGGTCGTCGGCGGCATCGCTCGCGTGACGGATCGGCTGCAAGCGCTGATCGAAGCAACCCGCGCCGATGAAGTCATGATCACGACCATGGTCTACGATCATGCCGCGCGCCGGCATTCCTATGAGCTGTTGGCGGAAGCGTTCTCGCTGACGCCGTGCTCGTGAACTGCGGCGTCGGCAGCGGTGTCATGGGGCCGTTTGCATCACCCTTTAACTTCTTTGCGCCATGAATTGGCCGCCATCGCTGCGCGATATGGTGGGGGAGGCGACCGTGACCGCTGGGTCATGCTGCGAATCACGATTTCCCGCGGGGACGGGGGCGAAATTGAGCGTTCCAGGCGCGCGGCGCGGCGCACCGTTTCATGGCGCAAACCGGATCGGCGGCATTTGCGCGCTCGGTCTGTGCGCGGCAATGACCTTGACGTTCGCTTTGGCCGTGGGTCCGGCGCCGGCTTTCGCCGGATTTTACGGCTATGGCTACGGTTACAGTTACGGATATTGGCGCCGGCCCAGGCACTGGCCGGCGAAACACCGCGGCAAGGAAGTCGCCAAGAACCCGGTCGGCGATATCCCGAAGGGGCCGTTGCAAATCTTCATTTCCATCGATCAGCAGAAACTGCACCTCTACAGCGACGGCGTACATGTCGCCGATACGTCCGTGGCGACCGGCGTGCCGAGCCTGCCGACTCCGCTGGGCGTGTTCAGCGTCATCCAGAAGCAGGTTTTCCACCGCTCCAATATCTATAGCAATGCGCCGATGCCGTTCATGCAGCGCATCACCTGGTCGGGTGTGGCGATGCACGAGGGCGAAGGCATCGGCCACCGCGCGTCGCACGGTTGCATACGCATGCCGCGCGATTTTGCGGCTTGGCTTTATCATCTCACCAAGCCCGGCGTGCCCGTGATCGTTGCGCGGACCGAATTGAAGCCGGTCGAATTCGCCGACCCGCATCTCTTCGTGCATCGGGACCGGCCGCCCGACCAGATCGCCGCTAAAACGGCGACTTCGGGTTCGCCGCAGACCGCGCCGGTTGCCGATCCTGGCAACAGGCAAGACCCCGCGCCAAGTGCCGCGGCGGGGTCGGCCGCTCCGGCCGCGCTGGGGTTGCGCGTGAACGCAGATACCGGCCTCGTGGGGCTCGATGCAGTCGCCGATGCCGGAAAGCCGAATTCGGCCATCGATGCCCAGCCGAAAGCCGCGGCGTCGCAACCGGACGCGACAGCCGAATCAAATATCGCCGCTCCAGCCGAGCAAAAATCCGAACCAGCCGCAGCGGCTCTCGGCGCGACTGTACCCACCGACGTCGCGCCCGCCACCGCGCCCGCTGCCGCCGCACCCGCCGACAGCGTGCCGACGCCGCCCGCCGAGCCGGCACAGCTGGTGAAGCTGGCGCCCGCCAGCCGGGCGCCGATTGCGATATTCATCAGCCGCAAGGCAAAGAAAATTTACGTCCGTCAGGGTTTTACGCCGTTGTTCCAGGCACCGGTGACCATCGCGGATCCCGACACGCCGCTCGGCACGCAGGTGTTCACGGCGCTCGGCTTTGCCGGTGACGATCGCACCACGTTGCGCTGGGATGTCGTCTCGCTTCCCGGCGAGCCGCCGCCGCGGCCGAAACGCAGGGCCGAGCGAGAACGCTACGAGAGATATGTGCGCGGCCGACGCCGCGGTGAGGAGCGGCAAGAACCCGGCGAACTGCCGCCGCCGCAGACGCCGGCCGAGGCGCTTTCCCGTATCGGCATCCCGCAGGCAGCTATCGACTACATTTCCGCGCTGATCGTTCCCGGCTCGTCGCTGATCGTGTCCGACCACGGTCTCGGCGAGGAAACCGGCGAAGGCACCAATTTCATCGTCGTCACCCGCTGACGCCGGACCGCATTGAGCGATCCGCGCGGCCGCGGCAGCGACAATTTCGCCTGCCTTCCGGGTGGGTTGAGCGCGGTAGATTGCGCCGCTAGGCTGTCGCCGGTTTATCGGTGGCCGGCATGGGCGAGACCGGCGTCAATTCACAGGAGGATCACTTGGGTAAGCAATTCGCATTGACCTCATCGGATAATTTCAAGCTTGGCGCCTATCGCGCCGATCCGGCCGGCAAGGCCAAAGGCGGCATCGTCGTCATTCAGGAAATCTTCGGCGTCAATCATCACATTCGCGCGGTATGCGATCGCCTCGCCGGCGAGGGCTATGCGGCTTTGGCGCCGGCGGTGTTCGACCGCCAGCAGCCGAATTTCGAATGCGGCTATACGCCCGACGAAATCGCCAATGCGCGCAAATTCGTCGCCAATCCGGATTGGGGCGCGATGCTGCGCGACGTGCAGGCCTCGATCGACGAACTGAAAAAGGACGGTCCGGTCGCGATCATGGGCTTCTGCATGGGCGGCACGATATCGTTCCTGGCGGCTTGCAAGCTCAACGGCCTGGCGGCTGCGGTCTGCTATTACGGCGGCCAGATCGCCAAAAATGCCGACCAGAAGCCGAAAGTGCCGACACAGATGCATTTCGGCGAGAAAGACGCCGGCATTCCGATGAGCGACGTCGAGATGATCAAACAAAAGCGCGGCGGCGATTGCGAAATCTACGTCTATCCCGACGCCCAGCACGGGTTTCATTGCGACGAGCGCGGCAGCTATAACGCGGCGGCCGCCAAGGTCGCTTGGGAACGCTCGATGGCGTTTCTGGCGAAGAACGTGAAGTAGCGGGCGACGCGGGGATGGAAGACGGGCGACCGAGGACGGATGAACAGGAATTATCCGTCGGCCATGTCCGCTAGAACCACCGCTCCTCGACTTGAATCGTGTCGCCGGGCTGCACCTGCGCGGTGATCGGCATTTTGAAGCGATAGGCCCGGCCGCCGTAGCTGCGGCTGACGATGACGGATTGTTTGTAGCCGCGCGGCGTGAAGCCGCCGGCGATCGCCACCGCCGTCTCGACGGTCATGTTGGCGACGTAAGGGTATTGGCCCGGCTGGGTGACTTCGCCGAGGATGAAGAACGGCCGGTAGGCTTCGACCTCGACCGCGACATGTGGATCGCGCACATAGCCCTGGCGCAACAGATCGGCAACGCGGGCTGAAAGCTGGTCGGTGGTCAAGCCGCGCGCTTCGACCGAGCCGATCAGCGGCATCGCGATATCGCCGCTGGCGTCGACCAGATAGGAATTGGTCAGCCCGTCCTGCCCGAACACGACGATGCGCAGCCGGTCGCCGGAATCGAGGGTGTAGGTGAATTGCTGCGCCGGAGCTGCATAGGCGGCCGGCGCGGCGGCCGCCATTCCGGGATAGCTGCCGACCACGGCGACCGGTCGCGGTGCGGCGACGGTGGCGTATGCCGGCGCAGCGTAGCTTGGCGCGGCGTAGCCTTGTGGAGCGTAACTCGGCGCCGCGTAGCCGGGTGCGGCGACCGGCCGGTAGGGCGCAGCTGCAAGGATCCGGTAGCCGGCCGGGGTCGAGCCATAGACCACATTATCGACGCCATAGGGCGTCGGCGCAGCCGCCATCTGGACGCGCATCACGGGTTGCCGCGCGCATCCTCCCACCGCAAGTGCCAGGGCGAACAACAACAGAAGAGGGCGGGTGACCCGCATCGACGCAATCCGACCCCGTTTCGAGCCAAAGCCGAGGTCGGATTAACACCTGTTATGGTTAACAAACCCTCACCGCGCCGGGTCGACGGCCCGCACAGACTCTTATTCGGGCTTGCCGTGGCGGCGGGCGGTCAGCCAGTCGGCAACGGCCAACAGCAGCATGACGACGGCGAAGGTCACGGGGAAGCCCAGCACCCAGATCAGCTTCGACGTATCCGGCTCTTTTTCGAGATCGAAATACCAGGCCAGCGCATCCACCGCGGCAATGCCGACGATTGAGCCAAGCAGCTTCTGCTTCAGCGCGCCGAAGTCGACCTGGGTGAGGCCCTCCGGCCAGTCCGGATGCGCCGCGGCGTCGATGCGGCGAACGAAATTCTCGTAGCTGGAGAAAATAACGATGACGATGAGATTCGCCGTGAGCGTAAGATCGACGAGGTTGAGCACGCCGGTGACCAGATCGTGCCAGTTGGTGCGCGGCAGCTCGATCGTCAGCGCGAACAGGTCGCCGAAGAAGCGGTAGATCAGCAGCAGCAGGCACAGCAATAGGCCGAGCAGGAACGGCGCCAACAGCCAGCGGCTGAAAAATACCGACGCCTGAATATAGCGTCCGTCGGGCCAGGGCATGCGAGGGACCTCCAGCGATGTGGCGACACGCAAATAGCGGCATAGCGAATAGCCGATTTCGGGCCGGTTCGCTAATCGGCGCCGGCGATTTGCGCCGCTCGCAGCATCAGGCGGCGACGCCCGTTCCGATCGGACAGCTCACCCCGGTGCCGCCGAGGCCGCAATAACCGTTCGGATTCTTGGCGAGATATTGCTGGTGGTAATCCTCGGCGAAATAGAACGCCGGCGCATCGCGGATTTCGGTGGTGATCGCGCCCATGCGCGCGACGTCGAGCGCCTTGGCATAGGCGGCCTGCGATGCCTCGGCGGCGGCGCGCTGCGCCGGCGAGAATACGTAGATGCCGGAGCGGTACTGGGTGCCGACGTCGTTGCCCTGGCGCATGCCCTGGGTCGGATCGTGGCTCTCCCAGAAGGTCTTGAGCAGCCGTTCGTAGGAGATTTTCTTGGGATCGTAGACCACCAGCACGACTTCGTTGTGCCCGGTGCGGCCGGAGCAGACTTCCTCATAGGTCGGATTCGGCGTGAAACCGCCGGCATAGCCCACCGCGGTTACCTCAATGCCGTTGCCGAGCTCCCAGAATTTGCGCTCCGCGCCCCAGAAGCAGCCAAACCCGAACATCGCCATGTCCAGCCCCTCGGGATATGGCCCTTTGAGCGCGCGGCCGTTGACGAAATGCCGCTGCGCCGTCTGCAGCGGCATGGCGCGCCCCGGCAAGGCCTCCTCGGCGGTCGGCATTTCGACTTTCTTGCGGAAGGAAAACACGGTGGCGCCTCCGGATCGGTCATGAGCGGCAATGACGAAAATATAGACCCCCTGCCGCGCTCCCGCACCGGGCGCGGCGATCACGTTTTCAGGCATCGGGCATCGCCTGTGGCGCATTGCGCAAAACCAGGTCCCCGATCTCCGGCCGGCTTTCGTCTGCCGCTTTTGCCCCTTATTGTGCGGCCAGATTCGGCGGCCGGTCCACATGACCGGTCGACGCCGGTGGGAGGCCTTCCAGATGTTTCGCATGTTCGCACTTGCCGGCGCGGTTGCCGCCGGCTTAGCCCTGGCCGCCGCAGCGGCCGTTGCGCCCGCCTCGGCACAACAGCCGCAACCGGTCCCGGCCGGGGCAACGCCGCCCTACGGACCGCCGATCACGCTCGACCAGGCCAAGCGGGTCATGGCGGCGGCAGAGCTGGAAGCGGCCAAGAATTCCTGGCAGGTCGGCATCACCATTCTCGACTCCGGCGGCAACATGGTGATGTTCCACAAGATCGATAATGCGCAGCTTTCCGCCTTCGCCACGTCGGAGGGGAAGGCGCGCACCGCGATCGAATTCAAGCTGCCGTCGAAGGCGCTAGACGACGCCATCGCTAATGGCGGCGCCGGCATGCGGCTTTTGGCGCTCAAGGACATCACGCCATTGCAAGGCGGCCTCCTGGTCGAGGTCGACGGCAAGATCGTCGGCGCCGTCGGCGTCTCCGGCGCGCTGTCGGCGCAGGACGAGCAGGTGGCCAAAGCCGGCGCCGACGCGCTGGCAAAATCGGGGATGTGACCCTTACCTCGTCATTCCGGGGCTATGGATTCCGGAATGACGGTCGACGATGAATTTTATGACAATTACTTTGCTGCAAGCCGCGCCTTCAGCGCCGTTGCGGCGGCGGCGTAGCCGCCCTGCGCGCCGTCGATGAAATGCACGTGATCGGCCCGCGTCGGCGACGGCGTAAAGCATGTCATCATGGCGGCGCTCTGCCGGTGCAGGCCGTAATTCGCGGTTCCCTTAGCCGCAGCGAGGCGGCGTTGCAGCGCGTCGGCCAGTTCGGGCGTGCAATCGATGATCATGCGCAGGCCATCGTCATATTTGCGGAAGTCGGAATTCTCGACGACCTGGCGCAGATAGGTCGCCGGCACGAAGCCGCCGACGCGCAGGCCGGAGCGCATGACCAGGAAATAGAGCAGGGTCCGCGCCAGCACGCGGGCGCGCTTTAATCCGCCGGCGCCCGGCAGCGTGTGCGTTTCCAGCGCGAGCCCCTGCGGCGGCCAGCCGAGCTTTGGTCCGCCGGCCGGCAGCGGACGCCCGGCCTCGGGGCTGTTTTCGACCAGCGCCACGATGTCCTCGGTGAGCACGCGGAACGCGGCCGGATCGCCGCCGGGCGCCGGCACGATCAGCACGGCAACAATGAGCCCGCGCGCGGCGCGGAATTCCTCGAACCGGCACGACAGCCCGGCAAGATCGGGCCAGCTGCCCGGCGGCGCCGGCGTGACGGCGAATTCGCCGCGCTTGACCGCGGCATCCGCCCAGGCGAGGCCGCCGCCGGCGAACATCGCGTAAGATAAATTCTCCGACGGCCCGTAGCGCGCCACCCGCACGTCGAGCCCCTGGCGGCGGATATCAACGACCGGGATCAGCGCGACCCGCAAGGCGAGGCCGAGCTCGCCACCGGCCCAGGCCGCCGTCGCCGCCAGCGCCTGCCGCGCCGCGCCGGCGTCGCCCGGCGACACCGCAAAGCTCGCGCCGTCGCCGCCGAACACGAACGGAAATTCGCGCCCGCCGAGCGCATTGGTCAGCGCAGCGATCACCGCGGCGCCGGCCATGTTGACGGCCTTGTAGCGCTGCTGCGCGATTGCCTCGGTCGAGGCCACCACGTCGGCGATGCCGACGGTCCAGTCGTCCGGCAGCGCCGTATAGCGGCCGCCGTCCATCAGGCTGCGGAAACCGCGCCGCACCGGGACGGTGGCGTAGAAGGCTTCGCTGGCGTTGGCGGCGGTCATGCTTTGGCCCACTGACAAGCTACGTAGCAGGGAGTATTTAGTTTCGAGGCCGCTGCTTCTCCCTCGCCCCGCGTGCGGGAGAGGGTCGAGGTGAGGGGGCCTCTCCGCTGGGCTCAGTCTATAGGGGACGGATCGGAGTCGGTATGCCGAAGAACAAAAACAAAAGTCCCTCGGACGAAACCGCCGTTCCGCCGCCCGACGACCAAATCCTCGCCAGCAATCTGACGCTGCACGAGCTGTTCGCGCGCCAGACCTCCGCCATGCTGGAGCGTGCCGACCTCTCCGACGAGCAGAGGCAAAGTATCCTCATCGCCATGAGCTGCCCCTGCTGCGGGGCGGGCGGGTTTTCGTTCACGGCGAAGCTGAAGAGGGGGAGGACGTAGGACGACTGCCCCCTTTTTACCTCAGAGGTAACTCCTAGCATCGCTTGTCTTCGCGCATAACAATCGATACAACCTAAAAGTGCAAAACGGAGTTGAGAGATGTCTCGGGCCGCTCGTTTGATTGCGCTTACGCTGATATGTGTCACGGCTATTCTTACAGCGCGCAACGCCGTCGTTGATGCTGGACCGAGTATGGCGGACTTTGATTATCTGGTCAGCGCCTCAAACTCGGTGACGGCTGCGGCGCTGAAGGGCGACGCCTTAACGGACCAGGAAGCGCTCGGCGTTGCGAATACCATTTGCAATGCGATGCTCAGGTTGGCATCGGACAAAACTTTTCCATTGCTTCTGACAAGATACGCAAACTCAAAGCTCGAACCGCAGGACCGCGAGAATGTCGAGGACGTGCTGCGCAATGTCGCCGCGTTTGCCGAATTCTCGGGGAAGGAATTTTCCTTACTGCGTGAGGGCGGACTTTCCGAACAAGCAGCAGACGAGGCGATCGGGCAACTTTGGAGTGTCCGCAGCGAAGTTTCAGCGTTTACGATCGAACCCGAAAGGGTAATGAAGGCAATACAGCAAGCCGCAGGTGATGTGTGCAGGAGTCGGGATGCGGTCAAATCCAGCAAAGAATTCCGCGCTAACATTCATTTTTTTCTGAAAGTTGTGGGCGGCAGTATCATGGTGATCAATTCAGTTCTGGGACCGCCAAGCCTGGGCAGTTTAGTCTTCATCTCGCTTGCCGGAGGTATGCTCAACGTGATTTATAGCTAAGAGTGCCCCTTTATCGCGTCGGCGGCATGTCGTTTACAGCGAAGCTACGCAGTTGCGAGAAACGCCTTAGCCTCGGCTCGGGTGGCAAAGCGCCCGAGTTCGCGATACGCCGGATCGTGCCCGGCCGTTTCCGGTGACCACAGCACAACATATTGATCGCCGTCCGTTTCAATAACTTCGGATAAATCGTCGCTATCGAGTGGCGACATGTGCCGAGCGCCGCAATTGGGGCAATCATCCTCGCACATGCAGGACCACTCGTCCGGCCATTCATAATCGCAACGAGCGCATTGGTAGTAATTGCGATACCAGGCCATGCCTGCCTCTTATGGAACAACGCCAATCAAAACGAGGGGAACGGCCGGCACACCTCTTCCTTCGCGAACAAGGTTATAAAGTTCACCTTCGTAGTAGCCGACTCCAGATGACATCTGCTGCTGCAAAGCTTTCATTGGCAATATCTCGACACCGACGTCGATCACGTCGCCAACGAAAAATGCGAGGTGCTTGACGAACAAATCGTAAGCGACAAAAGCGTACTTTCCGAATTGAACTTCAACGGCAACGCGTTCTTTCACAAAATCCGTCTGATTGTACGACGCGAGCGGCTTTAGGCCAGCTCCTTCGATTTCCGCCTTTTGCTGAGCTGGGTCCATAAACATAGTTTTCCGGATAAGCTTTGCGTCCGATGTTACCCAATAAGAAATGCGACGCTCACTCCAGTGGTGGCGGGAGAAGCCTGCGCGAATGGCCTTGTTCATCGCGCGCGGAGAATAAAAAAGTTGACCCTTCGTTCGAATTTCCTTTGAAACTTTGGTCTGGCAGAGCGTGGCGTCTGCGCGCTTTATGACGTCCTGAATTTCCTTCCAAAGCCCCGGCTTATGGACCAACAAATACTCAAGTCCATTCAAGTGTGAATAATAGGTCGCAATCTTCAAGATGAGACATCCAAGGGGCGGTGACCACCGTAGGGCTTCTTAGGATCATAAACGGGCCGATCCATCGGCCGCGTCTTTAGTGTTCCCGCGCGCAATTGATGCACGCGCGCCCAGGCGAGATCAACATACTTCGGCTGAATATCACATCCGTAGCCGATGCGGTCGTGTTTGATTGCGCCGACAACGGCAGAGCCCACGCCCATGTAGGGATCAAATACGATGTCGCTCTTATTTGTCATTGAGAGAACAAGCCGCTCCACGAGTTCCACAGGAAACTGGCATGGATGCGCGGTCTTCTCGACATGGTTATTCTTGACGTTGGGGAAAATCCAAACATCGCCCGGATTTTTTCCGAGCGGATTGCCGGACAGCTGGCCGATCTTTGGTCCTTTGAAATATTTCTTGTTCGGATACTTTGAGGGGACACGAATAGAATCCAGATTGAAAGTGTAATCCTTCGATTTTGTGAACCAGAGGATCGTCTCATGTCGTCCCGACATTCGCTTTGAACAGTGCAGTCCATGCTCGAAATGCCAAATGATCCGATTGCGGAGCTGTAGTCCGTGATCCTTGAAGATGTGGAAAAGAATGATGTCAAGGGGAAAAACTTCGCCATTTTGAACGTGATTGCCGACTTGCCAGCAAATCGAACCGTGGTCGTGGAGAAGGCGGACGCATTCGGAAATCACTTGCGTCTGCGCCTTGACGTAGTTCTCCAACGAGTCCCTTCGCTCGTAGGCCTTCCCAATATTGTAGGGCGGAGAGGTGAGGATCAGCTTCACGCTTTTGCTGTCGAGGCGGCGCATGAAATCGAGATTGTCTTCGCAAGCCATGCGCACCTGTGCATCGGCGCGCAGTCTGACTATTCGGGCCGGCGCATTCATCGAATCGCTCACAATGGATGTTCTTCATTTGTTCGCATAAAAAGCGATAGAAATCAAGTGCTTTTCGCGTTTCATCCACAGGTGCCAATCAGCCGCTCCGAGCGTCGAGCGGTTACGAAATCTATTCCGCCGCCAACACCCGCACCCGCCGCTCGATTTTCGGCCAATCTTTCGCGCGGGCGAGACGCAGCTCGTAGGACGCCTGTAAATTCATCTATAGCTCCGGCGTAGTGACGAAATATTTTCCCAGCCGCAGCGCGATTGCGGCCGTGATCGCAGAGCGGCCGTGGACGATACCGCCGATGCGCGCGGGATTGACGCCGATGTCGCGCGACAGCCGGTTCTGGCCGATGCCGTTCGGTTTCATGAATTCCTCGGCGAGAATCTCGCCGGGCGGAATGGGATCGAGGTGCTTAGCTTTAGCCATGACCGTGCGTGCTTGAGTTAAGCCGTCGTCGTCCCGTCACCCCCTCACCCCGCCAGCGCCCGCGTCACCGCCTCAGGTTCTGTCTCGACGATTTTGAGCAGTATGCGCGCACTTCGCTCAGGCCGTCTGCGACCCTGCTCCCAGTCACGTACCGCAGAAAGCGCAAACCCGTAAGTCTCAGCGAAGGCTTCCTGGGATAGCCCCAGCCTTGTCCGGATTTTTCTTACGTCGATCTTCTCCGGTACATGAACCCGGTATTTCCGCTTGTCCGCCGTTCCGTCAAGGTAGGCTTTGGCGCTTTCCAGACCGGCCTTGATCTTGTCAAATGCGTGCTTGCTCATCGTCCACTCCGATAGTTTCGTATTAATTCTGCCGTCATTTTTGCGAGATCGTTGCGTTCCGCCTGTGACAAGTCCGATTTCTCGTTCTTGGCAAAGCCAGCGAGCAGGAACACCGGCAGATTAGCGCCGCCGAACAGATAGATGACCCGCGCCCCGCCGCGCTTGCCGCGCCCACTCGCGGCAACGCGCAACTTGCGAACGCCGCCGCTCCCGGGCATCACCACGCCGCATCTCGGGTCGGCTGAGACGGTGTCGACGATCGTTGCTTTTTCCTCCGCGCTGAACAGCCGGTCCGCGTCAGCAAGATAGGGAACCGTTTCGACGACCGTATGCATCAACGTGACATACTACGGCATTGCCGTAGTAAGTGCAAGCGTTGACCTTTTCTAAGCCGTGCCCGCGACGCCGCGACGCGCCACATGAACGCGATGTAACGAAACCCCCGCCCGCGCATCGCGTTTCTTTCACGGGGCGATCGTTCCGCAAGGAGAAGATCGCCATGAAATCACAAACCACAATCGCATTAGCCGCGGCGGTGTTGCTGTCCGGGGTTACGATGGCGTCGGCCGCTCTATTCACGTCGCCGCCGCCGAAGCCGAGCGATAGTCTGAGCCTATCGAGCCAGCAGCAGAAGACGGCATGGAGCGACTTAAGCGGCGCGGCCGCGTCGAAAGCGCCGGCGGATTTCAAGGCCACGACGAGTTCGGCGGTGCCGAGCACGCTGAAGGTCCATGCGATCTCGAGCAAGGCCGCGCGCGACGTTCCTGCGCTTGCGGCCTACGACTTCGCCAAAGTCCGGGGCAAGCTTCTGATCGTCAATCCGCACGACATGATGATCGCCGAGATCGTCAGCGGATAGCGAGCCGGGCGGTGCCGGCTACTTCTTGCCATACGGGTTGCCGCCCGGCTTGGCTTGGCTCTGCATGCCGGCGAACGGCGAGGGGGCCTCGGCGCCTTTCTTCTTGTTCTTGTCCTGCTTCGGCTTCTTCTTTTCCTTGTTGCTTCGCATCTGACCTTTCGCCATGGCGGCCTCCGGGTTTGCGGTGGGTGATTCGTAGCGAGTGGCGCAATCTAGCCCATCCGCCCGGGCGAGCGATATCGGGTCGGCCGGCGGACGCGGTCAGGGTGGGTGAGGGATCAGCCCTCAACGCCCGCGCGGCTTAAAGCCGCCGCGCATGCCGGGGCGGCCCAGCGTCGAGCGTGGGCCGCGGGGGTTCGGCGGATTAGCCTCCGGCCGGTGCGGCGCGACTTCGTGGGACAGCGCGATGCCCATCTCGTCGAGCGCGGGCTTGTGGATTTTGCTCGTTTCTCCCTCTCCCCGCGTGCCGGGAGAGGGTCGGGGTGAGGCGGCGTCGCCGTGGAGCTGAGAATCGCGGAGCGGCCCCCTCACCCGCCGCGCTTCGCGCGACGACCTCTCCCCGCGCGCGGGGAGAGGTGAAATGAATTTCGCCGTCGGGTCGTCGGTCACGGCGAGTTCGGTCGAGCGCAGGCGCTTGATCTCGTCGCGCAGGCGGGCGGCTTCCTCGAAGTCGAGATCGGCGGCGGCGGCGCGCATGCGGGTTTCCAGGTCGCCGATCACCGCCTCGAAATTATGGCCGATGGTGGCGGCCTCCGCGAACCTGGCCCCCGACCGCGATCCGGGGTCGCCGCCCTCGTCACCGCCGGCGCCGATCAGCACGTGGTCGCGCTCGTAGACGCTGTTGAGAATGTCGCCGATGCCCTTGCGGATGCTTTCCGGGGTGATGCCGTTTTCGGTGTTGAAGGCCGCCTGCTTGTCGCGCCGGCGGCTGGTTTCAGCCATGGCGCGCTCCATCGAGCCGGTGATCTGGTCGGCATAGAGAATGACGCGGCCGTCGATATTGCGCGCGGCGCGGCCAATGGTCTGCACGAGACTTGTCTCGCTGCGCAAGAATCCTTCCTTGTCGGCGTCGAGAATGGCGACCAGTGCGCATTCCGGAATGTCGAGGCCCTCGCGCAACAGATTGATGCCGACCAGCGCGTCGAAGGCGCCAAGCCGCAGATCGCGAATGATCTCGATGCGCTCGATGGTGTCGATGTCCGAATGCATGTACCTGACCCGAATGCCCTGCTCGTGCAGATATTCGGTCAAATCCTCGGCCATGCGCTTGGTCAGCACCGTGACCAGCGCGCGGTAGCCGGCTTGCGCCACCGCCCGCACTTCGCCGACCAAATCGTCGACCTGGGTGCGCGCCGGGCGCACGTCGACCGGCGGATCGATCAGCCCGGTCGGGCGGATCACCTGCTCGGTGAACACGCCGCCGGATTCGTTGATCTCCCACGGCCCCGGCGTCGCCGACACGCACATGGTCTGCGGCCGCATCGCGTCCCATTCCTCGAAGCGCAGCGGCCTGTTGTCCATGCAAGACGGCAGGCGGAAGCCGTATTCGGCGAGCGTCGCCTTCCTCCGGAAATCGCCGCGATACATGCCGCCGAGCTGCGGCACGGTGACGTGGCTCTCGTCGACGAAAACCAGCGCATTGTCCGGCACGTATTCGAACAAAGTCGGCGGCGGCTCGCCCGGCTTGCGCCCGGTGAGATAACGCGAATAATTTTCGATGCCGGCGCACGCTCCGGTCGCCTCCATCATTTCCAGATCGTACAGTGTGCGCTGTTCGAGCCGCTGCGCCTCGAGCAAGCGGCCCGCCGCGTTGAGCTGCTCCAGCCGCTGCCGCAATTCGAGTTTGATGCCGGAAATGGCCTGCAACAGCGTCGGCCGCGGCGTCACGTAATGCGAATTGGCGTAGATTTTGACGAATTCGAGTTCATCGGTCTTTTGCCCGGTGAGCGGATCGAATTCGTGGATCGATTCCACCTCGTCGCCGAACAGCGACACCCGCCACGCGCGGTCCTCATAGTGCGCCGGAAAAATCTCGATGGCGTCGCCGCGCACGCGGAACGAGCCGCGATAGAAATCGCCGGCCGTGCGCTTGTATTGCAGCGCGACCAGGTCGGCGAGCAGTTGGCGCTGGTTGAGTTTCTCGCCGTGCTTGATGGTGAAGGTCATCGCCGAATAGGTCTCGACCGAGCCGATACCGTAGATGCACGACACCGAGGCGACGATGATGACGTCGTCGCGCTCCAAGAGCGCGCGCGTCGCGGCGTGGCGCATGCGGTCGATCTGCTCGTTGATCGAGGAATCCTTCTCGATATAGGTGTCGGTGCGCGGGATATAGGCTTCCGGCTGGTAGTAGTCGTAATAGCTGACGAAATATTCGACCGCGTTGTCGGGAAAGAAATTCCTGAATTCGCCGTACAGCTGCGCCGCCAATGTCTTGTTCGGCGCGAGGATGAGGGCGGGGCGCTGCGTCTGCTCGATCACCTTCGCCATGGTGAAGGTTTTTCCCGAGCCGGTAACGCCGAGCAGCACCTGGTTGCGGTCGTTCCGCCGCACGCCTTCGACCAGTTCCGCGATCGCCGTCGGCTGGTCGCCCTTGGGATCGAACTCGGATTTGATGACGAACGTGCGGCCGCCTTCGGATTTGTCCGGCCGCGGCGGCCGATGCGGCGTCCACAATTGCCGGTCGCGGAATTCGTCGCGGCCCTCGCGCAGCAGGCGATCGAGCGATTGCTGGCTCGCCGCGCTGCCGAACGCGCCGGCGCCGCCTTCATTCGGCGCGGGGCGCAATCGGGTGCGGGTTGGTTCATCGCCGTAGCGGATCACCCCGGGCGAATTGGCGGTCTCGTCGTCGCTCGCTTCAATTCCCAGCGTCTTCGCCAGATCGGGGTCGAGCTCGCCCAGCGGCACCGGCGCTTTGCCGATGTAGCCCTGCTGCGGCGGTTCGCCAAAGCCGCGCGCCACCGAGGCGCGCGCGCGATGGGCGTTGGCAAAGTCGGCGCGGCGGTCCCAGGAATTATCGGGCGGTTGCTGCAGGCTGGGGCCTTGCCGCTCCCCGCCGGTTCGCTGTTCCTCTCCCCCTTGCGGGGAGGGAGAAGGTCGGGGAGGGGTTCCGGTCTGCGCGCCCAGCCCGGCGCGGCCCCGGCCGATGGCGGGATTGAGCAGGTCGGCAAGCGAATCGTCGAGCGCCGCCGCATCCGGCCGCGACGCCTTGGCGCGCGTCGGCTTGGCCGGGTCCCTTTTCGAGTGTTTTGCCGGATCGCGCTGCTTCGGCGCCATGCTCGTAATATGGGGCGAGTCCGCTGGCGAGGAAAGTGACGACTGTTCTTACAGGCGTCATGCCCGCACTTGTTACGGGCATCCACGTCTGGCGCTCCGAAGACGTGGATGGCCGGGACAACCCCGGCCATGGCGGCTAAGCTTACCGCAGGGAGCAAGCACCCATGAATGCTTTCGACTTCACGCCGCTATTGGCGCCCGGTCTGCCGCCGCCGGCCGCCAAATGGACCGGATTCGCCAAATATAATTTCATCGGCGGTCACAACGATCCCGATCGCGTGCCGGTCGATGCGCTGGTCAAAGCGGCGACTGATGTCATCAGCCGCGAGGGAGCGACGCTCGCGACCTACGGGCTGACGAGCGGGCCGCTCGGCTACCGGCCGCTGCGTGAATTCCTGGCGCAAAAACTCAAGCGCGCCGCCGGCATTTCCTGCGCCGCCGATGAAATCCTGATCACCTCCGGATCGCTGCAGGCGCTCGACCTCGTCAACGGCATTCTGCTCGAGCGCGGCGACACCGTCATCATCGAGCAGGCGAGCTACCAGGGCGCGCTGACGCGGCTGGCGCGGCTCGGCATTAACGCCGTCGGCATCCCGCTCGACCGCGACGGCATGCGCGTGGATACGCTCGCCGCAGCGCTCGACGATCTCAAGCGCCGCGGCGTGCGGCCCAAATATATCTACACCGTCCCCACCGTGCAAAATCCGACCGGCACTATTTTAAGCGAAGCGCGCCGGCACGATATGCTGCAGCTCGCCGCCGAGCACGGCGTGCCGATCTTCGAAGACGATTGCTACGCCGATCTGATCTGGGATGACCGCCGCCCGCCGGCGCTGCATGCCATGAGCAAGCATGGCGGCGTCATTCATATCGGCTCATTCTCGAAATCGATCGCGCCGGCGTTACGCGTCGGCTACATCGTCGCCGCGTGGGAGCTGCTGTCGCGCATGCTGGCGCTGAAGACCGACGCCGGCTCCGGCGCGCTCGAGCAGATGGTGCTCGGTGAATTTTGCCCGGCGCATTTCGAGGCCCATGTGCCGGCGCTGACGCGCGGGTTGCGCGAAAAACTCGACACGCTGATGGACGCGCTCAACGAGCAATTCGGCACCGCGGCCGATTTCGACGACCCGAAAGGCGGCATCTTCCTCTGGGTCAAATTGCCCGACCAGGTCGATACGCTGAAATTATTCCAGCCGGCGCTTGCCGCCGGCGTCGCCATCAATCCCGGGCCGGACTGGTCGACCGATAAAACTTACGGCAATAGCCGCATGCGGCTGTGTTTCGCCAACCTGTCGCACGAAGCCATTCGCGCCGGGATCGCAGCGCTCGCCGAAGTCTGCCGCCGCGAGTTCGGCGTGCCGGCGCGGATTGCGAATGTGGAAAAGGCGCGGGCGTAACCGTCATTGCGAGCCACCGGGTCCGGCCCGAAGTGGCCGGCCCGATGACAAGCTCCGCGAAGCAATCCAGCCCCCGGCGCAGTCTGGATTGCTGCGCCGCTCGCTTCTCGCAATGACGATCAAAACCCGCGCAAAACCTGCGCCACGTGCTCGACTTCGGGCGGCGATGCAAAGCAATGCGCGACCAGCTTGCGCCACTCCTGAAAGTCCGGCGAGCCGCGAAAGTCCACGGTGTGGTTCTCGACCGTCTGCCAGGCGACAAACAGGCGATAGCGGGCGGGCTTTTCGACCGAACGCCGCAGCTCCATGGCACGGCAGCCCTTGGCGCGCTTGAACAACGGCGCGGCGCTTTTCACGCCGCTTTCGAATTCGGTTTCCATGCCCGGTTTGACTTCGATTTGGGCGATTTCGGTGATCATGCTTGCTCCCGGTTCTTACAGCGACGCAGGTCGCGAGACTAGCATGATTGATGAGATCGTGCAGCGGCAGTAGATTTGTTTTGGTCTCAGCCCAAAGGCGCGCCGAAGATGCGGAAGATGACAGGGCCGGCGATGAGGAATGCCAGCAGCCCGTTGCGCCAGCGCGGCGCTTCGACGGCGGCAAGCAGCGACAGGCACGCCAGCGGCACGATCGCAATCAGCGGCAGGTAATAGCGCGGATAGGCGTCAATCAGCCAACCGGTTGCGGCATAGCGGCCGTAGCTGTAGCCGACATGGATCGCAAAGGTGGCGCCAATCGCCAGCGCGCCGGCAGCCAGGATAACGTCGAGCGCGGTTTCTTGCCGCCGCCACAGCCGCCGCAGCGACACCGCGAGACCGATGAGCGCGCAGCAAAGCGTCTCTACCGGAATAACGAGCGCCGCATAATTCAGCTCATTGCGAGCACCGAGCGTCGGCATCCAGTCGGCGACGAACGCGCCGATGAAATAGACCACATAGGAGGGAAACGATCGGCGCGGCAGGTCGCTCCATCCGGCGGCGCGGGCGCCGTCGGCGATGAGCGCGATTTGCGCCGGCGTCTGCGGCGTCGGGCTGCCGTAGCGCAGGATGTATTCTAAGTACGGCGTCGCCGCGAGCGCGAAAACGAGCACGACAGCGGCGAGCCAGACCCAGGCATGGAGACCGGTCAAGCGCTTGCGCCACAGCAGATAGCCGATCACGCCGCTCACCAGTCCGGCGCCGAGCAACAAGCCGGTCAGCTTTGCCCAGCCCGCCGCGACGACGCCGAGCAGCGCCAGCGCCAGCCACGCTTCGCGGCCGCTCGCTAAAAGCTGCCAGATGCCGAGCATTGCGATGGCGCCGCCGCAGAAGGCGAGGTTGTCGTTGTTCACCGCGCCGGCGAGCGGCACCAGAACCGGGATGCAGCCGAGCGGCACGGCATAGGCGTAAAACTCGAGGCGCGGCAGGCGCGCGGCCAAGCCTATACCGAGCAATGCGGCAAAGCCCAGCGCGGCAATGCCGATATCGAGCAGGCGATGCACGAACAGCGCCTGCGGATGGCCCTCGAGCGTGGGCCCGATGCGCGCAAGCAGCGCATAGAACGGCGGCGGGTGGTTGAGATAATTGGCCGCCTGGGTGAACGCGAACGTGCGCGGGTCGAGCAACCGCAGCGCATTCAGCTCGGGCGCCGCTTCGCCGCTGTGCTGGATCTGCGCCACATAGGAGACCTGCGCGATCTCGTCAAAACCCTGCGCGATGTCCTTGCGCGCCGCGCTCACGACCGCGGCAAGCATGAACAGGCCGAGAATCGACGTCGCGACAAGCGCGTTGGCCGGCGCACGGGCCGCTATCGCGCCCGGCTGGACATATGTACCGGTGCTGGACACGGGGGCCAGAAATGCGCCGAGAGGGGTTAAATATTCGCTAGGCGATGGGCTACACTGGCGCTCCCATTAGCCCCTATAGCGATGCAAAGGCTTGTCATGATCGACGTACATTATTGGACCACGCCGAACGGCCATAAAGTCACGATTTTTCTCGAGGAGGCCGGGCTGCCGTACAAAATCATCCCGGTCAATATCGGCAAGGGCGAGCAATTCAAGGCGGAGTTTTTGGCGGTGTCGCCGAACAACCGTATTCCCGCCATCGTCGATCACGCGCCGGCCGACGGCGGCAAGCCGCTCTCGGTGTTCGAGTCCGGCGCCATCCTGCTTTATCTCGCCGACAAGACCGGCAAGTTCACGCCGAAGGATTTGCGCGGGCGCACCGCGGCGCTGGAATGGCTATTCTGGCAGATGGGTGGGCTTGGCCCGATGTCGGGTCAGAACAATCACTTCAGCAATTATGCGACCGATAAAATTCAGTACGCGATGGACCGCTATCGCAACGAGGTCAACCGGCTCTATGGCGTGATGAACAAGCGGCTCGCCGACCGTCCGTATCTCGCCGGCGAATATTCGATCGCCGACATGGCCTGCTATCCCTGGGTCGTGCCATGGCAGCGTCAGGGCCAGAACATCGCCGACTTCCCGCACCTCGAGCGCTGGCTCGAGGCGATCAAGGCGCGGCCGGCGGTGGTCAAGGCCTACGAATGGACGCCGAAAATCAATCCCGGCCAAGGCGGCATCCGCACCGCCGAAGAGCGCGCCATCCTGTTCGGCCAGACCGCGCAGTCGGTGGCTGCCGCGGCGGGGAGGTAATAATAATCGACTGTCCGTAAGGGTGGCCCTTGTGGCCACCCGTTCGGCTTCTCGGGCGCCCACGAGGGGCGCCCCTACGTATTGCGGGAATCTAATCCTGCCGCACGATGACCTTGGTGCCGACCGGCACCCGGCTATACAGATCCTTCACGTCGTCATTGACCAGCCGGAAGCAGCCGGACGAGACGGCTTGTCCGATCGTCTCCGGCGCGTTGGTGCCGTGGATGCGATAGACGGTGTTGCCGAGATACATGGCGCGGGCGCCGAGCGGATTGCCCGGGCCGCCGGCCATGAAGCGCGGCAGGTAGGGCTGGCGCTCGATCATTTCCGCAGGCGGCCGCCAGTCCGGCCACTCCGCCTTGCGCGTGATCCGCAGCAGCCCCTGCCAGGTAAAACCGTCGCGGCCGACGCCGATGCCGTAGCGCAGCGCGTGGGTCGAATCCTGGATCAGATAAAGGTGCCGCTCCTGGGTATCGATGATGATGGTGCCGGGCAGCTCCAGCGAGCGATAGAACACCAACTGCCGCTTGAATTCTTCCGGAAGATTTTCGTCCGAGTTGCCGTGATCGATACCCGGATCGACGTCCGGCGCGGTGACCGGGTACTGAAACACCGGCGGCTGCGGCTGTGCCGGCAGTTGCTGGGCCGGCGCCGGCGCCGAAAGCGCGCACAGGAATGCGACGCCGATTCCGGCCGCAATACCCCGCCACTGGCCTGCTCGTCCCAACTCCATCATTGCGTATTGTCGTCCGGGCGATGGGTTGGTTCAAGAGCCGGTTTCCACTCCCCCGCGATGGAGCGACGGCGCCCTATTGCGACACGCCGCCCAGATAGCCGGCAATCTTCCAGCCGCCGGCGTCTTTGGCGTAACACATTTCGTCGCCGCCCAGCGGCGACAGCTGCTGGGCGTCAATATAGCCGGATTTGCCAGACGGCGTCGCGATATGCAGCAGAAGCGGCGCGTCGGGATTGCTCGGCTGGCCGGTATCCGGCAGCACCCGGATCAGAATCATGCCGAGCTTCTCGATTACCGGCGAGTTGGACTGCGCCGCGGCGTGCACGTCGATGCCGCCATTGGTCGGATAGCCCCACTCGGAAGGATCGGTGCCTGTCGCCTTGCCGAGCGCTTCGAAGGCTTTTGGATCGATGGTCGGCTCCGCCGGCGCGCACAGTACGCCCTTCTGCTGCGGCAGATCGGCTACGGTTGGCTCGTTGGCATAGCCGCTTAAGACCTCCCAGCCCGATCCGTCCTTGGCGTCGAGATTGATTGCCTTGGCGAGATTATCGATGCCGGCCCTGCGCTTGTCGGCAAGGTCGCGGTCTTGGCTCCAGAAAAAGTTCTGCGCCACGATCATGCCGGCAAGCCCGGCGCGGTCCTTCTTGGCGACGACATCGGCGAGTTGCTTGCGGAAGGCGATAAAGCTCGGATCGTTGTACGGCGTCGGCGGCGTCACCGCGACCGGTTGGTATGGCTTGATCGGCGGCGGTGGCGGCGGTTTCAGTCCGCCGCCGGGCAGGTTCAGGCCCTGTTGCGCGACGACGGGCGCTAGCGCCGGCGCCAGCAATATCAGCCCGGCGAGGCTCAATGCGGCGGCAACAAGCGGGCGGCGCATTGGAAAAATCTCCGATTCGAGATCGGCGCAACAGCCCGTCACTAATGGCGAATTGCGACGGCGCTGCGGCGGTCCGTCGCACCCGCCATGATTTTCGGCGCCCGTCAAGCCGGCTGACGCGAAACGCCCCGGCGCCTGGAGTCAGATGATCGGCTTTGCCTTCATTGCACTCGGAGCATTTTTCGTCTTCCGCGCGCCGATCTGATGCCGGGAGGATGTCCGGTTACGGCGCGGCCGGCTCGATGCTGAAATGGATGGCCAAGCTTCGTTGCAATTGATCGACCGTATAGGGCTTCGGCAGCAGCGCCGAACCTTCGACGAACATCGCGATCATGCCGTCGGTGACGCCGCGGCCGGTTGTGTACAGCACCTTGAGCTCGGGTCGGCGCTGCACCGCCTGCTTCGCCAGATCGAGCCCGGCATGAAGTTCGCCCTGCAAGCCGATATCGGTGAACAAGAGGTCGGCGCGCTCGGTCACGTTGAGCACAGCCAGCGCCTCGTCGGCCGTTGCCGCCGAGACGGTCTGATGTCCCTGCGCTTGGAGATAAGACTCGGCAAGGACGCGGACCTGCTCTTCGTCCTCCACAACCAACACAACTGCCATTTGCCACCAAGCGACGCGGCTTGCGTATGTCAAATGACATAGGTGGCATTTGTTCCCAAATTATTCGCGCGGCGGCGGTATCTACCCGACGCAGCAGGCGGCAATTCATTACTGCCGCGTCAATACGACCTCGGCAGCCCAAGCACCTTCTCGGCGATGAAGCAAAGAATGAGCTGCGGCGAGACCGGCGCCAGTTTGGGGATCATCATTTCGCGAAAATAGCGTTCGACGTGATATTCCTTGGCGTAGCCGTAACCGCCGTGGGTCGCGATCGCGGTCTGGCAGGCTTTGAAGCCGGCCTCGGCGGCGAGATATTTTGCCGCATTGGCCGCCGGCGCGCAGGGCAGGCCGTGGTCGTATTGCCAGGCCGCCTTGAGCATCATCAGATCGGCGGCTTCCAGCTCCATCCAGCATGCGGCGAGCGGATGCTGGATTGCCTGATTCTGGCCGATCGGCCGGCCGAACACGACGCGCTCCTTGGCATAGGCGGTAGCACGCGCAAGCGCGGCACGGCCGAGCCCGATCGCTTCGGCGGCCACCAGGATGCGCTCCGGATTAAGCCCGTGCAATATGTATTCGAAGCCGCGACCTTCCGCGCCGATGCGGTCCGCGGCCGGCACCTCCAAACCGTCGATGAACAGCGCGTCGGAATCGACCGCCTTGCGCCCCATTTTTTCGATCTCGCGCACCTCGACGAAGCGGCGGTCGAGCGCGGTATAGAATAGGCTCAATCCGTCGGTCGGCCGCCGCCCGGCTTCGATCGGCGCGCTACGCGCGAGAATGAGCATTTTGTCGGCGACCTGCGCCGTGGAAATCCAGATCTTGGCGCCATTGACGACGTAAACGTCGCCGCGGCGCTTCGCCGTGGTTTGCAGCTTCGCGGTTTCGAGGCCGGCATTCGGCTCGGTCACCGCGAAGCAAGCTTTTTCCTCACCGGCGACGATCGGCGGCAGCATGCGGCGTTTCTGTTTTTCGCTGCCGTACACCACGACGGGATTGAGCCCGAAAATATTCATGTGAACCGCGGAAGCCCCGGACAACCCGGCCCCCGACGCGGTGATGGCGTGCATCATCACGGCGGCTTCGGTGACCCCAAGGCCCGAGCCGCCAAACTCTTGCGGAATGCAGATGCCGAGCCAGCCGTCGTCGGCGATCGCGCGATAGAACTCCTCCGGAAAATTTCCGTCGCTGTCGCGGGCAAGCCAATAATCGTCGCCAAAGCGCGTGCAAACCTTCTCGACCGCGGCGCGCACCGATTGCTGTAGCTCTGTGAGGGCGAAGTCGATGGCGGTTGCTCCAGAACGCGCTCTATTCTTTCTTTTTGGATTTATCCGGTTGTCGCGGCCGAGCGGGCTCGCCCGTACCCCAAAATCGCGGATCGGAACGGACGTGCACCGCTTCCAGCGCCTCGGCCTCATTGCTGAATTGGGCCGCTTCGGCAAGCAGGCTGTCGGCGGTAGCGAATTGGCCTTGCTCGCGAGCTTTGATCGCCATCGCCAGCAAACTTTCGGCTCGTTGCCGCAACAGGTCGGCTTCGCTCATTGCCGCCTCCCAAGACCGTCGACGCAGATCGAGGCTGCCGTCTCCTGTCGATAAGCGAGCGTAGCGCGGATTGCACAGGAGCGGAATGCGGATGGATCGCCCCGATCACTCAGCAGCATCGACGCGTCGCAATAATCCAGCTTGCTTCATCTCATCATGGAGGGCAATCGGATCCCAGTCGTAGCCGTTCGGCCAAGTCAGCGCCCCGTCGTCGATTAAGACGCGGGCGAAATAGGCCGGGTCTTTCAGTGGGTCTGCCATCGGTCCGGATTTGTCGGAGATGGACAGGAAATCGCGCACTCCGGTGGTGCCATCGGAGAATTCGATCTTGAGCTTGAAGCCGCCCAGCAGGCGAATGCCAATTACGTCGATCATCATTCAAGGCCCTGAATCTGTTTGAGTCGTCCGTCGGTCCGCGCCGCGACTCAGTTTTTCATAAGCTCGGCGTGCCGCAAAGCGGTCCATTCTCGCACCAGTCGGCTCGCTGTCGGGGGCAGCCGACCGTCGATAATCTCTCCGTCTTCGATCCGCACGCGCGCCCGGAACTGTTGATAGCGGATATGAAAGTGCGGCGGATCGTGGTCGTTGAAGAACATTCGCACCGCAATTCCAGGAAAATAGGCGATCGTAGGCAATGGTCCACCCTTTGGAATAGCGTAATCCAATTATACCATATGGACTACTCCGCCGCCTGCATCCCTTCCGAATCAATGAACCCGCCGGCCTGGCGCCGCCATAGCGCCGCGTAATGCCCGCCATGGGCGAGCAATTCGGGGTGCGAGCCTTGCTCGATGATGCGGCCGTGTTCGAGCACGACGAGCCGGTCCATCTGCGCGATGGTGGAGAGGCGGTGGGCGATGGCGATTACGGTCTTGCCGCCCATCAGCGTGCCGAGGCTCGACTGGATGGCGGCTTCCACCTCGCTGTCGAGCGCCGAGGTCGCTTCGTCGAAGACGAGGATGGGCGCGTCTTTGAGGATGACGCGGGCGATGGCGACGCGCTGGCGCTGGCCGCCGGACAACTTCACGCCGCGCTCGCCGACATGGGCGTCATAGCCGCGCCGGCCGTTCCAATCTTCGAGGTCGAGGATGAAGTCGTGCGCGTGGGCGAGTTTCGCTGCGCGCTCGATCTCGTCGTTACTCGCCGTCGGCCGGCCGTAGCGGATATTGGCGCGGATCGAGCGGTGCAGGAGCGAAGTGTCCTGCGTCACCACCGAGATTTGCGAGCGCAAGGATTCCTGCGTCAGGTCGGAAATATCCTGGCCGTCGATGGCGATCGCGCCGCCTTCGAGGTCGAAAAAACGCAGCAGCAGATTGACCACCGTCGATTTGCCGGCGCCGGAGCGGCCGACCAGTCCGATTTTCTCGCCGGGCTTTATCGTCAGGTTGAAATTCTGCAGCACGCCCGCGTCGCGGCCGTAGCCGAAATTGACGTTCTTGAACTCGATGCGGCCGGCGCCGACCCTCAGCGGCTTGGCATCGACGGCATCGGGCAATTGCAGCGGCTGCGCGATGGTCAGCATGCCCTCCTGCACCACCCCGATATCTTCGAAGATTTCGGTGATGCGCATGGCGATCTGCCGCGACATATTGGTGAGCTGCAGCGTCAGCGGCAGCACCATGGCGATGGCGCCGATCTCGACCTTGCCGTAACGCCACAACACCAGCACCAGCGCGCCTGACCCGGCGATCAACAGCGCATTGAGGATATCGAGGATGGTGGCGAAGGCGGTGAGCAGGCGCTGCGCGGCTTTGAACAAGTCGATATGGCGGTCGACCGCGTTGCGCACATAGCGATCCTCTTCGCTGGCGCGCGCAAAGAGCTTCACCGTGAGGATGTTGGTGTAGCTGTCGACGATGCGCCCCATCAGCGTCGAACGCGCCACCGAGCTCACTTTCGAGCGCTCGCGCATGCGCGGCACGAAAAAATACAGCAATGCGGCGTAGCTTGCGAACCAGAGCACGATCGGCGCGGCAAGCCAGCGGTCCGCGGCGGCGGTCAGGCCGATGGCGGTGACGCCATAGACCAAAATGTACCAGACGGTGGTGATGGTCGCGGTCAGTGTCGAGCGCACCGACGGGCCGGTCTGCATCACCCGGTTGGAGATTCGTCCGGCAAAATCGTTCTGAAAGAATGCCCAGCTCTGGCGCACCACGTGCCAATGCGACTGCCAGCGAATGAGGCCGGTGAACGGCGCGGCGATCGCCTGATTGGTGATGAGATAGCGCGTCAGCGTCACCGCCGGGCGCACGATCACCACCACGACCGCCATGCCGAGGAGCCACGGCCAGCCGACGGCGAGGAAGCGGTCGGGCGGAGTCTTGGTGACCATGGTGACGACGCGGCCCATGAACCACGGCACGGCGCTGTCGGACAGCGCGACGAACAGCTCGACCGCGAACAAGGCCGCGAACAGCCACTTCGCCTGGCGGGCAAAGTGCCACAGGAAAGCCAGCAATCCGGCCGGCGGCGCCGGATCGTCCGGCGTCGCCGTGGGCGACAGGCATCGTTCGAAAAGTGCAAACATTTTCGGATGGTTACAGGTCAGCCCCAGTTGGCGTCAATCGCCGCGCCGATCAAGCGCGGGAGCCGCAATCTGAAGGTGTTACGACAGCGGTCCTGACCTTTTAGCCGCAATGCCCCCGTGGCATCGTTACGGTGGGGAAACACCAAGGGGAATGCCATGAAACGCATTGGTTTTGTCGGGGCGCTTGTTGCACTGGTCGCGCTGGCGGCAAGCGCGGTCGTCGCGCTGGCCGACGCCTATCCGTCGCACCCAATCACCATGATGGTCGGCTTTCCGCCGGGCGGTCCGACCGACACGCTGGCGCGCATCCTCGGCGACGCGATGAAGAAGACGCTGGGCCAGACCATCGTCATCGAAGACGCGACTGGCGCCGGCGGCACGATCGCCACCGGCCGCGTCGTTCACGCCAACCCGGACGGCTATACGATCGGCATCGGCAATTGGAACAGCCATGTCGGCTCGCCGGCGATCTACAAGCTCGATTACGACGTATTGAAGGACCTGCAACCGATTTCGCTGCTGACGTCCTCGCCGTTGTGGGTCCTTGCCAAAAATGACTTGCCGCCGAAGACGCCGGCTGAGCTGTTTGCTTGGCTGAAGGCGCAAACAAAGCCGGTTACATTCGGCACGGTCGGCGCCGGCAGTCCCGCCGAACTCGTCGGCATCGAACTCGCGAAAGCGCTTGGCGTGCATTTTCAGTTCGTGCCCTATCGCGGCGCCGCGCCGGCGATGACGGATTTGATTTCCGGTCAGATCGATATGGCTTGTCTGGAAGCTTCGGGAACTTATCCGAGCGTGGCGGCCGGTCGATTCAAGGCCTATGCCGTCACCACCGACAAACGCTGGCCGAAATCGCCGAATACGCCGACCTTGATCGAAGCCGGCGTGCCGGGCGTCAGCCTGGCGTTCTGGCACGGACTGTGGGCGACCAAAGGCGTCCCGCAGCCTATCGTCGACAAGCTCGACGCCGCCGTGCAGGCGGCATTGGCCGATCCGGCCACCAAGCAGCGGATCGAAGGCCTGGGCCAAGTCATATTCCCGGCCGATCAACAGAATCCCGCGGGGCTGCGGGCCTATCAAACGGCCGAGATCAAAAAATGGTGGCCGGTTATGAAGGCGGCGGGCATCAAGGCGATTAACTGATCGGGCCCGACAAACGAAGCGGCGGCCGGTCATCGCCGCCGCCGCGCCTACAGGCGAATGGGCCCACCCTATCGCTGCCCGGCAAGCGGGGGAGGCAAGGCAGGGCGCATCTGGGCGCGCGCCATGCCGATTGACACCGCGGTCGCGGCGACCAGTAGCGAAACGGCGAGTGCGAGCGTCGCGAACATTTCGACGCCGGCGCGGCGTCGCTTGGCGCATGTCTTCTCGGCAATGGGGGACGCAAAACCGGCCGTCCCGGTCAGCTCAGTCATGATCGTCGTCCTTGTCTCGATCTTTGGCGAATCAGTTTGTCTGGCCGCAAATTGCCGCCAGAGGCGGGCGCGGGTTCGGCCGGACTTTGTCGAAGCCGTCGAGGAAGGAAGGCGGTTTCGTGATTTTGGTTAATGAAAGATTAATTCGTCACAGCGCCGGCATTGCTGCGACCGGCTGAGATCCCATCGCCACATGGCCCGGCTCCTGGGCCACGCGATCAAGCCAGGCGCGGATCGCCGGAAACGTCGCCAGATCGAAATCGCATTGATGCGCGATGTGGGTATAGGCGTAGAGCGCAATGTCGGCGATGGTGTAGCGGTCGGCGGCGAAGAAGTCGTGCAGCGCGAGGTGCTTATCCATCACGCCGAGCGCGCGGTTGCCTTCTTCCATCCAGTCTTCGAAGGCGTGCTGTTGCAGCTCGCGGCCGCCCTTGACCAGCGCCAGCCAGAAATAGGCCGCGCCCAGATTGGGTTCGAGACTGTGCTGCTCGAAGAACATCCACTGCAAGATCTCGGCACGATCGATGCGGTCGTCGGGCGCGAGCGGCGTGCCGCCGGCAATGTACCAGAGAATGGCGTTCGACTCGGCGATGAACCGGCCCGGCGCCACTTCCAACAGCGGCACTTGGCCGTTCGGATTCTTGGCGAGGAATTCCGGCGTGTGACTCTCGCCTTTGAGGATGTCGATCTCGACCAGCCGATAGGGGATGCGCAGCTGCGCCAAGGCGAGCCGTGTCTTGTAGCTGTTGCCCGATCGTTGCATCGAATAGAGCGTGAACATCGCCGCTTTCCAAAGCCCGGTGCCGCACTAGCGCGCGAGTATTGCGGTCTTACGACTTCAACGCGGCGATGTCATGGCGTGATGTCATGGCGTGATGTTATGGCGTTCGGTATTGGCGTTCGATATCGGCGGCCGATTTGGCGCGGTGCGATATGAAAGTTTTAGGCAGCGCGAATGCTTCGCTGCGCCGCAATATCAGGACGAACATGGCAATCATGGCCGGCACGCCGAGTGGAACCAGCGTCGCATGCGCGAGACTCCGGGCAAACAGCGGCACCAGCCACAGCGCCGCGAGTAGAGTCTTCTCCCACGGTGCAAAACCACGATTGAAACCATCTAAGGCAAGGAACGCGATGGCCGGCGCCAGCACCATCATGTCGTAATCGAAGCTGTAGGGCGTGGCGAGGATGGTGGCGAGGCAGAGCGCCGCCGCCTTGAGCGGATAAGCCGCGGCGCTGCGCCATAGCCAAGCCAGCGCGGCGCCGAGCGCGACGGTCGCGCTGCCCTGCAGCGCATAAGCAACCGGGATCGATGCGCCCCACATCCGCGCCCAGGCAAAAATGCTTTGGATCTTGTACCAGCCGGTATTGCCCTGTTCGAGCACGACGGTGCGGGTGAAATGCGTCGAGTCGAGAAAAGCGCCCCACACCGACATGCCGAATGTCAGGGTCGTTGCGACCGTCAGCAGCGCCACCGTCGCCGCCGCCGCGCCGAAGCACTTCCAGCGCCCGCCCGCGGCGAGCGCGACCGGCAGCAATAGACCGTATTGCGGCTTATAGACCAGCAGGCCCAGCAACAGGCCCGCAAGTAGCGGACGGCGGTCGAGCAGCGCCAGTGCGCCGCCCAGCAGCGCCGCAGTGAGGAAACCGTTCTGGCCGTGCCCGACATTGATGAAGACCGCCGGGAAAGCCAGCGCGAGCAGAAGCCACATCAAATCATCACCTCTCCCCGCTGCGCGGGGCGAGGTCGAGTGAGCGAAGCGAGCGAGCGTGAGTGGGCCTATCCGCGATTCTGAGCCCGACGGAGATGCCCCCTCATCCCGACCTTCTCCCCGCATGCGGGGAGAACGCGTAGTGACGATCCCCCACATCGCCAGCAGATAAAGTCCCAGCGTCGCCGCTTGCCAGACCGCCAGCGCAAGTCCGTAGGGCAGCCGCGCCAGCGGTGCGGCGACGAACAGAAAGTAGGGTGGGTAATGCCAGCCGTAGAATTGCGTCGAGGGGCCGAAGATCGCCTGCTCGCGGGCGAATTGCTGCGGCGGGTCGAATGCCGCATCGGTGTCGCCGTCGCGCACGTAGCTGCCGGCGGCATAGACGTTGGAGAAATCCGTTCCGAGCGGTCGGCCTTGCAGATCGATGGCGCCGCGCGAGGTCACGACCAGGAACAGAAAGCCGGCCGCCGATGCGATCGACAGCGCGACGGCGACGAAGCGGATGCGCTCGCGGCTAAGCCAGTCGCCGCTCCGCAAAATCCGGCGCGCCCGGCCCATCGCGGATGTCATCGCGGATGTCATGGCGGTTCCCTGATCGCCTAACCGGGGCATTAGGCCAGTCGCGGCTTAACGGAGTGTTGCCGCGAAAACCCGCCGCGCGGAAAATGCCGCAGATGTGAGGGCGCAACCGGGATTTGGCGCTTGCTAGTGAGATACCGGGGCTTTACGAAACAGCCGCTTTGTTTGGAGAATCGACATCTGGAGAATCGACATGGCCTTTATCGCGGACCAGATCATGCGCATCAAGCCGTCGGCGACCATCGCCGTTACGGATAAAGCGCGTGCGCTGAAAGCGGCAGGCCGCGACGTCATCGGGCTCGGCGCCGGCGAGCCCGATTTCGACACCCCGGACAACATCAAAGAGGCGGCGATCCGGGCGATCCGCGAGGGCAAGTCGTCGAAATACACCGCCGTCGACGGCATCGCCGAACTGAAGGCCGCGGTGGCGCGCAAGTTCAAGCGTGAGAATGAGCTCGATTACAAGCCGTCGCAGATCATCGTCGGCACCGGCGGCAAGCAGGTGCTCTACAATGCGCTGGTGGCGACGCTCAATCCGGGCGACGAGGTGATCATCCCGGCGCCCTATTGGGTGAGCTATCCGGACATGGTGCTGCTCGCCGGCGGCACGCCGGTCGAAGTCGTCACCTCGATGGCGACCGGCTACAAGATGAAGCCGCAAGCATTGGAACAGGCGATCACGCCGAAGACCAAGTGGATCATCTTCAACTCGCCATCGAACCCGACGGGCGCCGCCTACGCCAAGGCCGAGCTGAAGGCCGTCACCGATGTGCTGGTGCGGCATCCGCAGGTCCACGTCATGGCCGACGACATGTACGAGCATCTGGTTTACGACGACTTCAAGTTCTACTCGCCGGCGCAGCTTGAGCCGCGGCTCTACGACCGCACGCTGACGGTGAACGGCGTGTCGAAGGCCTATTGCATGACCGGCTGGCGCATCGGCTATGCCGGCGGCCCGGAAATCTTGATCAAGGCGATGGCGATGATCCAGTCGCAGTCGACCTCGAACCCGACCGCAGTGGCGCAATGGGCGGCGGTCGAGGCGCTCAACGGGCCGCAGGATTTCATCCCCAAGCATAACAAGATATTCAAGGAGCGCCGCGACCTCTGCGTGTCGATGCTCAACCAGGCCAAGGGCATTGCCTGCCCGAAGCCGGAAGGCGCGTTCTACGTCTATCCGTCCTGCGCCGGAACCATGGGCAAGATCGCGCCGACCGGCAAGAAGCTCGCTACCGACGAGGATTTCGTTACCGAGCTTCTGGAAGCCGAGGGCGTCGCGGTCGTGCAAGGCACGCCGTTCGGCGTCGGCCCCGCGTTCCGTGTCTCCTACGCGACGGCAACCAGCGCGCTGGAAGAAGCCTGCACGCGCATCCAGCGCTTCTGCGGCAACCTGCGGTAAGAAAAAGAGCGGCCGCGAATATCGCGGCCGCTTCATTCTCGTCAAGGCCGGGCTTGACCCGGCCATCTACGTCTTTGCATGCAGGAAGACGCCGTTGCCTGCAGGAAGACGTGGATGCCCGGCACAAGGCCGGGCGTGACGTCGCTTTGTTGGCGCTCGTACTACCCCGTCGGCGGTGCGATCTCGTCGAGGCTCTTCTGCCGCGCCTCGGGACCCATCTGCGTCACCGAGATTGCGGCGATGAACAACAGGATGGCGAGCGACACGAACACCGTTGTCAGGCCGTAGCCGTTCTGCACCCACAGAATTGTCGGCATGATGAAGGCAGTCGCCAGCCGGCCAATGCCGGAGGCCCAGCCGAAGCCCGACGCCCGCGCATTGGTCGGGAACACCTCGGAGGCGAAGATCTGCATCGCGTTGCCGGCGACCTGCACGAAGAAGATCATGATGAAGCCGGCCACCACGAGCTCGACGGCGGTGGTGGCATTGCCGAATACCACCGCCATGATCCCGGCGCCGATGAAGGTGCACACCGAGGTGATCTTGCGACCGTATTTGTCGAGCGCATACATCATGAAGATGCTGGCGCACGGCACGGCGAAGTTCATGGCCAGCGTGTATTGCAGCGAATGGGTGATCGAGAAGCCCTTCGATGCCATGATGTTCGGCAACCAGGCGCCGAGCCCGATGGCGACGCCGAAAAACGCCGTGAAGCAGATCATGCCGGCGATGACGCGGGTCGGGAACTGGCTGAACACGACGCTGAATGGATCGCTTTTGGTGTCGCTCGCTGCATCGGTCGTCAGCGGCTGCGTCGGTCCGGCGATGCCGAGCCGGCCGAGCACGTCGATGGCTTCCTTGCCGCGACCGTGCGTCGCCAGATAACGTGGCGATTCCGGCAGCGTGAAGCGGAACACCCAGACGATCAGCGCGCCGATGCCGACCACCAGCCAGACGCCGCGCCAAGCCTGCTCGGGATTGGAGATGGTGCTGCCGAACAGCAGCACCAGCGCCGTTCCGATCGGCCACACGCAGGCGCCGCCGATGAAATGCACGATGGCGAGGATGCGGCCGCGAATGCGCTTGGGCGAGTATTCGCCGGCATAGGAAAAGGCCAACGGCTGCTCGGCGCCGAGTCCGATGCCGGCGATGAAGCGGCAGGCGATCAGCAAGGTGACGCTCGGGGCGAATGCGCCAAGGATCGTGAACACGCCGAACAACAGCAGATTGAATTGATAGATAAACCTGCGGCCGAACCGGTCCGAGAATTCGCCCTGGCCGGCGGTGCCGAGGAACATGCCGAACACGGTGGCGCTGCCGACGGCGGCGACTTCGGCGCCGGTCGCGAATTTGGACGCCAAAATGAGAGGAACCAGCGAGCCGAATACGGTGAAGTCGATGACATCGAAGAAATAGCCGGCAGCGATCAGCCCGATGACGCGCCGATGCAGCGGCGATATTTTCGCCTCGTCCAATGCGTTGCCGACGAAGCTTTCGATGGTCTGGGCGCCGCCGCCCATCTGCGCTGTCGTTACGGTTGCCATGCAGTCCTCCCCATGAAACCACCCCACCGCTTGTGCGGCCATTTTGACAGAGTGTGGTAGGGCGCGCGCCCACTGTCAATGCGGCAACATGTAGGGTGGGTTAGCCGCGAAGCGGCGTAACCCACCGCGAGACGCGAGGTTGCATGGTGGGTTTCGCTGCGCTCAACCCACCCTACATTATTTGCGATCAGCCGCCCTCGAATTGCAGAATATAAAGGCCGGCGTTGGAATCGGTGACGTACATCCGCGCCTGCGCGTCGACGTAGCAATCGCAGGACTGGATCACCTGCGGCCGGTTCGGCCGCGGATCGAACATGCGCGCCGGGTCCGGCGGCACGAAATAGCCGACCTCGCGCGGCTGAAACGGATTTTGGATGTCGTAGGCGCGCACGCCGGCGTTATGCAGCGTGGCAAAAATATAGCGCGAGCTGACGAACGCGCCGGGCCGGTTTTCCCACAGATTATGCGGGCCGAAATTGCCGCCCTTCTTGCAATAATCCGCCTCGTCGGGGATCGGCATGGTGGCGATGCTGACCGGATTTTTCGGTTCGCGCACGTCGAAAATCCAGATGTAGCGCAGGCCGAGCTTGCAGTCGGCGAAATTCGCCTCGTCGGCGACGACGAGCAGGTTGCGATCCGGCAGCGGCAGCGGCGAATGGGTGCCGCCGCCGAACGGCGGATCCCAGTTGCGATGCGACACCAGCGCGGGCTTTGCCGGATGGCTGACGTCGACGATGGCCAGCCCGCCGTCGCGCCAGGCGCTATAGGCGAGATTGCCGGCAATGAGCGCGTGATGCAGCGCATAGCGCCGGCCCTTCGGCCAGCTCGGCGTTTCGCCGCCGCCGGTCCACATGCCCGGCAGCCAGAATTTGCCGACGACTTGCGGCTTCGTCGGTTCCGCCATGTCGACGATGACCAATATGTGGTCGGCAAAGTCCGGCAGGTGAACCGACACATAGGCGTAGCGCTCGCCGACATACCAGATGCGGTGCGGTCCCAGTCCGCCGAGCGGCAGGAACGCGATCTCGCGCGGCGCTTGCGGCTTCGCCAGATCGTAGATGCGAAGCCCGCTGGTGAATTTCTGGCCGGCCAATGCGTCGCCGGAGGCGCCGGTGAAATAGGCCTCCTGGCTCACCTGCATCGTCCATACGCTCGGGCCGTTGACCGCCAGCAACAGATCGCCAAATCTTTCATGGTTGGCGGTCTGCAAATGATGCGCGCGGGTGTTCGGCGGACAAGCGAGGAAATTGACCGTCTTCGGGTTTTTCGGGTCGCGCACGTCGATGACGGTGATGCCGTGGGAAAAACCGTGGCCGATATAGGCGAAGCCGCGGTTGACCATGACCTGCACGCCATCGCCGCGGCCGCCCTGGTCGCTGTGGCCGAGGAATTTGATGTTGCGCGACGCGACGGCGTTCATGAGTGCTCTCCCGATGCGCCATTATCGTAGCCGTCATGCCCGCGCTTGTCGCGGGCATCCACGTCTTTGCCACCGCAACGCCCCTTAGGACGTGGGTGGCCGGGACAAGCCCGGCCACGACGCGGTAGAATATTGCAGGCGACGCAGGGAAGAAACGATGACCAACGTAGAACGCGGCATGATCGCGGTCGACAAGATGGGAACCAAAGTCCTGTTTCTCAATCCGGTCACCTTCAAGACTGAGGTCGTGATCGACGGCTTTCTCAAGACCGTGCATGAGCTCCTGATCGTGCCGGAAAGCGGCAGCCAGCCCGCCATGGCCTATGTGCCGATCTACGGCGACGGCATTCACGGCCGCAATCCGAACCCGCAGCATCACCTCTGCGTCTTCGATCTGCACCGGCGCGCGCTCGTCGCCACCATCGATCTGTCGCCCTATATCGCCCCGCATACGCTCAAGCTCGGGCCCGACGGTTTCATCTACATCACCTGCGAGAACTCGGCCGTGGTTGCGGTGATCGACCGGGCGACCAACAAGGTCGTCGGCGCCATCGATTCCGGCTCGACCAACGGCCATCGCCTGATCATCGCGCCGGACGGGGCGCGCCTCTACACCGAAAACGAGGAGGACGCTTCGGTCTCTGTCATCGACCTGCCGGCGCGAAAACTGCTCGGCAAGATCGCGACGCCGCGCCCGCTTGCCGGCATCGCGATTTCGGCGGACGGCCGCACCGTGGTCGCGGTCGACGACGGGCAGCCGACGCTGTTTCTGATCGACACCGAAGCCGGCAAGGTGCGCGAGGAGGTCGTGCTCAAGGACGTGCCGAAGCCGGCGCAGATCGCGCGCTATGCGCCCGACAACAGCCTGCTCGTCGTCACCAGCGTCAACAGCGACACCGTGAGCCTCGTCGATCCGTCGTTTACCGCGCAGACCGCGATCAAAGTCGGGTCGCAGCCGATGGACATGGCGTTCCGCGGCGACGAATTGTTCGTCGCCTGCCAGGGCGACGGCTCGGTGCACGTCATCGACATTCCGGGCAAGCGGCACAAAGCGAGCTTCCAGGCCGGAACGGGGTGCGAGTCGCTGGGGTTTTTTTGAGCTTTGCAGGGTGGGCATCGGAAGTGATCCAGTCCGGATCGACCAGGAGCGGACCTCGAATGTGCTGCGCCTGTTGCCGGAATGGACGCCTTGCCGGAATAATGTCCCTCGCGCCGGGAATTGCCCCTTTAACGATGGGCGAAACGCCGCGAGACGCCGGCCGCATTCTCGCTTACAATTCAACTGCGAGGGCCCGACAGCGGGCCGAGTGAGGGAGTAAGAATATGCTTTCTAAAGGTTTTGCCGCCGTTCTCGTCGCGGCTTCGGCGCTTGCAGCGACGGCGCCGGCGATGGCGCAACAGAGCCGGGTGCAAGTGGGCCAGCTCGCCTGCTCGGTGTCGGCCGGCGTCGGCCTGATCGTCGGGTCGCAGCGCAACGTCAGTTGCACCTTCCAGCCGGACGGCGGGCCGCCGGAGGCCTATACCGGCACGATGACGAAAATCGGTCTCGACGTCGGCTTCACCACCGGCAGCGCGATCGTGTGGGCGGTGTTTGCCGGGACCAATCGCTATACCGGCATGCTGGCCGGCACCTATGCCGGCGCGCAAGCGGAAGCGACTGTCGGCGCCGGCGTCGGCGCCAATGCGCTGATCGGCGGCTCGAATCGTTCGGTGGCGTTGCAGCCGCTGTCGGTCCAGGGTCAGGTCGGCCTCAATGCCGCCGCCGGCATCGGCGCCTTGGAACTGCACCTCGCGCAATAATCGGCGGGCCGAGGCGAACTTTGGCTTGCTGTCTTGCGCCGCGCACCGCCGGTGCAAAGCGCGATGTTACGCCCCTTGACCGGCCCCGCCGCCGCCTGAAACGATGCTGTCCCGCTTCCCGGCCTAGCCCCTGCAGGGGTTGAGGACGGGACGATGACGGGTCCGTTTTCAGGAGGCGATTGCGGGAGGCGGCCATGGCAGCGAATCCGGCGGCTAACGGCAACGGTAACGGTAACGGCACGCGAGCGACCGGTCCGCGCTGCGTCGCGCTGGTCGGACCGTTCCAGAGCGGCAAGACCACGCTCCTCGAAGCGATCCTCGCCCGCACCGGTGCCATCGCCCGCCAAGGCGCCATCGAGGCCGGCAACACCGTCGGCGACGCCAGCAAGGAAGCGCGCCATCACAAGATGAGCGTCGAGCTATCGGTCGCCACCACGAGCTTCATGGGCGACGCCTATACCTTCCTCGACTGTCCGGGTTCGGTCGAATTCGTTCACGACATGCGCGCGGTGCTGCCGGCGATCGACGCGGCGGTGCTGGTGTGCGAATTGGACGAGAAGAAAATTCCGCAGCTCCAGCTCATCCTGCGCGAGCTGGAAGATCGCAATATTCCGCGCATCCTGTTCGTCAACAAGATCGACAAGGCCGATGCCGGCGTCCATGACGTGCTGAAGCTGTTGCAGCCGGCGTCGCGCACCAAGTTGATCCTGCGGCAAATTCCGACTTTCGCCGGCGACATTATCACCGGTTTCGTCGATCTCGCGCTGGAGCGTGCCTTTGTCTACAAGGAGCATGCCGCGTCAGAGATCGTTCCGCTCGAAGGCGACGCCGCCGATCTGGAAAAGACCGCGCGCTTTTCCATGCTGGAGACGCTCGCCGACCATGACGACGAGCTGATGGAGCAATTGCTCGAAGACATCCAGCCGCCGCGCGACAAAGTATTCGACGATCTGCGCAGCGAATTGCGCGAGGGATTTGTCTGCCCGATCTTGATGGGCACCGCGTCGCGCGCCAATGGCGTGCTGCGGCTGTTGAAGGCGCTGCGCCATGAATCGCCGGGCATTGCCGAGACCGCCAAGCGTCTCGGCGTCAAGCCGGGCTACGATGCGGTCGCTTATGCGCTCAAGACGCTGAATACCGCCCATGGCGGCAAAATGTCGGTCGTGCGCATGCTGGCGGGCCAGGCCGGCGACGGCACGACGTTCCTGACCGAGGACGATGAAGCCGGCCGCGTCGCCGGCGTCTTCAAGCTGGTAGGCCAGAACAGCGAAAAGCGCGGGCCGGCCATGGTCGGCGAAACCGTGGCCTTCGCCAAGCTGGAAAAGGCCAAGACCGGCGACACGCTCACGGCGGGCAAGCAGGCGCATCGCGCGCTCGCCAAGATCGCGCCCTATCCGCCGGTGCTGGCGATCGCGATCTCGGCCAAGGAACGCAAGGACGACGTCAAGCTCGGCCTGGCGCTCAACAAGCTGGTCGAGGAGGATCCGTCGATCACCATCGTGCACAATGCCGAGACTCATGAGGTCGTGCTCTGGGGCCAGGGCGAAATGCACCTGCGCGTCGCCACCGAGCGATTGAGCGACCGCTACGGCGTCGCCATCGAACGGCGCACGCCGAGCGTCGGCTACCGCGAAACCATCCGCAAAGGCGTCCTGCAGCGCGGCCGCCACAAGAAGCAGTCCGGCGGCCACGGCCAATACGGCGATGTCGTGCTCGAGATCAAGCCGATGCCGCGCGGTGCGGGCTTTTCGTTCGAGGACAAGATCAGCGGCGGCGTCGTGCCGCGGAATTATATTCCGTCGGTCGAGGAAGGCGTCGTCGATGCGCTCAACCACGGGCCGCTCGGCTTTCCGGTGGTCGATCTGCATGTGGCGCTGGTCGACGGCTCGTATCACACCGTGGATTCCTCCGACATGGCGTTCCGCACCGCCGGCCGCATCGGCATCGTCGAAGGCCTGCCGCAGTGCCAGCCGGTTTTGCTCGAGCCGATCCATCTGGTGGAGATGGTATGCCCCACCGATGCTACGGCGAAAATCAACGCGCTGATGTCGGGGCGGCGCGGCCAGATTCTCGGCTTCGACACGCGCCAAGGCTGGGACGGCTGGGACGTGGTCCGCGCCAAAATGCCGGAAGCCGAGATCGGCGATCTCATCGTCGAGATACGCTCCGCGACCGCCGGGTCCGGCACCTTCACCTTCAAGTTCGATCACATGGCGGAACTGACCGGCCGCACCGCCGAGCAGATCGTCGCCGCGCGCCGCGCCGCGGAATGACGTGTCGCAGCCATCATCCGCGCAGGCGGAGCATGACCGGTCAAATTCTCTGTATCGCACTTAACCTCTCGCAAACCACTTTCCAGAGCTAAATCCCCGCATTAACGCGGCTGCTGCACACCATGCGACAAACTGGGCCGTGACGAGGAAATCTCGCCGTGTTCGAGCGACTGCACACATTCATCGCAGCCAAGCCGGTCGCGCCCGATCCCGGGCCGGCCGACGGCAAAATCACGCTTGGCGACGTGCTGCGGCGCAATTGGTACGAGTTGTGGTACCAGCCCAAAATCGATCTCCGCTCCAAACGCCTGGTCGGCGCCGAGGGTTTGGTGCGCGCGCGCCGGCCGGACGGCAGCGTAATTCCTCCGGCGCTGTTTCTGCCCGGCGCCAGGGAAGACGAGATGCTGGCCTTGACCGAGCGCGTCATCGTCACGGCGCTGCGCGATTTTGAGGATTGCGCGGCGCTCGGCGCCTCGGTGCAACTTTCGGTCAATGTGCCGGTGTCGGCTTTCGTCAAACTGCCGATCGCGCAGATCTTGCGCGAACAGCGGCCAAGCGCGCCGACTTGGCCCGGCCTCATCCTCGAAGTCACCGAGGACGAGGCGATGAACGATCTCGAAATCGCCAATGACATCGCCGATCAGTTGCGGGCGCTCAACTGCACCTTGGCGCTCGACGATTTCGGCGCCGGCTATTCGTCGCTGGCGCGGCTGCGGCAATTGCCGTTCAGCGAGTTGAAGATCGACCGCAGCTACGTCAGCAATTGCCACCTCGACCGCGTCAATGCCGGTCTGTGCGAGACCATCGTCGAACTGGGCAAGCGCTTCGGGCTCAAGACCGTAGCCGAGGGCATCGAAACGGTGCACGAAAGCCACAAATTGCAGGGTCTCGGCTGCGATATCGGGCAGGGTTATCTGTTCGCCAAGCCGATGCCGAAGGCCGATTTCCTCGGCGCGCTCGGCCGCCGCATGGTCGGCGGCCCGCGGCCGGCCGCGCAGCCGCTATCGGCCCCAGCCAAATTGCTGCGCGGCCTGTTCGCCGAAACGTAATCGCCCGCGTTGCACGCGGCGGCTCTTTGTTATTTTCTTCGTTTCTCATTCCGGGCCCGTTGGCTCGGCCCCCGGAATGGCAGAACGGTGGAGAGTCGACTATGCCAGCCTATTGGGTCGCGCGCTCGAAGATCAACGATCCGGTCGAGTACAAAAAATACACCGACCGCGTACCGGCCATCATCGCCAAATATGACGGCAAGGTCTTGGCCCGCGGCGGCCGCTTCCAGGTGATGGAAGGTCCGCACAAGTTTCAGCGCTTCGTGGTGATCGAGTTCGCGACTTTCGCGCAGGGCGTCGCCTGCTTCACGTCGAAAGAATACGACGAGGCGGCGGCGTTCCGCCGCGCCAACGGCGCTGGCGAAGTCGAGACCATCATGGTCGATGGCGGCGACGCGACGAAGTGACGGGCGAGCAGGTGGTGCGAATAGAAAGTGGCGAGTAGGAGGACCCGGTTACCATTCGCTACTCGCTATTCGCATGCTATCCCGTCTTGATATTCGCGAATTTGATCACCTTGCCCCACTTATCGACCTCGCTGGTAATGAGCCGGCCGAACGCGGCGGGCGTCATCGGCATCGGCACGCCGCCGAGGTCGGTGAGGCGTGAGGCGACCTTGGGATCGGCCAGCGCGCCGTTGATCTCGCTATTGAGCTTGGCGACGATTTCCGGCGGCGTGTTCTTGGGCGCGGCGACGCCTTGCCAGGCAAAGGCTTCGTAACCCGGCACGAAATCGGCCACCGGCGGCAAATCGGGCAGCGTCGGCAGCCGTTTCGCGCTGGTGACGGCGAGGCCGCGCAAGGCGCCGCTGCGGATGTGGGAGAGCGACAGCAGGATCAGATCGAACATGACTTGATCCTGGCCGGCAAGCAGGTCGGTGATCGCCGGCGCGTCGCCGCGATAGGGCACATGCAGCATGTTGACGCCGGTCATCATCTTGAATAGCTCGCCGGCGAGATGCGGCGTCGAACCGACGCCGCCGGACGCCATATTGAGCTTATCCGGATGCGCTTTGGCATAGGCGATAAGCTCCGGAACGCTGTGCACCGGCACCGACGGATTAACTTCGAGGATCAGCGGATTGAGATCGACGCCGCCGACCGGCGCGAGATCGCGGGTGAAATTGAAGCTGAGGTTTTTGTTCAGCATTGCATTAATGACGTTCGGATTCGCCATCAACAACAGCGTGTAGCCGTCCGGCGCCGCCTTCACCACGGCCTCGGCCGCGATTTGCTGGGCCGCCGAGCCGCGGTTTTCGACGACGAATGGCTGGCCGAGCCGTTGTGACAACATCTGCCCGGTGAGCCGCGCGATGATGTCAGCGGCGCCGCCCGGCGGAAATCCGACCAGGAGATGAATGGGGCGCGACGGATAGGTGTCGGCGCGGGCCGAGCGGACCAGCGCGGGCAGCGCAACGGCACTCGCTGCCAGATTAAGAAATCGGCGACGCGGGAGCTGCATGTTTTTCTCTAAATGAAATGATGGGGGTTTGCTTGCGGATACGATAGGCTGGACGATGCTGGAACCTCATCCGAAAAATGGCCGGTTTTCGGGCGAAATCACGCTCAATCGGTGATCGCCAGAGCATGATCCCGAAAAGTGGCGGCCGGTTTTCGGATAAGATCATGCTCAAACGAAGAATCTAGACCCTGATCCGATTCAATCGAATGGATCAAGGTCTAGGCGGCCACTCGCGGCTCGCCGCCGCCCGGCGGCGGCACCGGCAAGCCGTCGGCGGCATATTCATTGAGCTTGTTGCGCAGCGTGCGGATCGAAATGCCGAGCACATTGGCGGCGTGGGTGCGATTGCCGAGACAATGCTTGAGCGTCTCCAGGATCAGGTCGCGTTCGACATCGGCGACGGTGCGGCCGACCAGCCCGCGCGACACTTGCTCGGCGGCGAGAGCCGCATGCGCGACGGCGGGCGCGCTTTTCTGCTGGTCGAGCCGGACGCCGTCGGGCGTCAGGATGGCGTCGGGTCCGATCTCGTCGCCGCACGCCATCAAGACGGCGCGGTGCATGGTATTCTCCAGCTCGCGCACATTGCCCGGCCAGTAGTTCAGCATCAGCGTGCGGCGCGATTCATGCGACAGCGACCGCGCCGCCACGCCGTTGGCAGCGGCGTATTTCTTGACGAAATATTGGGCGAGCTCAATCACGTCGGCGGGCCGCTCGCGCAGCGGCGGAATTTTCAAATTCACCACGTTGAGTCGGAACAGCAAATCCTCGCGGAAGGAGCCGTCGCGCACCGCTTCGGCGAGATTGCGGTTCGACGTAGCGACGATGCGGATGTCGATCGGCACCGGCCGAGTGCCGCCGACGCGGTCGATGATGCGCTCCTGGATGGCGCGCAGGAGCTTGGCCTGCAGCCGCACATCGATCTCGGAAATCTCGTCGAGCAACAGCGTGCCGCCGCTGGCTTCTTCGAACTTGCCGATGCGGCGCGCCACGGCGCCGGTGAACGCGCCCTTTTCGTGGCCGAACAGCTCGGATTCCAGAAGCGTTTCCGGGATCGCCGCGCAGTTGACGCAGATCAGCGGCTTCTTGGCGCGGTGTGACCGCGCGTGCACGTAGCGCGCCAAAACTTCCTTGCCGGTGCCGGAATCGCCGGTGATCAGCACCGAGGCTTCGCTGGTGGCGACCTGTTGCGCCAGCTTTACGACGCGCGCCATGGCGTCGTCGCGGTAGATCAATTCGCGCCGGTCGTCGGCGACGGCGGCCAGCACCGCGGCGATCAATTCGGCGTCGGGCGGCAGTGGGATATACTCCTTGGCGCCGGCCTGGATGGCGGCGACCGCGGCGCGCGCGTCGGTGGCGGTGCCGCAGGCGACGATCGGCGCGTGGATATGCTCGGCTTCGAGGCCGGCGACCAGATCGCGAATGCTGAGCGCGACGTCGACCATGATAAGGTCGGCGCCGCGCCCGGAACGCAACACCGCAAGCGCCTGGGCGATATCCGCGGCATGGGTGACCAGCGCGCCCTTGTCCATCGCGAGCTTGGTCGCGGTGGTGAGCTGGCCGTTGAGCGTGCCGACGATCAAAAGGCGCATGTTGTTATTCCTTTTTCGCCATAGCCAAAGCGAATCACGATCTCTCTGCCTTGATGATTTCCGTCATGGTCACGCCGAGCTTTTCTTCCACCAGGACGACTTCGCCGCGGGCGACCAAGCGGTTATTGACGTAGATGTCGATTGCCTCGCCGACTTTGCGGTCGAGCTCGAGCACGGTGCCGGGCCCGATCTTGAGGAGTTCGCCGATGTCCATGCGCGCGCGCCCGAGCACCGCCGATACCTGCACCGGCACGTCGAAAACGGCTTCGAGGTCGGAGGCGATGCGCGTGGTCGGCCCTTCCGGTTCCGCCGCGAGCGGCGGCGCTTCGATGGCCGCTTCGCCGCCTTCGAGGTTGGGTAGCGGGATTTTGCCGTCCTCACTCATGCTCGGATCTCCTCATCATTTCGTGTGTCGCCGCGCCGTTGCGGCGCGCACTGACATAGCCGTCGACCGCCGTGCCGATCGCCGTTTCGGCGGCGGCGCTGTCGCGGTTGATGCCGCCATCGGCCCATTCGACGCGACAGTCGCCGAGCGCGATATCGGGCTCGGCGAGCACGACGAGCCGACCCTCGAAGCTCCGCGCGCGCGCAATTTCGTCGAGTTCTTCCTTTGCCAGCGCGTAGAGCGCGTCGTTGACGCGCACGACGAGATGCGGGGCGGCGACCAGTTGGCGGAAGCATTCGCCTGCCAGCGCCGAGATTTCGGCGAACGGCTCCCGCGCGATCAGGGTCGGCGCCAGCTTGCGCGCCACCGCCACCGCGACCTCGACCGCCTCGCATTCGAGCCGGGTTTCGATCGCCGCCAGCGCGCCGTTGGCGACGACGAGACCCGCAGCGATCTGCTCGAGCGCATCGGCCATGCGCCGGCCGGTTTCGACCTGGGCGTCGCGCTGCGCGTCGGCGTAGCCTTTGCAATGCGCGGCGGCTTCCGCCTCCGCGACTTTGAGCGCGTGTTCGGCCAGCGCGATCACGGGTTCGGCCGGCTTGCGGTCGGCGGCGCCGGCAAAGTCGGTATCGAACAGGAATTTTCTTTTCGCTGCGCTCATGCGCGGATTCTTGCCATTGCTTTAACGGATACGCGCCTCAATAGATCAGCTCTTCTTCGCCGCGGGTCTTGGAGATCACGATCTCGCCCTTGGCCGCGAGATCCTTGGCCAGATTGACCAGGAGTCCCTGCGCCTCGTCGACTTCGCGCAACCGCACCGGACCCATGGCTCCCATATCGTCCATCAGCATCTTGGCGGCGCGCGTCGACATGTTGGACAGGAAGAACTGACGCACCGGCTCGGCGGCGCCCTTGAGCGCGATGCCGAGCTTGTCCTTTTCGACGTGACGCATCAGCGTTTGCGCCGATGCGACATCGAGCTTGGTCAGGTCGTCGAAGGTGAACATCAGGGTCTTGATGCGTTCGGCGCTTTCGCGATTGTCTTCTTCGAGCGCGGTCAGGAACCGCGTCTCGGTCTGGCGATCGAAATTGTTGAAAATCTCGGCCATGACCTCGTGCGCGTCGCGCCGGCGGGTTTGCGACAGGTTCGACATGAACTCGGTGCGCAGCGTCTGCTCGACGCGCTCCAGAACCTCTTTTTGCACCGCTTCCATGCGCAACATGCGATTGACGACGTCGAGCGCCAGATCCTCGGGCAGGATGGCGAGCACGCGCGCGGCATGTTCCGGACCGATCTTCGACAGCACCACGGCGACGGTCTGCGGGTATTCGTTCTTGAGATAGTTGGCGAGTACCTCTTCCTGAACGTTGGAGAGTTTCTCCCACATATTGCGGCCGGCCGGTCCGCGGATTTCTTCCATGATGATGCTGACGCGCTCCGGCGGCAGGTAAGACTGCAACAGGCGCTCCGTCGCCTCGTAAGTGCCCATGATTGCGCCCGAGGCCGACATGCGCGAGACGAATTCGAGCAACAAATTCTCGACCTGATCGGCGTCGATGGTGCCGATCGTCGACATCAGAACGGAGATCTGCCGCAACTCGTCGTCGTCGAGCATGCTCCAGATCTTGGCGCCATGGTGTTCGCCGAGCGCCAGCAGCAGCACCGCCGCACGCTCCGGACCGCGCAGCGGACGTTTGGTCGGCATCGCGCTTGCCTTGCCGGCAAGGCTCGCCAAAGCGCTGGCGATCTCGCGTTGCGCGGTATCGTCGTGTTTCGTGTCCTGCTTGGCGTCGTGTTTTGCGAGTGTGGCCATGGTCGTTGTCGATCACGCGGCGGCGCTGTCGTTTAGCCAGGAACGGATGATGGAAACGGTTTCGCGCGGGTTTTTGTCGGCGAGTTCGCCGACCTTCTGCACCGATTGGGCGTGGACTTGGCCCTGAATCTGGGCAATGTCGATCATCTTCGCTGTCTGGCTCGCCTCCGCAGCCCTGGCCGGGCCGACTCCTTCCGCAGTAATCGCGGCGGTGGCGGCGGCCGCCGGCAAACCTTCGCCGGGCGGGGCGCCGGCCGGCAATGCCGCAAGGTTGCGCTCGTCCGGGGCGATGATGCGGCGCACCAGCGGGCGCACCACCAAGAGCAGTACGACGAGGCCGAGCACGCCCATCACCAGCATTTCGATCATGCTCAGGATGTCGTTCTTGGTGAAATGCAGCATTGACAGCCAGCCGGTCGGCTCGACGATCGGGCTGGCCGGCGTTTCGGCGAAGCGCAGGTTGACGACCTGGACCTGGTCGCCGCGCTTCTGGTCGAAGCCGATCGCCGAGCGCACCAGCGCCGCGATCTGGTCGAGTTCCTCCTTGCTGCGGGGCTGATAGGTCACATTGCCCTTGTCGTCCTTGGCATAAGTGCCGTCGACCAGGACGGCGACCGAAAGGCGGTTGAGCCGGCCGCCGTCGATCACTTCGGTTTTGGTGGTCTTGGATATCTCGTAGTTGACGATCTCCTCGGACTTGCGCGTCTGATCGCGCGCCGCGGCACTGGCGGCGGGCTGTCGCTGATTGGCGCCGGGCAATTCGTTGCCGACCGTGACCTCTTTGTTATTTCCCTCGCCGGTAGCCGAGGTTTCCTCGCGGGTTTGGCTGGAGCGAATGACGCGGCCATCGGGATCGAACTTGTCCGAAGTCTGGGTAATGCGGTTGAAATTGAAATCGGCGGTGACCTGGACACGCGAATGGCCCGGCCCGACCACCGACGAAACGATCGACGACACCTGTTCGCGCAAATGCTTCTCGAACGCCGCCTGCCGCTCGTCGCCGGCGACGTCGCCGCCCGTCGTGTCGTCGCCGGCGCCGTCCGCCAGCAATTGGCCCTGTTCGTCGACGATCGAGATGCGCTGCGGCCGCAGGCCGGAGACCGCGGTGGCGACGAGGTGGCGGATTGCGCGCACTTGCGACGGCTCGAGCGTGCCGCGCAGCTTGAGCACGATGGAGGCGGAAGGTTCAATCTTGTCGCGCGAAAACAGCGGGCGATCCGGCAGGACCAGATGCACGCGGGCGTCCTCGACTTGATCGAGCGAACGGATCGTGCGCGCCAACTCGCCTTCCAGCGCCCGCAGATTGTCGATGTTCTGGACGAAGCTCGTGGTGCCCAGCGCGTCCGACTTGTCGAAAATCTCGTAGCCTACGCCGCCGCCCTTGGGCAGGCCGTTCTCGGCGAGCGTCATGCGCAGCCGGGCCACTTTATCGCGCGGCACCATGATGACATTGCCGTCATTGCGCAGTTCGTAGGTGATGCCCTCGCGGTCGAGCTCCTTGGCGATCGACGCGGAATCCTCCAGCGACAGCTCGGTGAATAGCGGAGTCATCTGCGGCGTCGTCACCCGCAGAATGAGAAAGGCAAAAAAGCCGATAAGCGCGATGGTGACGGCGCCCATCGCCGCAATGCGCGGTGCGCCGAGCGTTTTGGCGAACTCCACCAGACTTTGCACCGAGCTTTCCCCGCGGAGCGACGCTCAAGCGTCTTACCCGGCAAGATTTGCCCGGTTCATGGTTAGCGCCCGGTTAATAATGTGATTTTCTGTGAATAAAACCTTCGCTCACCTCGCCGAGAGCGAATAGCGATGAGGTACGTTCCCTGTGTTCGCCACTTGCTACTCGCCAAAGCAAAACGGCGGCCGCGGCGGCCGGCGTTGGCAATTTGGTAAGCTCGATTAAGGGTGTGTTACTGGCGATATTGCTGGATGCGGGTCGTGCGCAATCCGGCAAGGCCATGCTGGTCGATCGAGTATTGCCAGGACAGGAATTCCTCGACCGTCAGCGTATAGCGGCTGCACGCTTCTTCGAGCGACAGCAATCCGCCGCGAACGGCGGCAACTACTTCCGCTTTGCGGCGGATGACCCAACGCTTCGTCCCCGGTGCCGGCAAATCGGCGATGGTCAGGGGGGAACCGTCCGGCCCGATGACGTATTTAACCCTCGGGCGATGGGGTTCGGTCATATCGACTCTCACAAACTCGACAACTACAGTCCGCAACCTTACGCAGGGCCGCTTAAAATTTACCTAAGCGCCGCGCGCAATTGGCCGCAATTTGTCGAACGAACCGCCGAACGCCGTGATTCGCCCTGTCGTCGCCCGGGGCGACGGCGGCGAGCATCGATCCGAAGCCGGGCGCTGGGCGATGGCCGCTACAGCAGCTTGGTGAGGTTGCTTAGACTCGTGTTGAGGCTGCCAATCGTGCTGTTGAGATTGCTCAGGGCGCTGAGGCTGCCGTTATTGATCGATTGCACCGCGCTGATCGGGTAGCTCTGTCCGTTCACCGTAAGCTGGGGCGGGTTCTGGCTGAGATCGATGCCGCTGACGGTGCCCTGGATCTGCGTGGTGACAGCGACCGCCTGACCGTTGGCGCCGGTGGCTTTGATTGCAAGAGTGTATTGGCCGGCAGGCCAAGTCACGCCGTTGCTGCCCTGGCCGTTCCAGCTATAGGTCTGGGTGCCGGCATTGAGCGACACCGTTCCCGTGTAAGCCGTCTGACCAGTCGAGCTCGTGACCGTGACATTGGCCGTCGCCGGCGATGGCGAATTCAAGGACCAGGTCGCCGGTGAGTTGGCCGCCAACGTCGCTGTCGTGCCGCTGAGGGTGACGTTGGCGCCGAGGTATTGCATCGCCGAGGTCGCTTCCGAAGTCTGCTGCAATGAGATCAGGGTCTGCATGTTGGTGTTCATGTCGACCTGCTGTTGCACCGAGGTGAACTCGACCAATTGCTGCGTGAACTGATTGGTGTCGAGCGGATCGAGCGGATCCTGGTTCTGCAATTGTGTGGTCAGCAACGTCAGAAACGAGTTGAAATTGCCGGCGAGCTGCGCCAATCCGGTGTTGCCCGAGTTGGCGCTGCTGTTGCCGGCGGAGCTCGTCGTGGGAATTGCGGTGGTGGTCGCCGTCATGGTCGTTCCTCAGGCCCAATTGCCGTTCATACGCGAATGTCGATACCGCCACCGAGATTGAGGCGGGAATAGATTTGTGTTGTCTCCACCGGTGTCAGATCGGAATCGGGGATGACAAGCTGCTGTGCCGGGCTTTGCTGCGCGCCGCCGCCGCCGTTCTGCCCGGCGAAAGACTGGTCGCGCAGCGAGAATTGCAGGCCGTTTTCCGCGGTTTTCAATCCGGCCTGTTCCAGCGCGCGCTCGAGCTGTGGCTGCTGGTTTTGCAAAAGCGTCAACGTCTCGGGTCGGTCGACGGTGACGTGCGAAGTTACCTGGCCGTCGGAGTCGACGGCGAGGCGGACATCGATGCGGCCCAGCTCCGGCGGATCGAGCCGGATGTCGAACTGATTGGAGCCGGCGTGTGCGCGGGCCGCGATGGCGATCGGAAGACCGGCGATCGAAACTGCGGCCGCCGGCGCCGAGGACGACGCTGCCGCCGCGGTCTGGGTCGTAGCCGTATTGGTGGCGACGAGACCGAAATTCGGCAGGCCCGCGGTGGCTGACTTCACCGCATTGGCCGCGGCCGGTGCGTTCGACAAACCGGCATTTGCCGTGATGGTCCCGCTGGCGTCCGGACGCGCCATGGCGAGATTGGCAACCGGCAAAATCGTGGTGTCGCCCTGCGCCGGCGCGGCGGGGGCTGTCGCGGTCTGTTGCGCCGACGCGCCGCCGGACGACGGCGCGCGAGCACTGGTGTCGGCCGCGGCTGCCGGCTTTGCCGCCGTGGCGTCGGCTGTCGCGGTCTTGGCGTTCTGGTCCGCTTGGGCGGTTGGTTGATCGATCGACGTCGTCGCGGGAGACGGAGCGGTCTTGGACGCGTGAGATAGCTGGCCGTCAATGCGTGACAGGCCTGCCCGCGCGCCGGTTTGCGCGCCGATCGCGTCCGTGGCCGAACTTCCATTGCCAGCAACCGGCGTCGACGCAAAGACGGCGTCAGCGACGACGACGGCTGCGATCGGCGATGCAGTGGTTGCCGTCGCCGACGCGGCCGGCGCCGTTTGCGCAGCCATTCCACTGGCGGCCGTTGCGCTGTCGCTGCTCTGATCGCCGCCTGAGGTGCTGGTAGATTTCTTGCCCGACGACGCCGGTAAGTCAGGTATTGCGACGCCCTGCACATTCGTTGCCGTGGCCGCCGCGGCTGCTGCCACTGTCGCCGTTACCGCAGCATCGGCCGCCGGCGTCGAGCCTGCAGCCGCTTGCGCCGACGGCGTTGGCGCCGATCCGGGCGGGGCCGCCGCCGGAGCCGTCGCGGGGTCTGCAGTATTGGTGCCGGAAGCGTCCTGCTGCGCGGGTATTGCTACCGTTGCCATTTCGGTTGCGGCGCCGGCCGCTTTTGCGTTCGTCGCCGCAATCGTCTTGGCCGTGGCGGCGGCCTGTTTTGTGCCGAGCGCGACGGCGGTTGCGGTCGTGCTGTCCTTGGTGCTCGCACTCGCATCGACCGCGTTGCTTGCACTCGTACTGCCCGTCGTGGCGGCCGTGGCGCCCGCGCTCGCTGAGTTTTGTGCGTTCGCGGCCTGACTGACGCTTGTATCGACATTATTGCCGGTCCCACCATTGGTCGGCGCCGCTGGCTGCTGTGCCGGTTGCGTCGGATTCGCAGCCGGATTTGCAGCAACTTGGAGTGGGCTCGCCGCGGTGGTGGCGTCGAGCAGGGCTGCGAACGGCTGCGAGTTAAGGTCCTGGCTGGATGTGGGCGCTTGCATGCGCGACGGCTGTGTGAGCGGAACCACGGCAGGTAGGTCTGGCGCTATACTCGACATACTCGACACTTTGGAACCCTCGGAAGCGGCATAACTCGGTTGTCTGCTTGCAACCGCCGGGCCAGCGCCGCAAAATCATTAAATCGTATAAATTCAGAGGCTTATCTCGGTTTGCAGGAAGTTGCGCACGGCAGCCTTTTCGTGCAGTCGGCAAATTTTGCCGTGTGCGGGGTGCAGCAACAGCTGAGGCCGCCGTGGCGCGGTGCGGCCGCGGCCCATATAATCCCATATAATAATGGCCGCGTGAGGCGCCGATTGTCGGCCGCCGGCCGGGAACACCCGCATGACGTCGAACATGCTCGATATCGAGGGACGGCCGTCGGCGACGCGCGTGGTCGTCGCCATGTCGGGCGGCGTCGATTCCTCGGTCACCGCCGCCATTTTGGCGGAAGCGGGCTACGACGTCGTCGGCATCACGCTGCAACTTTACGATCACGGCGCCGCGACCCACCGCAAAGGCGCCTGCTGCGCTGGCCGCGACATTCACGACGCCCGCGCGGTTGCCGAGCGGATCGGCATTCCGCATTACGTCCTCGACTACGAGGACCGTTTCAAGGAAGCGGTGATCGACCGTTTTGCCGAAAGCTACGTGGCCGGTGAAACGCCGGTGCCGTGCGTGGAATGCAATCAGTCGATCAAATTCCACGACCTGCTGCAAACCGCCCGCGACCTCGGCGCCGCCGTCCTCGCCACCGGCCATTACGTCGCGGCGCGCGCGCTGCCCGCCGGCGGCCGCGCGCTCTATCGCGCCCGCGAAGCCGAGCGCGACCAGAGCTATTTCCTGTTCGCGACGACGCGCGCACAGCTCGATCTGTTGCGTTTCCCGCTCGGCGACCGCACCAAGGCGGAAACTCGCAACTTGGCGCACCGCTTCGGCCTGTCAGTCGCCGACAAGCAGGACAGCCAGGACATCTGCTTCGTGCCGACCGGGCATTACGCCGACATCATCGAACGGTTGCGGCCGGGCGCCGCCGGACCGGGCGAAATCGTCGATCTCGATGGTCGCGTCCTTGGCCGGCATGACGGCATCATTCATTTCACCGTCGGCCAGCGGCGCGGACTCGGCATCGCCACCGGCTCGCCGCTCTATGTGGTGCGGCTCGACGCCGCCGCGCGTCGTGTCGTGGTCGGTCCGCGCGATGCACTGCGCACCAGCCGTATCACGCTCCGCGACATCAACTGGCTCGGCGACGGCACGATCGATGAGGCTTTGCAGCGCCATCCCGAAGTCTTCGTCAAAGTGCGCTCGACGCGACCGCCGGCACCCGCATGGCTGCGCGGCGGCGTCGGCGGAGGCATCGACGTCGAGCTGATCGCCGGCGAGGACGGCGTATCGCCCGGCCAGGCTTGCGTGCTCTATGACGCGGCAGAGGGGCAGGCCCGCGTGCTCGGCGGTGGCGTCATCGCCGGAACCACGGCGGGTATGCGCGCCGACAACGCGCGTGGTGTCGACATGGCGACCGCGCGTTAACGCGACGCAATGACGGACGAACTCGATAAAGTCGGCATCGCCAAGGCCTATGCGCGCTGGGCGCCGATCTACGATCTGGTCTTCGGCGCCGTGTTCGAGCGCGGCCGCAAGGCGTCGATTGCGGCGGCCGAGCGCATTGGCGGCCGTATTCTTGAGGTCGGCGTCGGCACCGGTCTGTCGCTGCCGGATTATGCGTTGTCGAACCGGGTGGTCGGCGTCGATTTATCGGCGCCAATGCTGCGCAAGGCGAAGGCGCGTGCGGCCGCGCACCGGCTGACCCACATCGACGGACTCGCGGTGATGGACGCGCAGCATCTCGGCTTTAAGGATGCGGCGTTCGACGTCGTCGTCGCACAATATGTCATTACCGCGGTGACGGATCCGGAGCGCACGCTCGACGAGTTCGCGCGCGTAACAAAGCCCGGCGGCGAGATCATCCTGATCAACCATCTCGGCGCCGAGACGGGCTTGCGCGCGGCTTGCGAACGCTCCTTCGCGCCGCTGGCGCGGCAGCTCGGCTGGCGGCCGGAATTCGGCTGGGAGCGGCTGGCACATTGGGCGGCGCGGCACGGCGGCGTCGAGGTCATCGAACGGCGGCCGATGCCGCCGCTAGGGCACTTTTCGTTGATTCGCTTCGCGCGGACCGGCGGTATCGTCGGCTGATCGGAATTTCATTCGCAGACGAGCCCTGCTCAACCGCGGCGCTCGGCTTCCCAATGGCCGGAACAGGCCGATGTCGAGGAGTATCCGCTCCAGCGGCCGCGACCGGCCTTGCCGGAAAGCTCGCCGGTGCCGCTGGCGCGCTCGTCGCCGGCGCTGACGTTGACGCTGACGCGGCCGCGGGCGTCAACACGCCCGGACACGTCGAATGACGGGTCGTCGTAGGTCACCCGACCGTTGACGATGTTCAGCGCATAGCGATAGGCGCGGTCGCAGGTGCCGGCGTCGGTCACGATCAACACGCTCCATTTGCCGTCGAATGACGTGCGCGCAACGGCAGCCGGAGCGGTCCGCAGCGATGAGGCCGCCAACGCCAAGGCAATGAACAGGATCGGCAAAATGCCGCGCTTTCGCATTATGAGGCTCCTCGAACTCCGCCGCTGCGACGAAAATTGCACCAAGGCGAATCGTAACCGACGCAAATGATCTGAAACTAGCAGAACCGCCACCTTGCAGGGGAACACGCGTGCCGACGTGGTTGCCGCCGGGTTTCCCGCATCGAATACCGGACGCTATTTATGGTGCCGCCACGGCTTTGCACAGGTGCGCCGGCGCGGGCGGCTGCGGCGACGCCGTCTTGCCGTTGCCATTTATAGGCGCATTTAATATCAATACAATGAATACGCGTCGCCGGCAGCGGGGTGGATTCCATGTCGCGTCGTCGGCGTCGCTTCGGCTCCATCGCTCCGAACACGCCGCAAGATGGCTGGGCCGTAACGGCGCCCTCACACAAAACACGCAATCTCGGCAAACTGCGCCGCAACCGGATAGCCGGTCACCTCGACGCCCGCCGCATCGAGCCAGGCGTGGGCGACGAGTGACTTGCCGTCTCCTTTTGCCGCGCCGAAATGCATAACGCTGCGGACGCCGCGGCGCTTGAGCATGACGCGCGCCGCCATGGCCTGCGGCAGGCATGCCGCCTCGAAGGGTACATAGCGCGCCGCGCGCGTCACCGCCCAGCCGATGTCTTCTGCGAGCCGTGTTTGGTCCGGCGATGGCGCGGTTTGTAATCTTGCCGCATGGATGTCGGTTGGCGGCACGAAATTGCCGAGGCGGCGGGCTAGGCGCTGGAACGGGATGAATATCAGTGCGAGCCGCGCCGCGACGAGATACGCCGCCGCCTCGACCAGCAGGGCGCGACGGCGATTATCGACCTGCCCGAATCTCAGCAGCAGGCGGCGGATCGAGCGCAATGGCACCATCTTCACCGGTTCGTTGAGGTCGCTTTCGACTTCGGCGCGGCAGGCCACCTCGGGCGCGACTTAGAACTCGTCTTGAGTCGATCTCGCTCGCCACCGAAAGCCCGGACACGCGATAGAACTGCACCTGCACGCCCCGCATGAATTGACGCCTGCGACGGCTATTATTCCCGCACATCAATAGCATAAAAACAACTTCCAGTCGGTAGGCAAGTCGGGTCCTCGCTGCGAAATCCCGCTTGGAAAGGCGGCCTTAGTGGCATAAATGTGCGCTCTCAGCGCAGACACGAACGGTTCCGCCCCGCGCGGGTCGGTTTGCCTAGGTGCCTGACGAGTTTGGCGGAGTAGCTCAGTTGGTTAGAGCAGCGGAATCATAATCCGTGTGTCGGCGGTTCAAATCCGTCCTCCGCTACCAACTTTTCAAATCTTCACCGCGCAATCGCGCAAGATTTCCGGCTTGAACGAAAGCCCATGGCCGGGCCGTTCCGGCGCAGTGATCGTGCCGTTGACGACGGGCACCGGGTCGACCCACAAATCCTCGGCAAGGCCCATATCCTCAATCCACAGTCCGTTCGGGATCGATGCGAGAAGCTGCACGTTGAGTTCGGGAAACAGATGCGGCGCGAGCGTCATGCCCCAGGTATCGGCAAGCGTCGCGATTTTGCGCAGTTCGGTCAAGCCGCCGCGCATCGGATCGGGCTGCAGGATCGGCAGGCGCGGGTTTTCAAAAAACGGCTTGAGGTCGAAGCGGGTGAAATGCGTCTCGCCGCCGACAATGCGCAGATCGAGCGCCTCGGCGATGCGGAAATAGCCGGCGAAATCGTCCGGCGCCACCGGCTCTTCCAGCCAGTACACGTCATAGTCCTGAAACTTGCGGCCCATCAAAATGGCTGTGTCGGCGGTCCAGCCCATATTGACGTCGATCATGATGGCGATGTCCGGGCCCAGCGCCTCGCGCATGCGCCGCACATTGTCGAGATCGGTGGCGAGACTGGCGGTGTGGGCGACCTGCATCTTGATCGCGCTAAAGCCGCGCTCCTTATAATGCAGCGCCTTGGCGATCATGCCGTCGCCGCCGGAGCCGCGGAAGCAGCCCGAGCCGTAGGCCGGCAGCTCCGAGCGATAATGCCCCCACAGCCGGTGCAGCGGCAGCTTGGCCCGCTTGCCGAGCACGTCCCACAGCGCGATGTCGAGCGCCGACATCGCCATGACAGCGATGCCGCCGCGGCCGTAAGTGACGGTTGCGCGCCACAGATCCTGCCAGATCGCTTCGACGGCGCTGGCGTCCTTGCCGATGACGCGCGGGACGATGCACTCGTCGAGACACGCCGCGATGGTGCGGAGGCCCGGCCGGAACAGCAGCAGATAGCCCATGCCGACGATGCCGCCTTTGGTCTCGACCTCGAGCACCAGAATATCGCGGGCCGCGCCGAAGGCGTGGCCCTTGAGCCACGGCGTATCGGGCCACGGCACGCGCAGCATGGTGGTGCGGACGGCGGCGATGGTCAGGTCGGTCATGGCAGGCATTCGCTGTTGGAGGCAGCCGGGATGGCGCGCAACGAATGCTGCGAAAAGTCGAGCGTCGCGTCAATAAGACATCCGGCGGCGACAGATCGCCGCATTTCCGCTCGTCGAGCGAGACTACTTAAACCGAAAGTTCAAGCCGGCGCGGAGCATATTGTCGGTGAATCGGCTCTGGGCGGTAAGTGTTTCCCCGGCACCGGGAAACGTCCGCCCCGGGAAAGTACCGGCAATCGATCCGAGGTCGACGTAGAGATATTCGAGCTTCCATGTCCAGCTGCCGGCGAGCGCGCCCTCGATTCCTGCGCCCAATGTCCATCCAGTTTTCGTTCGCGTGACGAGACCGAAGGGGAGTGATTGAATCGACAAAACTTCTGCTGTCTTCTTTGCTGGAACTTTGCCAATCAGTTTAGACTCGTAGAGGAATCTCAAATCCAAAAACCACGCTCGATTCCCAAAAAATTTCCGGGGATCAAGACTTTATAAAACGGCATCGCAATCACACTGCATGTCATTGCGAGGAGCGTGGCGACGAAGCAATCCAGCCCGGCACCGCGGTCTGGATTGCTTCGCGGAGCTTGTCATCGGGCCGGCCACTTCGGGCCGGACCCGTTGGCTCGCAATGACGGCGTGTCGCGTACTCGCGCTCTCCGGCTATTTCACGCTGAATCGTTTGCTTTCGCCGTCAAATACCAGCCGTTCGCCGGTGATGAGCCGAACCTCCAACACCGGTTGCTTGCCGTCATGTATGGACTGCGGGAGGCCGTCAACGAGGGCGTTGCCTTTGAGCACGGTGCTCCACACCGTCGGGAAATCGTTTCCCTTGCGCACCAATTCGGTGCACAGCAGTGCTAAATCGTGCGCCCGCTCTTTCGCCACCGCGCGATATCAGTGCAACGTTCCACTTTTAGCTTTGATCTAAATCAAAGCGCCGGTCGCACCGAGAGGGATTGAGGGGAAATCGGAGCATCGCCGCGAATTGGAGGACTGCGAAACGCCGCATCTGGCCCGCAGATGCTTGAACGCCGATAAGGCAATTGCGATTTTATAAAAATATAGATTTTTGCATTGAATATCGGTTTTCCCATTTTAAATATGAAAATTGATGTCTATTCCGATGCCGCGCATCGAACAAAACAATCGTCAATGTTTCTTATGGCGCGTATGATAATTTATCGCAAGTCGGTGACCCGACGCAAGCGCTAGCGAGCGCGGCGATGCCAATATTGCCACTTCTTGAGACCGCAGCGTTCGATCCCGAAGCGACCAGGACATTGGCGTCGGCATTCGATTCCGCGTGGAGCGTTTTGCGCAGATCGGGCGGCACGCTTGCCGCCGACGAGAACGAAATTCCTCTTACTACGTTTTCCTGCGAAGGTCTCGCATCCGTTGCACCCTATCCGCCCCGTCGGCGTCCGATCCACGCCGCTAAATGAGGGTCATGCGTGCCTGGCTGCGGTCATTGCGCAGGTATGCTCGCGGCTTCAAGCTTGATACCAAACGGGACAATCCCGGCGTAGGTTTCGACGCTGCGCCGACTGGAGAGCTATGTGGCCTCGACCATCAATGTTGCCGCCTATAGCGACGCGCTGGTCGTGCTCGGCACCGCCGGCATCGTGGTGCCGATCGTCAGCCGGCTCGGCTTTTCTCCGGTGCTCGGTTATCTCGGCGCCGGCGCGCTGTTGGGGCCGCTCGGCTTAGGCTCGCTGATCGGCTCGTTCCCGGCGCTGTACTGGTTCACCATCGGCGACGCCAAAGACGTCGCCGGCATCGCCGAGCTCGGCGTCGTCTTCCTGTTGTTTCTGATCGGCCTCGAACTGTCGCTGCAGCGGCTCCTTACCATGCGGCGGCTGGTGTTCGGCATGGGCGGGCTGCAGATGCTCGTTACCACGGCGCTGCTTGCCGGCATCGCCGCCTATGCCGGCAGCAAACCATCCGAGGCGATCATCCTCGGCTTGAGCCTGTCGCTGTCCTCGACCGCGATCGTGCTCGAGCTGTTGTCGAGCCAGGGCCGCCTGAAGAGCAATGTCGGCCGCGCCTGCTTTGCCGTGCTGCTGTTTCAGGACCTCGCCGTCATCCCGGTCCTGATGTTCATTTCGCTGCTGGCGGCGGGCGCGGGTGGCTCGGCGCTCGGCAGCCTGGGCCGGGCGCTGGCGCAGGCCGCCATCGCGCTCGCCGTGATCGTCGTGTTCGGCCGCGTGCTGCTGCGGCCGTTGTTCCGCGTGGTGACGGCGACGCGTTCGCGCGATCTGTTCATCGCCACCGCTTTGTTTGTGATCATCGCCGCCGGCGTCATTGCCAATCAGGCCGGCCTGTCGATGGCGCTCGGCGCCTTCGTCGCCGGTCTTCTTCTCGCCGAAACCGAATACCGCAAGGCGATCGAGGCGACCATCGAGCCGTTCAAGGGGCTCCTGCTTGGCATCTTCTTCTTTACCGTCGGCATGGATATCGACGTGCGCGAATTGTTGCGCGACCCACTGCTGCTCGCCGCCGGCGTCGTCGCGCTGATCGGCGTCAAATCGCTCTTGATCGCCGGTCTGGCCAAGCTGTTCCGGCTGTCATGGCCGGTCGCGGTCGAAATGGGCCTCCTGCTCGGTCCCGGCGGCGAATTCGCCTTCGTCGGCATCGGCATGGCGAGGGATTTTCGCCTGGTCGACGCGCAGCTTGCCAGTTTCGCGCTGGTCGTGACTTCGGTCACGATGGCGTTGACGCCGCTATTGTCGTTTGCGGCGCGCCGCGTCGCCGCGCGGCTGCGGACAGCCGGCGCTGCACCAGCGGAGCTGTTGGCCCGGCCGGGCGCCGGCCAAGGACATGCGATCGTCGTCGGTTACGGGCGCGTCGGCAAAGTCGTGTGCGCGCTGCTTAAGCAGCACGGTATTCCTTTTATTGCCGCCGATTGCGACCCCTCGACGGTGACGCGCGACCGCCGCAACGGTCAGGACGTCTATTACGGCGACGCCGCGGATGCGAAATTCCTCGAAATCTGCGGGCTGGCCGACGCCGCCGGCGTCGTCATCACCATCCATGACCACGATCTGATCGACGATGTTGTCGCCCATGTCCGCACCATGCGTTCCGATGTGCTCATCGTCTCGCGCGCCCGCGACGCCGATCATGCACGGCATCTTTATGCGCTCGGCGCCACCGATGCGGTGCCCGAAACTGTGGAGGCGAGCCTGCAGCTTTCGCAGGCCGCGCTGTTGGGTTTGGGTATTGCGGCCGGACCGGCGATCGCATCGATCCATGAGAAACGCGACGAGATCCGCCTCGCGCTGCAGCAAGCGGCGCGCGAAGCCGGACTAGCCAAAATTCATTCGGTGCGGGCGAAAACGTCGAAATTGACGCGGTAGGTGGATCGCGATCGACAGCCGTTTCTCTCAGCCGGCGAGACCGGTCCGCAGCACGGGCGAGGCGGTCTTGGCGGGCGCAGCCAACTTCGGCGTAGCCAGCCTAGGGGCGGCTAGTTTCGCGCCGGCCGATTTCGGCGCCGGCGTTTGCTTGGGCCTTGCCACCGTCGGGCCGGCGGCGCCGGGCCGGCACGCTTCGGCATGCGCCGTTTCCAGAATATAGCGTAGCGCTTCGGCCTGCACCCGCGGGGATTTGTCGATCGTCAGGTGATCGATCGACGGATCGCCGGAGAAATCGACATTGCTCAGCACGCCGTGGAAGCCGACGCCGGGCCGCATATAGGCGTATTCCCGCTGCGTCATGTTGATCACGCAGGCGACATTGCGCGGCGCGGCGTAGGAACCGGTGCCGTCGACCGGCACGACCAGCGCGACCGGCACGCCTTGGCCATTCAACGCTTGCGCCATTCCCATCACCGCGTCGGCGCCGAGCGAATGGCCGACCAGCATATAAGGCCCGTGGTCGCCGGCGCGGTACATTTGCACGATGCGGCCGACAAGGAAGTCGGCGTAGGTGTGATTGTAGACGCTGGCATCGATGCCATGACGTTCGATCTGCGCGGCAAGCTGATCCATGCCGAGCGAGAAAATGTTCAACAGGCCGCGCATCAGATAGACGTGCGGCCGCGATACGACCTGACGTTCGGCGACCTGATGCTTGGCGACTCGATGGGCGATGGCCCGCGTCGCGCACTGCGCGGCTGCCGGCAACAACGACAGCCCGGCGAGGATCAGCGCGCCGGCGCCGAGGCGGCGCAGCAGCGATGAGTTTGCAACGGAATTGCCGGCGCCCGACATCGCACCACTCCACTTACGCCACAGAAACTATGGCGGCGACTATGGCGAAACAGGGTAAAAAAATCCTTGTGATCAGCGGCTATTCGCCGCTTTGCGGCTGGCGAGTTCGAGCACGATCGGCCGCGTCGCCGCCCGCAACGGCGCCCGCCGCACGTCGGCAAGCGTGTGCAGGAAGTCGGCAAACCAGTTCTGCACCGACGCCGCCTTGAGCTTGCGCAGCATGGACTGCCATCGCTCGCGCCGCTCCTCGACGCTCATGGCCAGCGCTGCTGCAATTTGCCGCGCCATGCCGTCGATGTCGTGCGGATTGATCAGGAGCGCCGCGTCGAGCTCCTTGGCCGCGCCGGCGAACGACGACAACACCAGCACGCCCGGATCGAACGGATGCTGCGCGGCGACATATTCCTTGGCGACGAGGTTCATGCCGTCATGCAGCGGGGTGACCAGGCCGACGCGCGCCAGCCGGTAGAAGCCGGCCAGCGTCAGCTGCGAAAAGCCCTTATTGAGGTAGCGAATCGGCATCCAGTCGACTTCGCCGTGCCGGCCGTTGATTTCGCCGACCAGCGCCGCAAGCTCGGCCTTCAGTTCGCGGTAGGCCTTGATATTGCCGCGCGACGGCACCGCGACCTGCAACAGCGCCACTTCGCGCTTTAGGCCCGGCTCGATTTCCAGCATGCGGTCGATCGCGCGAATCCGATTGGCGAGACCTTTGGAATAGTCCAGCCGGTCGACACCGAGCACGAGCTTGGCGCCGTGCAGGCTGTCGCGCAGGCGGGTGACTTCGAGGCGGCCGACCGACTTGCTGGCGCGCGCCGCGAACTCGTCGACGTCGATGCCGATCGGGAAGGTGGCGAGTTGGGTCAATCCCCAATCCGACGCGACCGTGCCGTCAACGACGTTCAGCCCGAGCTCGGTTTGCAGATAGTCCTCGAAATTCTGCCGGTCCTCGACGGTCTGGAAGCCGATGAGGTCGTAGGCGAGCAACGCATCGACCAGCTCGGCGTGATGCGGCACCGCCGCCATGGTGCGGCGATCCGCCCACGGCGTGTGCAGGAAAAAGCCGAGCGGCCGCTCGATGCCGAGCCGGCGCATGTCGGCGCCCAAGGGCAAGAAGTGATAATCCTGGATCCAGAACACCGCCTCCGGCGTGTTGAAACGAAGCAGCGCGCGCGCCATGAACGCGTTGATTTCGCGATAGGAAGCGTAGTCGTCGGCCGTGACGTGAATGAGGTCGGGCCGCGAATGCAGTGCCGGCCACAGCGCCGAATTGGCATAGCCCTCGTAATAGCCGCGGTAATGCTTGGCCGGCATGTCGACGGTCGCCAGCGCACCGGTGCCGAGCGCCTCGATGCGGGCGAACGAATCCCGCCCCGTGTCGCCCGCAGTTCCGCTCGAGCCGACCCAGATGGCGCCGGAATCCCGCACCATCGGCAGCAGCGCCGCCGCCAATCCGCCCGCCAAAGGCTCATCAGGTTTTGCCCGCGCCACGCGGTTGGACACGACAACGACCTTCACGAAGACACCTCCAGTGCAGCATTGCGTTAACTTGTGTGAAGGCGCTTTGTTCCGCATTTGTGATGCGTGCAGCGAAGCCGCCGAACCAGGCGGCCTCAAACGTTTTGATTCGGTGAGGCTTTTCGTTAGGATTTGGCGAGTGGCGAGTGGCGAGTGGCGAGGAGAGGCGCTAAATCGCCATTCGCTACTCGCCAATATCAAGCTTCCGCATAAGCAACGGTCGACAGCAGGCTCACCTCGGCGCGCCGCGAATCGAGCCTGGTGTGCTGGACAACGATCGGCACGTCGGATTCGAATACCGACGAATAGGCGGTGTCGCGCGGGATCGGCGCGGGGTCTGTGAGATCGTTGAGCCGCTGATGCAGCGTGCGCCGCGGCGGTACGGTGACGGAATAAACGACTGGCTCGCGATCGGCGTAGAACACGGTGATATGCACATGCGCGGTCCGGTCGCCGGCATTGAGAATGCACGCCGTCTCATGCGACATCAGCGCCGGATCGGAAAACGAGCTTTGCGAAGGAATCCATCCTTCGGCAATGGCCCAGCGGCGGTGTCCGAGAGCGTCCATGACGGTTCAAAGGATCGTGCGGCATTGCGAGTGGAATGGTGTAACGGCGCAAATAACCGGCCGGTTCCATCATGGAACTTTATTCCCTGGCCGCGGTTTGACTACCGTGCGCGGGGCGGCGGCACCGGCGCCGGCGCTTATTTCAATTGCGCAGCACAATATCGCGGATCTGAAACAATGCGCGCCCTCACCGTTGCGCCCGGCACCGCCAATTCCGCAAAGGTCGAGGATGTCTCTGAGCCGCCGGCATCGGACGGCGCGGTGCTGGTGCGGGCGCTGGCGCTCGGCGTCTGCGGCACCGACCGTGAGATCGTCTCCGGCGCTTATGGCTGGGCGCCGCCGGGCCAGAAGCGTCTGGTGATCGGCCACGAATCCTTGGGAACAGTGCAGGAGGCGCCGGCGGATGGCGGCTTCAAATCGGGCGATCTTGTCGTCGGCATCGTGCGCCGGCCCGATCCGGTGCCGTGCCCGTGTTGCGCCGTCGGCGAATGGGACATGTGCCGCAACGGCCGCTACACCGAGCGCGGCATCAAGGAGCGCAACGGCTATGGCTCCGATTTCTTCCGCATCGAGCCGGACTTTCTGGTCAAGCTAGACCCGGCGCTCGGCATCAACGGCGTGCTGGTCGAACCGACCAGCGTGGTCGCCAAGGCCTGGGATCAAACCGAATGCATCGGCCGGCGCTCGCGCGCCTGGGCGCCGCGGCGAGTCTTGATCACCGGCGCCGGGCCAATCGGTCTTCTCGCCGCATTGATCGGCGCGCAGCGCGGACTCGACGTGCATGTGCTCGATCATCGCCAGAGCGTGGAAAAAAAGAGAATCGTCGAGGAGATCGGCGGCACATTTCATCTCGAAAGCCTCGCCGATCTCGACGACCTGAAGCCCGATATTCTGATGGAGTGCACCGGCGCGCCGAGCGTGGTGCGCGACGCCTTCGGCCGCACCGCATCGGGCGGCATCGTCTGCCTGGTCGGCGTTTCGGCGCCCGGCCACGATCTCGACGTCGACATCGGCCGCTTCAATCGCACCATGGTGCTCGACAACGATACCGTGTTCGGCAGCGTCAATGCCAATCGCAAACACTACCGGGACGCCGTCGACATATTGCAACGCGCCGACAAGCATTGGCTCGCCAAGCTGATCACGCGGCGCGTGCCGGTCGAGCAATGGACGCAATCGCTCCAGCAGCAGCCGGACGATATCAAAGTCGTTGTCGATTTCTCGTAACCGACCATTGTCGCCATCAAATCGATAGAGCCAGATCGAGAGCGTCATGTCCACCCGGATCGAAGATTATGCCCTGATCGGCGACTGCAAGAGCGCGGCGTTGGTTTCGCGCGGCGGCTCGATCGATTGGCTGTGCTGGCCGCGTTTCGATTCGGAAGCCTGCTTCGCCGCGCTCATTGGCACGTCCGACCATGGCCGCTGGCTGGTCGCGCCGCGCGAAACGGCCAAGGTCACTCGCCGCTATCGGCCGGACACGCTGATTCTCGAAACCCAATTCGAGACCCGCGACGGCGCGGCGACGCTGATCGATTTCATGCCGTTTCGCGGCGATCATTCCGAGATCGTGCGACTGGTCGTCGGCACGCAGGGCCAGGTCAAGATGCGGACCGAGCTAATCCTGCGCTTCGGCTACGGCGCCATCGTGCCGTGGGTGACGCGGCTGGAAGACGGCGCGCTGCGCGCCATCGCCGGGCCGGATATGACGGTGCTGCGCACGCCGGTGCACCTCAAGGGCAAGGACATGACGACCGTCGGCGAATTCACCGTCGGCCGCGGCGAAACCATTCCTTTAGTCTTGACCTATGCGCGCTCGCACCGGGCGCTGCCGGCGGCGATCGATCCGACGGCGTCCTTGGAGGCGACCGAGAAATTTTGGACGGAATGGTCGGCGAAGTGCCGGCCCGCCGGCGAGTGGTCGCAAGCGGTGAAACGCTCGGTGATCACGCTCAAGGCGCTCACCTATGGCGCGACCGGCGGCATCGTCGCCGCGCCGACGACATCGTTGCCCGAGCAGCTCGGCGGCCAGCGCAATTGGGATTATCGTTACTGCTGGCTGCGCGACGCCACGCTGACGCTGCTCGGCACCATGCATGCCGGCTATTACGAAGAGGCGCAGGCTTGGCGCGAATGGCTCTTGCGTGCGGTGGCCGGCAGCCCGGACCAGCTGCAGATCATGTACGGCATCGGCGGCGAGCGGCGGCTTGCCGAATGGGAGGCGGACTGGCTGCCCGGCTACGAGAATTCCGCGCCGGTGCGCATCGGCAACGCGGCGCATACGCAATTGCAGCTCGATGTGTTCGGCGAGATCATGGACGTGCATCATCAGGCGCGGCGCTGCGGTCTTTCGACCAACGAATCCGGCTGGGATGCGCAGATCAAATTTCTCGAACATCTGAGCAAAATCTGGCGCCAGCCCGATCAAGGCATCTGGGAAATGCGCGGGCCGGCGCAGCATTTCGTCTATTCCAAGGTCATGGCCTGGGTCGCATTCGATCGCGGCATCAAAAGCGCCGAGACATTCGGGCTCGAAGGGCCGCTCGACGGCTGGCGGGCGCTGCGCGAGGAGATTTACGACGAAGTCTGCGAGCGCGGCTTCGACAAGAAGCTCGGCACCTTCGTGCAGGCCTACGATTCGGATCAGCTCGACGCCAACCTGCTGATGCTGCCCTGCGTCGGCTTCCTGCCGGTCAGCGACCCGCGCATGGCAAACACCATCGCGGCGATCGAGCGGCGTCTCCTCCGCGACGGTTTCGTCATGCGCTACTCGACCGAAGACGTCGAAGACGCGCTGCCGCCCGGCGAGGGCGCTTTCCTGGCCTGCAGCTTCTGGCTGGTCGACGTCTATATTTTGCAGGAACGTTCCGACGAAGCCGATAGCCTGTTTCGGCGCCTCGTCGGCCTTTGCAACGAGGTCGGCCTGTTGAGCGAAGAATACGATCCGCAACTCAAGCGCCTGGTCGGCAATTTTCCGCAGGCTTTCTCGCATCTCGCGCTGATCAACAGCGCCTACAATCTGACGCGGGCGCGCAAGCCGGTGCATCAACGCGCTGACGACGAACACGTGCTGCCGCAAGCGGTCGAAGTGCCGGCCGAGTGACGGCCAGACCGTCAGCTCAAAAGCTCTAAACGCCCGGACTTGAGCTCGTAAATCCCGCCGACGACGCGGATTTTCTTGTCGTCCACGAACGACTTCAGGATCGGTCCGGCCGATTTCAGCTTGTCGACGTTGAGCGAAACATTGCGACGGATCGCATTTGCCAAAACATCACCCGGCTGGTTTTGCACGGCCTCGACCGCCGGCCGGATCGCGTCGACCAACGATGGCAGGTGGCCGGGCAGCGTGGTGCCGTCCTTGATCGATTTTATGGTGGCGTCGACCGCGCCGCAGGCTTCATGACCGAGCACCATGATCAGCGGCGTATTCAACACCTGCACGGCATATTCGAGGCTGGCGATCATCTCGTCGCTGGCGAAATTGCCGGCGATGCGGCAGACGAACAGGTCGCCGCGCGCAGTGTCGAAGCAATATTCCGGAGCGATGCGGGAATCGGCACAGCCGAGAATAGCGGCGAAGGGATTTTGGCCCTTGCTCAGCGCTTCGCGCTCGTGGCGGAAATCGTGACGTCTGCTCACGCCGTCAACATAGCGGGCGTTGCCCTGCATCAGCCGGTGCAGAGCGGCATCGGGTGCGATGACGTTCTCCGGCTTGGGCGGCGCCTTGGCCTTGGCGGCGAACGCCCGCGGCGCGACCGCGAGCCCGACAGCGGCACCGGCGGCGAGCTTGAAGATGCTCCGCCGCGCGTATTGCGGATGCACGGCGGCGGCGTCGGCACAGCGTTCGCACATATTGATCTCCTGCGTTTGGACCGGGTTGCATGACGATTGCCGCAGGCAACGCACTACCGCATGCGAAGCAAATTGTCATTCGCATTCGCTCGCGCGCAGGTCGAAATCGTTGTGCCCGGGGCCGGATTTCCAGTCGCCGTGATTTGCCGCCCGCTCACCCCCGCCAGTAGCGGTCTTCCCAGCTGCGCGACAGCCGCATCGCAGAAAGAATGAGCCCGGCCATCGAATAGGTCTGCGGGAAATTGCCCCAAAGCGCGCCGGTTTGCGGATCGACGTCTTCGGAGAGCAGCCCATAGCGGTTGCGGTGTTGCAGCGCGTCGGTGAAGAGGTCGCGCGCCGCTTCGCGCCGGCCGAGCGACCACAGCGCGTCGATCAGCCAGAACCGGCAGATCAGAAACGCCGTCACCGGCATGCCGAAGTCGTCCTCCATGGCATAGCGCATGACGTGTTTCTCGCGCACCAGTTCGCGTTCCATCGCGGCGACGGTCGAGACGAAGCGCGGATCGTCGACCTCGACGACGCCGAGATCGGCCAGCAGCAGCACGCTGGCGTCGAGATCGTCGGAGCCGAACGCAGCGGTGAAAGCGCCGCGTTTCTGGTTCCAGGCGCCGTCAAGGAGCGCGGCATGGATCGGCTCGGCGACGCCGTTCCAATATTTGGCGCGGCCGTCCAGGCCGATCCGCGTGGCGATGGCGGCGAGCCGCTGGCAGCCGGCCCAGCACATCGCCGCCGAGTGGGTGTGGATGCGCTGACGGCCGCGATATTCCCAGATGCCGGCATCCGGTGCGAAAGCTTTCTCGGCGGCGCGGTGGCCGAGCGATTCGAGCAGGCGAAACAGTCCCTCGTCGCCCGGGCGCGGCAGGCGGCGGTCGAAAAACATCGGCATGGCGGCGAGGATGACGCTGCCATAGGCGTCATGCTGCACCTGATCGACCGCGGCATTGCCGACGCGCACCGGGCCGTCGCCGCGATAGCCCTGGAGGTTGGGTGCGATCCGCTCCTCGATCGTGCTGGTCGGCACCACGCTGTAAAGCGGCCGCAGCTCCTGGTCCGGTTTTGCCGCGATCGAGAGCGTGAACGAGATGAACTCTTCCATGGTGCGCGTCGCGCCGATGCGGTTGAGCGCCTGGACGACGAAATAGGCGTCGCGCAACCAGCAATAACGGTAGTCCCAGGTGCGTCCGGTCGACGGCGCTTCCGGAATCGAGGTGGTGTGCGCGGCAATGACGCCGCCGGTCTCGTCGAAGTTGGACAGTTTTAGCGTAATGGCGGCGCGGATGATCGCTTCCTGCCAATCGTAGGAGATCGACAGCCGGCGCACCCATTCCGTCCAGTAGTCGTGCGTGCGTTCGAGGAAGTCGCGGCAGGTTTTCTGCAAGTCGTCGGTGAACGGCTCGTCGGGCCCGAACACCATATGCAGCGGTCGCGTCACCACGAAGGGCGCCTCGCCGTCGATCAGCGACAGCGGCGCGTCCGTCGTCAGGCGGATCACGGTCGAATCGTCCGAATAGCGGATGTGATTGCTGCCGAGCGAGCGGCGCGGCAGTGGGTTGCCGTAATCGCAGGTCGGCCGCATCCGAATGGTGATGCACGGCAGGCCGGCGATCGGTTCGATCAGCCGATAAAGTTGCGGCGGCCGGAACACGCGGCCGAATTGGCGGAAGCGCGGCACAAAATCCGTGATCCGCACTTTGCCGCCACGGCGGTCGGTCAGTTCGGTGCAAACGATCGCGCTGTTGCGGACATATTGCGACTGAAAATCCGCCATGTCCTCGAGCACGACATCGGAGAAGCCTTTTTCTTCTTGTCCGGCCACCAGCCGGCAGAAGATCGGATCGCCGTCGAAGCGCGGATAGCACCACCACACGATGCGCGAGCATGGATCGATCAGCGCGGCGGTGCGGCCGTTGCCGACGATAGCCAGATCAAGCCCATGATCGATCATTTCGCCGTGCTCCAGCCGTGAAGCGCGCTGCGCGGCGGGCGTTCGGTTTTTTCCGATCACCGCGAAATCAACGTCAAGAACGGTCATTACGCTGTGCCTTGGGCTTGATTCGCAATGCGCGCAAGCCACGCGCGAACGGATTCGGGTTTATCGAAATGGCCGTTGACGTTTGGCACCACCCGGCCAACGGAAAAGCCCAGGCCGCCAAATTGCGAAATGACGCCGAATACCGGCTCGTCGGTCGTATCGTCGCCGATGAAGATCGGATTGCGGTCCGCAAACGGCGCGTAACTCATCAGTTCGCATACCGCACTGGCCTTGTTTATGCCTGTCGCCTTGATCTCGACGACGAGTTTGCCGGGCAAAATCTCGACTGCGTCGAGCGGCAGCCCGGCGCAGATGTTGTCGACGGCGGCGCGCACCGCATCGCCCTTCTCCGGCGCCAGCCGGTAATGCAGCGCCAACGAATAGCCTTTGTCCTCGGCCAGGATGCCGGGGCCGAGTTCGGCAATGCCGGCAAGCTTGCGCTTCAATGCGGCGCTCAACGGCTTTGCCCGCATCACCGGTACGGCGCTGGCGACGGCGCGCAGCTCCGCGCCGTGGCCGCCGATGGCGGCAAGCTCCAGCGGCGAAAAGATCAAATCGATGTCATGGAGCGAGCGGCCGGAGACGAGCGCCAAGGCGCCGCCGGTCAATGCGTCGAGCCGCGCCAATGTCTGCCGCAGCCCGGTCGGCACCCAGACCTGCTGCGGAGCGGGGGCGAGATCGAGAATAGTGCCGTCGATATCGAGCAGGATCGCGCTTTTGCGCAAATCGGGCACCAGCGTCGTTTCGGCAAGCTCCATATCGAGGTCTGAGATTTCCAAGCCCATCTGCGCAAAGCCCATCGCTGTCACGTCCGATATCTGTTTCTTATTCGACGAATGCAAGCGGCCGGGCCACCGATTCGAGCGATTTGCGCTCCGCCACCACGCCCCACAGCGCTTCGACCGCCGCGGCGCCGATCATCAGGGCTGAGCCGATGCCGTAACCGATGGCGACGCGGCCCCGCGAACCGGTATCGATCAGCATGCCGAACAGAACCGGGCCGGCAATGCCGCCGGCGCCGGTGCCGATGGCGTAAAAGAACGCTATCGCGAGCGCGCGGATTTCCAGGGGGAAAATCTCGCTCACCGTCAGATAGGCCGAGCTCGCCGCCGCCGAGGCGAAGAAGAACACGGTCATCCAGGCGATCGTCAGGGTTTGCGCCGACAGCAGACCGTGACTGAAAAGAGCGGCGGCGGCGGCGAGCAAAACGCCCGAGAGCGCGTAGGTCGACGCGATCATCGGCTTGCGGCCGACCGTATCGAACAGCCGGCCGAGCAGAAGCGGCCCGAGTACGTTGCCCGCCGCGAACGGCAGGATGTACCAGCCCACCCGATCCGCCGGCGTATGGTAGAAGTCGGTCAGGACAAGTGCGTAAGTGAAGAAGATCGCGTTGTAAAAGAACGCCTGCGCCGCCATCAGGCTTAAAGCCACCAGCGTGCGTTGACGGTAGGTTTCAAACAACGCATGCGCGACCTCGGCAAGCGGCGTGTGGTCGCGCATGCGCAGCCGGATCTTCCGGTGTGCGGGCGCCGCCTCGGCTTGTTCCGTCCGACCGCTCGGGGAGAAATAGGAAGAAGCGAATTGCGCTTCGATGCCGCGCACGATCTCGTCGGCCGCCTGCGGCAAGCCGTGCGTCACCAGCCAGCGGGGGCTTTCCGGAATCCAGAATCGCATCACGAGAATCACAAGTCCGATTGTAGCGCCAATCAGGAAAGCGAGCCGCCAGCCGATTGCCGGATTGATGAGCGCGGGGTTAAGCAATACGAGGGAACCGCCCGCTCCGACAGCGGCGCCGACCCAGAAACTGCCGTTGATGAGCAGGTCGGTCCAGCCGCGCAACCGCGCCGGGATAAGCTCCTGGATTGTCGAATTGATGGCAGTGTACTCGCCGCCGATCCCCGCCCCGGTGACAACGCGGAACAAGATGAAACTTGAGGCGTCCCAGGACAAACCCGTAGCCGCGGTTGCCAACAGATAGACCGTAACCGTGATGGTGAACAGTTTTTTGCGGCCGAGGCGATCGGTCAGCCAGCCGAAGAAAATGGCGCCCAGCACCGCGCCGCATAGATAACCGCTGCCGGCAAGGCCGACTTGCGCATTGCTCAATCCCAAAGCGGCGCTCTCTTTGAGCTCGCCGGACAGCGTCCCGGCGAGCGTTACTTCGAGGCCGTCGAGAATCCAGGTGATGCCAAGGGCAACAATGACGAGGAGGTGAAATCGCCCGAACGGCATCGCGTCAAGCCGCGCGGGGATGTCGGTTTCAATGATCGCTCCGCGCCGCCCAACAACGGAGGTATCGGCGTCCGGCGGCTCGCCGGGCGACGGTCGTGGCACGGCAGTCCGAACCATGGCATTTCGAACCATGGCATTTCGAACCATGGCAGCCCGAACCATGGCATTTCGAACCATGGCAGTCCGAAGATTGAAAACGCGATGTGGAAACACCTCGCTTGCGTATGAAATCATATAGCAATGCCGCCAACCCCGGGTTCTTGGGAATAACGCATTGATCGGGTGTGTGTTCCGGTCCGCGGCTCCGGCCGAAACTTCGCTTCTCAGCGGTCCGCGGCGGCCTTGCCGATAAAGCTGATGCGCCAGATGGTGCCGCTGGCGTCCTCGGCGACCAGCAGTGCGCCGTCCTTGGCTACGGTCACGCCGACCGGCCGGCCCCAGACTTCCGAATCACTCATGACGAATCCGGTGGCGAAATCGTCGTATTCGCCGGTCGGCACGCCGTTCCGCACGATGCCGCGGATGATCTTGTAGCCGGTGCGCCTGGATCTGTTCCACGAACCGTGCTCGGCGGCGAAAACGTCGCCGCGGTATTCCGCCGGGAATTGCGTGCCGTCATAAAATGTCATGCCGAGCGAGGCCGAATGGGCCTGGAGCAGCACGTCGGGGATGGTGACTTTATCTTTGAGGTCCGGACGTTCGCCCCCGTGGCGCGGGTCCTCATTGGCGCCGATATAGTACCAAGGCCAACCGTAGAATGCGCCGTCGCGCACGCGCGTGATGTAGTCGGGCGGCAGGTCGTCGCCGAGCCCGTCGCGCTCGTTGGTCGAGCACCACAGAGTATCCGACGCGGGCGCTATTGCCATACCGACGCAATTGCGGATGCCGGTCGCAAAAATGCGCTCGTTTTTGCCATCGGGGTCGAAAGCCAGAACGGCGGCGCGGCCGGCTTCGCGGCCCCAGGTGGCGCCCAGCGGATGAGCGGAGACGAAGCGCTGCAGGTCGCCGCCGGCACGTTTCTCCATGTCCTCGGCGTCGTTGGAGCCGGACCCGACCGAGACGTACATTGTTTTCCCATCCGGCGAGAATACGACGTCGCGGGTATGATGGCCGCCGGTCGGCAAATGCGCAACGACTGTCTCGGCGGCGCCGCGCGCGACAAGGTCGCCATTGCGGTAGGGAAAACGGACGACGGCATCGGTATCGCCGACATAGACCCATTGCGGGTCCGGTCCCGGCGGATAAAACGCGATGCCGAAAGGATAAGTCAGCCCCGACGCGAACACCGACGATCGTGCGGCCGCGGCGCCGTCGGTGCGCAATACGCGAATGCGGCCCGCATTGCTTTCAGTGACGAACACATCGCCGTTCGGCGCGGTGCGGATGATGCGCGGCCCCGACAGGCCGAAAGCAAATAGGTTGACTTCAAAGCCGTTTGGGACGATTGGCTTTTGATCGGTCCGCTGCACTGTTGTGACGACATTCCGCACGGATTTGGCACGGTCAGGCTCCGGCAAATCTTGCGGCCTGATCAGCCGCCGCGTGCCCGGGCGGTCGGCGTGCCAGTCGCCAAATGCGGCCGTACCTTGGAATAGACTGCCGCCCGTTTGCGCAAGCAACGGGAGGGCGGTGAGTGAAGCTATTGCTGCAACGGAAATTGCAATGATTGCGGAAAACGGGCGAGGCATGGGGTGCTCCTGGCAAAGCCCGAATGATGAACAAGCCGCGGCGGCTGCCGTTCCGGCGTCGGCCGATCCGGCTGCTGTCGATCTGGCCTCCGTGGCGGCTGAAGGCAAGGCCCGCGAAATCTGCGACGACGCAGTTTACCTCGCGGCGGCGGGACCAAAAATCCCGGCCGATTCCGCTCGCGGAATTAACCCTGCATTGCAACTGTTCTCGTCCGCCATCCCGTCCATTCTACACTGCATTCGTTTGGCCGGTGACGCGCCTTGATTGCTCGAATCGCGACCCAACTCGAAATCCCGCGACGGCTGCGCGCCGTCGTGCGGGCGCGGGAATCGAGTCTGGTCGCGCTGGCGGCGCTGGTCGGCGCGATCGCCGGAATAGTCGTGGCCGGCATGGGCCTGTCCGTCGAACTGCTGCACGAATTGTTTTTCAACCTTGAGCATGGTGAGCGGCTTTCGGCGCGGCTCTTTCTCAATCCCTATCTCGCTTTGTGCGTGCCGCTCGGCGGCGGCATGATCATGGGGGCGGCCAGCGAAATCATCCGGCGCTGGCGGCCGGAGCGGGAAATCGATCCGATCGAGGCCAATGCGCTGCATGGCGGGCGCATGTCGCTGCTCGGCAGCATCATCGTCGCGGCGCAGACGGTGTGGTCGAGCGGGGTCGGCGCATCGGTCGGTCTCGAGGCCGGCTACACGCAGTTTGCCAGCGGCATCGCCTCGCGCATCGGCAACGCGTTCCGCCTGCGCCGCGGCGACTTGCGCATCCTGGTCGGTTGCGGCGCGGCCGCCGGTATCGCCGGCGCGTTCGGCGCGCCGCTCGCCGGCGCCTTCTACGCTTTCGAGCTGATCATCGGCAGCTATTCGCCGAATGGATTGGCGCCGGTGGGGATATCGTCGCTGATCGGCTATCTGGTCGCGCGATCGCTCGAACCGGCCGAACTTGGAGTCGTCGGTCCCGAGAAAATGACCATCGTGGGCCACGATCTCGTGCTCGCCGCCACAATCGGCCTGCTCGCGGCGGTGCTGGGCATCGTTCTGATGCGCGGTGTGGCGCTCAGCGAAAACATGTTCGCGCGGTTGCGGCTGCGGCCGTTCCTGCGCACCATGATAGGCGGCCTGGTCGTCGGGCTGATGGCGCTGATATCGCCGCAGATCATGTCGTCGGGCCATGGCGCGCTACGCGTCGCCGGCGTGCTCGATCTGCCGCTTCGCACTGTCGCGCTTCTCTTCGTGCTGAAGATCCTGGCGTCGATCGCGTCGCTGGGGTCCGGATTTCGCGGCGGATTGTTTTTCTCCTCGCTCTTGATCGGCGCGCTCGGCGGCCATCTCGTTGCCGTGGCGCTGACGATGATGTGGCCGACGGTTTATTTCGATCCGAACGCCTATGCCGTGATCGGCATGAGCGCGCTGTCCGCCTCGGTCATCGGCGGCCCGCTGACGATGACGTTTATCGCGCTGGAAACGACCGGCGACCTGTGGCTGACGACCGCGGTGTTGGTTGCGGTGATCATCGCCGCGCAGGTGACCCGCGAAGTGTTCGGCTATTCGTTCGCGACCTGGCGCTTCCATCTGCGCGGCGAGACCATCCGCAGCGCCGCCGATATCGGCTGGATGCGCGAACTCACCGTCGAGAAGATGATGCGCCAGGACGTGCAGACGGTGAATGCGTCGTCGACGGTCGCCGCGTTTCGCGAAACTTTCCCGTTGAGCTCGACGGCTTATGTGATCGCCGTCGACGACGTCGATCGCTATGTCGGGCTGGTTCTGGTGGCGGATGCCCATGCCGCCGAATCTGCGGACAAGTCGATCAAGGATCTGCTGCGCCATTCCGACGACATGCTGCTGCCGGGCATGGCGGTGAAGGAGGCGGTGCTCGCCTTCGACCGCGCCGAATCCGAGGCGCTGGCGGTGGTCGATTCCTATCTGGACCGGCGCGTCATCGGCATCCTTACCGAGGCCTACGTGCTGCGCCGCTATTCGGCGGCGCTCGAAGGCCGCCGCCGCGACCTGGTCGGTGAGGAATAGAGTCCTAGCATGCGACTCCCGCCTGTGCAATCGGGCGGAGAATGCGATAAAATCGAAACCGTTCGGACGGCCGGTGCGACCAATGACGGCGAGGGAGGCGGGAATGAGGTGTAGTTCGGCAAGACCAGCATCTGTTTTTCTAGCGTTATCGTTCTTGATCGGCGGCATCTGCACCGCGGCGGCGCAGACCATGAGCTACGCCGACGCGGTCGATCAACTGGCCGCCGCCTGCCGCGCCGATCTGGCGAAATATTGCAGGGGCGTCGAGCTCGGCAACGGCCGTCTGCGCGCCTGCCTCGATGCGCACCAGAACGTCGTATCGCCGCGATGCCAACAGACCCGGCTCACCGTCTATGCCTCGATCGCCCGGCGCGTCGCCGCCCAGCGCAATATCGGCAACATCTGCGACGCGGACATCGAAAGACTGTGCGGCACCTCGCACGCCGATGCACATTTGGTGGAATGCCTGCTGAGCGTATCGCCTGCGGCGATGAGCCCGGCCTGCAGCCAGGCATTCACCGATACCGGCTGGCGCACGGAAAGGGCTCAGCAATGATCCGACACCAAATCTACGCCATCTCCGCGCTGATTCTGGCGGTTGCGGCGACGGTCGCAGCGGCCGACACCAGGCTTAATTCCGGTCAGATTGCCACCAGCCTCGCCGCCGTCAGCAACAACGGCGGGCTCGACCTTACCGCCAGCCAGATGCGCCAGGCGGTATTGGACAATATCCGCAATTATCCCGGAACGTTGCCGCCGCGTCCGCTGAATTTCCCGCAGCTCGAAAAGCTGGCTCAGTTTACCGTCGAGATCAATTTCAATTTCAACTCCGCGGCAATCCGGCCGGAATCATACCGCAACATCGGTGCGATCGCCGATGCGCTGCATAATCCGATTCTGCTCGGTTATGGATTTCTGGTTATGGGCCACACTGATTCTGTCGGCGGCCGAATGTACAATGTCGGCTTAAGTCAGCGGCGCGCCGAGGCCATCGTCGCTGCATTGGTGAATCCCTTCGGGGTCAATCCGGCGGTGCTGCAGCCGGTCGGCATGGGCGAAGAGCAGTTGCGCGATCCGACACACCCGACTTCGAGCGTCAACCGGCGCGTTCAGCTCGTCAATGTCGGCAAGAAATTCTGCTTCGGCCGCACCGGCGAGCAATTCGTCTGCCAGTGAGGGCCTTGCGCCTCCGGCTTGACGGCGACAACTGACGTCACGCCGGAAGCTCGGCGGAACCCTGCGCCTGCAGTTCGGCGGGCCGCATCGTCTCATCCTCGCTGCAATACGTTATGATAAGAATGGGAAGAGTTGCTCCGCGGCGACGCTAAGATAGTCGCGGACCGGCCGGAGCAAAGTAGGATGCAACAGCGGACAACGGTCGATTGCGTCGCCAATGCGCGCGCTCTGGCGCCGGTCATTGCCGCGGCGGCGCCGCGCATCGATGCCGCCCGCGAGCTGCCGTCGGACCTGGTCGGCGCGCTGCACGAGGCGCGCATGTTCCGCATGCTGGTGCCGCGCTCGCTGGGCGGCGAGGAAATTTCGCCCATCGCCTTCGTGCTGGCGATCGAGGAGCTGGCGAAGGCCGATGCGTCGACGGCGTGGTGCGTCGCGCAGACCTCGGTATGTTCGACCATTGCCAGGAGTATGACGCGGCAGACCGCCGAGGCGATTTTCACCACCGATCCACGCGGCGTGCTGGCCTGGGGCGCGTCGACCCACAACAACGCCAAGGCCGTTGCCGAAAAGGGCGGCTTCCGCGTCACCGGCGCTTGGCCGTTCGCCAGCGGCAGCCGGCACGCCACTTGGCTCGCCGCACATTGTTACATCGTCGAGGCCGACGGACAGCCGCGCTGCGACGCCGACGGCAATCCGGTGCAGAAGACTTTGGTCTTGCCGCGCGAGCAGGCGGCGATCAGCGACGTATGGCACGTCATCGGGCTGAAGGGCACCGGCAGCGACAGCTACGCTTTCACCGACGTGTTTGTGCCGGAGGATCGCGCCATCGCCTATCATGCGCTGGATGCGGCCGAGCGCCGCGAGCGCGGCCCGCTCTACTCGTTCACCATCTACCAGCTGTTCGGCTCGACCTTTCCCGCAATCGCGCTCGGCATCGCGCGTGCAACGCTCGATGCTTTCGTCGAACTGGCGCGGACCAAGACGGCGGGAAGCGGCGTCTCGCCGCTGCGCGACAATGCAGTGGTGCAATCGCAGGTCGGGGTGGCGCAATCTCAGCTCGCCGCGGCGCGGGTGTTTTTCCTCGCCGCGTGGCAAGAGATCTGGCAGGCGGCGCAGTCCGAAACGGTAACGATCGACCAGCGCGTGCGGCTGCGCATGGCCTCGATCCATGCCAGCCAGCAAGCCAGGCAGGTGGTCGAAACCGCCTACCTCGCCGCCGGAGCTACCGCGATTTTTGCAAGCAATCCGTTCGAACGCCGGTTCCGCGACATGCATGCGGTGTCGCAGCAGGCGCAGTCGCAATTCGCGATTTTCGAGGCGATCGGCCGTTATTTCCTCGGGCTCAGCCCGAACCCGCGGCTGTTCTGACGGTCGCCGCGATTGACTCCGCGCCCCGCCGCGGCCGACCATGAGAAAACCGAAGGCCTTCCCGCCATGAACGACGACGCGCGCACCGCCGAACTCGTGCAGAAAATGCTGCGCAAGAAGCTCTATGTCTTGCTGTCCAAACCGCTGGTCGCGCCCGACAAGCTCAAGCCGTTCCTGCCGGCGCATCTCGACTACATGATCGGGCTCGAAAAGCGCGGCGTCCTGTTCGCCTCGGGCCCATTGGCCGATGCCGGGGCGCCGCCCGCCGGCCACGGCCTGACCGTGCTGCGCGTCAAGGACGCCGCGGAGGCGCGCGCCATCGCCGAAGCCGATCCGTTCTTCTTAAACGGACTGCGCACCTTCGAGCTGAAGGAATGGACGATGATGGAGGGCACGCTCAGCCTGCGCGTCAATTTCTCCGATCGATCGGTCGAGGTGACATGACATTCCAGCCGTAGTCGAAGTAAGATAACCAGGCGCAGAATTAAGAATAATGCCTCGAGGGACGTTCATGGAGACCATAGGCTTTGTCGGCGTCGGCAAGATCGGCATGCCGATCGCGCAGAATCTGATCAAAAGCGGCCGCCGCGTGATCGGCTTTCGCCGCTCCTCGCTTGCCGAATTCGAAAAGATCGGTGGCGTGCCGGCGCAGTCAGCGGCCGAGGTCGGCGCCCAGGCCGACATCGTGTTGTCCTGCCTGCCGTCGACCGAGGCGCTCGACGAGGTAGTGCACGGCCCGCGCGGCCTCGTGCAATCGGCGCGGCCCGGGCAGATCGTCGTCGAACTCGGCTCGCATCCGGTTCCGGACAAACAGCGCCAGATCGCGCCGCTGGCGAAAAAGGGCGCCATTTTCATCGACGGCGAAGTTTCCGGCACGCCGGGCATGGTGTCGGCGCGCAAGGGCGTCATCTATCTCGCCGGTGACGCCGATGCCTGCAAGAAGATGGAAAACGTAGTCGCTGGCTTTGCCGATTCCTGTCTCTATTTCGGCGCGTTCGGCGCCGCGAGCCGCGTCAAGCTGGTCAACAATCTTCTGGTCGCGATCAACATCGCCGCGACCGCCGAGGCGATGGCGCTCGGGCTCAAGGCCGGCGTCGATGTGCCGCTGATGATCAAGGCGATCGCCACCGGCAGCGGCGGCTCGACCCAGTTCGGCATTCGCGCGCCGTGGATGGCGGAGCGCCGCTTCCAGCCGGTGCAAGGCGGCGTGCCCGCCCTGCAGCATTATTTCGATATGATCGCCGAATTTGCCGGCAGCGTCGGCGTGGCGACGCCGCTGCTCGATTGCGTCGCGCCGTTGTACCAACGCTTCATCGACATGGGGCTCGGCGACAACGACGTGGCCGCCATGGTCGACGTCATCGGCGCGCTGCCGCGGGCGAAGAATTAATATCCCTCCGTCCTTGCGGGGGAGGGGAACAGAGCAGGAGGACAGTTCGTATGATCCGCGTCAGCAAGATCGCCCATGCCAGCTACGAGACCCCCGATCTCGAGCAGCAGACCGAATATTACACCGAGATTTTGGGGCTGACGCTCGCCGCCAAGGAGAAGGACGCCGTCTTTCTCGCTTCGACCGTCGACCATCACTCGGTGGTCTTGCGCAAGGGGCCGCAGGCGCAATGCGTGCGCGTCGGCTTTCAGATCTCCCCCGACGCCGATCTCGGCGCGTTCGAGAACCAGGTCGCCGGCCACGGCATCAAGACCGAACGGCGCAAGGATGCCGAGCCGTCGATCTCCGACATGCTGGTATTCGCCGACCCCAAGGGCACCGCGATGGAAGTGTTCAAGCGCGACGCCTTCGCGCACCAGAAATACCAGTCGAAAGGCATCGTGCCGCACAAGCTCGGCCATGTCGCCTTCCACGTCACCGACGTCAAGCACGTCACCAAGTTCTATGTCGACGTGCTCGGCTTTCGCGAATCCGACTGGATGGGCGATTTTTTCTCGTTCCTGCGCTGCGGGCCCGACCACCACACCGTCAACTTGATGCAGACCGGCTCGAACCGGCATTTCCACACCGCCTTCGAGCTGCGCGACTGGGGCCACATGCAGACGGCATGCGATTTCCTCAGCCTCAAAGGCTACAAACTGCTGTGGGGCCCCGGCCGGCACGGCATCGGCCACAACCTGTTCGCCTATCACCGCGCGCCGAACGGCCTGATCACCGAGACCTTCGCCGAGCTCGACCGCATGAACGAGGAGCTCGGCTATTTCGAGCCGCGGCCCTGGCACCGCGACAATCCGCAGCGGCCGAAAGTATGGGCGAAGGACCCCTCGGCCTCGAATCTGTGGGGTATCATGCCGACCGACGAGATGCACCACTAACACTTCTTCCCTCCCCCCCTTGTGGGGAGAGGGTAGGCAGGGGGGTCGCGAGGTTGTGCGCATCTGTCGACGCCTAACGCATTATCTGCTGATCCCCACCCCTAACCTCTTCCCCACCAGGGGGAGGGGAACAACAATCGGGAGGAAACAATGCAAAGGTGGCTTCGCGCCGCGGCGGCGATAGCGTGTTTTGCCGCGGCGGCAACGGCAGGCGGCAGCGCGCGCGCCGACAATTATCCCTCGCGCACGATCACCATCATCGTTCCGGCGTCGCCCGGCGGCGTCACCGACATGCTTGGGCGCATCCTGGCGCAGCATTTCATCGCCGACTGGGGCGCGCAGGCGGTCGTCGAGAACAAGCCCGGCGCCAACAACCAGATCGCGGCGGAATATGTCACGCACCAGCCGGGCGACGGCTACACGCTGTTCGTCGGTCCGGAGACCACGTTCATCGTCAACCCCACGCTATATCCGCATCTGGCCTACGATCCGGTCAAGGGCTTCACCCCGATCACCGGGCTGGTGCAGATCGTTCACGCGCTCACGCTTAATCCGTCGGTGCCGGCCAACAGCGTCAAAGAACTGATCGCGCTCGATAAGGCCAAGCCCGGCCAGCTCAATTACGGCACCTTCGGCGTCGGCTCCAGCGGACATCTCAACATGGAAATGTTCAAATCCATGACCGGGACCAAATTCGTCGCCGTGCACTACAAAGGCGCGGCGCCGGCAATGCAGGACGTCATTGCCGATCACATCCAATTGATGTTCGTCAGCATCGGCACCGCCCTGCCGCAGGCCAAGGCCGGCCGGGTGAAAGTGATCGGCATCGGCGCGCCGAAGCGGCTGGCGCTGTTGCCGGACATTCCCGCCGTCGCCGAAACCGTTCCCGGCTATGCCGCCGTGTCCTGGTTCGCGCTGTTCGGGCCGCCGGGCGTGCCGAGCGAGATAGTCGCCAAGATCAACGGCGAAGTGCGCAAAACATTTGCCGACCCGGATGTTCGGAAAAACTTCCTCGACAAGCAATATTTCCTATCGATCGCCGGCTCGCCCGATGACCTGAGCCAGCGGCTGCGCACCGAAGAGCCGAAATGGCGCAAGCTTATCAACGAAGCGCACATCAAGGTGGAATGAGGATATAGCCGGAGCGCGATCCGCCATTTTGCCGGATCGTGGTCTCATCGATCTTGCGCAAAGCGTCCGAAATCCCGGCTCGGCGCTCCTGCGCCCCGACGAGGCAAAGCCCTGGGCTAAAGGAAAAAATAGCCATGCGAATCATCACCTTGGAAGAACACTTTGCGACGCCGGGATTTCTCGACGGGCCCGGTCGGGACCTGAAAAACGCCGCGTTGAAATTCGAGGGCCGCGCCACCCGGCTCATCGAAGCTTTGTGCGACATCGGCGACAAGCGAATGGCGGCGATGGATGCCGCCAGCATCGACATGCAGGTGCTGTCGCTGACCTCGCCGGGCACCGAGCAATTGGACGCCGCAGATGCCGTCGCGCTGACGCGCGAAGTCAACGATTTCCTCGCCGACGGCGTGAAGAGGAATCCGAAGCGGTTCGCCGGCTTTGCCACGCTGCCGACCGCGGCGCCGGACAAGGCCGCCGAGGAGCTGGAACGCCGCATCAAGGCCGGCGGCTTCATCGGCGCGGTCATCAACGGCCACAACCGCGGCCGCTATCTCGACGACAAATTCTTCTGGCCGATCCTGGAATGCGCCGAAAAGCTCAACGCGCCGATCCATATCCATCCGACGCGGCCGCCGCAACCGGTGGTCGACGCCTATTACGCGGGCTTCTCGCCGCTGCTTGTCGATATGTTCGCCAGCCCGGGCTGGGGCTGGCACATCGAGACCGCGGTGCATGTCATTCGCCTCATCCTCGGCGGCGCCTTCGACCGCTTTCCGAAACTGCAGCTGGTGATCGGTCACTTGGGCGAAGGACTGATGTCGATGTTTCAGCGGCTCGACAACATGACGCCGGCCATGACGAAGCTGAAAAAGCCGGTCACCTCCTATCTGCGCGAGAACGTGCATTACACCTTCAGCGGCTTCAATTTCCCGGCGACTTTCCTCGACCTGCTGCTGGAAGTCGGCGTCGACCGCATCATGTTCTCGGTCGATCATCCCTATCAGTCGATGGCGCTGGGCAAGGCGTTTCTGGAGCAGATCCCGGTGTCCGCCGCCGACCGCGAGCGCATCGCTCACGGCAACGCGGAGAAGCTGTTCGGGCTGTAGCTTTCCCTCATGCAACAGGACGGTGCAAACATGCGAACCATCACGCTCGAAGAGCATTTCACCACGCCCAAATTTCTCGAAGGCCCCGGCCGCAAGCGCAAGGAGCTGGCTGGCAAGGCCGGCGGCCGCCTTGCCGAGGTTTTCGCCAAGCTTGCCGATGTCGGGGAGGCGCGATTGGCTGAGATGGATGCCGCCGGCATCGACATGCAAGTGCTGTCGCTGACCTCGCCGGGCGCCGAGCAATCGGAAGCCGCCGAGGCGATCGCGCTGGCGCATGACGCCAACGACTTTCTCGCCGATGTGGTAAAGCAGCATCCCAGGCGCTTTGCCGGGCTCGCCGTATTGCCGACCGCGGCGCCGGACAAGGCCGCGCAGGAATTGGAACTACGGGTCCGCGAGCAAAAATTCGTCGGCGCGGTCATCCACGGCCACAACCGCGGCCGCTACCTCGACAACAAGTTCTTCTGGCCGATCCTGGAATGTGCCGAGAAGCTCAACGCGCCGATCTATCTGCATCCGACGCCGCCGCCGCAGGCGGTGATCGACGTCTCGTATGGCGGCTTCGCGCCGGCGGTGACCGACATGTTCGCTGCGTCCGGCTGGGGCTGGCACATCGAGACCGCGGTCCACATCGTGCGCATCGTGCTGGGCGGCGTGTTCGACGCCTTTCCGAAACTGCAATTCGTGATCGGCCATCTCGGCGAGGCGCTGCCGTTCATGCTGCCGCGGCTCGATAACATGAATATGGCGATGACCAAGCTGCAGCGGCCGGTCAGCGCCTATCTGCGTAGCAATGTCCACTACACCATCGCGGGCTTCAACTTTCCCGCAGCGTTCCTCGACCTCCTGCTTGAAGTCGGCGTCGACCGCATCATGTTCTCGGCCGACTATCCCTACGCCTCGATGAAGGCGGCGCGTGCCTTTCTCGATCAGATCCCGGTCAGCGCCGCCGACAAGGAGCGCATCGCCCACGGCAACGCCGAGAAGCTGTTTAAGCTGTAAGAAATGTAGGATGGGTTGAGCAACGCGAAACCCATCGTTGAGGGGCGCGGATAAGTGATGGGTTTCGCTGGCGCTCAAGCCATCCTACCGATTCCTTTCCGCGCAGACCGCACAGCGGCAGCCGGATGGCTTGATATAGAGCGCGAAATACTCCTCGCCGTAGTCGAGCGTGATCTCTTCCCCGAGCGCGATGGCGCGGCGCGCCACGAACACGATGCGTCCGGTGCGCAATACCGCTTCCGCGTTCGGGTCGCAGGAATGATTGAGATAGCGCCCCAGATTGCGCCGCGACGAGCCGTCGATGCTCCACTGCCGGTTGACCTCGAACATGTATTTGGCGCCGGCGCGCCGCTCGCGCCGATGCGCTTCCGCGGTCGCAATCCGCTTGCCCCGATAGGTGACGAGATAGGCCTTGCTCGCGATCGGCCTTGCCGCGAACAGGCCGAGCCCGGTCGCCGAACGGCCGACGCGCACGGTGCGTGCCGACATGCCGGGAAATTAGCAGATTCGGAAAGCCCGGTGCAGTGCGACGGTCATCCGCAATGCCGGCTACGCATTGCGCCGGGCGGCGGGTTCCACTTTTCGGGATCATGCTTTAAGGTGGCGAGGCGTTTTTGCGGCTGCCCCGGCGACCGGACGGATCATTGCCATGAATGACGCCATCGAAGACTTCGACCGCACCGACGCGGACATTCTCGCCTGCGAGGTATCCGATGCGGCGCTGGAAGCCGCGGCAAGCGCAATTCCGGGCGCTGCGATGTCGTTTCCCAACGCGCCAACCGTCAGCATTCTGTTCGCGTGCTGCAGCAACGACTGAAGGATTGCGTGGTGTCGAACTTGCCGTAATAGGCGCGTTTTTTATCCCTCGTGCGTCATTCGTGCGTCATGGCCGTCCCCGGACTTGATCCGGGGATTGTTGCGGCCAGCCAGCCACCCCTAAATCGCGCTTTGCCGGTCCGGACTATCCGCTCGAGGCGCGATCCGCTGCCACGGCGGTTCGTCCCGTTCCGGCGCAGGCCTTGCAGATGATGCGGTCGCCGCGCTCGCGGATGCGGCCGGTGCCGCAGCAGCGCACGCAGGTTTCCTGGATGACCGGGGCCGGGCGGTTGTTGTGCTGCGAAAAGCGTTTGCCAAAATCCACCTGAATATCCTTATGTTTTTCCGGAATCTCTTGAAAGTGGACCGGACATTATCGCCGTCGCGCTAACGCCGCGGCGCGGGATTGCGTAAAATTGGAGGTAAGCCGGCGGCAGCGGCCAAACACGCAAGCGTAACGTGCTGCTGGGCTTCGCAAAAGTTACCGGCTCGCCAGTCCGCCCATCGCTTCGATGAAATGGACGATCGTCGGCACGCCGTCGCCCTGACGAAGATTGGTCATGACGAATGGGCGGGCGCCGCGCATTTTTTTCGCGTCGGTCTCCATTTTCGTCAGCGATGCGCCGACATGGGGCGCGAGATCGACCTTGTTGATGACCAGGAGATCCGACCGCGTAATACCCGGCCCGCCTTTGGAGGGAATTTTATCTCCCGCCGCGACGTCGATAACGTAAATCGTCAAATCGGCGAGCTCCGGTGAAAAGGTCGCGGCAAGATTGTCGCCGCCGGATTCGATGAGCAGCAGATCGAGCTTGGGGAATTTCGCCCGCATGTCGGCGACGGCGGCGAGATTCATCGACGCATCTTCGCGGATCGCGGTATGTGGGCAGCCGCCGGTTTCGACGCCGACGATGCGGCCGGCATCGAGCGAACCCGAGCGGACCAGGAACTCGGCGTCCCACTTGGTGTAGATGTCGTTGGTAATGGCGGCGATGTCGTACTTGCCGCGCATCGATTTGCACAGTGCGTCCATCAATGCGGTCTTGCCGGAACCGACCGGGCCGCCGATACCGACGCGAAGGGGACCATTTAAGCTGGGCACTATGCCATCCTCAGCTGCGAAACAAACGTGTGTATTGCGCTTCATGCCTGGCGCTGGCGACATCGGCACGAAAGACCGCGCCGCCGACCTCGTCGAGCGGCGCCATCAAGGCGCGCTCCGCAACCGCGGTGACCGCACCTTCAAGGCCCTTCAGGACGCGTTGGCCGTCCGTGTGTCCGAGCGGAATGAGACGGACGCCGGCGGATATCCAGTTGGACGATAATGCGGTCAAAAACGCATATAATGCCGGATCGAGCGGAATGTCATGACCGGCGCAGCCCGCGGCTACCGCGATCGGATAAGCGACCGGCCCGATCCAAAGCTGTTGCAGCTTGATCAAGGCCGAACACGGCCAGGCCGCTTGCGTCACTTCGAGAAAGGCGCGGCCCATCGCGGTCGTTTCGTGAAAGCGTTCGCGGGTCGGCACCAAGGCCGCGGCCAGCTCGGCGACCTCGATTACAGCCGCATCGTCGCCGCACTTCAGCGCCCGATAGGCATGGCTGAAGAAAATGCCGTCGCTCATCCCGGCGCCCGCGCTCAGCATGGCCTCGATCCAGCAGCGCAATGTCTCGGCATCGCCGATATCGCCCGACTCCACCGCCCACTCGATGCCGCTGGAATAGGAAAATGCCCCGACCGGATAGGCCGGCGACAGCCACGTCATGAGACGATAAAGCGCGGCCGCTTCGAGGCGATCGGTCTCCGTCTGCCCATTCCCGCGAAGGCGGAAATCCAAGCCGGGTCTCCGCTTTCGCGGGGACGAATGGAGAAACGAGCGCGCCTTAGACATGTTCGTTGCCATGCGAATGCGCGCTTTGATAGGCCCCGCCCTCTGAATCGAACGGCGCCTCGATCTCCACAACCTCGCCGCCGAGTTGCCTTGCCAGCTCGGCAAGAACGTGATCGCGGCGGATGCGCAGGCCGTTCGCCAGCACCTGCGCAGGCGCATGACGGTTGCCGATATGCCAGGCGATGCGGGCAAGATGCCTTGCATCGGCGCAGCGAATTTCCAAAAGCGCCTCCGGCGCGGCCACGACCTCGACCAACTGTCCATCTTCCAGCAAAAGCGCGTCTCCGCCATGCAGCTCAGCGGGCATCGACAGATCGAGCAGAAAGGCGGTGCCGTTCTTGCCCGTCATGGCAATCCGCCGGCGGCGACGATCGTCGTAATCGAGCACGACGCAATCGACCGCCTGGCCCGACCAGGTCGTCGCCGTCTTGATTGCGATGGCGCGCATCGCCGCCATCTCTCAGAACAGAAAATAGCGTTGCGCCATCGGCAGCACGTCCGCCGGCGCGCAAGTCAGCAGCTCGCCATCGGCACGCACTTCGTAGGTCTCCGGATCGACCTCGATCGACGGCGTCGCATCGTTGTGGATCATGCTCTTTTTTGAAATCCTGCCGCGCGTATTTTCCACGGCGACAAGCTTTTTCTGGATGCCGAGTTTCCGGCCGAGGCCGCCTTTCACGGCGGCCTTCGATGCGAACACATAGGACGACGCCGTGCGGGCGCGGCCGAAGGCGCCAAACATCGGTCGATAATGCACCGGCTGCGGCGTCGGGATCGAAGCGTTGGGGTCGCCCATCGGGGCGGCGACGATCGAGCCGCCTTTGATAATGCAGCCTGGCTTTACCCCGAAGAAGGCAGGCGACCACAGAACGAGGTCGGCAAGCTTGCCTTTCTCCACCGAACCGATGAATTTCGACACGCCGTGGGCGATGGCGGGATTGATGGTGTATTTCGCGATATAGCGCTTGACCCGCGCATTGTCGTTGTCGCCGCTCTCCTGCGGCAGGCGGCCGCGCTGTTTCTTCATCTTGTCGGCGGTCTGCCAGGTGCGGATGATGACCTCGCCGAGCCGGCCCATGGCTTGCGAATCCGACGACATCATCGAAAGTGCGCCGAGGTCGTGCAAAATGTCCTCCGCGGCGATGGTCTCCTTGCGGATGCGGCTTTCGGCAAACGCGAGGTCTTCGGCGATCGATGGATCGAGGTGATGGCAAACCATCAACATGTCGAGATGCTCGTCGATGGTATTGCGCGTATAGGGCCGCGTCGGATTGGTCGACGACGGCAGCACGTTCTTCAGTCCCGCCACCTTGATGATGTCCGGCGCATGGCCGCCACCGGCACCCTCGGTGTGGAAGGCGTGGATGGTGCGACCCTTGAAGGCCTTGATGGTGTCCTCGACGAAGCCGGACTCGTTGAGCGTGTCGGTGTGGATCATCACCTGGACGTCGTAATCGTCGGCGACCGACAGGCAGCAATCGATCGCGGCCGGCGTGGTGCCCCAGTCCTCGTGCAGTTTCAGTGCACAGGCCCCGGCCTTGATCATTTCCTCGAGCGCCGCCGGGCGCGACGCATTGCCCTTGCCGGCGAAGCCGAGATTGACGGGAAAGTCATCGGCCGCCTGGATCATGCGTCCGAGATGAAACGGGCCCGGTGTACAGGTGGTCGCAAAGGTGCCATGCGCCGGGCCGGTGCCGCCGCCGAGCATAGAGGTGACGCCCGACATCAAGGCCTCGTCGATCTGCTGCGGACAGATGAAATGGATGTGCGTGTCGAAACCGCCCGCGGTGAGAATTTTGCCCTCGCCGGCGATCACTTCGGTGCCGGGACCGATGATGATGGTGACATTCGGCTGAATGTCCGGATTGCCCGCCTTGCCGATGGCGAAAATGTTGCCGTCCTTGATGCCGACATCGGCCTTCACGATCCCCCAATGGTCGAGAATGAGTGCATTGGTGATGACGGTATCGACGGCGCCTTGCCGATTGGTGATTTGCGACTGCCCCATGCCGTCGCGGATCACCTTGCCGCCGCCGAATTTCACCTCCTCGCCGTAAACAGTAAAATCTTTCTCGACCTCGATGATCAGATCGGTATCGGCGAGTCGCACGCGGTCACCCGCCGTCGGGCCGAACATGTCAGCATAGACCATACGCTCGATTTTGCCTGGCATGGCGGCGTCCTAGAGCTTTCCCATTACGTCGCTACGGAAGCCGCAGATGGTGCGCTTCCCGGCTACCGCCACCAGCGTAACGTCGCGCGTCTGTCCCGGCTCGAATCGCACGGCGGTGCCCGCCGCGATGTCGAGCCGCATGCCGCGCGCCTTGGCGCGATCGAACTTCAGTGCCGGATTGGTTTCGAAGAAATGGTAATGCGAGCCGACCTGGATCGGCCGGTCGCCGGTGTTGGAGACCGTCAGCGCGACGGTGCGGCGGCCCTTGTTGAGCTCGATTTCGCCGGGCTTGATGAACATTTCGCCGGGGATCATGCGGTCACCGGATCGGCTCGTGCACGGTCACGAGCTTGGTTCCATCCGGAAAGGTCGCCTCCACCTGAATCTCGCGGATCATCTCGGCGATGCCGTCCATCACCTGCGCGCGGGTAAGTACGTGGGCACCGTGCTCCATCAGTTCAGCAACCGTGCGGCCGTCGCGGGCGCCTTCCAGGATAAACTCCGAGATCAGCGCAACCGCCTCGGGATGATTGAGCTTGACGCCGCGTGCAAGGCGACGCTGCGCCACCATCGCCGCCATGGAAATCAACAGCTTGTCCTTCTCGCGCGGAGTGAGCTGCATGGCGCCTTCAGTTCGTCCACAGCCGCGACAGCGGCCCCGAGCCGAGCGCGGCGAGCACTCTGGTGAGATCGTGCCGTAACGCCGCCCCGTCGGTGGCGACGCAACGCACGGCCGCGAGACCGTTCCAGGCGGACGCTCCGACTTGCCCGACAAAATCTTGCTGTATTGCGCGAACCGCCGCAACACATTCCTCATTACCGGGCACCTTCAGCACGCTTGCCACGGCTGCACCGCCGGCCGCCACCGCCCGCGCTGCGAGAGATTGCGCGATGGCGCCGTCGAGCCGGATGGAATCGGCGAAAACCAGCGCGCCGGCCACGCGCACGCGCCAGCGATCGGAATAAGAGCCCGAAGCCACGGTCTCGCCCATGGCGGAACGGCCAAAGATGCCGGCCTCCGCCAACAGCAGGCTAGCGTCCGGTGCCAATTCGACATCGATTCTTCGCCGCAAGCGTGCCCGATCGAAGAGAATCGTCTCTTGCGGCAACCAGGCGAGCCGGCCGCCAGCACCGACGGTCAAATTGACCTCAAGCACGGTATCCGGCCCCAGCGAGCGATAGATTTTTTCCGCCGCAGCGGTGGTCACGCTCACTTTGGCGCCGGTACCGACATTGACGTCGAGGTCAAAACGATCGCCGCCCGTCATTCCACCGGCGGTGTTGACGATAACGGCATCGAGAACCTGGCCGGCCCGATGCGGAAAGCGCACCCGCAGCGACCCCGATTCATGCACGCGCGCGGGCCGGCTCCCTCCGGTGCTGGCTGCAACGGTCAGCGCGATGCGCCCGATTGCGCGATTCGCGGCAACGACCTCGTTGCGCGGCGGCACAGTCGCGATCGACACAGTGTTCATCGAAGTCCGCCAACCCGCGCGTCAAACTGCGATTTTCAAATAGTCATCTCAGATGGCCATGGCCCGCTTCAGCGCCGCTTCATCGATATCCTCGCGGCCGCACGAATAAACGACGGCGCCGCGATCCATGACCGCGAAACGGTCGCCGAGTTCGCGGGCGAAGTCGAGATATTGTTCGACCAGCACGATGGCGATCTTACCCAGCGAGCGCAAGTAATCGATGGCGCGCCCGATATCCTTGATGATCGAGGGCTGAATGCCTTCGGTCGGCTCGTCGAGCAACAGGAGCCGCGGCCGCATCACCAGCGCGCGGCCGATGGCAAGTTGCTGCTGCTGGCCTCCTGACAAGTCGCCGCCACGCCGATGCAGCATGCCCTTGAGCACCGGAAACAGCGTGAACACGTCGTCCGGCACGTTGCGCTCGGCACGCGGCAGCGGGGCGAAGCCAGTTTTTAGATTTTCTTCGACGGTGAGCAGCGGAAAGATCTCGCGGCCTTGCGGCACATAAGCGATGCCGCGCCGAGCGCGCTCCGGCGGCCGCAATGCGGTGATGTCGCTGCCCTCCCAAGTGATCGTGCCCCGACTCACCGGGTGATGGCCGGCAAGCGCATCCAAAAGACTTGTCTTGCCGACTCCATTCCTGCCGAGGACGCACGTCACCTTGCCGGGCTCTGCATGGATCGATACCGCGCGAAGCGCCTGGGCGGCGCCGTAGTGCAGATCGATAGCTTGCGCTTCGAGCATCAGCTTATCCCTTGACGCATGATCTTTTCCGAAAACCGTAGCCACTTTTCGGGATCATGTGTTAGCGCCCCAAATAAACCTCAACGACGCGTTCGTTGGTCGAGACTTCGTCGATTGAGCCCTCCGCAAGCACGGAGCCCTCGTGCAGGCAAGTAACTTTAACGCCGAGCTCGCGTACGAAGGTCATGTCGTGCTCGACCACGACGACCGTGTGCTCACGGTTGATCTCCTTGAGCAATTCGGCCGTCTGCTGCGTCTCCACATCGGTCATGCCGGCGACCGGCTCGTCGACCAGGAGCAATTTCGGATCCTGCGCCAACAGCATGCCGATTTCGAGCCACTGCTTCTGTCCGTGCGACAGACGGCCGGCAAGGCGACCCCGTACGGCCGTAAGGCGGATGATCTGCAAAATATCATCGATACGACGACTGGCGTCCGCGGTTTCCCGCGACCATAGTGTCCGGCGCGCACGGCGATCCGCCTTGAGTGCGAGTTCGACATTGTCGAACACGGTATGGCTGTCGAACACCGTTGGTTTCTGAAATTTGCGGCCGATGCCAAGTTCGGCGATTTCGGTCTCGTCGAGCCGCGCCAGATCGTGGAACTTGTCGAAAATCACCGCACCCTTGTCCGGCCTGGTCTTGCCCGTGACCACGTCCATCATTGTCGTCTTGCCGGCGCCGTTCGGGCCGATAATGGCGCGCATCTCGCCGGGTTCGATGGCGAAGGAAAGATTATTGAGCGCCCGAAAACCGTCGAACGATACCGTAACGCCCTCGATGTAGAGGAGCGTGCGCTCGAACGCCGTCATCGCCTGATTTTCGGCCTGCATCAGTCGCTCTTGGATCTTCATCGGCCGATCCTCATTCCGCTGGCTGTGGCTCGGGCGACGACGCGGCGACGCCGTCCTCGGCGGCCGCGGACACGCGCGCGCGGCGCAGCGCGGTCCAATGGTGCAGGCTGCCGATGATGCCGCGCGGCAATAACAGCGTCACGCCGATGAAAAGGCCACCGAGCATGAAGAGCCAGTACGGCGCCAGCACGCCCGAAGTGAAATAGGTTTTGGCGTAGTTGACAAGGATGGCGCCGACCGCGGCGCCGACCAGGGTGCCGCGACCGCCGACCGCCACCCAAATGACCGCCTCGATTGAATTCGCGGGCGCGAATTCGCTGGGATTTATGATTCCGACTTGCGGCACGTAAAGCGCGCCGGCAATGCCGGCCATGCAGGCGGACAACGTGAATACCAGGACTTTGTAGGATTCGACACGGTAACCGAGAAACCGAGCGCGGGCCTCGGCGTCGCGGATGGCGATCAAGACTTTGCCGAACTTAGAGGTCACGATGGCCCGGCAGACTAGAAAACAAAGCATCAGCGCAACGCAGGTGATCGAGAACAAGGCTGCGCGCGTGGTTCCCGCCTCGACATTGAAGCCGAGGATATCCTTGAAATCTGTCAGGCCATTGTTGCCGCCGAAACCGAAATTGTTGCGAAAGAAGCCGAGCATCAGCGCATAGGTGAGCGCCTGGGTTATGATCGACAGATACACACCTGTGACACGGCTACGGAAGGCCAACCAGCCAAACACAAATGCGAGCGCGCCCGGCACCAGCACGACCATCAGCGCGGCATAGGGAAAATGCTGGAAGCCATACCAGGAGTACGGCAGCTCTTTCCAATTCAGGAACACCATGAAATCCGGAAGGAACGGATTGGCATAGACGCCACGGGCGCCGATTTGACGCATCAGATACATGCCCATGGCGTAACCGCCGAGTGCGAAGAACGCGCTTTGGCCGAGCGAGAGGATGCCGCAATAGCCCCAGATCAGATCGATCGACAAAGCGAGCAGCGCGTAACAAAGATATTTGCCGAACAGCGCCACCAGGTAAGTGGGGATGTGAATTGCCGAAGACTGCGGCACCGCAAGGTTGAGGACGGGAACTGCCACCGCGACGACCGCCAGTGCGATCAGGAAGATGGTCGCACCGCGGTCGAGCGAACGGATGAGGATTTGAGAGCTCACGCCTCGACCGCCCTTCCCTTGAGTGCAAACAGGCCTCGTGGACGCGTTTGGATGAACAGAATGATCAATATGAGAATTGCGATCTTGCCGAGCACCGCGCCGGCAAACGGCTCGAGGAATTTATTGGCGACGCCGAGCACGAAGGCGCCGACGAAGGTACCCCACAAATTTCCGACGCCGCCGAATACCACGACCATGAAACTGTCGATGATGTAGCCTTGGCCGAGATTGGGGCTGACATTATCGATTTGCGACAGCGCCACGCCGGCAATGCCGGCGATGCCGGAGCCCAAGCCGAAGGTGAGCGCGTCGACCCGGTTGGTGCGGATGCCCATCGATGCCGCCATCGCGCGGTTCTGCGTGACGGCGCGCATTTCGAGGCCGAAGCGCGTGTAGCGCAGTATTCCCAACAGTGCGACGAACACCGTAAGCGCGAAGCAAATGATCCAAAGCCGATTATACGTGACGGTGATGCCACCGAGATCGAACGCGCCGCTCATGAACGATGGATTGCCGACTTGGCGGTTGTTGGAGCCGAACGCCGTGCGCACGGCCTGCTGCAGGATCAGCGACAGTCCCCAGGTCGCCAACAGCGTCTCCAGGGGCCGGCCATAGAGAAAGCGGATGATACAGCGTTCGATCAATATCCCGACCAAGCCGGCGAAGACGAAGGCCAGCGGAATAGCTATCGCCAGCGAATAGTCGAACAGCGCCGGCGCATTGTTGCGGATGATCTCCTGCACGACATAGGTGACATAGGCGCCGAGCATCACCATTTCGCCGTGGGCCATGTTGATCACGCCCATGACGCCGAAGGTAATGGCCAAGCCGATTGCCGCGAGCAAAAGGACGGAGCCGAGCGAAAGCCCGTACCAAAGGTTTTGGACCGCATCCCATTCCGCGAGCCGCGTTTGGATCGCGCCGATCGCGCCGCTGGCGGCCTTGGCGACGAGCGGAGTTTCGCGCGCGGGGATGTCCGAGAGCAGCCCCAGCGCATCCTGATCGCCACGGTCGCGGACGATCGCAATCGCCTTGAGCTTATCCGCCTCCGAAGTGCCGGGCGTCGTGAGTAGGATGGCGGCGCGCGCCTGTTCAAGCGCCACCTTGACGCGGCCGTCCGTCTCTTCGGAAAGGGCTTTTTCCAGCGTCGGCAGCGCACTTGCCGCGCGCGACTTGAACACCGCTTGGGCGGCCTCGTACCGCCGCTCCGAATCGTGGGACAGCAGAGTGAGCTGTCCCATCGCCGCGTCGATGGCGCCGCGCAGCCGATTGTTGAGGCGAACATTATCAAGATCGGCCGGCGGCTCGCCGGCCACCGGCTGGCCGGTGGCGGCGTCGAACAGCTTGCCGGCGGTGTCCTGAATGTAGACTACCTTCTTTTCGGCGCTGAACATCAGCTGGCCGTTCTGCAACGCGCCGATAATGATTTCCGCCCGCGGACTGCCGCTGGCGACGACCTCGTTGATGCCGGTCAGCGTCTCGTCAAAATCGTCAGCCGTGAAATGGGTAATGGCATCGTCGAGACCCGCGGCATACGCATTTGCGCAACCCAGGGCGAAGCCAAAGGCTAAAGCCAGCGCGACGAGACAAGCTCGGCCAAGACGCATCGCAATTTTTCCCGGCGCTGTACCGGGGAGGCGGTGCCGCCTCCCCGCGAGATCGGCATCAGAACATTGGCGCGGTCGTGACTAGGTACCGCCGCAGGTCTTGGTCACGGTGTTGTAGTTGCCGCAGTTGAGCTTCACCCAGTCCGCGATCAGGTCCTTCGATCCGGGCAGATAGGGGGACCACGCGTCGCCCGGCACCAGGCCTTTGGTCTTCCACACCACGTCGAACTGACCGTTGGCGCGGATTTCGCCGATGTAGACCGGTTTGGTGATGTAGTGGTTGGGCAGCATTTCGGACACGCCGCCCGTGAGGTTCGGCTGCTTGATGCCCGGCAGAGCGGCGATCACCTTGTCGGCGTTGGTGGTCTTCGCCTTCTCCACCGCCTTCACCCACATGTTGAAGCCGATGTAGTGCGCCTCCATCGGATCGTTGGTCGTGCGCTTGGGGTTCTTGATGAACGCATGCCACTCTTTGATGAAAGCGGCATTCGCCGGCGTCTTGATCGACTCGAAGTAGTTCCACGCGGCGAGGTGGCCAACCAGCGGCTTGGAGTCGAGGCCGGCAAGCTCTTCTTCGCCGACCGAGAACGCCACCACCGGGATGTCGGTCGCCTTGATGCCCTGATTGCCGAGCTCCTTGTAGAACGGCACGTTGGCGTCGCCGTTGATGGTGGACACCACCGCCGTCTTTTTGCCGGCCGAGCCGAACGCCTTGATCTTGGAAACCTCGGTCTGCCAATCGGAAAAACCGAACGGGGTGTAGTTGATCATGATGTCGTCGTCGGCCACCCCTTTTTGCTTGAGATAGGCTTCGAGGATTTTGTTGGTGGTGCGCGGATAGACATAGTCGGTGCCTTCCAGCACCCACCGCTTTACCGAGCCGCCGTCGGCGCTCATCAGATAATCGACCGCTGGAATGGCCTGCTGGTTCGGCGCCGCGCCGGTATAGAACACGTTGCGCTCGCCTTCTTCGCCTTCGAATTGAACGGGATAGAACAGAATGTTGTCCAGCTCCTTGAACACCGGCAGCACCGACTTGCGCGACACCGAGGTCCAGCAGCCGAACACGACGGCAACTTTGTCCTGGCTGATAAGCTCGCGCGCCTTTTCGGCGAATAGCGGCCAGTTGGACGCCGGATCGACGACGACCGCTTCGAGCTTCTTGCCGAGTACTCCGCCCTTCTTGTTCTGCTCGGCGATGAGCATCAGCATCACGTCTTTCAGCGTCGTTTCGCTGATCGCCATGGTGCCGGAGAGCGAGTGAAGAATGCCGATCTTGATGGTGTCCTCGGCCTGCGCCGGCAGCACTCCCATCAATCCGAGAGTAACCCCGCCAGCTCCGACGAGCCAGCCGCGGCGAGTGAGCGTATAGGTGGTTATCGAGTCGCTGGACATGGATGAGCCTCGCATTGATTGAGCGAGCGCACTGAAGGCGCGCCGCGGCTTATGCTGCATCGCAAAGCATGTGCCAGTTTCCCGCGTCTCTAAAGCGCTGATCGCCTTTATCTATTATGATCGGCGATAATCCGGGCTGTTTATTTCGGCAGATTGCCGCCTACTTTATAAGCAGCCGGCGACCCGCCGACGCGGCGTCAAGGACTCATTCTGCCGGCGTTGCCGCCATGCCTTCGTCAGACATGGTCAGTTTTGGAGCAAGTGCCGGGTAACGGCTCAGCGCGAACAGGAAAATTGCCACGATCGCGTAGGCCGCCGCAACCGTTGGCGACACCGCGATGCCGACCTGTTGGCCGTGCATGAAGCCGAAGAACGTCAGCACCGCACCCGCTAGCGCAAAGGCGGAGGCATTAACAAACTTCTTGTCGATGACGTTGGCGCCGACCGCTGCCAGCACGAGGCCGGTGAGGATGGCGCCCCCGCCCATCGTCTGAAGACCCGGATAGAGCACACCGACATTGGCGAGCTTGTCGAACCCAAGTTTCGACGCATCGGTTCCGGCGACTTGCAGCGCGCCGTCCATCAAGGTTTTGGCCCAGGCCGCCACGTGCGGCGTCAGCGCCAATATAATGGCGGGCGCGTGACCCTTCGGCGTGGTCTGGAAAGCCTGCGCGCCGATCAACATGCCGATATAGAGCAGGATCGGCGAGATCGCCACGACCGGCACAACGGCCAGCAACAGTGAGATGACGCCGAACCACGACAGGATGATCACCATGATCCCGACCGCGGCCGAATAGCCGATACGGCCGCCCATGCCCTTCCATCCCGGATGACCGATATAGACCGCATTGATGTAGGGATTACCCATCAGACAGCCGATCAGGCTGACAACACCATCGGCCGTCAGCACACGCGTAGTCGGATAGGGATCGCCTCCCGCCTCCGCGCTCTCGACATTGTCCATGGCCTCGACCAGGTCATAAATGCCGAACGGTACCGCGGTGACAAGGATGATGCCCAGATAACGGAAACCTGCGAACACATGATCGACGGCGGGAACGGGCACATTGAAGCCGAAATTGGAAAACGCGTCCATCACGCCCGTGCCGCTCAGTCCGCCGTAATCGAGACCGAACAGATTCGAGCCCCAGGCGATCAGCATGCCGGCCGCGATGGCGATGAGCCCGGCCGGGATGCCTTTCGGATAATCGAAGCCGCCAAGCCAGTTCACGATGATGATGGCAAAGCAGGGCAATCCGATCACCGGCGTCATGTAAATCTGCAGCGCCGGTGTCATCGAGATGAAGGTGATCGACACCCCGGCAAGCGTTCCGAGCAGAGCGGCGCGCGGCGTGATCTTGCGGATGATAGGCGCGATAAAACCGCCGATCATCAGGATGAAGCTCTGAAAGAATACCCACACCAGTCCCGCTTCCCAGCCCTGGATTGGATCATTGGTCTTCAGCTTGATGGGCAGCATGATGACCAAGGTCACAATGAACATGTGGGGTACGCTGATGCCCGACGGCAACGCACACACGTCATTGCGCCCGGTTCTCTTCGCCAGCCGGTAGGCCAGAAAGGCGTAGTAAAATGTCGACAGACACATCATCAGGCCCATCGCCGGCAGGATGCGGCCGAAGACGATCGGGTCAGGCATTTTCAGCACGAACCGCAACAGAACGGTCAACGTCAGCATGTTGACGAGAATGTTCGTGCCGAAGCCGAAGAACGCATTCCAGTCGCCGGGCGCCCATAATCGTGGACGGAACGGCACTTCGGACGTTGCAGCGCTCATCGCACGCTCCTGCTTGTATTCCTGGCCCTATCCTGTCCCAAACCGTATTGTTTTTGGATTGGCGACATCCGCGAGCGACCGAAGCAATTGCGGCGATGCGGTCACCGAGCCGAAAATGCCGCCCTGGGCCTTGATCATGGCAAGGCCGGCAGCGTGGAATTCCGGAAAATACGAAGCGCAGCAGTCGGCGAGTACGATGCAGCGAAAGCCGCGGTCGTTGGCTTCGCGTACCGTCGTGTTCACGCATACCTCGGTCGTCACGCCGGCGACGAACAGCGTGTCGATGCCGCGATTGCGCAGCATCAGTTCAAGGTCGGTCTGGTAGAACGCCCCCTTGCCCGGCTTGTCGATGACCGGCTCGCTCGCGAGCGGATAAAGCTCCGGGACGATATCGTGACCGGGCTCGCCGCGAACGAGAATGCGTCCCATCGGACCGCTGGCGCCGATGCGGTTCGCCGGGTCGCCGCGCTCGACCTTGTATGGCGGCGCGTCGGACAGATCGGGCCGATGTCCTTCGCGGGTGTGAATAACGAACAGATCCAGGCGCCGCGCGGCGGCAAGCACCGCGCTGCATGGCCCGACCGCCGCGCGCAATCGCGAAACGTCGTTGCCGAGCGCTTCGCCGAAACCGCCCGGCTCCAAAAAATCGCGCTGCATATCGATAATGACCAGCGCCGCGCTCTCAAGATCGACGGCGAGCGCGGACGGTTCGGCTTCGACTCTCACGCGCGGCATCCCCGATCTCCTGCCTCGCAACGACAACAAACGTGCAAAATCGGGGCCAGCGCTGGCAGGAGATCGCGCCTCGACAACCGCCTAATAAATGTGCGGCAGCTGCCCATGAACGCTCAGCAAGCGCTCTTCGCCCGCCCGTCGATGAGCAACAGGCCCTTTGAATCAGGCCTTTCTGCCGCGGCAACGGCGGCGCGCGGCGTGGCACGCTGCTTGCGGAAGGACCCCCATGTCAACGAAGTGCCAGCTCTGGGAGGCCTCAATGAAGCGCCGCGACTTTCTCAAATCGATGACCGCATTGACCGCGGCCGCCGCCGTGCCGGCGCCCGCGATCTGGTCCCCGGCCAAAGCACAGTCGCGCCAGGAGACACTTCTCATCGTCTCCGAAAGCGGTCCGAACAATCTCGATATCCATGGCGTCGGCACCAATGTGCCCGGCTACGAAGTATCGTGGAATTGCTACGACCGCCTCATCACCCACGAAATGAAGACGCTGCCAAACGGAACGCCGTATTACGACAAAACCAAATTCAAGCCTGAGCTCGCCGAGGATATGAACGTCGGCGACATGTCGGCGACCTTCAAGCTTCGCAAAGACGCCGTGTTTCAGGATGGCACGCCGGTGACCGCCAAGGACGTCAAATGGTCGTTGGATCGCGCGGTGACGGTCGGCGGCTTCCCGACGTTCCAGATGAGCGCCGGCTCGCTCACCAAGCCGGAGCAATTCGTCGTCGTCGATGACCATACTTTCCGCGTGGATTTTTTGAAGAAAGACCGACTCACCATTCCCGATCTCGCCGTCATCGTGCCCTGTATCATTAATTCCGAGCTGGTGAAGAAAAACGCCACCGCGCAGGATCCATGGGGTCTCGAATATACCAAGCTCAATACCGTCGGCAGCGGCGCCTACAAGGTGACGAACTGGACTGCCGGCTCGCAGGTCGTGCTGGAACGTAACGACAAATGGAAAGGCGGCCCGCTGCCAAAGATCAAGCGCATCATCTGGCGCATCGTGCCGGATGCCGGCAATCGGCGCGCATTGCTCGAGCGCGGCGACGCCGATGTTTCGTACGATCTGCCGAACAAGGATTTCTCCGAGCTGAAGACCGACGGCAAGCTCAAGATCGTCTCGACGCCTTATTCGAACGGCATCCAATATATCGGCATGAACGTCCAGCACCCTCCGTTCGACAATGTGAAGGTGCGGTACGCCGTGGCCTATGCCTTGCCGTATCAGAAGATCATGGACGTGGTGCTCTACGGGCTCGGCAAACCGATGTTCGGCGCGCCGGCGGATGCGCCCACCGAAGTCGCCTGGCCGCAGCCGCACAGGTTCAACACCGATCTCCAAAAGGCAAAGCAGCTTCTTGCCGAGTCTGGAGCAAGCAGCATCAACGTGCCGATCTCATTCGATCTCGGTTTCGCCGGCGTCAATCAGCCGATCTGCGAACTGGTGCAGGAAAGCCTCCAGAAAATCGGCATCACCACGACCATCAACAAGGTGCCGGGCGCGAACTGGCGCACGGAACTCACCAAAAAGACGATGCCGCTCATCACCAACGTGTTCTCGGGTTGGCTCGATTATCCCGAATATTTCTTCTACTGGTGCTATCACGGCGGAAAATCGATTTTCAACACAATGGATTATCAGTCGCCGGCGATGGATACGCTGATCGACGGTGCACGCTCCGCCGCAGCTACCGGCGATTGGGATACCTACAACAAGGACGTGAAGGGCTTCGTCGATCTCGCCTACACCGACATGCCGCGCATTCCGCTCTATCAGCCCTATGTCAACGTCGCGATGCAGAAGAACATCGGCGGCTATCAATACTGGTTCCACCGCCGGCTCGATTACCGCAGCTTCGTAAAGGCGTGACGCAAGTGAGGTTGCGTCACGTCCTGCCTCTTCCCGCTGGCGGGGAGAGGAACTCACACCCCTCCCCCGCTTGCGAGGGAGGGTCGGGAGGACGCGAACGCCGCAAGATTTTTCGCCAGCGTCGGACACATTACCACTCGAACTCGCTTCGCTCGTCACTCCCCGCAAACGGGTGAGATAAAAGATGCTGACGATGGTCCTCAAGCGACTGGCGATGGCTATTCCCAGCTTGATCGGCGTGGTGGTTGTTACGTTCCTGTTGACCCGAGCGTTGCCTGGCGATCCGGCCGTGTATTTCGCCGGCCCCGCCGCCACTCCGCAGGCGATCCAAGAGGTACGAGTCAAGCTCGGTCTCGATAAGCCGCTGATCGAGCAATTCGGCCGCTATGCCGTCGATCTCGCCCACGGCAATCTTGGCACCTCGCTGACCACGGGCCAGCCGGTCGCGACGGAATTGCGCAACCGGTTGCCGGCATCTGCGGAACTGACGTTGCTCGGACTTCTCGTCTCGATCGTGATCGCGGTGCCGCTTGGCATTCTCGCGGCGACCAAGCCGAATTCCCTCGTCGATCAGGCCTGCCGCGTCATTTCAACCGCCGGCGTATCGCTGCCGGTGTTCTTTACCGGCCTCATCCTGGTTTATGTCTTCTACTATTTGCTCGGCTGGGCGCCGGCGCCGCTTGGGCGGCTCGACGTCTTCCTCTCTGAGCCGCCGCATGTCACTGGCTTTTATTTGATCGATAGTCTGATCGCGGGCGATCCAGAAACGTTCATGGCGAGCCTCAAGCAACTCATCCTCCCGGCGCTCACGCTCGCGATTTTCTCGCTCGCGCCAATTGCGCGCATGACGCGCGCCTCGATGCTCGCGATTCTATCTTCGGACCTCGTGCGTACGGCGCGGGCGAGTGGCCTCTCCGCTTACACGGTGATCATCACTTATGCCTTCCGCAACGCCATGCTGCCGGTCATCACGACGCTCGGCATGGTGTTCTCGTTCCTCCTCGGCGCCAATGTTCTGGTAGAAAAAGTCTTCGCCTGGCCGGGCATCGGCTCCTACGCCGTTGAGGCGCTGCTCGCATCCGACTTTGCGCCGGTGCAGGGCTTTGTGCTGACGATGGCGGTCATGTACGTCGCGCTCAATCTCTTGATCGATATTCTCTACGGGCTGATCGATCCGCGCGTGAGGCTCGACGCATGACCGACATCGCCGCAACGCCTCGGCCGGAGAGCAGCTTGGTAGCGCTCCTCCGCCATGCGCGCTATGTCATTGGTGAAAATCCGGTCACCGGTTTTGCGTTTGCTCTGTTCGTTCTGATTGCGCTTGCCGCGGTGTTTGGTCCGCACCTCGTGCCATACGACCCCCTCGCCAGCGACACCGTGGAATCGTTGAAGCCCCCGAGCTTGCATCACTGGTTCGGCACCGATCAGCTCGGGCGCGATATCTTCAGCCGTGTCGTCGTTGCGACACGGCTCGATTTTTTCATCGCTGTTGCCTCGGTTGCGCTGGTATTCCTGATGGGAGGTCTTGCCGGCGTTGCCGCCGGATTTTACGGCGGCTGGACCGACCGCATTGTCGGCCGTATCGCCGACACCATCATGGCTTTCCCGCTGTTCGTGCTCGCTATGGGCATTGTCGCCGCGCTCGGCAATACCGTGCAGAACATCATCATCGCCACCGCGATCGTGAACTTTCCGCTCTATGCGCGCATTGCCCGCGCCGAGGCCAATATTCGCCGCGACGCAGGTTTTGTCGAGGCAGCGCGGCTCTCCGGCAATGCCGACTGGCGCATACTCGCCCTTCAAATCCTGCCCAATGTCTTCCCGATTCTGGTCGTGCAGATGTCGTTGACCATGGGCTACGCCATCCTCAATGCGGCGGGCCTGTCGTTCATCGGGCTCGGCGTGCGGCCGCCGACGCCGGAATGGGGGATCATGGTGGCGGAAGGCGCGCAGTTCATCGTTTCGGGCGAATGGTGGAACGCATTCTTCCCCGGCGCCGCGCTGATGGTCGCGGTATTCTGTTTCAATCTCCTGGGCGACGGGTTGCGCGATTTGGTCGATCCGCGGAGGCGCACATGATGGGCGCTCCCGCCCTTTCCGTTGAGGGACTCAGCGTCGAATTCCGCACTCGCTCAGGCGTGGTGCGCGCGCTCGACAATGTCAGCTTCAGTGTCGCTAAGGGCGAGACCGTTGCGTTGGTCGGCGAGTCGGGCTCCGGAAAATCAGTGACCGCCTATGCGGTGATGGGCATACTGGACCCGGCCGGCCGCATCGGCGCCGGGCGCGCCATGCTCGGCGACCTCGACCTTGTTGCCGCGACGCCGAAGGAGCTGGCGAATGTGCGCGGTCGCAGCATTGCGATGATCTTTCAGAACCCGCGCACCGCGCTCAATCCGATCCGGCCGGTCGGCAAGCAGATCGGCGACGTGCTCATGCGCCATGGCCATGTGTCGCGCCGCGCGGCGCCGGCGCACGCGGTGGAAATGCTGCGTGCCGTCGGCATCACCGATCCGGCGCGGCGCGCCAAAGCCTATCCGTTCGAAATGTCGGGCGGCATGTGCCAGCGCATCATGATCGCGATCGCGCTGGCGGCAAAGCCGTCGCTCTTGATCGCTGACGAACCGACCACCGGACTCGACGTCACCACGCAGGCGGTGATCATGGATCTCATCAACGACCTCGCCAAAGAGCTCGGCATGGCGACGATTTTCATCACCCATGACCTCGCGCTCGCCGGCCAGCGCTCCGCGCGCATCGTGGTAATGCATGCCGGCCATGTCGTCGAGAACGCGCCGACCGCGGACCTGTTCGCAAATCCGCGGCATCCTTATACGGCGGAACTGATCGCCGCTACGCCGGATACCGCGGCGAGCCTCGACGAACTGGCCGCCATTCCCGGCTCGCTGCCAGATCTGCGTCGCACCGACCTGCCGCCGTGCCGCTATTCCGAGCGCTGCCCGCGCAAAATCGCCGGCTGCGCCCAGCCGTTGCCGCACGCGCCGCCCGACGCCGCGCATATCGCGGCCTGCTGGAATCCGCTGCCGGACCGCACGCAAAGAGCGATGCCCGCGGCAACCGTGAGTGCAGCATGACCGTCTTGCTTGACGTCGCCGAAGCCTCAAAATTATTTCCGACCGGCGGTGGCGCCGGCGCGTGGTCGCGTTTCCAGCGGCGCTTTTCCGGCGGCCCGGAAAGCCTTCCCAAGGTTTACGCGGTCGATAATGTCAGTTTCAGCATCGCCAAGGGCGAAACCGTCGGGCTTGTCGGCGAGTCCGGTTGCGGCAAGTCGACTTTGGTGCGCGCGCTCACCCGACTAATCGACCTGAGCCAAGGCAGCGTCAAGCTTGGGACCCGCGAATTGGCGCTCAAGCCAGCGCGCGTTTTCGCCCGCGACCGCGACCGGGCCCGCATTCAAATGGTGTTCCAAGACGCCGGCGAGAGCGTCAATCCGCGCTTTACCGCCTTTGCCGCGATCGCCGATCCGTTGCGGCGCTTGCGCAAGTTGCGCGGCAAGACGCTCAAGGAGCGCGTCGAAACCGTGGCGATCCAATGCGGCCTGCCGCTGCAGCTTTTAACGCGGTTTCCGCATCAGCTTTCCGGCGGCCAGCGCGCCCGCGTCGGCATTGCCCGCGCCATCGCGGTCGAGCCCGAATTGTTGGTGCTCGATGAACCGACCGCGGCGCTCGACGTGTCGGTTCAGGTCGTCGTTCTTCAGCTGCTGCAGCGGCTGAAGCAAGAGTTCGGCATGAGCTATCTTTTTGTCTCGCACGATCTTTCTGTGGTGCGGCTGTTATGCGACCGTGTGCTGGTGATGTATCTCGGCAAAATCGTCGAAGCCGGTCCCGCCGCCGCAGTCTTCGAACACCCATTGCATCCCTATACCCAGGCGCTGGTCGCCGCGGTGCCGCGCCGGCATGAGACCGGCAACCGGTTGCGCCTGATCGGCGAGCCGCGCAGCCCGATCGACCCGGATCCCAACGTGTGCCGCTTCTACGGCCGTTGCCCGCAAGGCACCGATGCCTGTAAGACGACGATGCCGGCGCTGCGCCGCTTTGGTGCCCGCGAGGTCGCCTGTCATTTCGCGGAAGGATTCTTGCCGCAAACGAACACCGTGTCATGAAGGGTAGAAAGACCGTTCGCCAATCCCCGCTACCGAAGCGCGACGCAATCGACTCGCTGGTCGTCGCGAGCGCGCAAGCGCTCCGCCTGACGCTCGACCCCTCGTGGGAGGCCGGGATAAAATTCAATCTGCAATTGATCCTGCGCCACGCCGCGCTGGTTGACGAATTTTCGCTTACCGACGATGCCGAGCCGGCCGCGATTTTTCACGCTTAGCAACTATGCCTAGAGTGCTTCATGCTTGACATGCTCGCGACCGATTTCGATTTCATGCCGGCGGCTGAAATCGCGGCCGCGGTCGGCTCTGGCCGCAGCACGGCGCTCGCCGTCATCGAGGCAACCCTTGCGCGCATTCGCGAGCGCGATCCGCTGCTCAATTCCTTTACCGCCGTCACCGAGCAGCGTGCATTACTTCGCGCCGAGGCGATCGACGCAATGCGCACGCGCGGCGAGGCAATCGGGCCTTTGGCCGGCGTTCCGTTCGCGGTCAAGAATTTATTCGACGTCTCGGGCCTGTCCACGCTCGCCGGCTCCAAGATCAACCGCGACATGCCGCCGGCGACGCGCGACGCGGCTTTGATCGAGCGGCTCGAAGCGGCCGGCGCGATCCTCGTCGGCGCTCTCAATATGGGCGAATACGCCTATGACTTCACCGGCGAGAACAGCCACGATGGCGCGTCGCGCAATCCGCACGATCACGAGCGCATGTCCGGTGGTTCATCCGGCGGCTCCGGCGCGGCGGTCGGCGGCGGGCTCGTGCCGCTGGCACTCGGCTCCGATACCAACGGCTCGATCCGCGTGCCGTCGTCGCTGTGCGGCATTTTCGGATTAAAGCCCACCTACGGCCGGCTGACACGCGCGCGCACGTTTCCCTTTGTCGCCAGTCTCGATCATCTCGGCCCGTTCGCGCGGTCGGTGCGCGATCTCGCGCTCGCTTATGATGCCATGCAAGGCTCCGATGCCGAGGACCCGGCCTGCGCCGGCCGTCCGGTCGAGCCGGTCACTCCGCTGCTGCAACAAGATGCCGACGGCCTGCGCGTCGCCGTCGCCGCCGGCTATTTCAAGTGCAACAGCGGCGAAACCTGCTACGCCATCGACCGGGTGTCGGCCGCTCTCGGCGCCAACCGCGATGTCGAGATTCCGCAGGCCGAACGCGCCCGCTCGGCGGCCTTCGTCATCACCGCTGCCGAAGGAGCCAGTCTACATCTGAACCGCCTGCGCACGCTCGCGCGCGACTTCGATCCCGCGGTGCGGGACCGGCTGATCGCGGGCGCGATGACGCCAGCTTCGCTTGTGGTCAAGGCGCAAAAATTCCGCCGCTGGTATCGCGATCAAGTGGTGAAACTGTTCGACGAAGTCGATGCAATTTTGGCACCGGCAACGCCATGCACGGCGCCGCTGATTGGTCAGCAGACTTTCAGGCGTGGCGACGCCGAATTGCCGGTACGCGCCAATCTCGGCCTTTATACGCAGCCGATCTCGTTCATCGGCCTGCCCGTGGTCGCCGTGCCGGTGCCGCTCGTGCCGCTGCCGATCGGCGTGCAGATCATCGCCGCACCTTGGCGTGAGGATGTTGCGCTGCGGCTCGCTTACGCGCTCGAAGTCAAGGGCGTCGTCGCGGCGATGCGTCCGGTGTTCTGAAAAAACATTCCAGGGAGGGTGATATAGATATCGACCTGCCAGAGGTCGTCGCCGAAGTCAAAACCGCGTTCGAGCGCTACGAAGAGGCTTTAGTCTCCAACGATGTCGCCGCGCTCAACGCAATGTTCCATGACGATCGGCGCACCATTCGCTACGGCGGCGCGGAAAATCTCCACGGCTTTGCAGAGATCACCGCGTTTCGCGCAGCGCGCTCGCCGGCCGGCCTCGCGCGCACATTATCGAAGACCGTTATCACCGCCTATGGCCGGGATTATGTGGTCGCTTCAACTTTGTTTCACCGTGCTGGCACTCCTGGCAAAGTTGGCCGGCAAATGCAAACTTGGGTGCGCTTTCCGGAAGGCTGGCACATCGTCGCTGCGCATGTCAGCGTGATCGATATGTAGAACGGGTCGCGCAACGCGAAAGCCGCCATGGCTTGTGAGGCGGACGATGGGTTGCGCTTTGCTCAACCCATCCTACAATTTATGAAGTGCGCCTAGCGGCAGGCCGCTCGCACGATGAAATTCGCGTCCGATCGACGCGAGCATTGCGTCCGCGCCGGCGGGCGCGACCAGCGTGACCCCGAACGGCGTATCGTCGGACCGCATCGAGGCCGGCACGGCAAGTCCGCATAGATCGAGCAGGTTGACGAAATTCGTATAGGTGCCGAGCCGGCTATTGAGCTCGATAGGCTCGGCGAGCACCTGTTCGATCGTATAGTTGGTGGGCGCAGTCGGCAGCACCAGCGCGTCTATCGCGCCGAACGCGCGGTCGCTTACGCGGCGCAACTCTGCAATCCGATAGAACGCCGTGAAAGCGTCGGCCGCCGTGGCTCGGGCGCCCACCGCCAGAATCTGGCGCGTGACCGGATGAAGCGATTCCGGCGAGGAATCGACCAAGGTTTTGGCGGCGAGGTAGCGTTCGGCGACCCATGGCCCCGCGTAAAGCAGCCGGGCCGTTTCGTAAAACGGCTCCATATCGATCTCGACGAGCATGGCGCCGAGATCGGAGATTTTGGCCAAAGCCGCACCGTAGGCAGCGGCCGAAATCTTATCGCCGAAGAACAGCCGCTGGCCGGCCGGCGGAATGCCAATTTTCACGCCGTCCGCCATCGCACCGACTGCATGCACCACGCGCGACCGCGAATACGGATCGGCGTCGTCGGCGCCGACAATGACATTAAGCGCCGTCATCGCATCGTCAACGGTCAGCGCCAAGACGGAGACGCAATCGAGTGTCCGGCAGGCGGGAACGACGCCCGCGGTCGAAACCAGTCCCAGGCTCGGCTTCAAGCCGACAATATTACTATAGGCGGCCGGCACGCGGCCCGATCCCGCGGTGTCGGTGCCGAGCGAGAGCGGCGCGATGCCGGCGCCAACCGCCAGCGCCGAGCCGGTGCTCGATCCGCCTGGAATGAGCTTAGCGTCGAACAAATTTCGCCCGATGCCATAAGGCGTGCGCACGCCGACGAGGCCGGTCGCGAACTGATCGAGATTGGTCTTGCCGAGGATGAGCGCGCCGGCGGTGCGCAGCCGCGCTACCGCGGTGGCGTCCTTCTTGGCGCGATAGCTATAGGCCGGACACGCCGCGGTTGTCGGCATTCCCGCGACATCGATATTGTCCTTCACTGCGATCGGAATGCCGTAGAGCGGCAGCGATAGGTCGCCGACGCTCGCCTGCGCCTCGGCGGCGACGTCTTTTTCCTCGCGTAAAGTGATGAAGATCGCCGGATCGTCATGGGCCCGGATGCGCGCAAAACTGCGCGCCACGATATCGGCCGGCGTCATCGCGCCGCTTCGATAGGCGTTGAGGATTTCGGCGACCGTTTCAGGCACGTGAGGTCTTCTCCAATCGGACACAACTACAAGATTCGCGAGTTTCGCGTCAGCTCTCGAGTGATAGCACGAGCGCCGGCGGAAGATCACGCTCGGGCGGAGCGTTCTGCGCCGCCTACCGGCCACGAGGCGGCAGACTGTGAGCGGACGCTGCCGCTGCCATATCCGCTTGGCGCAAGTCGGCAACACGTCATTGAAAATGCCCCAGCAGCGCAGAATCATCTGATTATTGAGAGGTGACGTTTGCGATCCTAGACGCGCTTGAAATGTCCATTGTCGATATGTCTAATTATTAAAGGCACTCTCCAGGCGCTCGCGCAGCTTGTAGAGGTACCTGCTGAACTCGAACGGCTGTTTTCGGTTGCTGCTATTGGAATGACCGGCGTGGTGCGACGCTTGTCCAATTCTTCGCGTAACTCCCCACTTTCACAGATTTTGTCGCCGAGCATCCTCAACAGGCGGGTCGTCACGTTCCTGGGCGCAGAACAATCTTGGCTGCCGCTACCTTGCCTTCGTCAATGGCGCGGAACGCGGCCGGCCCCTCGGCGAGGCTGAGTTCTGCGATCCAGTTAAGCGACCCGAATCGAGAGGCCATAAGGGCCGTCACGACATCCTCGAAATCGCTCGATGTGTAGCAATAGCACCCCACGAGAGTGATTTCCTGCAGCGTAATCCGTCGGACGTCGAGCCCCTGCGAGCCGGGAAGCAGGCCGACATGCACGATGACGCCGCCCGGCGCCACCAGCTGACATGCGGCGGCGCGCGTCGCGGCGGCGCCGACCGCATCGATTACGAGGTCGAAGCTGTCGGCCTTCGGCTCGGCGATAGTCCCTGGCTGATAGACCTGAAATGGTCCAGCTTGGCGAGCAGTCTCCTGACGTAATTTGTTAGGTTCGGCAAGCCAGATATCTCGACCGCCGAAAAGGCGCAGAACGAGCGCGACGGCAATGCCAATCCCTCCGCCCCCGAGAACCAGAGTTCGAACAGCCGCTAGCGGCCGACGAAGGCGCTCTACACCTATGCGGACCGCGTGCCAGGCGACGGCAATCGGCTCCGCCAGGGCCGACCTGGTAAGGTCGGCACCCGGCGGCAGCAAGACGATGTTTCGATCGGGTACCGCCACAAACTCGGCAAAGGCGCCTGGGCGGGGCGGCATTGAAAGGATTTGCCGTGTGGGGCAAAGGTGCTGGTGGCCCGATCTACATTGAGCGCAGTTGCCACATGTGATCAATGGATTCACGGTCGCGTTCCGGCCTTGATTGGGACCGTTCATGATCGTGCCGGCGGCTTCATGGCCGAGGATGAGAGGTGCCGGTCGGCGCTCATCCTGACCATGATAGGCATGCATATCTGAGCCACAAATGCCGACGGCCGCGATCTTGATTAGAACTTCGCCCGGCCCCGGCGTCGGTTTCGCCTGCTCCATGAGCTCGATCCGATGCGGCGCGGTGTAGACGAGTGCCTTCATTGGTTCGGCCATCAATCACTTAGCGGTAAAGCCACCGTCGACATAGAGCGTCTGACCCGTGACATAGGCGGACGCATCCGAGGCAAAGAAAATTGCAGCACCGTAAATATCCTGAAGCTGGCCGTTGCGCTCGATGGCGGTCTGCTTCGCGTTGCGCTCCGTGAGCTCCGGATCGGCAAAGACCGGCGCGGTGAGGGCGGTTGGAAAAAGTCCGGGCGCAATAGCGTTGCAGGTTATTCCTTTATTCGACCAGGCTTCGGCGATGGCGCGTGTCAGCTGAACGACGCCGCCTTTGGCAGCCCCGTAGGGCGCCGAATTTGCAAACGCGCGTTGTGACTGCAGCGAAGCAATCATCAGGATGCGCCCCCAGCCGCGCTGCGCCATTGTGGGTGCAAAAATCTGGGTCAGCCGAAATGGAGCGCGTAAATGAATCGCCATGTGCAAGTCGAAATCGGAAATGCTGACCTCGGCGAAAGGTTTGCGGAGATTGACCCCCGCGGCATTCAAGATGATATCGACTGGCTTCAATCCAAGACGCGTGGCAAGCTGGTCCGGCCCATCGGCAAGAGAAAGATCAACGGCAGCGAAGCGCGCTTCGATACCTTCTTTTGCGAGCCCTCCGGCGGCTTTTTCGAGTTCCGTTTCCCGTCGCGCTGCCAGGGTGATCGTTGCGCCTTGCAATCCCAATGCACGCGCAACTGCAAGCCCAATACCTGAGTTTCCACCGGTCACCAGCGCATGCCGCCCGGCTAGAGAAAACAAGGTGTCTAGTTTTCCAGCCATTGCTCAATCCAAAACCGGCTGGCCGAGATCGGCATGGTGCCCGGGCCGATATCTTGCCAGCCTGATATCGGCCGTGCGTGCGTGAGCCTCCATTCCTTCGAGACGCGAGATACGTGCGCTAAGCGCGCCGATTTCAAAGGAGGCCTCGCGCGTCATCTTCTGCCACGTGAGCGGTTTCAAGAACTTGTGCACAGAGAGCCCGGCCGAATAACGCGCGGCGAGTTTCGTGGGCAGGATGTGGTTTGGTCCCGAAGCTTTGTCGCCGTAAGCAACCGTGGTTTCTTCGCCTAGAAAGAGCGAGCCGTAGTTGCTGAGCCGGTCGAGCCACCACGCAAGTTCGGCGCAATGAACCTCGAGGTGTTCGGGCGCGTAGCGATCCGCCGCCTCAATCATCTCCTCCCTACTATTACATAGAACGACCTCGCCGTATTCGCGCCAAGCGGCAGCGGCGGCCGTACGCGCACGCGGCGGCAGGGTGCAGATCAGCTCGGGCACCCTTGCCATCACAGAATGCGCCAAGGCTTCCGATGAAGTAATGAGCCATGTCGGACTCTCATTGCCATGCTCGGCCTGACCTACGAGATCAGTAGCGACGAGCTCCGCGTCGGCGCTATGATCCGCCAAGATCGCGATTTCGGATGGCCCGGCAAATACGTCGATACCGACCTGACCGTAGAGCAGACGTTTGGCTTCGGCGACGAACTTGTTTCCGGGCCCCACAAGAATGTCGGCCGGATGACCAGTAAACAGCCCGTAGGCCATACTCGCGATAGCCTGAACACCGCCCAAAGTAAGAACCACGGCGGCGCCCGCATGATGTATGGCGTAGAGCACATGAGGGTGGATGCCACCGCCTCGATAAGGCGTTGAGCAGGCAATTACCTTTTTGACGCCGGCAGCTTTCGCCGTCACGACTGACATATAGGCTGAAGCAATATGCGCGTAGCGGCCTGTCGGCACATAGCAGCCCGCCACATTACAGGGAACGAGCTTCTGTCCTAGCGTGACACCGGGCCCATATTGGATCTCGAAATCGCGAACAGAGGCGCGCTGCGCCTCGGCAAAACGGCGCACATTCGCGATCGCCTCGCGAATGTCGGCCTTGACCTGTTCAGGTACCCGCGCGGTTCGCCGTTCAATCTCTTCCGCCGTAACCACGATCGGCCCAGTCCAGCCATCTAGCTCGCGAGCATAGGCGCGGACGGCTTCCTCCCGCCCTTCTACGATTTTGGCCAGCATGCGCTCCGCAATTTCGCGTGCGCCTGCACTCTCGCTCAGGGGAGTTTTTTCGGCTTTTTTCAGATAGGTTGCAGCCATCTATGATCACCAGCGTGCGATACTCAAGGAATGGCGGGAGAGGTGTTCGCCCTCCCGCCCCCGGTTGTCAGCTCAAGTCAATTGCTGCCGTTCGCAAATGCCTTCAGCTTCGGATCCGAATCGACCAGTTTCATGTAGGTATCGGTGATGTACGACTTCGCATCTGGCGTCTTCGGAATCGTTCCGGACTTCACCAGGAAGGCGCCGATGTCGTCCATCCAGGTCGCGAGTTTTGATGCGCCATTGGTCGATTTCATCAGCTCCAGCTCCTCGCTGAGCGAATAAGTGGGCCGCTTGAACTCTTCCTTGGCCCCAAAATCGCTCAGCGGCACGCCACCCTCGACGTCGGCAGCCTGCAGCATCTTGGTTGCTTCCTCTGGATGCGCTTTTGCCCACTGCCACGCGTGCACATAGACCGCCAGAAAAGCGGCGACCGCCTTCGGGTGTTGCTTGGCGTAATCGGACCGTGTGATCAGCACACCGGGAATTGTAACGCCCGCCGTCTTGCCCGAGCAGAGCACTTTGGCGCCGGCTTTTTCCTCTACCGAATAGATGTTCGGAGCCCACAAACCGCCAAGCTCCGTCTGTCCGGAGATCAGGGCGGTGACGATAGGCGCCTGCCCAAGATTGACGAGCTGGACCGACTTGGTGTCGACTTTCATCCGATCAAGGCAGCTGCGCACTGCGTAGTCGACGGTCGAATTCGTGGTCAGCAGGATGCGTTGTCCGGCTATCTTCTTGGGATCGGCCTTGAACGCACCATAGCTCTTGGCGCCGACCAAAAGCGCATTGGTCGCGGACTCGTCGTTGTCGATTCCGATAGTGATGATATTGAACCGCACCGCGCCGATCACCGCGGGAACCGATCCAGTTGCGCCGACATCCCACGATCCGGCGGCGGCCGCGGCGACTTGCGGTACGCCGGCGGGAAACATGACGTATTTAGGTTCAAGCCCAACGTCCTTCCACCAGCCCTTTTTTGTCGCTACGTAGAACGGTAGCGCCCAGTAGTTGGTTGGTTGATAGCTGATGGTGATCGGCGTCAGCGCTTGCGCGTGCGCCTGCAGCGGGATGGCCGCTGTACTGGCAAGTCCGACCATACAATAGCAGGCGGCCAGAATGGATCTTTGCGTCATACTACTTCCTCCTCCGTTATGATTGCTTCAACGTTGCGCCCTTCTGCTCCTCGCGTAGCAGACGCCATATTTCCGTGCGCAGTTGCACGAAAGATGGCTCGTTCATCACATCCTCAATCCGCTCCTTGCGGTCCCAGGCTTCACTCTCGCGGACCGGCTTCACGGGAATGATGGTTTTGATCTTGCCCGGACCACGGGTCATGACGACGACGTGATCGGCAAGGTAAATGGCCTCCTCCACTGCGTGAGTGATAAACAGGACGGTGCGCGGATTGACTCTGGCCAAGCGAACCAGCTCTTCCTGCATGAGGACTCGCGTCTGCGCGTCGAGCGCGCCGAAGGGCTCATCCATCAACAGCACTTCAGGATCGAGCACGTAGGCGCGCGCGATCGCGACCCGCTGCTGCATGCCTCCCGAAAGCTGATGCGGAAAGGCCTTCTCGTTGCCCTGCAAATTCATCAATTCGAGAACATTGGCGACGCGTTGTTCTGCTTCGGCTTTCGGCACTTTGGCATTACGAAGGCCGAGCATGATATTGGCGGTAACCGTCATCCAAGGGAAAAGCGCGAAATGCTGGAAAACCACGGCGCGGTCGGGACCCGGACCGCGTACCGCACGCTCGCCGACGCGGACCGAGCCAGAAGATGGAAAATCAAACCCTGCCGCCATGCGCAGGCATGTCGTCTTGCCGCAGCCGGAAGGCCCGACGATGGCAACGAACTCCCTATCCGCAATGGTAAGCGAGATGTCTTGAAGTGCGACGATGGTGCGCGCGGACGCGTGATAGACGCGGCAGACCCTGTTGAATTCGATCCCGCTCACTTCGACGGTCCCGCTACGCCAAAGCGACGCCGTACCGCACCTTCGCCAAGTCGCAGCAGCAAATCGACCGCTGTGCCGACGAGGCCAACCGCTATGATGCCGGCCATCACGGTTCGAGTGGAGACCGCGGCCTGGGCCTGCACCATCATATAGCCGATGCCTGAGGAGACCACGATCAACTCGGCGCCGATGAGCGATTGCCAGCCGAGGCCTGCTGCGACACGTAGGCCGGATACGATCGAAGGTACGGCATCGGGCAGAAGTATTTCGGTCAGCATGCGACGATGCGGCGTGCCCAGCATGCGCGCCGCTTCGACCAATTGCGGGTCGATGAGACGTGCGCCGCGATACGCACCGATCAAGACCGGCGGAAACGCGCCGGTAAAGATAACAAGCACTGGACCGCCTAAACTGCTGCCGAACCACAGCGCGGCGAATGGGACCCAGGCGAGCGGTGCGATGAACCTCAGTCCATCGAACATCGGCGTGACGATATCGTCGATTAGACGGAACCAGCCCATCAACAGTCCGAGCGGCAAGCCAACGACTATGGCGAGCGCAAGACCGGCGCCATAGCGAAAAAGGCTCGCCGTCAAGTGTTCGAGGAGCGTGTGTCCAGCGTACGGACTATCAACCAATTTCAGCAAACGCCCAATGACCGAGAGTGGGTCCGGCAAGAACGTCGATGACGCCAGCCCCGTGATGGAGCCGGCGCCCCAGATCCCAAAAAAAATGGTGAGGCCGAAGAGGCCGAGCGCTACACGTGTCCAGCGACTGAGACGTAGCGATCGGTTACGCACTGACAAGCTCCCGAACACTTGGATGCCAAGCGAGAACCCGGCTCTCGACGATGGCCAGGAGTAAAGTGGTCAGCCAGCCAAATAGGCCAACTGCCGCCATACCGACAAAAATCATGCCGGGATAAATGCTTTGCTGGGCCTCGTTGAGAACATGGCCGAGGCCGTAAAATGATCCGACAAGCTCAGCGGCAACGAGCGTGGTCCAGGACGCCTGCAGCGAGAGGCGCAGGCCGGTGAAAATCGTCGGCAGTGCCGCCGGAATGACAATCCTCCACAGCAATCGCCATCTCGGTGTGCCAAGCATGTAAGCCGCTTCGATCAAATGTTCCGGAATGTCTCGTATGCCGGTTTCGGTATTGATGACCGCCGGAACGAAAGCGGCGAACCAGATCACCAGAATCTTGGCAGAGTCGCCGAGTCCGAGCCAAAGGATGACGAGCGGAATCCACGCTAGCGGCGGAATTGGGCGAAGCAATTGAAAGACCGGGTTGATGATTGCGGCCAAACGTCGATCCCAGCCCATCGCAAGTCCAAGGGCTGTGCCAGTGCCGGAGGCGATGAGAAAGCCCTCGACCACCAGCGCAACGCTCGTGACAATGTGAACCGGCAGCGTGGCTCCGCCAAAGCCGACCGTCGAGATCTGAGCCAAGGCCTCCCAGACAAGCGACGGCGATGGAAAACGCACCGGCGATATGATCCCGCCAGGCCCGGTGGCCCAGACCCAAAGCACAATCAAGACAGTCAATGTGAGGACGGCGACTATGCCGCGGCGGCCGGGCATGCCAGCGCTCCCTCCGTTCCCCCAGAAGCCGTCTCGTTGTCGTTTCCGCAAACGTTTTCATAAAAGCGCTGCTGTGGTCAAGCGTAAAACCAAATGCGGGCCTCGTATCGTTTGGCAATTGCAAAAAACTTTGCAGTCCGGCAAGCTACCGCGCGATGACATTGCACCGGCTGTTTCGTCCGACTTTGCATGATGTTGCGCGTGCGGCTCGCGTTTCAGTCGCAACCGTATCGCGTGCGCTTTCGCGGCCCGATCTGGTGAATACGGATACCCAACAGCGCATTCAGGATATCGCCCTGCGGCTCGGCTATCTCCCGGACGGCGCCGGTCGCGCACTCGCTTCGGGCTTCAGCCGGACGGTCGGCATCGTCGTGCCTACGCTCGACGCTTCGATTTTTTCCAGGGCGATCCAGAGTTTGCAGCAAGCACTCGCCGACATGAATTATCAGCTTCTGGTCGCCGCTCACGAATACTCTCTGGCAGCGGAAGCCTCCGCTGTCCGTTCAATGCTCGCACATCGCGTCGACGGTCTGGTGCTGGTCGGCAGCGATCGCGCCGAAGAGACCCGTAGTTTGCTGCGCGCCGCCAAGGTCGCAGTAGTGATTATTTGGTCTTTCGACGATGAATTCGACTGCATAGGCTTCGATAACGAACAGGCCGGCCGATTGGCAGCCGAGCATTTGCTTGCGCTCGGCCATCGGCACATCGCGATGATCTCCGGCCTCACGGCGCAGAACGATCGAGCCCGCCTTAGGCTTCGCGGCGTACGCAGTGCGCTGCAAAACGCTGGCTACGAGATTCCCGATTGGTATCTCGTGGAGCGTGCTTTCACACTGGACGGCGGGCGGGCTGGCCTGTTGCAATTGCTGGCTCTTAAGGAACCGCCGAGCGCAATCATCTGTGGCAACGATCTTTTGGCTGCTGGCGTGATGTTCGAAGCGACCAGCCGGGGTGTTTCGGTCCCGAACCAGCTCTCCGTGATCGGCATCGACAACCTCGACATCTCCGCGCATCTCAATCCGCCTTTGACGACCATCCATCTGCCGACGGCCAGGCTCGGCATGGCCGCGGCTGAACACATTATCGCACGAATTGAAGGCAAGACTTCTAGCGGTCGACGCGAACTACCAGTTGCTCTCGTCGTGCGACGATCGACAGCTCATTTGAATAGGCACCGATAACAAACCAGGGTCTCGACTCATATAGACTGTCAATTTGATAGGGATCCATTATTGCGAGGAGCGAAGCACCATTGATTTGCGCCGACTTGCGGCTGTCGCTGCACAATCCGGCGGCCAGCTCCTGTTCCACCTCGTCAGCGCCCGTTCTGACGGATCAGACTGTGCATGACATGTCGATACAGCAGCCCGTCGGCGCAGGCGGTGAATGCCACCTGACGGAATGCAGACCAGACGTCGATTGGGGAAGGAAAGCGGCTGAGAGACATTAGACCCAGCGGGTCGTTGCCAAATACCAGAGCGCTATGAGCACTGCCATAGTGGTCAGCCCGATTGCAAAGCGCTGGTTCATCGCCACTATACTCCGGCCAGGAGGTTTCCATTCGCCGTGGAAATCAGCGCGTTTGATATTGAGGCTGGCCATTTACTCGTTCGAGACGACGATTCCCTTAGGATAAGTTTCTGTTGTCGAGTTCGCACAAGACCTCGCCGAGATCGCCAGTCGTCAAAGCTTCCGCCAAAGAGTTTTTACACAACCGAGACCCTTAGCGTAGGTGCCACTCGCAATTTCGGAACGCATTTTAACTAAACACGTGAACTGCATAGGCGTGGGGCAAAAAGGGCAAGGAGCGCCCAAGAAATAAGCAGCGGAAGAGAGGCCGCGGCTCGGCATCTGCGAGATTTGTCGACAATGTCAGTGATCATACAGTGATCACAATGACATAGCATGTCCATTCATTCGTCTGGCGGATTGGCACAGAGTTTGCGCCTTGTTGTGCACCTGTAAGAACCACCTTGGTGTTCAAATAATGGAAACAACCGACAACTTAATTGCCCCAGCGGCCCGACTTGAACGAGCCAGTAGTTTCACGAAGCCTCAGTCGCGGGACCCAGAAGTCGCGATGCACCGGCCCGCACTTTTCCTTGCGGAGACTGTCGAGGAACTCGCCAACGGCTCTAATTTCTTGGAGCGGCTTTCACCGCAAGAGTGGAAGGCCGTGCGGCGCCACGGCAGCTCGATCGTGGTCAATGCTGGCAAGAGTGTTTTCCTCCAAGGTGATCAACACAAAGGAATCTGGGTGATCGAGGAAGGAATCGTTCGTACGTTTTACGCCGCGCCATCTGGGCGACAGATCACTCTTGCCTATTGGACTGCCGGCCATTTTGTCGGCGGTCCGGAAATTTTCGGCGGCGGTGAGCATGTTTGGTCCGCGGACGTTACTCAAGACTCGAAACTCCTGTATCTGCCATCCGGCGCAATACGCGAGCTAATCAAGACTCAACCGTCGCTTGCGCTCTGTATCATTGAGGGGCTGATCGCTAAGGGCAAATGCTACTCAGCCCTTGCCCAAATGCTTGGTACGCGATCGGTGGTAGAGCGTCTCACGCAACTCCTCATCATCCTCGCGGAAAACTATGGCCGGCGCGAGCAGAACCGACTCATCATCGAGCGCAAGCTCACCCACGATCAGATCGCGTCCATCGTTGGCTCCACCCGACAATGGGTCACGATGACGCTAGATAACTTTCAAAGGAAAGGCATCATTTCTCTCGCAAGACGGATGATTGTAATTGAACGCTATGATCTTTTGATGGTCGAGCATGATGCCGACTGAAACCTCCTTATCAAGGCGTCTCGATTTGGTACTCGGCCGGTACGAGAGCGCAATGGCAAGACGATCCAGATACAGGACTATGAGCACCCTGTTTATTTTCTGCGGCATTTTGGTCGCGTTACTGAGTGTCTGCTCAGTTGCGCCGTTTATCTGGCTGCCTCTTTTAATCATATTTGGCTTGCTTGGAGCGTTCGTCCGCTGTCCGGTATGTAATTATCCTATCGGTTTTGTTTCCGAAGACATGGGGCTACTCGCTCCGCCAGAACGATGTGGTAGTTGCGGACGCCCAACGGGACCTCAGACTAAATCATCATAATTGTTCGCTTCAGCGCGGAAAAATTGCGATAGCTGTGGCTTTCTTGCCGGTCTCGTCGCTATCCGCGCACTGCTTCCCCTTTAATAATGATCGTGCAGGTCAGTCAGCTGTCGGTCAATTACTTGCTATTTCTGGCCGCAGACCATGATCTAATCGTTGTTGTGCAAGAGTAACTCGGTCTTGCGCCACGCGCCACTCCTCATCAAGACTTCTGTTCACTGGGAAAATCGATGCCTTCCAAAAAACCAAACATCGTCTTCTTCCATGTCGACAACCTGGGCATGGGCGAGCTCGGTTGCTACGGCGGTGGAATCCTCAGAGGCGCCGACACCAAGCGCATGGATAGGTTCGCCAAAGAGGGCGTCAAGCTCACGCATTACGTCGTCGAGCCGCAGTGTACACCAACGCGTTCTGCCTTGATGACCGGACGTTATCCGATCCGCTCCGGCAACCACACGATAGCGCTCGGAGGCAATGCGGGTGGCTTGGTGCGCTGGGAAAGAACCATAGCCGAAATCCTGTCGGCCGGCGGATATGCGACGTCGATCCTCGGCAAGTGGCACATCGGAGCGGAAGACGGACGTTGGCCGACCGATCACGGCTTTGACGAGTGGTATGGTCCGCTTCGCACTTACGACGAATGCATGTGGCTGGAAGATCCGCACTACATCCCGGAGCGGGACGGCTATTCTTACATGCATGAGGGCCGCAAGGGCGACGGCGTGCGGCCGATCCGTTCGCAGCAGCTTACCATGGAAATGAAAAAGACCTGCGACCTCGAATATCAAAAGCGCGGATTGGATTTCATGGAGCGCAGCACGAAGGCGGGCAAGCCTTTTTACCTCTACTTCAATCACTCGCTGATGCATTTCCCGATGCTTCCGCGCGACGAATTCAAAGGAGCCAGCACCAATGGTGATTGGGGTGACTGCCTGCTGATGCTCGATCACGACTTTGGCGTGTTGCTCGACAAGCTCGACGAGCTTGGGATCGCAGACAACACTATCGTCGTTATGTGCGGCGACAACGGAGCCGAGGATCACTTGGCCGGCCGCGGAACGGGAGGATTCTTCGACGGCTCATATTTCAGTTCGGCGGAAGGCGGCATTCGCACGCCGTTCATAATTCGCTGGCCTGGCCGCATCAAGGCGGGCGCCGAGAGCAACGAGATGGTCCATGTCACCGACATGTTTACCACGCTTTTGCGATTTGCCGGATGCGAGCCGCCGCGCGATCGCCTGATCGACGGCGCCGATCAGGCTCCTTTCTTTCTCGGCAAACAGGAAACGTCCAATCGCGAAGCTTGCATGGTCTGGCTCAAAGACGAATTACACGCCGTCAAATGGAAGGACTTCAAAATCAACTTCAAGCGCCAGCAGCACTTTCACGACCCCGAATTGCCGCTGGGTTTTGCCCGCATTACTCACCTTCAGGAGGACCCGAAAGAACGGGAGCCTGTCAACCAGCGTTATGTACGCTGGTGGGTCATGCAGCACGCGCACCGCATTGTTCGAGAGTTCGAGGTCAGCACGAAAAAGGAAGAGCTCATTCCGCCCGGATCGCCGCTCGACTTCGTGCCAAAAATGGAAACGCGTTCCTAGGATGTGGCGGAGGTTTGCGGGAATGCCATTATGCGATCTCTCGAATGCGCCAGCGGCCTGTCTTTCTCTCGCTGCCCCCATCTCGACGTCCACACATGGAACTGCGCTATGACTTTGCAAATTAACGCTACTCGCACGCGACTGCAGATGGGGCCGATCAACATCGCGCTCCGTCGGCACGCGATACTATCATTGATTTGCTGGCTGGCCTGCCTGTTACGCCCTTACGACCGCTAAAGGACGCCCCACGACGCCCGTAGGTTCATGTCCACGCAGCAAGCAAGTGCGCATACCATAGAAGAAGCAGTCCTTCAGGACCGCGGAGCGGCGGGCTGCGCAATCGCCCAGCGAGCCGGGGTGCCCATGATTTGGGTGCCCGGCGGCAGCTTCCTCATGGGTTCGAACGATTTTTACCCTGAAGAGCGTCCCGCGCGCCGGGAATCTGTGCGCGGGTTCTGGATGGACTCACATCCCGTGACGAATGCGGACTTTCGCCTATTCGTAAGCCTGACTGGATACGTCACCACGTCCGAGCGTCCGCCTGATGCCGCAATTTATCGGGAGGCCCACCCATCCCTGTTAGTGCCTGGCTCGCTGGTGTTCAGGAAACCGCCTGGCCCCGTGGATCTCCGCGACTATCGTGCTTGGTGGGAATACGTACCAGGGGCGGATTGGCAGCATCCTGAGGGTCCGAACAGCTCAATCGACGGTCGGGACGACCACCCGGTGGTTCACGTCAGTTGCGAGGATGCTTGCGCCTATGCGGCCTGGGCCGGCAAGGAATTGCCGATCGAATCCGAATGGGAATTCGCGGCCCGCGGCGGCCTGGACGGCGCTACTTACGCGTGGGGCGACGCGCCTACTCCGGAAGGGCGGACAATGGCTAACACCTGGCAGGGCCGATTTCCCTGGCAAAACCTCAAGGTGGATGGATACGAAGGCACCTCTCCGGTCGATGCCTTTCCCGCAAATGGCTACGGACTCTACGACCTGATTGGCAACGTATGGGAGTGGACCGCGAGCCCCTTCACACCGGCGCGCGCCGGACCCGTCAAAAAATCATGCTGTGTCGCGAGCGAATCCGGCGGTCATTTTGCTCGCCGAGTGGTGAAGGGCGGTTCACATCTCTGCGCGCCGAACTACTGCTTACGCTACCGGCCGGCGGCGCGCCAAGGCGAGGCGGTCGATACTTCTTCCTGCCACATTGGTTTTCGCTGCGTCGTGCGCGCGTGATTTTCGACATAACCGCTCGACGCGGCGCCATGATTTTGGCGGGCGCGCTGGGCTCTGGACGACGGTGTCGCGGATGGTGCCGGTTTATCCCGAAGTCGACCCGCCTCCAGCTCCAAAATACATACGCATCCGCGACTGGCTGATGGACCGCATCCTGTCTTTGGATCTCAAGCGGGGCGACAAGCTGCCGTCGGAAAACGATCTGGTTCGGCAGTTCGAAGCGAGCCGCGTGACGGTGCGGCAGGCGCTGGAAGCATTGCGAGCCGAGGGCATCGTTGAAAGCCGGCACGGCAAGGGTTGGTTTCTTCGCCGCATACGTGCCGTGCAGAATCTCGGCCGCCTCCAGAGCTTTGGCGAAATGCTGGCGCCGATGGGGGTGCGCGTTCGATCCACGGTGCTCGAACGCGGCGAATGCGCAGCGCCGGAAGCCGTCGCAAAAGCCTTCTCGATGGCGGTGGGCGCGAACGTGGTGCGCATCGCGAGGTTGCGCATCGCCGGTGCCCGCGTCATGTCGTACGATCTGAGCTATTTTCCGCTCGGCATCGGCAGGCGGCTTTTACGCGAAGACTTGGCGCGGCAGGATGTCTTTGTGCTGTTCGAGAGTGCACTCGGAATAAAACTTGGTTTCGCCGATGTAACGATCGAAATCGTGGCGGCCGACGACGAATCGGGCGAGCGACTTAAGGTCGCACCGGCGACCCCAATTTTCAAATTAACCCGGCTCACCTACGACGGCCGCGGCGTGCCGATCGACTTCGAATATGTTTATGGACTGCCGGAGGTCCATCAGTTCACTGTCCGGGTGCCGCGCCGATGAGCGGCGTCGATCGCCGCCGATTGCTGGCGGCGGTTGCCGTCGGCGCGGCACCAAACCTCGTCGCTGCACAGACGCTGCCACTCATCGTGCTTCCCGGCAAAGTTCCAGCGCCCGATTTTGTGCTTCCGGATCTTGCCGGCGCGATTCATCACGTCTCCGACTATCGCGGCCGGACGTTGCTCATCAATTTTTGGGCGGTGTGGTGCTCGCCGTGCCGGCGTGAGCTGCCGGCGCTATCCAGCCTGAGCGGGCGATTGAAGAATGCGCAAATAGAAATCCTGGCGGTCGATCTCGGCGATAGCGCCGACCGGGTCCGCGCCTTCCTCGCCGATCATCCGACGCCTGAGCTCCCGGTTCTGCTCGGCAGTCGGGCGACCGGGGCGGCTTGGCACATACAGGGGTTGCCAGTGACCTTCGTCGTTGACGCCGACGGCATCATTCGGCTTGGCGCAATAGGCGAGCGCGACTGGCGGGCGCCGGCCATCGAACGCCAGCTTCGCGCGCTCCGTTGAAAGGCGGCGCGGAGTGAGACCGGGCCAGCCATCCCGAACTCCTTTGCCACATCGGCGCTTCCCAACTTGTATTAGTGCTCTCCGCTCTTTTGCCTGCTCTAGCCGCGTTTCGCCCGCGGCACCGCCCAACTGTTGAGCAGCGATCCTCCAGCCGGAACTCGCCGGCGCCGCGTTCGCATCAAATATCGAATTACAACAGAAGCTTATGTCTTGGCAAAGGTTTCCTGCGGAGTGGCACGACATTTGCGCATCTTAGTCCAACGTCACCAACAAGTTGCGGCTGAAACAAGAGGGTTTGGACATGATCCGCTTAAAGCTTCTTCCAACTATGGCCTTCGCGGTCGTTCGTTCGGCCGCGAACGAAACTGTATGAGCAAATTGGCGCTGGCGTGGTCGCGAACCGATAAATCGGTTGCGCCGACTGGCAATCGCGCGAGGAAAAGTCGCAGCGATGGCCTAGGTCGCATCGACGGAAACGACCTGTCCGTGCATTTCGCCGCTCAGTCCGGCACTGTAACGGCGCTCGACAGGCTGGATATTCACATCAAGTCCGGAGAATTCCTTGCTCTGTTGGGGCCGTCCGGCTGCGGCAAGTCAACCTTGCTCAACCTCATTGCCGGCATTCTCAAGCCAAACACCGGCACGCTGACCATCGACGACAAACCGGTGCAAGGTCCTAATCCGGGTTGCGGCATCGTTTTTCAGCATCATTCGCTGTTTCCTTGGATGTCGGTCCTCGAAAACGTCGCGTTCGGGCCACGAATGCTCGGCAACAGCAATCCGATTGCCACGGCGCGCTCGCTTCTCACTCTCGTTGGGCTCGAAAAGTACGAGAAGAGCTGGCCTGCGAGCCTGTCCGGCGGCATGCAGCAGCGGGTCGGAATTGCGCGGGCTCTGGCGATTTATCCGCCGGTTTTGCTGATGGATGAGCCATTCGGCGCGCTCGATGCGCAGACACGCTTTATGATGCAGGAAGAGCTTCTTAAGATCTGGAGCCAATTCAATACTACTGTGGTGTTCGTCACGCACGATCTCGAGGAAGCAATTTTCCTCGCCGATCGCGTGGTGGTCATGAAAACCATGCCCGGTGGCATCAAGCACGAGACGATGATCGACCTGCCGCGTCCGCGCGTCCCGGCCATCGTCAAATCAGAACAGTTCAACGCCTATCGCAGCGAGATTTTCGAGCTCATTCGCGAAGAAACGCTAAAAGTGTTTCGGCCGAATTCCTGAAAGCGCGAGGTCGATCATGCCGCGGCAAAATATCGGATGGCAAAAACTGAGTAGGTGGATTTGGACGCTTAGCGGCATCGCTGTTTTTGTCAGCGTATGGACCGCCGCCTCCTTCGAGATCGGCAATGCAGTCCTACTGCCCCCTCCCGCGGCCGTCGTAGGCGGTTTTGTTTCGCTGCTGCACGACGGCACCTTGCTGGTGGATGTCGTGGCCAGCATAAAGCGAGTGCTTGGCGGATTTGCCGTCGCCTCGGCGATAGCGGTCCCGCTGGCGCTGGTTATGGCGTTTTCGCGCCCGGTCGAGCTCTTGCTGTCGCCGATCATAACGTTTTTGCGGCCAATCCCGCCGATAGCGTGGATTCCGATTGCAATTCTTTGGTTCGGCATTGGCGATCCGCCGAGCTACTTCATCACCGCGATTGCGGCTTTCTTTCCGATTTTTCTTAACAGCGTCGCCGGAGGCCGTGCGGTTCACGCGGAACATGTACACGCGGCGCGCTCACTTGGCGCCGGACCGCGGGCATTGTTTCTGCGCATCTACTTGCCGTCGGCGATGCCCCACATCGCCACCGGGCTGCGCATCGGCCTTGGCCAATCTTGGATGGCAGTTGTGACGGCGGAGTTGATCGCTGCTCATTCCGGCCTTGGCTACATGATTCAGGCCAACCGCTTGGCGCTGGAAACCGGCTTGGTCATGGTCGGCATGTGCGTAATCGGACTCCTGGGCGCCGCGATGTCTGTTGTTCTCGAAGTTTTCGAGCGAGTGGTGCTGGTGCCCTGGAAGACACAATGAACGTACCTGCTTGTCCCCCTCGTAATGGAGAATGCCGTGTTCGATAAAATTCTATATCGCAGCGTGATGGCAGCTGCGATCGTCGGCCTCCTGCCGCTGCCGATTGTGCTGCGGCCCGCCTTGGCGGAGTCGCCCGGCATCCGTATTGCGTTTCCGAGCGGCATGAACGGGCAAATTGTCGTTACGATGGACAAGGCCGGGATTGCCAAGAAAGAAGGCCTCGCTCCCACCTTCACCGAGTTTCAGTATGGTCCGCCCATGATGGAGGCGCTTGCCGCCGGGTCCATCGATGCCGTTGTAACGAGCTTGATGCCGGTGACGACCTATGCCGCCAAAATCCCGGGCGATGTGAAGGTCGTCGCTATGCTCGGCCATTCGAGCTATTCGCTCATGGTGGCGAACGATAGTACCGTCACAACACCAGCTGGCCTTGCCGGGCACACGGTCGGCGTATCGTTCGGCTCCGATTCGCACCTTGATACGCTCGTCTGGCTCAAGGACCAGAAGCTAGACGACAAAGTCAATTTGGTGAATATCGCTCCCGAAGATCTTGCCACCTCGCTCGCCAACAAGTCGGTCGACGCCGTAGTCATTCGGCAGCCGCAGGTGTTGCGACTGCAGGAACAGTCGGGCGCGCGCATCCTGCTCACCTGGCCGTTTCGATTTGTCTCCATCGTGAAGACTAAATTCATCGCCGAGCACCCGGACGCCTATCACAAGTATCTTGCCAGTTTGCGTGAATCCCTCTTCTACATCGCGCAGCACCGAACGCAGGCGGCGACATGGTTCGGCGCGGATTTGCGGATGAGCCCCGACGTCGTCATGGCAGTTTCAAAAGAAGATACCAATTACAGGGCCGCTAGTCTTTCGGACATCGATATCTCAGTGACGTCCGCCGCACGTGCTCTACTCACGAAATGGACCGAGGACGCCTATGCCAATAAAATGATTAAAAACCAAGTCGATATCGACAAGCTGTTCTAATAGCAGCAAAGGCAAAAGGCTGACGCGCCTTTGGCCTGACCGCCCGCGGCGAATCCCAAGCGGCATCAAAAAATCAACAAAGGACGTGACATGACGCCAATGTCAAAGGGTGGCCGGGAAGCTGCCAAGACTTTTCACCTATGGGTTTTTTCCGACGCGCATGTGGCTACCGACAAGGCGGTGTCGGACGCCATCCGCAACGGCATGCAATTTGTCCCGCCGGCGGGCTATCCCGAAAGCCTCGCCAACGCGTTGCGCCAATCGGAAGAAGGCGGCAAGCTCGGCGGGCCTGCATTCCCTTGGGATATTGCGCTCGATCTCGGCGATAATGCCGGCTTGTGGGATCTGCCCGACGACAAACAGGGCATCGAAGTGGTGCGCCAATACAGCGTTTTGAAGCAGCATCGCCGCGAACAGATTTATCCGGTGTGCGGCAATCACGATGCTTCGCCGGGCGCCGCTGCATCGAGCCGAGGCAAGCCGGCCAATTGGTGGTTTCGAAAATTTGTCGATCCGATCGGAGAGAACACGGAGTTTTCCGGCGTCGACAATGCGCGCCGCCCCTATCCCATAGAAGGGGTTTGGGATCGCTATTCCTTCAAGGTCGGCAATATCCGTTTTTTGATGATGAGCGATCGCAACGACCTGCCCTATCCGGTCGGCCGCAGGGAAAACGGCGGCGGCTCGCCGGCGGGCGCGGTAACCGGTGAGACCTGGGAATGGTGGGTCAGGCAGGTCGAGGCCGGGCAGGATGACATCATGCTCAGCTGCCATCACCACATGCTCCGCGACACGACCGTTGCCTCCGGCGACTACGAAGGCGTCTCGCGCTATCCGGACGGAACTTATCGGCATGGCCGCTATCACGGAGTCGATGGCGTGCCGGAAGGAGCTTCTTACCTCTATTTCGTCGACGACCAGCCGAAGGCGCAGCGATTCGAGCATTACCTGGAGACGCATCCAGGCGCCGTGGACATCTGGCTCGGCGGTCACACCCATACTTTTCCCGACGACCTTCACGGCGGCCGCGGCCACGTCGAGCGGCAATGGGGGACAAATTTTGTCAACTGCGCCCAACTCTCAAAATATCATTCCTTCGTCACCTGTCCGCCGATGAGCCGCTATTTCACGTTCACTGTCGGCTCGCCGCTGGTGCGAGTACAATGCTATTTGCACGACGATAGCCACGCTCCGCAGGGCTGGTACACGCGAGCCGAACGAACGCTCGAGCTGTGCAAGCCGTTCTTCATGACCTAAGTTCCGTAATCGGCTTATTAAGTTTTCGACCAAGCGTACTGGCCCGGGATGTCCTCACGCTTCGCAAGCAATTGACCGACGTTTTCCGAATTTCGCGCGATCTGGGACGGACGCTCGCGGCAGCGTGGCGGAACTAATTACCGCGGTGACGGCGACGCAAAACACCGTTGATGGCTTTCGACGTCCTGGCGGTCGACCTCGGCGATAGTGCGGATCGGATCCGCGCCTTCCTCGCAGATCATCCGGCGCCTGAGCTTCCGGTTCTGCTCGGCAGTCGGGCGACCGGGGCGGCTTGGCACATACAGGGGTAGCCGGTTAGCTTCGCCATCGACGCCGATGGCATCCTTCGGCTCGGCGCCATAGGCGAGCGCGACTGGCGGGCGCCGGTCATCGAGCGCCAGCTTCGCACGCTCCGCTGAGGGGTCGGCGCAGGCTGAGACCGGACCACCCCAAATTCCGGTGTCTTCCTCTGCAGCCCAGGCGTTCCCTAACTTGTATTAGAGCTATTTGCTTTTCTGCCTGCTCTAGCCGCGTTTCGCCCGCGGTACCGCCCAACTGTTGAGCAGTGCTCCTCCAGCCGGAACTCCGTGGCGTCGGGGTTCGCATCAAATACCCAACAAAAACAAAACCTTATGCTTTCGGCAAAACGGCCTGTGGAATGGCACGACATTTGCGCATTCTAGTCCAGCGCCACCAACAAGTTTGCGGCTCAAACAAGAGGATTTGGACATGATCCGCTCGAAACTTTTTCTAGCGACGGCCTTGACCGTGTTCTGCGCCGTGTCGGCCGAGGCCAAAACGATCGAGATCGGAATCGGCCACCAGAGCATGTGCACGGACACATACAGCGCCGGCCTTGTGATCAAAGAATTGGGACTTTTGGAAAAGCGCTTGCCGCACGACGGCCAGTACAAGGACGTCGATTACAATATCACCTGGAAGGACTATTCGTCCGGCGGGCCGATCACCAATGAAATGCTGGCCGACAAGCTCGATATCGGCATCATGGGCGACTATCCGCTCATCGTGAACGGCGCAAAATTCCAGGCGACCAACAGTTTGCGCACTCTTTACGTCGTCGGCACCGGCTACAATCTGCGAGGCTCCGGCAATGGCATCGTCGTCCCGGTGTCCTCGAACATTTATTCGATCCAGGATCTGAAGGGCAAATCGGTCTCAACGCCGATCGGCTCGGCCTCATGGGGCATGCTGCTCAAGGCGATGCAGGACAACAATATCCCGTCGAGCGCCTATGAGCTGAAAAACCAGGCGCCGGCTGTCGGCGCGGCCAACATCGCCACCGGAAAGATCGATGCGCACGCCGATTTCTGCCCGTGGTCGGAAATCATGGAATATCGCGGCACCGGGCGCAAAATCTACGACGGCTCGCAGACCGGCGTGCCTTATCTGCACGGCGCCGTGGTGCGCCAGGACTTCGCCGAGAAATATCCCGAGGTTGTTGTCGCGTTCGTAGAGGCGGTTTACGACGCCGGCCAATGGATCAAGGCCGACCCGATGCGCGCAGTCGAAAATATGGAGAAGTGGTCGGGCGTCGAGAAGGAAGTGCTGTATCTCTATTTTTCGAAGGGCGGCCTGTTGACGCTTGATCCGACGATAAAACCGAAGTGGATCGACGCTTTAAAATTCGACGACAAGGTGCTGGAAAAGGAACAGGCGATTCCACCGCTCGACTTCAATAGTTGGATCACCGAGACCTACGTCAAAGCGGCCTACAAGAAGCTCGGTCTCGATTACGACGCGCAAAAGGCCGAAATAGTCGATCCCAAGGTCGCGAATAAAGGCATGCCTCTGGAAATCTGGCATGCCCGCGACGGCATCAAGGACTACGCCTCGATGGGAGAGTTTCTCAAGGCAGTAGCCGCGTACAACGCCGAAGGCGCCAAACTAAACGCGACCTATGTCTACGACACCAATACCGGGCTCAAGTTGTTCGGCAATTCGGCGTTTTATGTGAAGACGCCAAGCGGCGCGTTCTCGGCGTTCTTGCTCAAGCCCGACGCGGAGGCCTACGCCCACACGGTCGGCGGAAGCGTGCTGACCTTCGAGCAGGCATGGAATTTGTTCCCTTCGTGACGCACTCCCCGGCCCGGGCCCGCTGCACTGCAGCTGACCCGGGCATGGCCGATGCAGAACTGAAAGCAGTCCATCGCAGAGATCGACGCCATGAACAATGCAGCGCTGGCACTATCGCCTGAGATCGCCCCCGAACCTGACGTGAAATTATTCGTCGGCGAGCCCGTTCGGCATATTCTCGGGTCGCGAGCAGATCGAACGGCACTCGTCCCCGACCATCCGGTACGGCGAAACAGCATCTTTGCCGATGCGTTCGAGAGCGTCGACTACCGCAGCCTCGCGCGCGGCTGGGCGGTGCGGGCTTTCTCGCTCGTTGCCGGCGTTCTGCTTTGGCAGCTGGCCTGCGCCTATAGATTGGATCTGTTTGTCAGGTTCGACAATGTCCCATCGCCCCTCGTCGTTCTCTCGGCGCTGGTTAAGCTCCTGCACGAGACCAAATTTTACGTCCACATTCTCGTCAGCATCAGACGCATCCTGATCGGCTTTACGCTGGCCAGCGTCATTGGGATTGGGCTTGGCGCGCTCATGGGTCGCTCACGGGTCGTGCGAGACTTCGTGGTCCCCTACATCGAGATTTTGCGGCCCATCCCGGCGGTGGCCTGGATCCCGCTCGCCATTCTGATGTGGCCTACGGAGGAATCCTCCATCATTTACATCACCTTCCTGGGAGCGCTGTTTCCGATCGTGCTGAACACCGTGCACGGCGTCGAGCAGACGCCAGAGGTCCTGGTCAGGGCGGCTCAGTCACTCGGTGCAAAACGACTGCAAATTTTCTGGAATGTAGTGATGCCGGCGGCGCTGCCCTCGATCGCCACTGGGCTCGCTATCGGCATGGGCGTGTCATGGTTCTCGCTGCTCGCCGGCGAAATCATTTCCGGGCAATACGGCATCGGCTATTTCACCTGGAACGCCTATTCCCTTATTGACTACCCAGACATCGTGGTCGGCATGCTGACAATCGGCGTGTTGGGGACGCTGTCGACGCTGGCGGTGCGCAAGATCACCCAGCCTCTATTATCCTGGCAAAGGAAGGCGCGATGAGCGTCCTCTTCCTGCCAGTGAACTATCGCAACACCGGCGCCGTGCAGACCCTAATGTCGGGGTTCATTCGCTGGCGCGTCATCGTTATCGCTTTCGCCGTTGGCTTTCCCGTCGTGTTCTATCTGGCGCTAATCGCCACGCTGGTGGTCCAGTATGGACATTTACCGAACTACGCCACTGGCTATGATTGGATTGCCAACGTCTTGCGCATCATCCATGGCACACGATCGGTGTTCGACATGGCGCCGATCATCCTCAACGAGTGGCTGCTTGAAGTCGGCTACATGGACTACGCCTATGGCCATGGCATCGCCGACTGGAGCCTGGCCATCATTCCGCACAAACTCATCATCATGTCGCTTGCCGGCGCGCTGATCGGTCTCAATGTTGCATTGCTGCTCGAACGGCAAGCAGAGCAGACGGTGTCTCAGCAGTGCGTGCAGGCCTGCCGATCCGGCCTTTTGACGAGCATAGGTGCATTCTGCACCGGTTTGACGAGTACGACGGTTTTCTCCGTAGCTTGCTGCGCCGCGCCGTCATGGGCGGGCAGCCTCACTGTGCTTGGCGTCGAGACCTCCCTTGCGTTCGCGATCGAGCCGTTCGGTCCGATCGCGTCGTCGCTCGGGCTGGCAACGCTCGTCGTTTCGGCATTATGGATCGCTCGCGGCACAGCGGCGGCGCGGCGTGTTCCGCAAATGCAATTAATCCGCGAAGGTGCCTAATGTTGAGCGGCGCTGAAGTAACGCCCTTCCTATCGCCTCGGCAGGTGCCGCGGACGCGCGCGGTAGTCGACACCGGTTTGATCGAGATCGATCGTGTCACCATAATCTTCGGCAAAGGCCGCAAGGCGCACAAGGCGGTCGAGGAGACCTCGATCCGCATCGAGCCCGGCGAGTTCGTTTGCATTCTCGGTCCCTCGGGCTGTGGCAAATCCACGCTGCTTAATTCCGTCGCCGGCTATGTGCGACCCGACAGTGGGCAGGTCCGGGTCGACGGCGAAAAGGTCAGTGGCCCCGGCCCGGACCGCGGCATGGTGTTCCAGCAATACTCGTTGTTTCCCTGGAAGTCCGTGAAAGACAACGTTGCGTTTGGTCCGAGGCTTGCCGGGAAATCGCGCGCGTCCGCCGAAGCCATCGCGGGTAATTTTCTCGACATGGTGGGTTTATCGCGTTTCGCGAATCGCTATCCGACGGAGTTGTCGGGCGGCATGCAGCAGCGGGTCGGCATCGCTCGGGCGCTGGCCAATTACCCGCGCGTTCTGCTGATGGACGAGCCGTTCGGCGCGCTGGACGCTCAGACCCGGCAGATGATGCAGGAGAATCTCCTAAACATCTGGACCGAATTCGGCACGACTGTGCTTTTCATCACGCACGATATTGACGAAGCTATTTTTCTCGCCGACCGCGTCCTGATCATGAGTGCCGGCCCCGGACGGATCATCGCCGAGTTCGTGGTCAACCTGCCACGGCCACGGATGCCCGAAGTGACTGCGGAGCCGGCATTCGCCGAGCTCAAGCGCCAGTGCATCGCGCGCGTTCGTACCGAGAGTCTCAAGGCATTCGAGCAGCAGAATCGCTGAGGCGTGCAGGCATGCCGCGAGGCTCTACGGCATATACTGTGGCTGCGACGGCCATGTTGCTGCTGGGCATTGCTATGGGCGCGCGGCATGGATATGCCGGCGGCGATATGGTGGATATGACCGGCGTACAATCGTGGGATTTGTGCGGCGAGTGTCACGGTTTAGATGGCGCCGGCAACCGAATCAAATTTCCGCGGCTTGCAGGCCAACGGCAATCCTACATAATTAGCCAGCTCCTAGACTTCCGCGCCGGTCGTCGCAAGAACGACGACGGACAGATGCAGGAGACCGCAGACGAACTCGCAGCGACCGATATTCCGCGTGTCGCCGATTGGTTCGCGAGCCAAACGCCGCCGTGGCCGAAACCTACAATCGATGCCAAAGCCGACTTGGCCCGCGCTCGGCAATTGGCCATTTCGGGACGTCCCGGCGTTCCGGCCTGTTTGTCGTGCCATAGCGCTGCATCTCTGGGCATGCTCGCTGAGCCGTTCGACGCGCCCCGCATTGCTGGCCAGCGCGATTATTACATCGCGAAGGAACTCACCGACTACCGCGATGGCCGTCGCAATAACGATCCGAAACGTATGATGCAAAAAATTGCGCAACGATTGACCGATACCGAAATCGTGAGCTTAGCAATTCTTCTCTCTCAGAATCCAAGCCTGGACGATTTAGTGGTTCCATGATTCGCCCGGTACTATCCGCCAGTCTGAACTGATAAGGGGAGATGTATTTCCTTATCAGCGACTTCGCGGGTGGGATGCATCGCGCGTTCACGTAATGACGGATTATGGAACGGTAGTAACCCGCTTGCTTCATCACTCGCGAGCGCATCGCGCTGCGGGGACGCGTGAGCTTGCGCGTGCTTTGATTCCGTCGCTGTTTGACATTGTGGATCGGCGAAACTCGCGCGCGCACCAGCGGGAACGGCATCGCTTTTTCACCTCTCCCCGCGTGCGGGGAGAGCATAGGCGTCCCGCGGACGCCGTTCTTGATGGGAAAAGCGCCGATGCGAAGCATCGGCTATGCGAAGCGAGGGTGAGGGGGCCTCTGCGCGATTCTGAGCGCCGCAATTCTGCGCCCGGCGCAGAGGCCCCCTCATCCCGACCTTCTCCCCCGCGCGCGGGGAGAAGGAGTGCGCAAGCGCCGCGCGTGCGATTGCGTCCATTCGCCCACACTTCAGCGAGGAGGCTATAATGATCTCAGCAACAGGGACGCCGCGCCATGGATGCGCTGACTGCAAGCTTTATCGTCGTTGTCATCGCCGCGGCTGCGTTGATTGCGGTCGCATCGATCACCGCCCGGTCCCGGATCGGCGTGCTGCCGGCGCAACGGGATCCGTCGTCGCCTTGGGCCGGCCTGCCGGAGCAAGCCAAGCAGTTTCGTGTCTTCGGCTGGGTCCTCGTGGTGCTGCTCTATCTCGTGGCCGTGTTCTGCCTGCTGCAAGGCTTGAACGCGCTTCGCATCGTCCACCGCTGGGCGCAATGGGAAGCCACCTTCGGCAGCATCCTGACGGCGCAAGCGGAAATCGCGCTCTATTCCCGGTTCTGGATGGCGACGGCGATCGTGCTTTGTCTGATCGGCTATTGGGCGCAGCGGCGTTTAAGACGACGCACGTAAGTGGCCATGGACACGTCCGCCCTCGCGAAGCGGGGGAGGGGGACCGCGCGTTTGCGCGGTGGAGGGGGCGTCTAACTCAACGCTTCGCTTTCGTTGCAGAAAAAAGCCGTGGGGTGGGCAAAGGCGCTGAACGCACCGTGCCCACGCGAGGGTTGGCGATCAAGGCGATTTGGTTATTACGAATGGTCCTATGGAGACGTGGGCACGCTTCGCTTTGCCCGCGCTATGCTTGCTGCCATTGCGCCATACTCTGATATGGCATATTATACATATCGATGGCCGGAGCGCCTGGTTTCGAATGGGATGGCGACAAGGACCGCGCCAACCGGTTGAAGCACGTCATCTCGTTTGCGGACGCGCAGGCGGCTTTCTTCGATCCGCACCGCGTGATTGCCGAAGACCTGGAGCATGGCGGCGCCGCGCCGCGCTATTTCTGCTTCGGTATAGTCGGAGGCGGCGTGATGACGGTGCGCTTCACCTATCGTGCCGGGCGCATTCGCATCTTTGGCGCCGGCTATTGGCGAAAGGGAAAGCGAATCTATGAGCGACAGAACCGTTAGATACAGCGCAGGAGAAATCGGCCGCGTGCGGGTGATCGAGGATTTCCTGCCCGCGGCCGCCGATCTGGTGTCGCGCGAGGACAACGTAAAGGTGACATTGTCGCTATCGCGCCGCAGCCTCGATTTCTTCAAGCGCGAGGCCAAGAAGCGTCGCGTACCCTATCAGCGCATGATCCGCGCCTTGGTGGATACCTATGCGGAGCGGCAGGCGGGCGGAAAAAAAACGTAGGGTGGGCAAAAGGCGCGAATGCGCCGTGCCCACGCGAGGCGCAAAACTCACAAATCGACAATTCAGGGAGCCGGGACTGAAAAATGGCGACGCTTCACGAATATTTTGTCAAGGACGGTGCGCAAAATCTGACGATGCACCAAACATGGCCTATGGCCGATCAGTTAACCGGAAAAACACTCGGTGAGGTAATCGTCCGACTCCATTTCGACTTCGATGCATTCGCAAAGTACATCTCATTCTACTTTCCTGACATGCCGGGTGTTGAATGCCCCGAAGCGATATCACTCAATCAAATCTCGGCAATTCTGAAATGGCCCGAAGAGCACACGGGAGTACAGGCAGGTTTTGGCGAAGAGCGGACAGATGGGAAGGACTTGATATTTACTGGACAAGTTTATTTGTACTCGGAGCGACCCGTTCGTGAAGACCTCAAAGCGCGGATGATAGAAGAAGCCAGAAGACCTGGGCACCACCTGACCTTCAGGAGTGCGGCGTACATGGAGAAAAGAAACAAATGGGAGAAGCCTTTTGCGTTTATCTCACACGACAGGCGCGATCAAAAGCAGATAGCAGAGCCTATTGCCCTGCAATTGCAAAAATTGATGTGTCCAGTCTGGTTCGATCAATACTCCTTAAAAGTCGGTGACAGTCTCCGCGAGGCCATCGAAAATGGGCTAAAAGAATGTCCAAAGTGCATTCTCATTCTGACGCCGAACTTTCTGAACAACAATGGTTGGACGAAGCGCGAGTATGATACCATATTTACTCGCGAGCTTGTGGAAAAGAAACGGGTCATCTTGCCTGTCTGGCACAACGTCTCTGTCGAAGATGTATACAGGTACTCGCCCATTTTAGCTGATCGGGTGGCCGCTCAATGGGCGGACGGCGTCGAGGAGGTTGCAAGAAAACTCTTCGGCACTATTAACGCGCCAGCGTTGGAAATGTAATTGCCATTTTGCAGGATGACAGAAGTAAGACGTAAGAAATAAGAAACCTCCCACTATCTAGGCGCAGCCATCTGGAGCCCCCCATGAACGCCCCGCTCTCCACCCACCCTACGCCGCCCTACAAGCACACCCCGCTGTTCCCGCTCGGCAAGGACACCGCGCCCTACCGCAAAATCTCCGTTGATAGTCCGGCTGGCGGCGCCTTGGACCTGCGCGTCGAGCGCGTCATGGGTGAAGAGGTGCTGGTGGTGCCGCGCGAGGCGCTGCGCGCGCTAGCTGAAGCCGCCTTCACCGATATCAATCATCTCTTGCGCCCCGCGCATCTCGCGAGCCTCAAATCCATCGTCGAGGACCCCGAGGCCTCGGAGAACGACAAGTTCGTCGCCTACGACTTTCTCAAGAATGCCAATATCTCAGCCGGCGGCGTGCTGCCGATGTGCCAGGACACCGGCACCGCGATCATCATGGGCAAGAAGGGCCGGCTTGTTTGGACGCAAGGCGACGACGAGGCGGCGCTGGCCGAGGGCGCGCGCGACGCGTATCTGAAGCGAAACTTGCGCTATTCGCAGCTCGCGCCACTATCGATGTTCGAGGAAAAGAACACGCGCAACAATATGCCGGCGCAGGTCGAGCTTTATGCCGAGGGCCATGATGCCGGTCATGGCGGCGCCGACCAAGCCTACAAGTTTCTGTTCATCGCCAAAGGCGGCGGCTCGGCCAACAAGGCATTTCTGTTCCAGGCAACGCCGTCGATCCTCACCCGCGAGCGCATGCTGGCGTTCCTGAAAGAAAAAGTGCTCACGCTCGGCACCGCGGCGTGCCCGCCGTACCATCTCGCCATCGTCATCGGCGGCACCTCGGCCGAATTGACGATGAAGACGGTCAAGCTCGCGTCCTGCAAATATTACGACGCGCTGCCCGATCACGGCTCGGAAGACGGCCATGCCTTTCGCGATAAGGAAATGGAACGCGAGATCCAGAACATGACGCAGTCGCTCGGGGTGGGCGCGCAATTCGGCGGCAAATATTTCTGCCACGACGTGCGCGTCATCCGGCTGCCGCGCCACGGCGCCTCGCTGCCCATTGGATTGGGCGTGTCGTGCTCGGCCGACCGCCAGGCGCTCGGCAAGATCACCAAGGACGGCGTGTTCCTGGAAGAGCTCGAGCACAATCCGGCGAAATATCTGCCGGAGGTCGACACCGCGCATCTCGGCGGCGAGGTAGTGAAGATCGACCTCAACAAGCCGATGAAAGAGATCTTGGCGCAGCTTACGAAGCATCCAATCAAGACGCGGCTGTCGCTCACCGGGCCGATGATCGTGGCCCGCGATCTGGCGCATGCCAAGCTGCGCGAGCGGCTGGAACAGGGCCAAGGCCTGCCCGACTATTTCAAGAACCATCCGGTCTATTACGCGGGACCGGCAAAAACGCCGGAAGGCTACGCCTCGGGCGCGTTCGGCCCGACCACTGCCGGCCGCATGGACAGCTTCGTCGAGGATTTTCAGTCAGCCGGCGGCTCCATGGTGATGCTGGCGAAGGGCAATCGCGCCGCGGCGGTGCGCGATGCCTGCAAGAAGCACGGCGGCTTCTATCTCGCCTCGATCGGCGGTGCGGCGGCCAATCTCGCCGAGCACTGCATCAAGAAGGTCGAGACGGTGGAATATCCGGAGCTCGGCATGGAAGCGATCTGGCGCATCGAAGTGGTCGACTTCCCGGCCTTCATCGTCATCGACGACAAGGGCTACGACTTCTTCAAGGAGTTGAACTTGGGGTAAGCCGAATCTTACCGCGTGGCTGGAAAGATAATGGCAAAGCCCCGGCCAAAGACCGGGGCTTTGCCGAAAACCCGCCGCGAGCTTATTTGAGCGCGCTCGAGACCGACGAGAATGTCGTGTTCAGGTTGGTGCCGAGACCTTGCACGACCGCGATGATTGCGACGGAAATACCGGCAGCGATCAGGCCGTATTCGATGGCCGTTGCGCCGGAATCGTTTTGCAGAAAACGCAGAATAACGCTAGTCATTTATGGCTCCTCCGTGATGCCGACGGCATGGTTCTACGCAGCGCCCGTTTTCCTTCGTTTAAGCAAGTCGTTCGAAGTTTCAGCAAAAAAGCCGGCGGATTTCATGACGAAGCGATGACCGGCACGGGGGTGGACCGTCCGATTTTACCTCTGCATGCGGTGAGCGCGACGACTTGACTATCCGTAACCGCCAGGTTACATTTAACGTAACCACACGGTTACATTAAGATGGCTGCAGTTAAAATTCGGCCGCAAGAGGCGGTGTTCCGGGCGATCGCCGATCCGACCCGGCGCGAAATCTTGAGTCTGCTGCGGCGCCACCGCTGCAGTGTCGGCGAGATCGCCGGCAATTTTCGCGTCAGCCGGCCGGCGATTTCGAAGCACATCCGGCTGTTGCGCCGCGTCGGCCTGGTGGTGACCGAAAACGAGGGCACCGCGCGGATCTGCCGATTGAACGCCGCGCCGCTGCGCGCGGTCGATGAGTGGCTGCGCGATTATCGCGAGCTTTGGGGCGAGAGCCTGCGCAACCTCAAGCGGTTGGTCGAGGAGGACCGATGAATTCGAAAAGCGCAATCGACGCCATCGTCGAGGAGATTACCGTCAAGGCGCCGGCCGCGCGTATTTTCGACGCGCTGACCGATCCGGTGGCGCGCGTGAAGTGGTGGGGACTCAAAGGCCGCTTCGAGACCACTGACATGGAATCCGACCTGCGCCCCGGCGGCCGCTGGCGCATGCGCGGCACCGGCATGGGCGGCAAGCCGTTCCAGGTCGCCGGCGTCTATCGCACTGTCGAACCGCCGCGCGCGCTTGTCTTCACTTGGCTGCCCGATTGGGACGAGGAAGCGACCGAGACCCTGGTGCGGTTCGATCTCTCCGAGCATGACGGCGTCACCACGGTGCGGTTGACGCATTCCGGCTTTGCCTCGGCAGGCTCGCGCGCGCGCCATCAGGGCTGGCCACAAATCCTGTCCTGGCTGCAGGGCTACGCCGAGCAGTAAGCCGCCGGCTTTTGCGCTACAATCGCCGCGCAGAATCTTAAGCCGGGCAAGCGGGATCGGCAACGCGTGGCGCCTCCAGCATCAGCACAATCGGTCGTCGACTGGCTCATCGACGGCGCGCGGACCGCGCCTCTGGCGCAAGAGGTTCTGACCGAATTGTGCGAGCGTCTGACCGCGGCCGGCTTGCCGCTGTGGCGCGCGATGGTGTTCGTGCGGACGCTGCATCCGGAAGTCGTCGGCCGCCGCTTCATCTGGCGACCCGACACCGGAACGGTCATCACCGACGGCGGCTTCGATTTGCTGGAACGCGACGTCTTTCGCAACAGCCCGATGGTCTATGTCAGCGAGACCGGAACCGCGCTACGCCGCCGTACTGGCGATGCCGATTGTCCGATGGATTTTCCTGTCCTCTATGACCTGCGCGACGAGGGCGTGACCGATTACCTGGTCTCGCCGTTGCACTTCACCGATGGCGAGTTTCATTCGGCTTCGTGGGCGACGCGCCAGCCAAGCGGCTTTTCCGATGCGGAGATCGCGCTGATCGATGCCATCGTCGCGCCGCTGACGCGGGTCGCGGAAATCCGCGCTTATTATCGCGTCGCCGGCAATCTCTTGGCGACCTATGTCGGCAAGAACGCCGGCGAGCGCGTGCTCGCCGGCCGCATTCGCCGCGGCGATACCGAAGACATCAACGCCGCGATCTGGCTGTCCGACATGCGCGGCTTCACCCGGCTCGCCGACCGCCTGCCAGCGCATGCTTTGGTCGACCTGCTCAACCGCTATTTCGATTGCCAGGTGCCGGCGATCGTCGAGCGGGGCGGCGAGGTCCTCAAATTCATGGGCGACGGGCTGCTGGCGATATTTCCCAGCCAAGGCGCCGACGCCGCGGTCATCTGTGCTTCGGCGCTCAAGGCTGCTTACGCAGCGCGCACGGAGGTCGCGGCGCTGCGGGCCGCGGGCGGCGACGCCGCTTCGCTGCGCTTCGGGCTGGCGCTTCATTTGGGCGACGTGCTCTACGGCAATATCGGCAGCGGCAACCGGCTGGACTTTACCTGCATCGGGCCTGCGGTAAATTTGGCGGCGCGCCTCGAGAAGCTTGCCGGCCGCTTGGGACGCACCGTTCTGGCGTCGCAGGAATTTGCCAAATATTGTCCTGACCACCTCATGCCGATCGGCAAGTTTGCCGTCGCCGGCTTTGCCGAGGAGCAGACCGCGTTCGGGCTCGGTGATGAAGGTTTTGGTGACGAAAGGAACGCTGAGGAATGAATACGGTCACGGCCACCGCCGCGCCTGCGAAAACCAAAGGGCCGATCGTCTGGCTCGATATGGACCAGCAGCAGCTCGACGACGCCTATGACCAGAACGTCTATGCCAAGAATCGCGAGCGGGTGGTCGCGCGCCGCATCGCGGCGAGCGAGCGGGCGCGCGCCATTCTCGGGCCGCCGCGGCGCGTCGCCTATGGGATAAGCGAATACGAGCAGCTCGACATTTTTCGGACTCCCTCCCCGGCAAGCGGGGCAGCAAAGGAAGCGGGTGCGCCGGTCAACGTCTTCATTCATGGCGGCGCGTGGCGGCGCAACAAGGCGGCCGATTATGCGCTGCAGGCCGAGCCGCTCCTTCGCGCCGGCGCGCATGCGGTCATCGTCGACTTCATCAATGTCGATCAGGCCGGCGGCGATCTGTTGCCGATGTACCAGCAAGTCTGCCGCGCCATCGCCTGGACCTGGCGCAATGCGGACAAGTTCGGCGGCGACCGCGAGCGATTTTATATTTCGGCGCATTCGTCGGGCTCGCATCTCGCCGGCTGCGCGCTGACGCTGGGCTGGCGCGAACAAGACCTGCCGGAGAATTTTTGCAAAGGCGCGTTGCTGGCGAGCGGCATGTACGACCTTGCGCCGGTGCGATTGTCGAAGCGCTCGGCCTACGTCACGTTCACCGACGCGATGGTGGAAAAGCTCAGCGCGCGCCGCCATCTCGACGGCCTGCACACGCCGCTCGTCGTCGCGCATGGCACTTTCGAGACGCCGGAATTTCAGCGGCAGAGCCGCGAATTCACCGCCGCGGCGAAAGCTGCCGGCAAACCGGTCGAACTCCTCGTCGGCGAGGGCTACAACCATTTTGAAATGCTGGAAACGCTGGCCAATCCTTACGGCCTGCTCGGCCGCGCGATGCTCAACCAGATGAGATTGACGTAGCCGCCATTCCGGCGGGCCGCGAAGCGGCTCTCGCTATGCTCGGCCGGATTGAAACCGTCACGCCGCTTCGGACGTTTTGTCCGTGTCCGGCTTCGAGGCTTTGCGCATCGAGGTGCGGATCAATTCGGCGCCGCAGCGACGGCAGGCATAAACCGTGTCTTCGACTTCGGCGGAGATCGGGTGGCGGGCGGTGAACACCATGCGTCCTGCGCAGACCGGGCAGGGCATCATCAGCGAGGGTAGACTTGACGCGGGTTGAGCCGTTTGATGGCGCATTCACTCACCGAACCTCGACCTTACCGAGGATGACGATTTTATGAATTACGTGCCGCTTTTGTGGTGGAGTCAAGATAAATTGTGCATTGCACACAGGCGCGTTGCGCTGCGGTATGCCGCTGTGGGGATAAGTTATTCCAGGTCAAAGCAAATCGCGGTGTAAACCGTATCCGGAGCGTCGGCGTTAAACCGGCGGCCACCGCTTTGATCGGGCGCATCAGGAAGCCAAAGCCAGCGCTGAAATGCACGGGATGCCCAGCGCGGCGAAGCTCGCTTGGGTTGCCGGCACCGAGCCGTCGAGGTCGATGCCGCGACAGGCGTCCTCGACAACGAACACGGCAAAGTTTTCGCGGCGGGCGTCCTCGGCGGAGTAGCGCACGCAAAAATCGAATGCCAAGCCGGCGAGGAACACGCGCGTCAGGCCGCGCTCGCGCAGATAGCCGACGAGGCCGGTCGGCGTCGCGCGGTCGTTCTCATAGAACGCCGAGTAGGAATCGATCGCGCGATCCATGCCCTTGCGTATCACCAGGCCGGCATGGGGAATTTGCAGGCCGCGGTGAAACGCGGCGCCCGGCGTGTCCTGCACGCAATGGTCCGGCCACAGCACCTGCGCACCGTAAGGTGCCGCGATCGCCTCGAACGGACGCTTGCCGGGGTGGCTCGAGGCGAAAGACAGATGTCCGCGCGGGTGCCAGTCCTGCGTCAGCACGACGCGGCGAAATCTTGCCGCAAGCGCATTGACGATCGGCACAACGTCGTCGCCGCGCGGTACGGCAAGCGCGCCGCCGGGACAGAAATCGTTCTGCACGTCGACCACGATGAGGACGTCGCCGTCCGCCATTTTCGTTGCCGCGGTCATGGCGCGGTCATGGCGCGGCGCCCCGCTTCTGCAAACGGCTGTCGACCGCGGCGGCAAGCTTGACCAGATCGTCCGCGACCTCGACCGGATAGCTGGCGCCGGGAACGAGCCGCGACAGGTCTTCCGGCAGACGTTCCAGCTCGCGCTTGGCGTGAAGCCTGATCGCGTCGAGCGACGGCGATGGCGCGATACGCCGGCCATCCTTCATCACCAAGCCGATGAGCGGCTCACCGTCCCCACCCCGCCCTCCCCCGCTCGTGGCGGAGGATAAAGCGGGGCTTTCCAGCGTCAGCCGGTCGCCGGCCATGCGGCCGCTGCCATCGTATCGCCGCCACACCTGCTTGCGGCCGGGCCAGGTCGCCTTGTGCTCCGAACGCTTGCGTCGCGGCAGCCCGGCATATTCCTGCATTTTGTAAACGCAATCGGCCGACGGCGCGTCCGCGGAGGTGGTCAGGCTGGTACCGATGCCGATGCCGTCGATCGGCGCCTTGGCTTTCGCGAACGCCAACAGCGAATCCTCATCGAGTCCGCCGCTGGCAAAAATCGTGGTGTCGTTGAGCCCGCCGGCGTCGAGAATGGCGCGCACGCTTTTCGACAGTGCGATGAGGTCCCCGGAATCCAGGCGAACGCCGCGAATCGCGATGCCCGCCGTTTTGAGCCGCGGCGCCAGCGCCACCACCTTCCGCGCGGCGGCTTCGGTGTCGTAGGTGTCGAGCAGCAACACGACATTGTCGGGCCGCGCCCGAGCGAAAGTTTCGAACGCCGCCGCCTCGTCGTCGAATGCCTCGATGAAGGAATGCGCCATCGTGCCGTAGAGCGGAATGCCGAATTTTTTGCCGGCCAATACCGTGGCGGTGCCGGCAAAGCCGGCAACATAGCTCGCCCGCGCCGCCATCAATCCCGCTTCGGCGCCGTGCGCGCGCCGCATGCCGAAATCCACCAAGAGCTTGTCGGGTGCGGCGAGTACGCAGCGCGCCGCCTTGGCGGCGATCAGCGACTGAAAGTGCAGGATGTTGATCAGGCGCGATTCGACGAATTGCGCCTGCGGCAGCGGCGCGGTCACGCGCAGGATCGGCTCGCCGGCGAAGAACACGGTGCCTTCCGGCATGGCGTGGACGTCGCCGGTAAAACGGAACGCGGCGAGATAGTCGAGCAGTCTTTTGCCGAACCGGCCGGTGCTGTCGAGCCAGGCGATGTCGGCGGCCGAGAAGCGCAAGCCCTCGAGGTAATCGAGCGCCTGCGCCAGACCCGCGGCCAGCAAAAATCCGCGCCGCGGCGGCAGGCTGCGGGCAAAGAATTCGAATACCGCCGTCGCGGTATCGCCATGGTCCAGATAGGCCTGGATCATGGTGATCTGATAAAGGTCCGTCAGCAGCGGACTTGACTGTTCCATCGCGGCAATCCTCGCAAGCCTTAAGCGCAAGTTTATCTAGCGAACCCGGCGCGGCGATGCGCATCTTTTTATGCTCGCTCGCGCATGCGCGGTTCGAATGCATCGATGCGGCCGGCGAGGCGGCCGCGCCGTCACGGACTTCGCCGGCTTATCCTGCGGCCCGCGAACCGCCCCCGGGGCAGCCGTCGCTCTCCACCACGGCGGCGGCCGAAGTCGTCGCCTGCCGATTGCGCCCGGCATCCGCCAGTTGAGGCTATCGTGCCGCTCGCCATCTCCGGGTATGCCTAGCCTCGCCCCCCGCCCAAATCGCCTGTTCTGCGACAATTTCAAGCCCGGGGACGAGTTCACCCTTTATTTACATTATTCTTGCGCCCACGGACGGAATGTCGCATGTTATCCGACGTTCGCAGCCGCTGGGGACGGCGACTGAGGGTTGCTGCGGGCTGCTGGCAAGACGGGGGCCTTTTTGTCACGCTCTACGGGGAGCGGGGGAGAATGATGGCTGCGTTCGCGAGGGAAGGCGGTTACGGGGCTCCGGCTTCCGTGATCCATGTCGATTCCGCGCATCCCGATCACGCGATCGTCGTCCCGGACGCGCAGCTGTTGTTCACGGGCGAATTCCACCGCGCCGGACCCGATCTTGTTCTCATCGGCCACGACGGCCGGCATCATATTATTCCCGGTTATTTCGCCACCGAGCATCGCGCGGCCCTGGCGGCGCCAAACGGCGCGAGCCTCGCCCCCGATGTGATCGATCTGTTGGCCGGCTCGCCGACGCCCAACGAATACGCCCAGGCCGGCACTCCGACGGCTTCGGCCGATCCCATCGGCACCGTGGAAAAAGTCGTCGGCAATGCGACGGTGGTGCGCAACGGCGTCGCCGTCGCGCTGCATGTCGGCGACAAGGTCTACCAGAGCGACGTCGTCCAGACCGGCTCCGATTCGCAGATCGGCATCGGCTTCCCCGACGGCACCGCGCTCAACCTCACCGCCAACACGCGGATGGCGCTCAACGAGTATTCGTACGATCCGAACTCGAACAGCAACAGCGCGCTGATCAGCCTGGTTGAGGGCACGTTCTCCTTTGTCGCCGGCAAGGTCGCGCATACCGGCGACATGAAGATTCAGACGCCGGTGGCGACGATGGGCATCCGCGGCACCACCGGCTGGGTGCAGGAGCTCGCGACGGTTACCGCGAATTACAACAACAGCACCTACTCGTTTGCGGTGACGGCCGACTACGGCACCAATCAGACCGGCATGTACGATCTGATCGACCAGACCGGCCACGTCATCGCCACCGTGTCGCAATCGGGCTACCTGACGATGGTGACGCCGCAAGGGGTCGGCGCGTCGCCGGTCGTCACCACGCAGCCGATGACGGCGACGCAATTGCAGTTCGAGCAACAGATCGTTCAGGAAGTTTTCCAGACCCTCAACCTCATCAACAATCCCAATCCGCATTCGGGTCCCGGCGGCAGCGGTTCAGGGCCGCAAAATCAGCAAAACGGCCCCGCACAGCAATTGCTCAAGGAGAATGGCGGCAATCTCAACCTCAACACAGCGGGTCAAGACAACGGCAGTTCCGGCTCGACACACGGCGCCTCGGGCAGCGGATTGAGCCAGCCAACGCCCACGGCGTCGTGGCTCTATGCGACTAATGGCAATTGGGCCGACGCCCTGTCCTGGAGCGACGGTTGGGCGCCGCTGTCCTGGCAGAGCCTCATCATCAATCAGCCGGTCACGGTGACCATCGACAGCGGCAATGCCGATTCCGGCCCGTCGCCGACCGCGGCCCTCGATCTGTTGGTCGGCCTCGGCGCGACGCTGCAAATTATCGGCGGCGGATCGCTCACGGTGACCAACATCGTCGACGTCTTCGGCACGATCGATGTCAATTCCAACATCCAGGATCCGTCATTTTTCGCTCAGGGTCCGGTGACGGTGGAGGCGTTGGGCACGATAGAAGCCATCGGCGCCGCCGCAGCGATCTACTTCTCCGATCCCACGGACATTACGGTCACCGACAGTTCCGGCAATTCCACCATCTATACGATAGACAATTCCGGCATCATTGCCGCAACCCAATCCGGCCAGGTTTGGTTCGAGCAGGAAATCGCCAAAAACGAGAGCACCGGCCAGATCCAGGCGCAGAGCGGCGGCATCGTTACTTTCGACCAGGGCAGTCTCGACAATGCCGGCAGCGTGACCGCGGATAACGCGACCGTCCTGTTCGAACAGGTCGCGGTCACCAACGAGAGCGGCGCCTTTATCGTTTCGCAGGATGGCGGCACGCTCACCTTCGATCAGGGCGGCCTCGACAATTTCGGCACCGTTGCCGCCGGCACCAGTCTCGTTGCCGGCGGCACTCTGTCATTCGAGCAGACGACGCTGACAAATGAACTCGCCGGGGTGCTGGAGGCGGCCAACGGCGGCACCTTGCTCATCGACGCCGGCGGTGGTGTCATCACCAACATCGGGACGCTTGCGGCGCAGGACGGCGGCACCGTCAAGCTCGAGAACCTTACGGTCGACAACACCGGTGCCATCGAGCTGAATTCGGTCGGTTCAGCGAGCACGCTTGAGGTCGGCACTGTAATGCTCGATGGCGGCGGGCACGTCACGCTGTCGGATTCCAGCGAAAATTTCATTGTCAGTGACGGCGCGGCGGGACTGCTCACCAACGTCGACAACACTATTTCCGGCGCCGGCAATATCGGCCATGGCGACGCGTCATTTACTCTCATCAACGATCCATCCGGAGTAATCGACGCCACCGGGACGAATGCGCTCGTTATCGATAACGACAGCCCAGCCACCAAGAATTTCGCGCCCAATGAAATCGTCAATAGCGGAACCATCGAGGCAACCGGAAGCGGCGGCCTGACGATCGAAAACACCACGATCGACAATTCGACTTTCCACCCGAACACCAATACCGGCGTGGACGGACATATCGAGGCGCTGTCCGGCTCGAAGATCCATCTCGACAACGCAACCATCGTGCAGGGCTTCGTTTCGGTCGCCGCCGGCGGCGAGCTTGATACGGTTAGCGGCTCTGCCAATGAAATCGAGACCGCCAACGGCCCAACGCACAACACGACATTCGCAACCATTAGCATTGCCGGCACCGTATCGATCAGCGACGCGAGCTCCCTGATCTTGGCGAGTCCCTATGACATCGAAAATTCCGGCAACATAAATCTGAACTCGACTAGTCACCAAGCCATTCTCTACTTCGACCAGCCTGCGCCTATTCTTTCCGGCGGCGGCAACATCACCCTGGAAGGCGGCGACGGCTCGCAAGACATCATTGCCGGCCGTATCGTCCAGGGCCAGAGTTATAAGACCGTTCTGCTCGACAATCAGAACAACGCGATTTCCGGCGCCGGCGCGATCGGACAAGACGACGGCCATCTGACGCTGCAGAACGACGCGCTCGGTACAGTCGATGCGAATATCAGCGGGCAAACTCTGACCATCGACACCGGCAGCGGCGTTACCGATACCAACGCGGGGTTGCTGGAGGCCACGAACGGCGGCATTCTGGCGCTGGTCAATACCGCGTTCACCAACTCCGGCACCGGCTCGATCACGGTCGATCATCTGGCGACGCTGTCGCTGACCGGCAACGACACGATTGACAATGGCCAGCTTAGCAATGCCGGCAACGTCAATGTCGGTACTGCCCTCAGCACCGCGACCGTACTGATCGAAAACCAGAACAGCGGCAACGACATCTTCACCGATAGCGGCCAGGTCACTGTTGCCTCCGGCTCGACGCTGACGCTGGATAATGTCGTTTTAGACGACGATACCACCACGCTCAGCCCGCCCGGCATCGACGTTGCGTCCGGAGGGCTTCTGACGCTGGACGACGGCACGCAGATTCTCGGCGGCGTTAACGCTCCACTGAGCGTTAGCGGGGGCACGCTGACGATCGAAAGCGGCGGTCGGCTGGCGATCACGACCGCTTCCGGCGCGACGCTGGATGGCATGGTCGTCACCGACAACGACCCGACCAAAGGCATCGATGTGACATCGGTGCTGACGCTCAGCGACGGCACCGCCATCTCGGGCGGCACGCTGACGATTGAAAACTCCGGTGAGCTCCTCATAACCGCCGGCGCCGGTCTCGACGGCGCGTCCGCGAGCGGTATCAACACGATCAGTCACGTCAACGTCACGGATGTCGGCACCGTGAGTCTCATCGTGTCGGGCGGTACGCTCACACTCGACCACGATTCTTTTAGCGGCGGCGTCATCCACATTACGGTCGAATCCGGCGCAACCCTCAATATCGACAACAGTACCATTGAGGATGCCGTAGTCGTCACGGATCCGGGCGGCAACCTCAATACTTCGAACAGCACGATCCAGACGGTCAATAGTGGGCTATCCGGCAATAACATTGTTGAGCTTGGCACTACCCTGACGCTGATTGATGAATCAGTCACGGGAACCATCGACGACCAAGGCACAATCCTCATCACCACGGCCGGCGCGTCTGCACGCGGCGCCATCTTTGACGGCGTCGTCGTGGATGACGACACCACCACGGTCAGCCAGCCCGGGATCGATGTGGCCTCTGGCGCGACCCTGACGCTCAAGGACAACGCGCAGATTCAAGGCGGCGGCACCGGCACGCTGACGATTGAGAACGGCGGAGTGCTGTCGATCACAACTGCAGCTGGCGCGACGTTGGATGGCCTCCAAGTTACCGACAAGAATACTGCGGCTGGCATCGATGTGGCCTCCGGCGCGGTGCTGACGCTCAACGACGGCACTATAATCTCCGGCGGCGGTGCGGTGACGATCGACAGCACCGGCGAACTTCTCATAACGGCAGGCAGTGGGACCGAAAGCTTTCCTGGTGACTCCGACACAGATTCGCCAACCGGGCGCGGTGCAACGCTTGAAGACGTGACTGTCGCCAACGACGGCGCCATCGAGGTCTCCGGCACCACGCTGACGATGACGAGCGCCAGCGTCAACAACACCGGCGGCAGCATCACGGTGGACGCCAAGACGGCGGCGACCTCCGCCGGCCTGCTGACGCTGACCTCGACCCTGGTCCATAGCGGGACGATCATCAACAACGGCACGCTGGACCTGGTCAGCGGCAACACCATCGACGACAGCGGCACGCTGACCAACACCGGCACGATCGACGTCAATGGCGGCAGCAACAGCATCAGCGCCGAAAGCCTGGTGACCAACTCGGGCACCATCGACGTCAACAAGGGCGGCGTGCTGACGCTGGCGAACGATGGCACCGTCGACAACAGCAACGCCATCGAGGTTCTGGCCGGCGGCCGGCTGACCCTGACGAGCGACACCGTCAGCAATACCGGCACCATCACGGTGGACGCCGCGGCTGCGCCGGCCGCCGCCGGCGTGCTGGCGCTGACTTCGACCACCATCACCCAGACCACCGCCCACGGCGCCATCAACAATTCCGGCACCGTCGATTTCAATGGCGGCGTCACCATCGACAACGGCGCGCTGACCAACCTGGCCGGCGGCAACCTCGATGTCACCGCGGGCAGCAACAAGATCGAGAACGAGAACGCCGCCGTTGCCGGCAACATCCTCTCCAATGCCGGCAGCATCACCGTCGACTCCGGCGCCACGCTGACGCTCGCCACCGATCACGTCGGCAATACCGGCACCCTCACCGTCGGCACCGGCACCACTGCCGACACGCTCACCCTGACCGGCACCACGCTGAACAATGCCGGCGCGATCACGGTCGACGGCAAGTCGACGCTGCTGCTCAACGGCGGCGATGCCGTCAGCGGCGCCGGCTCGATCACCGTCGATCATCTGGCGACGCTGTCGCTGACCGGGATCGACAGCATCCGCGGCGGCGGCACGCTGACCAATAGCGGCACCATCAGCGACAGCGGCAACGCCACGCTGTCGGGCGAGACGGTCACCAACGATGGCGCCATCACGGTCTCCGGCGCGCTGACGCTCGACAGCGCCACCGCGATTACCGACGGCACGGTGAGCGACACCATTACGGTGGCGAATGGCGGGACGCTCACCCTTGATGACACCTCTTCCATAACCGGCGGCACGCTGACGGTCGACAGCGGCGGCACGCTCTATATCGAGAACAGCACCGGCGCCACGCTCGACAACGTCAACCTCGTCGATCACGGCACAATTCATGTCGACACCAATGCGCCGGCGAAGCTGATCCTCGACGACGGTACGACGATCAGCGGCGGCGGCAGCCTTGCGGTCGGCGCTTCCGGCACGCTGGTGCTCAATGACGCCACGATTACCGGCGGCACCATCACCAATACGGGCATTATCGACATATCGGGCAGCGCCAAGATCGACGACGGCGCCAGTCTGAGCGGTCATATCGCAATCACGACCGGCGTGACGCTGACGCTGGACGGCGACAGCCTCACCGGGGTCACGGTGTCGGGCGGCATTGTCGCTCTCGACAGCGCCACTTCGACGGTGAGCGGGGCGACCACAATCGAGAACGCCACGCTGCAGACCGGCACGCTCGATGTGTCGAACGGCGTGACGCTGACGCTGGACGGCGACAGCCTCACCGGGGTCACGGTGTCGGGCGGCATTGTCGCTCTCGACAGCGCCACTTCGACGGTGAGCGGGGCGACCACGATTGAGAACGCCACGCTGCAGACCGGCACGCTCGATGTGTCGAACGGCGTGACGCTGACGCTGGACGGCGACAGCCTCACCGGGGTCACGGTGTCGGGCGGCATTGTCGCTCTCGACAGCGCCACTTCGA